>WNFC01002332.1_pt1 | contig 36528 bp, 31 predicted proteins | sample 5400541 | NCBI WGS metagenome assembly WNFC01 (sample SAMN13153342, study PRJNA577476) | soil metagenome | isolation source: 120 cm saprolite under Douglas fir tree site 2 hole 2 replicate 1 | place: USA:California | collected 2015-04-18
GGCGGACCTCGGCGCGTACGACCTGGTCCTGCTGCTCACCGCCCACGCGGAGTTCGACCCGCAGCGCCTGGTCTCCGACGCGCGGCTCGTGGTGGACACCCGCAACGCCACCGGCGCGCTCGGCGCGCTCCCCCACGTGGTCCGTCTCTGACCGGTCCCGCCGAGCGGTCGTGAGCACCCTCATCGCCGCCCTCGTCGCGCTGCGGCCCCGGCAGTGGGTCAAGAACTTCTTCGTCTTCGCGGGCCTGATCTTCTCGCAGAGCCTGTTCACCCCGCTGATCTGGCCCGCCCTCGGCGCGTTCCTGATCTTCTGCGCGCTGTCCGGCGCGATCTACGTGTTCAACGACCTGGCCGACGTCGAGAAGGACCGCCTGCACCCGACCAAGCGCTATCGCCCGATCGCGCGCGGCGCGCTCTCGGTGCCCGCGGCCGCGGCGCTGGGCGTCCTGCTGCTCGCGGGCAGCCTGACCGCCGCCTACGTGCTCTCGGTGCCCTTCGGGGTGGTGGCCACCGCCTATGCGGTATTGCTCACCGCCTACTCGGTCTGGCTCAAGCACGTGGTGATCCTCGACGTGCTCACGGTGGCCGCGGGCTTCGTGCTGCGTGCGGTGGCGGGGGCCGCCGCGATCGGGGTCGAGATCTCGGGCTGGCTGGTGATCTGCACGATCCTGATCGCGCTGTTCCTGGCCCTCGGCAAGCGCCGCCACGAGTACCGGACCTTGAAGGGGGACGCGGCGGCCCACCGGCCGATCCTGGCCGAGTACAGCGAGGGCTTCCTCGACCAGATGGTGGCGGTGGTGACCGCCTCCACCGTCACCGCGTACGCGCTCTACACCATGTCGCCGGAGACGGTGGCCAAGTTCCACACCCGCCTGCTCCCGGTCACCCTGCCGTTCGTGCTCTACGGCATCTTCCGCTACCTCTACCTGCTCTACCGCCGGGAGATGGGCGGCAACCCCTCCGACCTCATGCTCAACGACCGCGCGCTGCTGGTCAACACCGTGCTCTGGATGATCGCGCTGCTCGTGATCATCTACGGGCCGCAGTGGGGGCCCGCGTGGGTCGTCCGGTGGAGTAGCTGACGTGGGGCCGGTGGTGGAGGAGGTGGCGGGCTGGGGGCGCCACCCGGTGGGGCGCGGGCGCGTGGAGCGGCCGGAGCACCTGGCGCTGCCCGCGGACGGCGAGCCCCTGGTGCCGCGCGGGCTCGGTCGCGCCTACGGCGACGCCGCGCTGCCGGCCCGCCCGGGCGGGCTCGTGCTCGAGAGCACCCGCGCCGACCGCATCCGCTCGTTCGAGCCCGCGACCGGCCGCCTGCACTGCGAGGCGGGCCTCAGCCTCGCCGAGATCCTGCGCGTCTTCGTGCCGCGCGGGTGGTTCCCGCCGGTCACGCCGGGCACCAAGTTCGTCACCGTCGGCGCCTGCGTGGCCTGCGACGTCCACGGCAAGAACCATCACCGGGACGGCTCGTTCGGGAATTTCGTCGACCGCGTCACCCTCCGCACCGCGGACGGCCGCCTCGTCGAGTGCGGGCCCGACCGGGAGCGCGAGCTGTTCCTGGCCACCCTGGGTGGCATGGGCCTCACCGGCCTCATCGTGGACGTCACCCTGCGGCTGCGGCGCGTGGAGAGCCCGTGGATCGTCCTCGAGACGCAGGGGATGGCGAGCCTCGACGCGATGCTGGAGGGCTTGCGGCTGAGCGCGACCCACTGGCCCTACACGGTGGGCTGGATCGACTGCCTGGCCCGGGGCCGGGACCTCGGACGGGGCATCCTCATGCGCGGCCGCCACGCGACCCAGGTCGAGGCCGGCACCCGCCGGGCCCGCCGCGGGATGCCGCTCCGGGTGCCGTTCGACGCGCCGGAGTGGCTGCTGAACCCGCTCTTCATGCGCTGGTTCAATCGCGCCTACGCGTGGAGCCACGGCACCGCGCTCCGGCGCCGAGTGGTCTCCTACGACGCGTTCTTCTACCCGCTCGACGCGGTCGAGCAGTGGAATCGCCTGTACGGGCGCCGGGGCTTCCTCCAGTACCAGTGCGTGCTGCCGCGCGCGGCCGGCCCCCGGCCGGTGGCCACCCTGCTCGAGCGCCTGGCCGTGGCGGGGGCCGCCTCGTTCCTGGCCGTGATCAAGGATTGCGGCCCCGCCTCCGACGCCTACCTGTCGTTTCCGATGGAGGGCACCACGCTCGCGCTCGACCTGCCCAACCGGGGCGCGGTGACCGAGGCGCTGGTCCACGATCTGAACGCGACCGTCATCGAGCACGGCGGGCGCGTCTACCTCGCCAAGGACGCGGTGACGCGGGGCGAAGACTTCGCGCGGATGATGCCCCGCCTGCCCGAGTGGCGGGCGGTGCGGGAGCGCTGGGACCCGGCCCGCCGCTTCCGCTCCGCCCAGTCGGTGCGGCTCTTCGGGGACCCCGCGTGAAAGTTGCAATGGTCGGCGCGACCCGCGGCATGGGGCGCGCGCTCGCCCGCCGGCTCGCCGAGCGCGGCGACGCGCTCTTCCTGCTCGGCCGCGACGAGGCCGAGCTCGACCTCTCCGCGCGCGACCTGGAGGCGCGGGGCGCCCCGCTGCCGGTGGGCCAGGCGCGGCTCGACCTGGGCGAGCCCGCCGGCTTCGCGGCGGCGCTCGACGCGGCGGACGGCGCGCTCTCGCGCATCGACGCGCTCGTGGTCACCGGAGGCCTCTTCGCCCGCCAGGACGAGCTGGCCGCCGATCCGGCGCGCCTGACCGCCCTGCTCCAGGCCAACTTCACCGGCACCGTGCTGCTCTGCCAGCAGGCGGCCGAGCGGCTGGCCGCGCGGGGTGGCGGGCTCATCTGCGCCTTCGGCAGCGTGGCGGGCGACCGCGCGCGGCGCAGCAACTATCTCTACGGAGCGTCGAAGGCGGGGCTCGCGGTGTTCCTCGACGGGCTCGACCTGGCCTATCGCGAGCGCGGGGTGCGCGTGCTCTGCGTGAAGCCCGGCTTCGTCCGGACCGCGATGACCGCGGGGCTGCCGGTGCCGCCCTTCGCGGGTGAGCCGGAGGCGGTGGCCCGCCGCGTGCTGGCCGCGATGGACGCGGGCGGCCACGAAGTCTACGCCCCGGGCGTGTGGCGCTTCGTCATGCTGCTCATCCGCGCGCTGCCGCGAGCGGTGCTCCGGCGCGTGCAGTTCTGAGAAAGGGAGCCATGCCCAGGATCTGGCGGGTCTACTGCGGCACGGACGGGCAGTCCCACGTCGAGGAGATGCCGCTCGCCATGAAGCCCTTCACCGACACCGAGGGCGCCCACGGAGAGGGCACCGCGATGCAGCCTACCTCGGGCATCGTGTTCCGGGTCTCGCCGCCCGGCTACGTGCTGGACTGGCACTGCGCCCCGCGCCGGCAGTACTCGATCACGCTCTCCGGGGAGGCGGAGATCCAGGTCGGCGACGGCACCGTGGTCCGCGTCGGGCCGGGTGACGTGCTGCTCGCCGAGGACCTCACCGGGCGAGGCCACGTCACCCGCTCGATCGGGAGCGGGCCCCGCTTCTACGCGATCATACCGTTGACCTGACCCGGGTCGGTCAGGGCTTCTCGGGGGGCGCCACCGGCACGCCGCGCACCCCCGACTTCTCCAGCGACCGGGCCACGAATCCGGACGCCTTCACGTCCTCGATGAACTCCTTGGCGTACTGCAGGCCCGCGTCGCGTCCTCGGGGCATCCCCATCGCCTGCTCGATCACCATGAAGCGGTCCTCGAGCACCTTCGAGCCCGGCAGCTTGGCCTGATCCATCAGGAGGAGCTGGCGCACCCCGGCGATCACGTCGGCCTTGCCCGCCTGCAAGAGCCCGAGCCCGGCGCTGTTGCCCGCCCCGCGCACGAGGGTGGCGTGCTTGATGTTGCGGGTCAGGAAGTGATCGTAGGCGCTCTTCTCGGACACCGCGATGCGCACACCGTCCTTGTCGACATCGGGGACGCGCGCGTAGGGCGATCCCGCCGGCACCAGGTAGGTGCCCTCGATCAGCAGGTGAGGAGCGGTGAACCCGATCTCGCCCGCCCGGCCCGGCTCCCGGGCGAGGAACGCCACGTCCCACGCGCCGGTGGCGAGCGCGTCGGTCATCTGGCCGGCCGAGGTGTACTGGACCACCTCGACCGGCACGCCGAGGCGGCGGCCCAGCTCGTGGGCCATGTCGACCGCGACCCCTTTCACCTCGCCGGTGGTGGGGTTCTTCTGGGCGAGGACCAGGTTGCCGTGGTTGATGCCGACCCGCAGCGTGCCGGTCGGGGCGAGGTCGGAGCGGACAGCCGGAGAGACTGGTGACATGGTCGTACAGGCTCCTAGTAGGAAGAGGGTGGGGATCAGACGACGCACTGGCCGTCCCGGGTCACGACGCGCCCGCCGCTCACCGCGAGCGCCCGGGCGGGTCGCATGGCCACGATCTCGCCGGCGCTCATGCTGCGCCGAGTATCGGCAGCCCGATGCGACAAGTCAAGCCGCGGCGGGCGCTTCGCTCCGCCTTGACGCGGGGCGGATCGCTGACGCAGGATGGGCCCCGTCGTGAGCGGAAGCGTGCGGTGCCCCGGCGCCCTGAGGAGGAGATCGATGCGTCCTGCGTGGTCCTGGAAGTGGCTGACCCTCGCCCTCGTCGCGCCGCTCTGGCTGATCTCGCCTGCGCCCTCCGTCCGGCCCGCCGCCGCGCAGGGCGGCGGCACCCTGGTCGTGGGGCTCGACCAGGAGCCGCCCACCCTGGACCCGCACGCCTCGCCCTCCGCGGTCACCTACCAGGTCATCGCCTCGGTGGCGGAGAACCTGCTCTACCGGGGGGCCGACGGCAAGCTGGTGCCCTGGCTCGCCGAGTCGTGGACCGTCGCGCGCGACGGCCGCAGCGTGACCTTCAAGCTGCGCCGCGACGTGAAGTTCCACGACGGCACGCCGTTCAACGCGGACGCGGTGAAGTTCAACTTCGACCGGATCGTGGACCCGAAGTTCAAGGCGGGCGGCTCCCGCGCCGCGCTCGGCAGCTACGCCGCGTCGAAGGTGCTGGACGAGTTCACCCTGCAGGTGCTCTTCGAGACCCCCTACGCCCCGTTCCTGAACTCGGTGGCCTCCGGGGTCCTGTCCATCGTCTCGCCGAAGGCGGTGCGTGAGAGCGGCGACCTGGTCCACACGCGCCCGGTGGGCACCGGGCCCTTCATGATGAAGGACTACGTGGCCAAGGACCACGCGACCATGGTCCGCTTCCCGGGCTACGCGCGGAAGGCGCCGTGGAGCGACCGGACCGGCCCCGCCCTGCTCGAGACGGTGGTGTGGAAGTTCATCCCGGAGCCGGGCACGCGGGTGACCACGCTCGAGAGCGGCGAGACCCAGGGCATCTACCTCGTGCCCGCGCAGTCACTGCCCCGGCTCGAGAAGGACCCCGGCTTCCGGGTGGAGAAGCTCCCGTGGCCGGGGGTGCCGCGCATCTGGCTGCTCAACACCACGAAGCCCCCCTTCGATGACGTGCGGGTGCGCCGGGCGGTGAACTTCGCGGTGGACAGGGACGCGTTCCTCGCCACCGTGTACCGCGGCACCGGGCTCAAGGCCTTCGCCCCGCTCACCGCGGTCATGCTCGACGATCCGGCGCTGCGCCAGGCCTACCCGTTCGACCCCGAGAAGGCGAAGGCCCTGCTGGGCGAGGCGGGCTGGGCTCCCGGGGCGGACGGCATCCGCGCCAAGGCGGGCCAGCGCCTCGAGATCGTGCTGAACGCGATCGAGTACGGCGGCGGCGCGGACCCCACCGCGCAGCTCATCCAGTCCTCGCTCCGGGACGTGGGGGTCGACGTGAAGATCAAGGCCCAGGCGCGGCCGCCGTGGTACGAGGACAACTATCGCTGCGCCACCCACGGACCGGTGATGTTCCTGCGGTCGATCGATCCGGACGGGCTGTGGTCGCTCTTCCACTCCTCGCAGGTGGGCGCCAACTTCAACTGGTCGTGCGTGAAGAACGCCAAGCTCGACGGGCTGCTCGCCGACGGTCGTCGGGAGGCGGACCCGGCCAAGCGGCGCGCGATCTACCTGGCCGCCGAGAAGCTCGCGCTCGACGAGGCGCTCACGGTGCCCCTGGTGGACGAGCTCGCGGTGTGGGCCTTCCGGGCCCCGGTGCAGGGCGTGAAGTACAACTTCAACGCCTATCCGGTCCTGAGCGACGCGACGATCCGCCGCTAGCTCGGCCGCGTGCTGACCTACGTCGGCCGGCGGATCCTCGCCGTCGTCCCGGTCCTGTTCGGGGTCACGCTGGCCGTCTTCAGCATGCTCTTCCTGGTGCCGGGCGACCCGGTCAAGATCATGCTCGCCGAGTTCGTCACCACGCCCGACCAGATCGCCCAGATGCGGGCCCAGCTCCACCTCGACGAGCCGGTGCTCAAGCAGTACGGCCGCTTCGTGGGCAACGCGCTCCGCGGCGATCTCGGGGTGTCGATCCGGAGCCGGCGGCCGGTGGCGGCCGAGATCACCGAGAACATCGGCAGCACCGGCCAGCTCGCGCTCGCCAGCATGCTGGTCGCGATCGGCCTCGGGGTGCCGCTCGGCCTGGTCGCTGCGCTCGGGCGCAACTCCTGGCTCGACGTGGCCGCGATGGTGGTGGCGCTGCTCGGGGTGGCCATGCCGAGCTTCTGGCTCGGCTTCCTCCTGATCTTCGTCTTCTCCCTGCACCTCGGCTGGCTGCCCGCCACCGGGGGCGGCGATCTGCCCCACCTCGTCATGCCGGCGGTGGCCCTCGGGATGATCGCGGCCGCGATCATCGCGCGGCTCACCCGCTCGAGCATGCTCGAGGTGCTGGGCCAGGACTACGTGCGGACCGCGCGGGCCAAGGGCCTGGGGAGCGGGAGCGTGATCGTGCGCCACGCGCTCCGGAACGCCCTGATCCCGGTGGTGACCGTCTTCGGCCTGCAGTTCGGGAACCTGCTCGCCGGCGCGGTGATCGTGGAGACCGTCTTCAGCCGCCCGGGGCTTGGCCGGCTCATCGTGGGCGGCATCCTGGCCAAGGACTTCCCGCTGGTGCAGGGGACGGTCCTGTTCGTGGCCGCCGCCTACGTGCTGATCAACGTGGTGGTCGATGTGGCCTACGCCTACGTCGACCCGCGCATCCGGATCGGATGAGCGCGGCGACCGGCCTGGTGCGGCACCGCGGCGCCCTGGTTGGCTTCGTGATCCTGGCCGCCCTCGCGGCCATGGCGCTGGCGGCGCCATGGATCAGTGCGCGCGACCCGATCCGGACCGCGCCCCGAGAGGCGCTCCAGGCGCCGGGGGCGCGCTTCGTGTTCGGGAGCGATCAGTTCGGGCGCGACGTGGCGAGCCGGGTGCTCCACGGGGCCCGCGTCTCGCTGCTGGTCGGCCTGATCTCGGTCTCGATCGCGGTGGGGCTCGGGGCCCCGCTCGGGCTGGTGTCGGGCTACTACGGGGGCCGGCTCGACGCGCTGATCATGCGGGTGATGGACGTGATGCTCGCCTTCCCGGGCATCCTGCTCGCGCTCGCCATCGTCAGCGTCCTCAGCCCCGGGCTCGGCAACGTGATGATCGCGGTCGGGCTCTCGGCGGTGCCCGGCTACGCGCGCCTCGTGCGGGCCACCGTGCTCTCCGCCCGTGAGCATCTCTACGTGGAGGCGGCCCGCGCGCTGGGCCGCCGCGACGGGGGCATCCTGGTGCGCGACATCCTGCCCAACGTGGTGGCCCCGCTCATCGTCACCGCCACCCTCGGCCTGGGCGGCGCGATCCTCTCCGCGGCCGCGCTCAGCTTTCTCGGGCTGGGCAGCCAGCCGCCCCAGCCCGAGTGGGGCCGCATGCTGAGCGAGGGGCGCGACTATCTCCGCGAGGCGTGGTGGATCTCGACGTTCCCCGGCCTCGGCATCCTGCTGACCGTGCTCGCCATGAACCTCGTCGGCGACGGGCTGCGCGACGTCCTGGACCCGCGGCTCGAGGCGTGAGCCCCGTCGCCCGGCCCCGCCGGTCAGAACTCGAGCTCGACCTCGCGCCCCTCGCGCAGCGATCGCTCCGCCGCGAGGCAGACCACGATGCGCTTCCGCGCTTCTTCGGCGGACAGCAGCGGGCGGCGGCGGAGGAAGGCGTCGACGACCAGGCGGGCCTGCTCGCCGAGCTCGACCAGCTCGCCCGAGCGCTCCACCGGGATCGTCTCGGCGCCGCCCCCGCGCCTCCGGTCGATGCGCAGCTCGAAGCGGGGCTCCGCGGTGCGGTCCAGGACGCCCGACCACCACGAGCGGATCGCGCCCCCGGTGCCCACCACGTGGAGGAGCTGGTGATACTCGAAGCCGCCGAGGGTCTGGGTGATGACCGCGTGGGCCGGACCCGGGAACCGCAGCAGGGCGGTGAAGTGATCGGAGAGGCCCGCGCCGCGCGCTCCCGCGTCGCCCACCGCCCGGATCGATAGCGGATCGCCGACCCGGTCGAAGTACCACATCATGAAGTCGAAGAAGTGCACCGGCTCCTCGAGGATCCACGACCCGACCCGCGCCGCGTCGTAGCGCCAGCCGTCCGATCCCGGGCGGAAGGGGAAGCGGAAGAGCGAGAAGGCGGCGTAGGTCGGCGTGCCGATCTCGCCCGCGTCGATGATCGCCTTCACCCGGCCGTACTGGGCGGAGTGCCGGAGCTCGTGGCCGATGGTCAGGACCCGGCCGCTGGTCCACGCCGCCGCCAGCAGCCGGTCGCAGTCCGCGAGGCTGGTCGCCATCGGCTTCTCGAGCAGCACGTCCTTGCCGGCCTCGAGGGCGGCCACCCCCACCTCGGCGTGGAGGTGATTGGGCACCACGACCGCGACCGCGTCGAGGTCCGGCCGCGCGAGGAGCTCCCGGTAGTCGACCGTCACCGGCGTGCTCGGGAAATCCCGGCGCGCCGCGGCGGCCGTCGCCGCGCTCGCGCACGCGATGCCCGCCAGGGCCGCGCCGGGCGCGGCGGCGATGGCGGCGGCATGGTGGCGCCCCCAGAGGCCGTAGCCGATCAGGCCGAAGCGCAGCGGAGCGGCCACGTCCGAGGCTAGCCCTTCAGGGCGCCGGCCACGAGCCCGCGCACGACGTATCGCTGCAGCGCCAGCACCAGGACGAGGGTGGGCAGCAGGCCGAGCAGGCAGATCGCCATCATCAGGGTGAAGAACACGAAATAGTCCGAGACGAGCCCGGCCAGGATCACCGGCACCGTCATGACCTCGGGCCGGGAGGCGACGATGAGGGGGATCAGGAGCTCGTGCCAGGACAGGATGAAGACGATGACTCCGCCGGCGGCCAGCCCGGGCGTGGAGAGCGGCAGGATGATCCGGAGCAAGGCCTGCCAGCGGGTGCACCCGTCGATGCGCGCGGCGTCTTCCAGCTCCGCGGGAAACGCGGCGAAGTAGGGCACCAGGATCAGGATCGCGTACGGCAGGAGCAGGCCCACCTCGGCCACGATGACGCCGGTGAGCGAATTGAGGAGCCCGTAGCTCCGGAACAGCACGTAGAGCGGCACCATCAGGACGACCAGCGGGACCATCCGGGAGACCAGGCTCAGCTGGAGAAGGGCCTGCGTCCAGGGCGTGCGCAGGCGGGCCACGGTGTAGGCGGAGAGGCTCGCGGCGGCCAGGGTGGTGAAGGTCACCGCGAGGGCCACGATCAGGCTGTTGCCGAACGCGGTGGGGAACTGCTCCACCGACTTCGGCAGGTAGGTGACCTGCTCGAAGATCGGGCCCTTGCTCCGGCCGCCGGAGAGGACGAGCTTGAAGTTGGCCAGCGTGACCTCGGAGGGCAGCAGCGCGCGGACGTCCTTCTGCATGCTCTTCTCGGACTGCAGGCTCCCCAGCACCACCGGCACCAGGGGCAGGATCAGGAACGCGATGCTGACCAGGTTGAGGGCCCACAGCCCGAGCCGCCGCGGCCGCGAGAGCCCGATCACCGCCCGGCCCTCCCGGCCATGGCCTCACGCATACTCGAGGCGCCGGTAGACGAGTCGCACGTACGCCAGCGCGGCCAGCCCGGTCAGGACCGCCAGGACCCACGCGGAGGCCGCCCCGAGGCCGATGTTGAAGGGCGGCTGGAACGCGGTGCGATAGGTGTACCAGGCGGCCACCCAGGTATCGTTGCCGGGTCCGCCCTGGGTGATGGCGAGGATCTCGTCGAAGACGGTGAAGCTGAAGGTCGTGCGCAGGATCAGGGTCACCGCGACGATGGGCCGCAGCAGGGGCAGGGTGAGCCGCCACAGGCTCTGCCACGGGGAGGCACCGTCCACCGCCGCCGCCTCGTACACCTCGGGGGGAATCCCTTGCAGGGCCGCGTGGTAGAGCAGGATGTTGAACGGCGTGGTGCGCCACACGTAGGCGGCGATCACCACCGCCATGGCGAGCCGGGGGTCGCCCAGCCAGTTCACGTAGTCGGTGATCAGCCCGAGCTTGTGCAGCGCGCGGTTGAGATAGCCGTACTGCGCGTTGGCGATGAACGACCACAGGAGCCCGTTGACCACCGGCGGCACCGCCCACGGGATGAGGATCAGCACCCGCGTGACCCGCGCGATCCACACGCGCTCGTCGCTGATGGTCAGCGCGACGGCCAGGCCGATCACCACCTCGAGGGTCACGGTGGCGGCCACGAAGACCAGGGTGTGCCGGAGGGAGAGCCAGAACACCTCGTCCTGGAAGAGCCGGGCGAAGTTCGCGAGGCCGACGAAGGGGAACTCTCCGGAGCGGAGCTGACGGATGCTGACCTCGTGGAACGACAGGTAGCCCGCGAAGGCGATCGGGTACGCGAGCACGCAGGCCAGCGCGACCAGCGTGGGCAGGTTGAGGATCAGGGCGAGGCGCCCCGCCGGCGCCTCGCCCGCGCGGCGCATCAGGCGCGCTTGGCTCGGATGACCGCCGCGGTCATGTTGTCGCACGCCTGGTCGGCGGTGATCTTGCCCTGCAGGCAGGCGGTCAGCTCCACGTTGATCGCATCGCTCCAGCGCGGGTACCAGGGCTGCGAGACCGCCGGCACCACGTCGGCGAAGTTGGTGGCCTTCCGGAAGACGTCGAGCACCGTCGGCACGTCGGCCCACTTGGCCCAGGCGGTCCGCAGCAGCTCGCTCTCCATCACCGGCTGGTAGCCGCTGGCGAGCATGGCGTCCTGGGCCAGGCGGTTGGCCTGGGTGTACTCGCCGCTCTTGGTGCGCCCGCCGAGATACTGGAGCAGCTTCCACGCCCACTCCCGGTTCTTGGTGGCCCCGGTGAGGATGTAGAGCATGGTGTAGCCGATGGTCTTGCCGTCGCCGGGGAGCCCGAGCACGCGGCCCTTGCCCGCGATGGGCGACTGGGCCTGATCGTTGACGAGGCTGATGTAGTAGTGGTGGAGCGTGCCGAGGTAGACGTGCTGGCCCGCGTTGAAGGCCTTGACCGCGGGGATGAAGCGGAGGTTGAGCGAGTTCGGGTCGGCCAGCTCGTCCTTGAACGTCGACTGCCACCACTTGAGCGTCTCGCGGGCCACCGAGCCGGCGCCGAGCTGCGGGGCGAGCTGCTTGTCGAAGATGACGCCGCCCCGGTTCCACGTCATGTTGAACCACGTGGCCGGAAGCTGCTCGAAGCCGGCGCCCGCGACCCAGAGGATCGGGTACTTGGCCACCCCGTCCTTCTTGGCCTTGCGCGCCTGCTCCAGCATCTCCGGATAGCTCCGGAACGGCCGGTCCTTGAACCCGGCCTTCCCCAACAGCTCGTCGTTGTAGATGAAGGTCCACGCGGTGGAGAAGTAGGGCAGGCCCCAGGTCTTGCCATCGCGCTGCGCTGCGGCGCGCGCGAACGGGGTGAAGTCTTTCACGTACTGGTCCACCCCGGGTAGCCCGTCGATGGGCGTGGCGATGCCTTGCTGGATGTAGCTCGCGAGGTACTGGATCGGCGAGAGCGAGACGTCCACCTCGTCGCCGGCCCCGAACATGGTGGTGAGCTTGGCGACCTGGGGCTCCACGTTGGGCTCGATGATCTGGTTGAGCTTGACGCCCCAGTCGTCCTCGAACTGCCGGGCGATCTGCTCGTAGATCTTGCCGTACTGCCAGACCACGAAGGTGAGCTTCTGCGGGTTGCCGGCGGGACGCTGAGCCCACGGGCCGGCCTGGGCGGCGAGGGGACGAGGTCCGAGGATCGCGGCGGCGGCCCCGGCGGCGGTGCCCTGGAGGAACCGGCGGCGGTGGAGAGAGGTCGGGGTGCGGGTCGACGAGGCCATGAGCGTGTCCTCCGCGGTCCAGCGGGTGCGCACCAGCGAGGCTGGCGGAAGAATAGACGAGGGTGGGGGGCGGGGCAAGGCGGTCGCGGCCGATCCCTCGGTGCCGGGCCCTGGCCGGCGCCAAGTCTGGTAGGCTATGGCGCCATGGACCTCAAGGATCGCGTCGCGCTCGTGGCCGGTGGCACCGGAACCCTCGGCATCGCAATCGCGCGGGCGCTCGCCGCCGCGGGCGCGCACGTGGGCATCTCGTATCTCGAGCGCAAGGACGCCGCGCGCGAGACGTGCGCGGCGGTGGAGGCGCTCGGAAGGAAGGCGTGGAGCATCGCGCTCGACCAGACGGACGCGGCCGCCATCCCGGCCGCGGTCAAGGCGACGGCGGGTCACTTCGGCCGGCTGGACGCGCTCGTCAACAACGCGGGATGGAACATCGCCATCCCGTTCCCCGATCTCGAGACCCTCGACCCGGCCACCTGGGACCGCCTCTTCGCCACCAACCTCCGCGGCCCGTACCTGATCTGCCGGGCCGCCGCGCCCTACCTCAAGGCCAGCGGGGCCGGGCGCATCGTGAACATCGCTTCGGTCGCGGGGCTCAATCCCGGCGGCAGCAGCATCGGCTACGCGACGAGCAAGGCCGGGGTCATCCACCTCACGCGATGCCTGGCGGTGGCGTTGGCGCCGGAGGTCAGCGTGAACTGCGTGGCCCCCGGCCTCATGGAAGGAACGCGCATGACGTCACGGCTACGGCCCGAGACCGCCGACGGTGCGCGCCAGCGCGCGGTTCTCAAGCGCGCCGCGAGCGTCGAGGACGTGGCGGACCAGGTGGTCGCGTTCTGCCGGACGGACAGCGTCACCGGCCAGGTGCTCAACATCGACGCGGGCGTCTTCTTCCACTGATCGCCCGTCCTGATTGCCCGGCCGGCCCGGCCGCGGCGGGCTAGGCGCCGGCCTTCTCGATCTTCGCCCAGGTGTCGCGGAGCCCGACGCTCCGGTTGAACACCGGGCGGCCCGGGCGGTGGTCCTTCCAGTCGGCCACGAAGTAGCCCACCCGCTCGAACTGCACGTGCTCCTCGGGCGCGGCGTCCGCGAGGGCGGGCTCGACCTTGGCGCCGCGCACCGTCTCGAGCGAGCCCGGGTCGATCACGCTCTTGAAGTCGGGGGCCTCGTCGGGCTTGGGGACCGTGAAGAGCGTGTCGTAGAGTCGCACCTCGGCCTCGACCGCGTGCGCGGCCGACACCCAGTGGATGGTCGACTTGATCTTGCGACCCTTGACCTCGCCCCCGCGGGTGTCGGGGTCGTAGGTGCAGCGCACCTCGGTGATCTCGCCGGTCGTGGGGTCCTTGGTCAGGCCGGTGCACCTGACCGCGTAGGCCGAGCGCAGCCGCACCTCCACCCCGGGTGAGAGGCGGAAGTACTTGGGCGGGGGGGTCTCGCGGAAGTCGTCCTGCTCGATCCACAGCACGCGCGAGAAGGGGACCTTGCGCACGCCCGCGCCGGCATCTTCGGGATTATTGGCCGCCTCCATCTCCTCGACCTGCCCCTCCGGGTAGTTCTCGACCACCAGGCGCAGCGGCCGCAGCACCGCCATCCGCCGGAGCGCGCCGCGGTTCAGGTCCTCGCGCAGGCAGTGCTCGAGCAGCGCGACCTCCACCAGGTTGGCGGCCTTGGTGATGCCGATGCGCTCGCAGAAGTCGCGGATGGCCGCCGCGGTATAGCCGCGCCGGCGCAGCCCGGCCAGGGTCGGCATGCGCGGGTCGTCCCAGCCGCTCACGAGCCCGTCCTGCACCAGGGTGAGGAGCTTGCGCTTGGACATGACGGTGTGGCTCAGGCTCAGGCGCGCGAACTCGATCTGGCGCGGATGGTAGACGCCCAGCGATTCGAGGTACCAGTCGTAGAGCGGGCGGTGATCCTCGTACTCGAGCGTGCACAGCGAGTGGGTGACGCCCTCGATCGAGTCGGACTCGCCGTGGGCCCAGTCGTACATCGGGTAGACGCACCAGCGATCGCCGGTCCGGTGGTGCGAGGTCTTGCGCACGCGGTACATGACCGGGTCGCGCAGGTTCAGGTTCGGGTGCGCCATGTCGATCTTGGCGCGCAGCACCCGGGTCCCGTCCGCGAACTCGCCGGCCCGCATGCGGGCGAACAGGTCGAGGTTCTCCTCCACGCTGCGGCCGCGCCACGGGCTCTCCCGGCCGGGCTCGGTGAGGGTGCCGCGATGAGCCCGGATCTCGTCGGCCGAGAGGTCGTCGACGTAGGCCCGGCCGTCCCGGACGAGCTTCACCGCCCACTCGTAGAGCTGCTCGAAATAATCGCTCGCGTAGTGGAGATGCGAGCCCCAGTCGAAGCCGAGCCAGCGGACGTCTCGCATGATCGCGTCGACGTACTCCTGGCTCTCCTTGGTGGGGTTGGTGTCGTCGAAGCGCAGGTGGCAGCGGCCGCCTAGCTCCGCGGCGAGGCCGAAGTCGAGGCAGATGGCCTTGGCGTGCCCGATGTGCAGGTAGCCGTTGGGCTCGGGCGGGAAGCGGGTCACCACCGGCGGGGAGAAGCGGCCGGTCCGGAGGTCCTCCAGCGCCGCGTCCTTGATGAAGTGAGAGGGCTTGGGGGGCTCGGCCATGGCTCCGATCGTAACATCTGGCCGCAGCGGGCGGGGCATTCGGTCGGAGTACAATGGACACTCTATGCCCGAATCGGTCCGCGTTCGCTTTGCTCCGAGCCCGACCGGCCATCTGCACGTGGGCGGCGCGCGCACCGCGCTGTTCAACTGGCTGCTGGCGCGCCACCATCGCGGCGTCTACGTGCTCCGGATCGAGGATACCGATCTCTCGCGCTCGACCGAGGACTACACCCAGTCCCTGCTGGAGGCTCTGCGCTGGCTCGGCCTCGACTGGGACGAGGGGCCGCCCACCCCCGGCTATCGCCAGACCGAGCGGTTCGACATCTATCGCGCGCACGCGGAGCGTCTGCTCGCGGCGGGCAAGGCGTACCGCTGCCGCTGCACCCCGGAGACGCTCGACGCCCTGCGGAAGGCGGCGGAAGCGCGGAAGGAGACCTTCCGCTACCCGGGAACCTGCCGCGAGGCCAACGTCCCGGCCTCCGAGCCGCACGCGCTGCGCCTGGCGATCCCGCGCGAGGGCGAGACGGTGATCCACGACGTGATCCGGGGCGACGTGACGGTGAGCCACGCCGAGCTGGACGACTGGATCCTGGTCCGGACCGACGGCACGCCGACCTACAACTTCTGCGTGGTGGTGGACGACGTGACCATGAAGATCACCCACGTCATCCGGGGGAACGACCACCTCTCCAACACCCCGAAGCAGGTGCTCTGCTACGAGGCCCTGGGCTACCCCCTGCCGACCTTCGCCCACATCCCGATGATCCTCGCCGCCGACAAGACGCGGCTCTCCAAGCGGCACGGCGCCACGTCGGTGCTGGCGTTCCGCGACATGGGGATCCTCCCCGAGGCGATGCTGAACTACCTGGCGCGCCTCGGGTGGTCGCACGGCGACCAGGAGATCTTCTCGCGCGAGGACCTCATCGAGCACTTCGACCTGGCCCACGTGGGCTCGGCGGACGCGGTGTTCGATCTCGAGAAGTTCAAGTGGGTGAGCCACCAGTGGATCAAGCGGCTGCCCGCCGAGCGGCTCGCGCGCGAGCTCGGGCCCTTTCTCGAGCGGGCCGGGCTGCCGGCCCCGCGCGACTTCGCGTGGCTCGGCCGGGTGGTCGAGACGCTCCGGGAGCGGGCGCGGACCCTGGTCGAGATGGCGGAGCAGGCCGCCTTCTACCTGAAGGCGCCCCAGGCCTACGACCCGCAGTCGACCGCCAAGTTCTGGAAGGAGCACGCGCCCGAGCGCTACGCCCTGCTCATCAAGCGCCTGGAGGCCCAGGAGGCGATGGACCCGGAGGCGCTCGAGGGCCTCTACCGCTTCCTCGCCGCCGACCTCGGGCTCAAGCTCGTCGACCTGGCCCAGCTGACCCGCATCGCGCTCACCGGCAAGACCGCGAGCCCGCCGATCTTCGAAGTCGTGAGCATCCTGGGGAAGGCCGAGACCCTCGCGCGGCTCAAGGCGGCGGCGGCCGCGGTGGGGGCGGCCCGGTGAGGCGGCTCCTCCTCGCGCGCCACGGCCAGTCGGTCTCCAACGCGGTCCGCCGCTTCCAGGGGGCGCAGGACGTGGCCCTCTCCCCGCTCGGGGTGCGCCAGGCGGAGGCCCTGGCGCTCGCGGTCGAGCGGCGCCGGGTGGCCCACGTCTACGCGAGCCCGCTCGAGCGCGCCCGGCGCACCGCCGAGATCGCGGTGGCCGGATCCGGCGTGCCGGTGACGCTGATGGACGATCTGCGCGAGCTGTCGCTGGGCGAGTGGGAGGGCTGCACGGTGGACGAGATCCGTACGCGGCCCGGTGATCCGTACACCCGGTGGATCCGCGATCCGGTCCTTTGCCTGCCCCCGGGCGGCGAGCCGCTCGGAGCGGTGCAGGCGCGGGCGCTCCAATCGGTCGAGCGGATCGCGGCCGCGCACCCGAACGGCGACGACGTCCTGATCGTCGCGCATGGCGGGGTGATCAGCGCGCTCCTCGCGCACTGGCTGGGGCTGCCGCTCTCCTCGATCTGGCGGCTCGCGGTGGCCAACTGCTCGCTCACCGAGATCGCCCCGCCGCGGGTGGTGTCGATGAACGAGACCGGCCACCTGCGCGACGTGAATGTGGCGGTCACCGAGCCGCTCAGCCCCTGACATGACGCTGCTGGCGCTCTTCGGCGGCCTCGCCCTGCTGCTCTACGGGATGCAGCTCATCGGCGAGGGGCTGCAGCGGGCGGCGGGCGGCCACCTGCGCCACCTGCTCACCCGCATGACGCGCACCCGTCTCGCCGGGGTGGCCTCGGGCGCGCTGGTGACCGCGATCATCCAGTCCTCGTCCGCCACCACCCTCATGCTCATCGGCTTCGTGTCGGCCGGCCTCCTGACCTTCCCCCAGTCGCTGGGCATGATCCTGGGGGCCGACATCGGCACCACCGTCACCGTGCAGCTGCTCGCGTTCCGGGTCCAGGAGCTGTCGCTCCTGCTGGTGGGCGTGGGCTTCGGGATGACCTTCTTCTCGCGGCGGGGGCTGCTCAAGAGCCTGGGCCAGGTCGTGCTGGGCTTCGGCTTCATCTTCCTCGGCATGAAGGTGATGAACGACGGGCTCGCCCCGCTCGCGGACAACGAGCTGACGCGCCAGGTGCTGGTGGCCCTCGCCGGCAACCAGTTCCTCGCCCTCCTGGTGGGCGCGGTGCTGAGCGCGAGCATGGCCTCCTCGGCGGCGACCATCGGGCTCACCCTGTCGCTCGGCCAGCAGGGGCTGCTGCCGCTCGAAGCCGCCATTCCGGTGGTGCTGGGGGCCAATATCGGCACCTGCGCCACCGCGCTGGCCGCGAGCATGCGCTCGTCCTCGGACGCCCGGCGGGTGGCGGTGGCCCACATCGCGTTCAAGGTGCTGGGGGTCGCGCTCGTCTTCCCCTTCATCGCCCCGCTGACCCACCTGGTCGGGCTGACCTCGTCGGACCCGGCCCGGCAGATCGCCAACACCCACACCTTCTTCAACGTGGCCATCAGCGCGCTCTTCCTGCCCTTCGCCCCGTGGGCGGCCCGGGTGATCACCGCGCTGGTGCCGGAGGAGGAGCGGGGGGACAATCCCTACCGGACGCGCTACCTGGACGACCGCTTCCTGGAGCAGCCCGCCCTCGCCATCGGGCAGGCCACCCGCGAGGCCCTCCGCATGGGCGACGTGTCCCAGGCCATGCTGCGGGACGCGATGGTGGTGCTGCGCACCGACAACCAGGAGCTGCTCGAGGACGTGGAGCGCCGCGACGATCAGCTCGACTACCTCGAGCGCGAGATCAAGATCTTCATCTCGCGGCTCGGACGGGAGACGATGAGCCCGGACATGGCCCAGAAGGAGATCGCCCTCATCTCCTTCATCGGCAACCTCGAGAACATCGGCGACATCATCGACAAGAACCTCATGGAGCTGGCGCGCAAGAAGCTCTACCAGGGGCGCCGCTTCTCGGAGGCGGGGGAGGCGGAGCTGATCGAGTTCCACAGCATGGTCTCGAAGAACCTCGAGCGGGCCATCGCCGGCTTCGCGGCCAACGACCGGAGCCTCGCCCAGGAGGTGCTCGACCAGCGGCCGGTGGTGCGGCAGCGGGAGCGCGAGCTGCGCGACTCGCACCTCGCCCGGCTGCGGCGGGGCCTCGCGGAGTCGCTCGAGACCTCCGAGATCCACCTGGACGTGCTCACCAATCTCAAGCGGATCTCCTCCCACATCACCGCGCTGGTGTACCCGATCCTGGAGGAGGAAGCCTAGGTGCCGAGCCGGCTCCGTATCCTGGTCATGGCCTCCGAGGTCGCGCCCTTCGCCAAGACCGGCGGGCTTGCGGACGTGGCGGGCGCCCTCCCGGGCGCGCTCGCCGCCCTCGGCCACGACGTGCGCGTCATGATGCCCAAGTACCGCGGCGCCGAGGCCCACGCGACCGACTCCCGGATCGTGGTGCCGACCATCCGGGTGCCGCTCGGCGACCGCGCCACGGAGGGCGCGCTCATCGAGGTCCACGGCCCGTCGGGCGTGCCGGTGTACCTGCTCGAGCACGAGCACTACTACAACCGCGACAGCCTCTACGGCACCGCGGACGGGGACTACTGGGACAACTGCGAGCGGTTCGTCTTCTTCTGCCGCGCCGCGCTCGAGGGCCTCACCCAGCTCGACGCCGCGCGGCCCGGCGTCCGCTGGCAGCCCCAGCTCATCCACGCCAACGACTGGCAGGCCGGGCTGGTGCCGGTCTACCTGCGCACGCTCTATCGCGACCATCCGCTCCTGCGCAGCCTCGCCAGCGTCTTCACCGTCCACAACCTGGCCTACCAGGGCGTGTTCTGGCACTACGACATGCCGATGACCGGGCTCGGCTGGGACCTCTTCACCCCCGCGGGCCTGGAGTTCTACGGCAAGCTCAACTTCCTGAAGGGCGCCCTGATCTTCTCCGACCTGCTCACCACCGTGAGCCGCACCTACGCGCGTGAGATCCGCACCAGCGCGTTCGGCAACGGGCTCGAGGGCGTGCTCGAGGAGCGCAGCCAGGACCTGCACGGGGTGGTCAACGGCATCGACTACGAGGTGTGGAATCCGCAGAAGGATCCGGTCATCGCCCATCCCTACTCGGCCGAGGATCCGGAGCCGAAGGCGATCTGCCGCGAGACGCTGCGGCGAGAGCTCGGTCTCGAGGACGCGGCCGGCCCGCTCATCGGGGTGGTGACCCGCCTCGCGGAGCAGAAGGGGATGGACCTCGTGCTGGAGGCGCTGCCCGGCCTGCTCGCCGAGGGCTGCCAGCTGGTGGTGCTGGGCTCGGGCGACGCGCGCGTGGAGGAGGCCTTCCGCGCCGCCGCGGCCACTCACCCCGGCCAGGTGGCGGTGCGCATCGGCTACGACGACGACCTCGCGCGGCGGATCTACGCCGGGACCGACGCCTTCCTGATGCCGTCGCGCTACGAGCCGTGCGGCCTGGGCCAGCTCATCGCGCTTCGCTACGGGGGAGTGCCGATCGTGCGGCGGACCGGCGGCCTGGCCGACACGGTGGCCGAGTTCGACCCCGCCCGCCGCACCGGGACCGGCTTCCTGTTCGACCCGTTCACCCCCGACGCGCTGCTCGCGGCGGTGCGTCGGGCCGCCTCCACCTACCGGCAGCCGACCGTCTGGAAGGCGCTGGTGAAGAACGCGATGGCGGAGGACTTCTCGTGGGACGCCTCGGCGCGGGAATACGTCACTCTCTACCGCAAGGCGCTGAAGGCGCGGAGCGCCCGCTAGCAACGGAGGCCGGGATGAAGAAGATCGAGGCGGTGATCAAGCCGTTCAAGCTCGACGACGTCAAGGAAGCGTTGAACGAGCTGGGGGTGGTCGGGATGACGGTCACCGAGGTGCGCGGCTTCGGCCGCCAGAAGGGGCACACCGAGCTGTACCGCGGCTCCGAGTACACCATCGACTTCCTGCCCAAGGTGAAGGTCGAGGTAGTGGTGCCGGACAACCTGGTCGACAAGGTGGTCTCGATGATCTGCCAGGCGGCCAAGACCGGCTCCATCGGCGACGGCAAGGTCTTCGTCCTCTCGATGGGCGAAGCGATCCGCATCCGCACCGGCGAAAAGGGCGAAGCCGCCATCTAGATGCTTACCCTCTCCCCGGAGGGGAGAGGGCAGGGTGAGGGGCCTCGGTTGGTGGGCGGTCTGCCCACGGCGGACGACCCGTGACTTCCCTCACGGCGGACAACCGGTGACTTCCAGTCGCGGGCGACCCGTGACTCCCTCCCGCGGACAACCCGTGATCGGCCTGCTCGCCGCGGCTCCCGACGACCGGCGGGCATTGCGTGAGCTGGCGCGCGTGGGCTTCGCCGATCCGGCCGCGGCGCTGCGCAACCTGCACGCGGTGACCCCGACCCCGCGCGAGGCCGAGCTGCTGGCGCCCGCGCTGCCGCGGCTGCTCGCCGAGCTGGGCGCGGCGCCGGACCCGGACATGGCGCTCAACAACCTGGAGCGCCTGGCCGGCCAGGGCGAGCACGCCGGCTTTCTCCGCCTCGTGACCGCCCACCCGGGCGCGATCCCGCTGCTCGCGCGCCTCGGCGGGACGAGCCAGTTCCTGGCCGACACCCTCCGCCGCTATCCCACGCTGCTGCCCTGGCTGCTCGAGGCGCGAACTATGCGGCAGTGGCTCGCCGATGAATTGGCCGCGGACCCCCACCTGGCCGACGTGTGCCTGGCCTCGGCCTGGGAGTGGACCCGCGAGCGGCTCGAGCGGCTCTACGGGGAGCCGATCGGCGCCGACGGCGCGCCCACCGGGCTCGCGGTCATCGGCATGGGCAAGCTGGGCGGTCTCGAGCTGAACTACTCCTCGGATATCGACCCGATCTTCGTCTACGGCGAGGACGGGGAGACCGCGGGCGGGGAATCGGGCCGCATCGCCAACGGGGAGTTCTTCGCCCAGGCGGTGCGCGGCATCCGGGAGACGCTCGAGTCCGTCACCGAGGAGGGCCACGTCTTCCGGGTGGACCTGCGGCTGCGCCCGGAGGGCCGCTCGGGGGCGCTGATCCTCTCGGTCGACGGCTACCGCCGCTACTTCGCCGATCGGGCCGAGCCGTGGGAGCGCCAGGCCCTGATCAAGGCGCGCGCGTGCGCGGGCGATCCCGCGGTGGCCGCCCGCTTCTTCGAGGCGGTGCGCCCCTTCGTCTACCGTCCCGGCCTCGATCCCGCCATCGTGGGCCACGTGCGCGGGATGAAGGCCCAGATCGACCGCTCCCTGCGCGGCAAGGACGCGGGGCGCCGCAACGTCAAGCTCGGGCGCGGGGGCATCCGCGAGGTCGAGTTCCTGGTGCAGGCGCTCCAGCTCCTCTACGGCGGCGACGATCCGTGGCTGCGCGAGCGGAACAGCCTGCGGGCGATCTTCCGTCTCGCCGAGCGCGGCTACCTGCCGCCCGCGCTCGGGCGCGAGCTGGGGCTCGCCCTGGTGTATCTCCGGACGGTCGAGCACCGCCTCCAGATCGTGCACGAGTTCCAGACCCACACCCTGCCGGAGGAGCCGGCGGCCCTGGGCCTCCTGGCCCGCCGCATGGGCATCGCGCTGCCGCCCGCCGCCGCGGCCCGACGCTTCGTGGCCGAGCACCGGCGCGTGACCACGCTCGTGCACCGGGCCTTCCGCGAGTTCTTCGCGGCGCCCCCCGCGGCCGCCGCGGCGCCGGTGCGCATCCCGAGCTACACCGCGCTCAAGGCGACCGGCTTCGCGGATCCGGACCGCGCCCGCCAGAACCTGCGCCGGGTCCTCGAAGGCCGTCCGCTCGTCCCGTACCCGGCCGCGGCGGGCCGCGCGATCGCCCGGCTCTTCCCGATGCTGCTCGACGCGCTCTGGCAGAGCCCGGATCCCGACGAGGCGCTCGGCCAGTTCGAGCGCTTCGTCTCGGCGGCGGGCCCGCGCACCGCCTACCTGGATCTCCTCGCGGACCGGCCCGAGCTGCTCGCCAACCTGGTGCGACTCTGCGCTCGCGGCGAGCTGCTCACCGAGCTGCTCGTGAGCCAGCCCGAGCTGCTCAACGGGCTCGCGAGCCCGGAGACCTTCGCGGCCCATAAGGGGGAGCGCCAGTTCCGGGCCGAGCTGGCCCCGGTGCTCGCGCCGCGGCTCGAGGCGGGGGAGCGACGCGACCGGCTCCGGCGGCTCAAGCAGGCCCAGGAGCTGGGCATCATCTGGCGGATGTTGCTGGGAGTGACCGCCGCCGAGCGCTTCTCGCTCGAGATGACCGCCCTGGCCGAGGCCGCGCTGGCGGTGGCGTGGACGCTCGCCCTCGACGAGACCGCGGCCGGATGGGGCGTGCCCCGCGACGGGCGCGGGCGCCTGATTCCCGCCACCATCGTCGGCCTCGGCAAGCTCGGCGGCCGCGAGCTGACCACCGGCTCCGATCTCGATCTCTTCGTGGTCTACGGCGGCGAGGGCGCCACCGACGGGGCCGAGTCGGTCGAGGCCCACGTCTTCTACGATCGCGCGGTGGAGGCGCTGAGCGGTCTGCTCGGCGACATCACCGCCGCCGGGGTCGCGTTCGCGGTGGACCTTCGCCTGCGCCCCGGCTCGAAGGGCAGCGGCTTCGCCTCCGCCGCCGAGGCGCTCGAGCGCTACTATCGCGAGTGGGCCGACCCGTGGGAGCGCCAGACGCTCACGCGCGCCCGGCTGGTGGGGGGCGACCCGCGCCTCGGCCGCGCGGTGCGGCGCCGCATCCGCGGCCTGCTCTACGGGCCGGAGGCCCCGCCCCCCGACCTCAAGGAGATGCGCGCCCTCCGCGAGCGGATGGAGCGCGAGCTGGGCAAGGAGACGCCGGGGCGCTTCCACGTGAAGTTTGGACGGGGCGGCCTCGTCGACGTGGAGTTCATCACCCAGGCCCTGCAGATGCGGCACGGGGCCCGGCACCCGGGCGTGCGCCGGGCCAACACCCTGGCCGCCATGCGCGGGATCGCGGCGGCCGAGCTGTTGCCGCGCGCGGACTGCGACATCCTGACCGAGCAGTACCGCTTCCTGCGGCGCGTCTCCCTCGGCCTGCGTCTCTTCGGCACCCGCCCGTCCGACACCCTGGAGGTGGCGGGCCCGAACCCGGCGCGGCTCGCCAAGACGCTCGACTATCCCTCGCGCAAGGACTTCCTCGACGACTACCGACGCCGCGCGGGATGGGTCCGCGCGCTCTACGATCGCGTCGTGCCGAGGTGAGCGGCGGCGGGGTGGCCCGGCTCAGGCGCCCGCGTCGCGCTTGATCTGCGCGCCGAGCGCGCGGAGGCGCTCGTCGATCCGCTCGTAGCCGCGGTCCACCTGATGCGCGTTCATGATCACCGAGGTGCCCCGCGCGCAGAGGGCGGCGCCGATGAGGGCCATGCCGGCGCGGATGTCGGGCGAGACGATCGGGGCCGCCCGCAGCTCGGCGGGGCCGACCACCACCGCGCGGTGCGGATCGCACAGCACGATCCGCGCGCCCATCGCGATCAGGCTGTCCACGAAGAACAGCCGGCTCTCGAAGAGCTTCTCGTGGATGAGGACGGTGCCGTGGCTCTGGGTGGCCAGCACCAGTGCGAGAGAGGTCAGGTCGGCCGGGAAGCCCGGCCAGGGCGCGTCGTCCACCTTGGGGATGGCGCCGTCGGCGTCGGCGGCCACCCGCAGCTCCTGCGGGCCGGGGACGATCAGGGTCGTGCCCTCGAGCGCGGTCTCCACCCCGAGCCGGCGGTAGGCCAGGCGGATCATGCGCAGGTCGTCGGGCACCACGTCCTCGATGCGGAGCTCGCCGCCGGTCATGGCCGCGAGCGCCACGAACGAGCCGATCTCGATGTGATCGGGGCCCAGTCGGTGGCGTCCGGAGTGGAGCTCGGCCACGCCCTCGATGCACAGCTGGTTGGTGCCGATGCCGCCGATCCGGGCCCCGAGCGTGTTGAGGAAGCGGCAGAGCCCCTGGACGTGGGGCTCGCTGGCCGCGTTCAGGATGACGGTGGTGCCCTGGGCCAGCGCCGCGGCCATCACCGTGTTCTCGGTGGCGGTCACGCTCATCTCGTCGAGGAAGACCTCGGCGCCCTGGAAGCGGCCCTCGAGGCTGAGCCGCAGCGCGGGCCCCGACTCGACCCGGGCTCCGAGCGCGCCCAGCGCGAGCAGGTGGGTGTCGACGCGCCGCCGTCCGATCCGGTCGCCGCCGGGAGCCGGCAGAACCGCCCGGCCCGTCCGCGCGAGCAGGCCGGGCGCCAGCAGCACCGAGCCGCGGAGCTGGGACATCACGGCCGGATCGGGGTCGCGGGTCTCGAGCCGGCTCGCGTCGAGGCGCACCGTGCCCGCGTCCTCGACGGTGACGCGCACCCCCAGGTGGCGGAGCCCTTCGAGCAGCGCGGTCACGTCGCGAATGCGCGGGACGTTGTCGACGATGACCTCGCCCCGCGCGAGCAGGCAGGCGGCGAGGACCGGGAGGGCCTCGTTCTTGTTGCCGGCCGGCGTGACCGTCCCGCGCAGGGGATGGCCGCCCTCCACAAGGAATCGATCGCCGGTCACCGTCGTGCCTCCATCGCGGACCATCATAACCGACCCGATTTTTTGGCCGCCAAGGGCGCGGGAGCGGGCCCGTCGCCGCCGGTGTATCATCTGCCCGCATGAGCGAGCGGTTCTTCATCCTGGACGGCCCCGGCTTCCTCTTCCGCGCCTACCACGCGCTTCCGTTCCTCTCCACCTCGCGGGGGGTGCCGAGCCACGCGGTCTTCGGCATGTCGACCATGCTCTGGAAGCTCCTGCGCGAGGACACCCCGGACTACTTCGCGGTGGCCTGGGATCCCCCGGGGCCCACCTTCCGGGAGGAGAAGTTCGCGGCCTACAAGGAGACGCGGGCCCCGACGCCGGACGACCTCCGGAGCCAGATCGCGTACGTCAAGACGCTCTTCGAGGCCCTGCGCCTGCCGGTGCTCGAGGTGCCGGGCTTCGAGGCCGACGACGTGCTGGGCACCGTGGTGGAGCGCACCCGCGACCTGCCGATCGAGCTGGTCCTGGTCACCTCCGACAAGGACATGCTCCAGCTGGTGAGCCCGCGCGTGCGCGTCTTCTCCACCACCGGCCGGGGCGGGGACCGGGTGGTCTTCGACGAGGCGGCGGTGAAGGCCAAGTGGGGGGTCGAGCCCGCGCAGATCCCCGACATCCTGGCCCTCATGGGCGACTCCATCGACAACATCCCCGGGGTGCCCGGGGTGGGGGAGAAGACGGCGGCCAAGCTGATCGGCCAGTTCGGCGGGGTGGAGCGCCTCTACGAGAACCTCTCGCTGGTGCCGGGCAAGCTCCGCGAGACGCTGGCCGCCAATCGCAAGCAGGCGCTGCTCTCGCGCGAGCTGGCCACCGTCAGCACCCGCGTGCCGATCGCGGTCGACCTCGAAACGTTTCGCCGGCGCGATCCCGACTGGGACCGGCTGCGCGCGCTCTGGACCGAGCTCGAGTTCCACACCCTGCTGCGCCAGGTGCCGGCCCCGGCCGCGGTGGAGGCGAGTGGCGGGGACGACGCGGTCACCCTCGCGGACGCGGCGGCGCTCGCGCAGTACCTGGCCCCGGTGCCGGCCGGCGATCCGCTCGCGATCGAGAGCGTCGGCGAGGGGGGGCCGCCCGATCCCACCATCACCGTGGTCGGGCTCTACCATCCGGCGGCGGGGGCGGCCCGGATCGCGGTGGCCTCGCCCGCGGACGAGCAGGGCCGCGCGCTGGTGGCGGCGCTCGGCGGCCGGACCCTGATCGGCCACGACGCGAAGCCGCTCGCCGAGTGGTGGCTGGCCCGCGGCGGGACGCTGCCGCCCGGCGAGGACACCGCGGTCGCCGCGTACCTGCTCAACCCCGCCCGCACCAACTACAAGCTCGAGGAGGTGTGCGCGGAGCTCCTTGGCGAGGGCCCCGGCATCGCGCCGCCGGGCACGCGCGGCAAGTGGATCTGGGATCTCTGGGCGATGGCGCCGCGCGCGCTCGCGGAGGTGGGGCTCGCGAGCCTCTACGAGGACATCGAGCGGCCGCTGATCGGGGTGCTGGCCGAGATGGAGCGCCACGGCATCCGGATCGACCAGGTCCGTCTCGGCGAGTTCTCCCGCGAGCTCGAGGTGCACCTCGAGCGGACCACCCGGGAGATCTTCGGCCTCGCGGGCGAGGAGTTCAACATCGGCTCGCCGAAGCAGCTCGCCTACATCCTGTTCGAGAAGCTCAAGCTGCCGCCGGTGAAGAAGACCAAGACCGGCTACTCCACCGACGCGGACGTGCTCGAGCAGCTGGCATTGGGCCACGAGCTGCCCGCGCGCATCATCGAGCACCGCACGCTGGCCAAGCTCAAGTCGACGTACGCCGACGCGCTGCCCATGCTGGTGAATCCCACCACCGGGCGGCTGCACACCTCGTTCAACCAGCTGGTGGCCGCGACGGGAAGGCTTTCGTCGAGTAACCCGAACCTCCAGAACATTCCCGTGCGCACCGAGCTCGGCCGGCGGATCCGCGCCGCCTTCGTGCCGGACGCGGGCTGGCGGTTCGTAGCCGCGGACTACTCCCAGATCGAGCTGCGCATCCTGGCCCACGTCTCGGGGGAGGAGAGCCTGATCGAGGCCTTCCGCCGGGGAGAGGACATCCACGCCCGGACCGCCTCCGAGGTCTTCGGGGTCGCGCTCGACGCGGTCACCCCCGAGCAGCGCGACATCGCCAAGACCACGAACTTCTCGGTGATCTACGGGGTCACCGCCTTCGGGCTCTCCCGCGGCCTCGACATCAGCCCCAAGCAGGCCCAGGAGTTCCTCGACCGCTTCTTCGCGCGGCATCCGAAGGTGAAGGCCTACCTCGGCCGCACCGTGGCCGAGGGCCGCGAGCGCGGCTTCGTGGCCACCCTGCTCGGCCGCCGCCGCTACCTGCCCGAGCTGCGGAGCGGCAACCCCAACCTGCGCGGCTTCGGCGAGCGCATGGCCACCAACGCGCCCATCCAGGGCACCGCGGCGGACCTGGTCAAGATCGCGATGGTCCGGATGGCCCGCGAGCTGCACGCGCACGGGCTCGAGAGCCGCATGCTGCTGCAGGTGCACGACGAGCTGCTCTTCGAGGCGCCCGCGGCCGAGGTGGGGCGGCTGCAGGCGCTCGCGACCGAGGTGATGGAATCGGCGGTCGCCCTGGACGTGCCGCTGAAGGTCGACGTCAAGGTCGGCGACGACTGGGCCGCGGTGTGAGGCGCTTCCTGCTCGTCGGCCTCACCGGCGGGATCGCCACCGGCAAGAGCACGGTCACCGCCATGCTGGCCAACCCGAGCGTCCGGGTGGTGGACGCCGACGCGCTCGCCCGCGAGGTGGTCGAGCCCGAGACGCCGGCCCACCGGCAGATCGTGGCCGAGTTCGGCCCGGAAGTCCTCCAGGCCGACGGCCGGCTCGACCGCGCGCGCCTCGGCGAGATCGTGTTTCCGGACCCGGTCAAGCGCAAGCGGCTCGAGCAGATCACGCACCCCGCGATCCGGGGGCGCTTCGAGGCCATCATGGCGGACCTCGAGCGGGCCGGCTGGGACGGCATCCTGGTCTGGGACGCGGCGCTGCTCGTGGAGTCCGGCGGCAACAAGAAGATGGACCGGATGGTGGTGGTGACCACCGACCCGGTCACCCAGCTCCGCCGGCTCATGGCCCGCGACGGCTGCACCGAGGAGGCGGCGCGGGCCCGCACCGCGAGCCAGATGCCGCTCGCGGTCAAGGCCCGCTACGCGGACCACGTGATCGACAACTCGGGCTCGCGCGAGCAGACCGAGAAGCGCGTGCGCGAGGTGTACCGCGCCCTCCTCGACGACCTGCGCCAGCGCCCAACCGCCCGCCCGTGAGCCCGCGCCGGAACGCGCGCGCCGCGGTGCCGCGCGCGCCGGTGTACCGGTCCGCCACCCGCGGGCGCACCCGGGCCCTCGGCCAGCACTTCCTGCGGGACCGCGCGGTGGTCGACCGCATCCTGGAGCTGGTGCGGCCGACCGCGCGCGACCTGGTGGTCGAGATCGGCCCGGGGCGCGGCGCGCTCACCGAGGTGCTGGCCGCCCGCGCGGGGCGGCTGCTCGCCCTCGAGATCGACGCGGCGCTGGCCGCCACGCTGCAGGAGCGCTTCGCGGGGGCGGGCTCGGTCGAGATCCGCCAGGCCGACGCGCGGCTGTTCGACTACGCGGGCCTGCGCGCGGGGGCGCCCGATCCCGCCGGGCGCGTGCTCGTCGTGGGCAACCTCCCCTACAGCGTGGGCAAGCCGATCCTGGCCGCGCTGGTCGAGAGCGGGGGGGCCATCGACGAGATGGCGCTCATGCTCCAGAAGGAGGTGGCCGAGCGCGTGGCGGCCCAGCCGGGAAGCAAGACCTACGGCGCGCTCTCGGTGCTGACCCAGGTATCGGCCGCGGTGCGGCTCGCCTTCTCGGTGCCGCCCGGGGCCTTCAGCCCGCCGCCCCAGGTGGACTCGGCGGTGCTGTACCTGCGCCTGCTTCGCGAGCCGCCGGTGCCGGTCGCCGATCCGGCCCGCTTCGGGGCGGTGGTGCGCGCCGCATTCAGCCAGCGGCGCAAGAGCCTGGCCAATGCCCTGGCCGCGGGGCTGGCCGTGTCCGCCGAGAGCGCCCGTCGCCAGACGGCCGCGGCGGGCATCGATCCCGGCCGCCGGGCCGAGACCTTGTCGCTCGCGGAGTTCGCCCGCCTGGCGGCTCAGATCGCCGAGCCGGGTCCGGGCTAGCCTCCCCGTTCCTTGGGCCGGACGGGGGCCCGGTGGTAGGATGAAAAGGCCGTCGTGAACACCACTTACAGACCAGAGCCCGTTCCCATCGACCTCCCCGGCGAGCCCGCGATCCGGCTCATCCCGCTGGGCGGGCTGGGCGAGATCGGGCTCAACATGATGCTGATCGAGTCCGGTCCGGACATCCTCGCGGTGGACTGCGGCCTGCTCTTTCCAGACGACGAGATGCCCGGCGTGGACTTCGCGATCCCGGACTTCGCCTATCTGCGGGAGCGTCGGGACGCCTTCCGCGCCGTGGTGCTCACCCACGGCCACGAGGATCACATCGGCGCGCTGTCCTACCTGCTCCGGGAGTTCCCGGTGCCGGTCTACGGGACGCCGCTCACCCTGGCGATCGCGCGCCACCGGCTCGCCGAGAACGGGCTGCTCGAGCAGGCCGACCTGCGCGCCTACGCGCCGGGGGACCGGCTCGTGATCGGGAGCTTCACGGTCGAGCCGATCCGCGTGACCCACTCCATCGCCGACGGCATCGGCCTGGCCATCGAGACGCCGATCGGCACCGTGGTGCACACCGGCGACTTCAAGCTCGACCGGCAACCGATCGACCAGCAGCAGCCGGACTACTCGCGCTTCGCGGCACTCGGCGAGCAGGGCGTGCTCGTGCTCTGCTCTGACTCGACCAATGTCGGGCGGCCCGGCCACACCGGCTCGGAGTCCCTGGTCGGCGAGGCACTGGGTGGGCGCTTCGCGGCGGCCCCGGGCCGCATCATCGTGGCCACCTTCGCCTCGCACATCCACCGCATCCAGCAGGTGCTCGACCTGGCCGCCCGCAGCGACCGCCACGTGGCGCTCCTGGGACGGAGCATGGTGGCCAACGTGGCGGTGGCCGCGGAGCTCGGCTACCTGAAAGTGCCCGAGGGCCTCGTGATGCCGCTCGAGGACCTGGCCGAGCTGCCGGTCCAGCGGCAGGTGATCCTCTCCACCGGCAGCCAGGGCGAGCCCAACTCGGCGATCTCCCTGATCGCGGCGGGCGACCACAAGTACGTGCAGGCGAGCCTCGGCGACCTGGTGATCTTCTCCTCCCGGGTGATCCCCGGCAACGAGCGCGTGCTCGGCCGCGTGATCAACTCGCTGCTGCGCCGCGGGGCGGAGGTCCTGTGGGAGGACGTGGCCTTCGTCCACGTCTCGGGCCACGCCAGCCAGGAGGACCTCAAGGAGATGCTGGCGCTGACCCGGCCGCGCTACTTCGTGCCAGTGCACGGCGAGTTCAGTCACCTGCTGCAGCACGCGCGGCTGGCCGAGGGCGTGGGCATCCCCAAGGACCGCATCTTCCTGATCGAGGACGGGCTCGGGCTCGAGGTCACCGCCGCGGGCACGCGCGTGCTCGGGCCCTACCCGGCGGGGCCGGTACTGGTGGACGGCAAGGGCGTGGGCGACGTGGGCGGCGTGGTGCTCCGCGACCGCCAGCTCCTGGCCGAGGCGGGCATGCTGGTGGTCGCCCTCACCGTCGACCGCACCACCGGCTCGATCGTGGCGGGACCCGAGATCGCCTCGCGCGGGTTCGTCTACATGAAGGAGGCCGACGCGCTGATGGACGAGGTCAAGACCGCGGTGCGGGACGCGCTCGCCGCGCGGCGAGAGCCGGCGATGTTCGATCGGGAGCAGCTCGGGACGACGGTGCGGAGCGCGGTACGCCGCTTCGTCAACCAGCGCTTCCAGCGCAAGCCGGTCGTGCTGCCCGTGATCCTGGAGGTGTGATGGCGGAGAAGGTGACGATCGAAAAGGAAGGGCCGGACCGGACGCCCGGTCAGAACGGCCACGCTCCCCGCGAGTCGCGCGACGCGACCGCGAGGCGGCGAGGGCCGCGCAAGGGCAAGGGCGAGCCCGGCCGCTGGGTGCGGGAGGCCAAGGGCATCCTGGCCCTGGCCCTCGCCGGCTTCGGCTTCGTGGCGCTCTACGCGTACGACCCGACGCTGCATCCGCTGGATCAATCGAGCCCGGTGGGGCCGGTGGGCGGATGGCTCGGCTGGGGGTCGTTCCACGCCTTCGGCTACGCGGGCTATCTCTTCCCGGTGCTGTTCACGCTCTACGGCGTCTCGGCCTTCGTGCGCCCGCGCATGGCGCACGGCTGGCAGGCGGGCGCCGGCCTCGCAATCCTCCTGGTGAGCGCGACCGGCATCCTGGCCCGCGCCTCGGATACGCTGACCGAGTTCCGCGTGCACAAGGGCGGGGTGGTGGGCTGGGCGGTGTCCGAGGCCCTGCGGCTCTCGATCGGCACGGTGGGGACGTGGATCATCCTGCTGGCCCTGATCCCGCTGGGCGTGCTGTTCGTCACGCGCATTCCCTACAGCGTGCTCTCGCGCGGCCTGCGCGCCCGCTTCGGCCGCCTGCAACGCTCGGAGGGGAAGAAGGGTCGGAGCCCGGGCCCCGCCTCCCCGGCGACGCCCGCGATCGCCGCGGCGCCGGCGGGCCTCGCCGCCATCGAGCCGGACGTGCCGCCGCGGCTCGTGGTGAAGGAGCCGCCGAAGGCCAAGTCGAGCCTCTCCGACAAGGGCCTCGCGTGGCAGGAGACGTTCGATTTCGGCAAGGGCGGGGCGGAGGCGTTCAAGCTGCCCGCGGTCGGCCTGCTGACCGCGCCGCCCGCCTCGTCGCTCCAGCGCACCCGCGAGGAGCTCGAGACCAACGCGCAGACGCTCAAGAAGAAGCTCCACGACTTCGGGGTCGACGGCCACATCGTGCAGGCGAGCCCGGGGCCGGTGATCACCTCCTACGAGTTCGAGCCGGCCTCCGGCGTGAAGGTGAGCCAGGTGGTGAACCTGGCCGACGACCTGGCCCTGGCCATGAAGGTGGCGGCGGTCCGCATCATCGGGCCGATCCCGGGCCGCGGCACGGTGGCGGTCGAGGTGCCGAACCCGGAGACCACCACCGTGTACCTGCGCGAGATCCTGGTGAGCCAGGAGTTCGTCGCCAACAAGGCGCGGCTGCCGCTCGCCCTCGGGAAGGACACCACCGGCAACTCGGTGATCGCGGACCTGGCCGCGATGCCGCACCTGCTCATCGCGGGCTCGACCGGCAGCGGCAAGTCGGTCGGGCTCAACACCATGATCTGCTCGCTGCTGTACAAGGCCACCCCCGCCGACGTGCGGTTCCTGCTCATCGACCCCAAGCGTCTCGAGCTCGGGGTGTACGAGAAGATCCCGCACCTGCTCGCCCCGGTGGTCACCGACGCCAAGGAGGCCTCCGCGCGCCTCAAGTGGATCGTGGGCAAGATGGACGCGCGCTACAAGCAGTTGCAGGCCAAGGCGGTGCGCAACATCGAGGGCTACAACAAGGAAGTGCCGCCCGAGGAGCGGCTGCCCTACTGGGTGGTGGTGGTGGACGAGCTGGCCGACCTCATGATGGTCTCGGCCGGCGAGGTGCAGAACTCGCTGATCCGCCTGGCCCAGATCGCCCGCGCGGTCGGCATCCACCTGATCGTGGCCACTCAGCGGCCCTCGGTCGACGTGGTGACCGGCCTCATCAAGGCCAACTTCCCGACGCGCATCGCCTTCCAGGTCGCCTCCAAGGTGGACTCGCGGACGGTCCTCGACGCCAACGGGGCCGAGCAGCTTCTCGGCCGCGGCGACATGATCTTCGTGCCGCCGGGGCAGAGCCGTCAGATGCGCGTGCACGGCTCCTGGGTCTCCGACAAGGAGGTGAAGGCGATCTGCGAGTTCCTGCGCACGCAGGGCTCGGCGGTGTACGAGCACGTGGAGCTGCCCTCCGAGGAGGCGGGCTACGGCGGGGGCGGTGAGGACCGGGACGACATCTACTGGGACGCGGTCAACCTGGTGATCGCGCAGCGGGCCGCGTCGATCTCGTTCCTGCAGCGGCGGCTCGGGCTCGGCTACCCCAAGGCCGCGCGGTTCATCGACATGATGGAGCAGGATCACATCATCGGGCCGGGCCAGGGCGCCAAGCCCCGCGAGATCCTCGTCGGGCCCGAGTACCTGCAGAAGAGGCGCAGTGCGAGCTGAAGCCGAAGGCGAGGCGAGCAATATGAACAGAAGAGCGCGTCGGCCCGTCCTCCCCAAGAGCCGTCCGCTATTCTTCTTCCTGCTCCTCCTCCTCTGCGCCCCGCTCGCCGCCCACGCCCAGAGCCTCGATGAGGCGGTCAGCGGGGTCGAGGCCACCTACGGCAAGATCGTCGACCTGCGCGCCGAGTTCACCCAGATCGCGCGCAACAAGAGCCTCGGCCAGGACATCAAGGCGGAGGGCATCGTGCTGCTCAAGAAGGGCGGCAAGATGCGGTGGGACTACAAGAGCCCGGCGCCCCAGCAGATCGTCTCCGACGGCACCTCGCTCTGGGTCTACACCCCCGAGCTGAACCAGGTGAACAAGGGGAACGCCCCCAAGGCGCTGGCCGGACCGGCGGGCAGCTTCCTCTCCGGCCTCGGCAAGCTGCGCGAGGAGTTCACGGTGCGCTTCCTCAACCCGGCGAGCCCGCGCGACGGCGCCGGCCGGCCGGTGCTCGACCTCACGCCCAAGCAGCCGACTCCGCTCCTCACCCGCCTGGTGCTCACGGTGGACCCGAAGGATTACGTGGTCCGCCAGGCGGTGCTCTACGATCAGTTCCAGAACACCGTGACCATGACCTTCAACAAAGTGCAGATCAACCCGGGGCTCAGCGACACCCTGTTCGTCTTCACGCCGCCGAAGGACGCGGCGGTCGTGCCGCTGGACCCGCGCTAGCGAGAGGCCCGCGCCATGGCCGCCGAGAACAGCTTCGACGTCGCCTGCAAGATCGACATGCAGGAGGTCACCAACGCCATCGATCAGGCTCGCCGCGAGATCACGACGCGCTACGATCTCAAGGGCGCCAAGAACGAGATCACCCCCGAGAAGATGGACATCGTCCTCTCCTCGACCGACGACATGAAGCTCAAGGCGGTGCTCGACATCCTGGAGTCAAAGCTCCACCGTCGCGGCATCGATCTCAAGGCGCTCACCATCAACGATCCCGAGCCGGGCGGCGGCGGCATCATCCGCCAGAAGATCACGCTGCAGGACGGGGTCCCGATGGAGAAGGCCAAGGAGATCGTGCGGCTCATCAAGGACTCCAAGCTGAGGGTCCAGGCCTCCATCCAGGAGAAGCAGGTGCGGGTGGTGGGCAAGAGCCGCGACGATCTGCAGGCGGTCATCGCGCTCCTCAAGGGCAAGGACCTCGGCATCGCGCTCCAGTTCACGAACTACCGCTCCACCTAGCCCGCCCGCTCCGCCGGTAGATCCGATCGCCCGCCGCCGCTCGTAGTCCGTGCGGCGGTCCTCGCCAGACGCCTGGCGCCCGCGCCACTCCGCGGGGGCCGGTCTCGCCCCAATCCAAAGCCCTCCCGCCCCCGTAGAAGGTGAGAGAGGGGGGCACGATGAGCACACACCTGATCGGCAAGACGGCGCTGGCCCTGATGGCGGGCGCGCTGGTGGTGGGCGTGGCCGCTCCCGCCCGCTCCCAGCCGGGGGTGACGATCCAGCTCTTCCAGTTCAAGCCGGGCCAGATCGAGGTCCTGGCGGGGACCCGGCTGACCTGGACCAACCAGGACGACATCGCCCACACCGTGACCTCGGGGACGCCCGAGCAGCGCGACGGCCGCTTCGAGCTGCCGCTCGACGGCCGCGGCGCTACCGGGATCGTCCAGCTCGAGGAGCCCGGGATCTACCCGTACTTCTGCCGCCGCCACCAGTCCATGCGCGGCGAGATCCACGTGAAGTAGACGGCCCCGAACCCAAAAGGAGAGACAGCCATGCGACACATCCTGAAGCGACTGATCGGAGGACTCGCCCTCGTGGCGGTGACCGCGATGGGAGTGGGCGACGTCTGGGCGGCCCGCCTCGACGCGCCGACCTCGGCCACCCCGGCCGCGGGCCTGCGGGTGGGGCTCAACGCGCTCCTGAGCGAGCACGTCTACCTGGCCGCCGCCGCCACCAACGCGGCGCTCGGCGGCCGTCAGCCCGAGTTCGAGGCGGCCGCCGCCGCGCTCGACGCCAACTCGGTGGACGTGGCCAGGGCGATCGGCTCGGTCTACGGGCCGGACGCCGAGAAGGCGTTCCTGCCGCTGTGGCGCAGGCACATCGGCATGGTGGTGGACTACACGGTGGGCGTGGCGACCAGCGACCGGGCTCGGCAGGACAACGCGGTCAACGACCTCGTCGGCTACACGCAGGACTTCGGCGCCTTCCTCTCCGGGGCCAACCCGAATCTCCCCAAGTCGGCGGTCGCCGACCTGGTGAGGCACCACGTGCTCACCCTCAAGGCGGTGATCGACGCCCAGGCCGCGAAGGACCAGGACCGAGCCTTCACCGCGCTGCGCACCGGCGCGGGCCACATGCAGATGATCGCCGACCCGCTCGCGGGCGCCATCGTCAAGCAGTTTCCGGACAGGATCGCGGGCGCGTCCGACACGCCGGCCGCCGCGCTGCGCACCACGCTCAACCTGGCCCTGCGCGAGCACGTCTACCTGGCCGCCGCCGCCACCAACGCGGCGCTCGGCGGGCGCGACGCGGAGTTCAAGGCCGCGGCGGGCGCGCTCGACGCCAACTCGGTGGCCATCGCGAAGGCGATCGGCTCGGTGTACGGGGCGGACGCCGAGAAGGCGTTTCTCCCGCTGTGGCGCAAGCACATCGGCATGGTGGTGGACTACACGGTCGGCAAGGCCACCAAGGACCAGGCCAAGCAGGACCGGGCGGTGGGCGACCTGCTCGGCTACACGCAGGACTTCGGCGCCTTCCTGTCCGGCGCCAACCCGAACCTGCCCAAGGCGGTCGTCGCCGACCTGGTGAAGCACCACGTGATGACGCTCAAGGACGTGATCGACGCCCAGGCCGCCAAGGATCAGGCCCGCGCCTTCGTGGCCGAGCGCACCGGGGCGGGCCACATGCAGATGATCGCCGACCCACTCGCCGAGGCGATCGTCAAGCAGTTCCCGGACCGCTTCTAGCGCCGGTCGCGGTCTCGAGGAGGGCGTCCCGGGTGGAGCCGCCCGGGGCGCCTCGTCCGCGCGGGGCTCGCCTTGACAAGCCCAGGGCCCACGCGCAGAGTGACCCGCACCGGCCATGGATCGTCATCGAAGGGGGCGAACGCTCATCGCGCTGGGCCTGATCGGACTCGCGGTCCTGGCCGGGGCGGGTCCGGCGGTGGCGCACGGGACGGGAGCGCGTCTCCTCGACCTGCACGCCCACGGGAGCGCGCCCTCGACCTCGCCCGGCGGTCTCGGCCACCTTGCATTGCCGCTGGGCGCCCTGCTCGTGATCGGACTCGGGCTCCTGGCCGGGCTCGGGTGGCGGCGGGTGGGTTCGCCCGCGCGCCGACGCGCGATCGCGGTCGCCCTGTCGCTGGTGCTGACCGTCTTCACCGTCGAGACCGCGCTGCACTCGGTCCACCACCTGGCCGATCCGGAAGCCGGCGCGGACTGTTCGGTGCTCTCCGCTTCCCAGAATCTCGCCTGGGGCGGGGCCGACCTGGTCGCCACCGACAGCCCCCCGCTCGACGTCACCACCGCGGCGCCGGTCCGCTCCGACGACGGACCGCGGTGGCAGCTCCACCGTCCCAGCCAGGGACGGGCTCCTCCCGCCTGATCGCCCCTCCGCGAC
>WNFC01001729.1_pt1 | contig 36482 bp, 31 predicted proteins | sample 5400541 | NCBI WGS metagenome assembly WNFC01 (sample SAMN13153342, study PRJNA577476) | soil metagenome | isolation source: 120 cm saprolite under Douglas fir tree site 2 hole 2 replicate 1 | place: USA:California | collected 2015-04-18
GGAGCAGGGGAAGGGAAACTGCCCCCTTCCCCTGCAACCCCATCCCCAAAACCAACCCCTCTCCAGCGGCGAGGGCACAACTTTGAAACCGGACATTTCACTTGCTACAAAAAGCGGACATCTTAATTTGCTAAGAACACCTGCTCTACATCTTCTGTCGCAGTTCGCGTATAGATTCCGCGAGCGCGCCGCAGACTTCCTGAATTTCCGGCTCTGACAATTCGTTGAAAAATGGCAGCGCGATCACGCGGTCGGCGACAAACTCGGTCTGCGGCAAAATGGAAGGGCGGTTTGCCTGGGTACCCGCTCCTTGTAGCTGAGCTTCCCGTCCCTTCTTCCCAGTGCGTGTGCCCCATCCTTTCGCGTTCTCTGCAAAAGGGCGGGTGGCCAGTACCGGTTGCTGATGCAGCGGCGCAAAGTACCTCCCGGTCGCAATCCCTTTCTGCAGCAGCGATCCGCAAATCCCATCACGATCTTTCGCGCTGAATTCCGCTGTAAGCCTTACCGGATAAACAAACCAGCTAATCCGCCCAACAGTGCCGGCAAGTAGCGGACGGACGATCTCGCCCATGTTCGTCAGCTCACGGTCGTAAATCTCAGCCAGCTTCTGCCGCCGCGCAACGATTTGCTCGATGCGCGCTAGTTGCGAAATTCCCAGCGCACAATTGATATCTGAGAGCCGGTAGCTGTAGCCGATCTCCGCATGTTGATGCCGATCGAGCGCGGCATCACGCCCCTGGTTTCGCAATCGGCGCGCCCGCAACGCTAATTGCTCGTCAGAAGTAACCAGCAACCCGCCTTCTCCGGTCGTGATCTGCTTATTGGGATAAAACGCGAATAACCCTGCCTCACCAACCGTTCCCGCCCGCCGCCCGCGCACGTCCGCTCCCAGCGCCTCGCACGCGTCTTCGATCAGATGTGCGCCATGCCGATTCGCAATCTCTCGCAACGCTTTCACATCTACAGGAAACCCAAAGCTGTGCACTGCGATAACCAACCGGGTCCTCTCGGTAATAGCAGCCACTACCAGCTCTGGCGTGGCGTTGTACGTCGCAGGATCAATGTCCACAAATCTCGGCCGCAGGCTTTCCTGCAAAATCACATTGAGCAAAGCAGAAAAAGTGAACGACGGCAGGATAACCTCGGCCCCAGGCTCCAGGCCCAAGGCCCGCACCGCGATGTGCAACGCCGACGTCCCCGAATTAATCGCAACAGCATATTTGCTTCCCGTGTAGTCACAGATCGCCTGCTCAAACTCACCCACCTTGGGTCCCATGCTCAGGCGCGGAGTGCGCAGGACCTCCATCACCGTCTCGCGGTCCGATTCCGTGATCTCCGGCTTGGCAAGCGGAATTCGCAGGCTCAAAGAAGATCGGGATGCTTGAAGAGCAACCTCTCTCCCACCGGAGTCTTCACCAGCACCTCGGTGATAACCTTCGACGCCCCACCGTCCCCGTAAGGACTCTCCAGGCCGCGAATTGAGCGTCGAAACTCTGTTGAGAGCGCGCCGGCAATCGCGTCCCGAATCGCCTTGCGCTCGGCGGGAACATCAATCACATTCGCCGCATGTTCCCGTCCCAACTGCCGAATTCCCACATTCACCGCCGGAACTTCCAGCGACGTGGATTCGATGATGCCACTGCTCGAGTTCCCCACCAGCACGCCGACATTGCTCAACAAGCTTAGATAAGTCCGGTGGTCGAGATTTACAAACACGCGCGACGACTTGTGCGATGCGGCGAATTCTTCCGCTCGCCGGATCAAGTCGCGGCAGCCCGCATCCGCATTGGGATAGATGAAGATTTTTTGCGGCTTGACTCTGTCCAGCGCAGCAAATAGCTCCTCCGCTTCCTCCACCGTGTTCTTCAATAACGTCACCGGGTGATAGATACACAACACCGTGCCTCGCCCCAGCTTCACACCCAGCTTTTTTTTTACTTGCGCTTTCGTCAACAAACGCTCTCTGCGCAAGTGATCCAGCGACAAGCTGCCGCTGAACGTGATCCGCCAGGGCTCCTCCCCCATGCTGGCGATCCGCTCAGCCGCGCTGCGGGTGCAGGCGAAGTGCAGGTGGCTCATCTTAGTAAGCGCATTGCGCACCGCGTCATCAATCGCGCCGAATGTGACTTCGCCTCCCTCCACGTGAGCGATGGGAATACGCAGCGCCAGCGCCACAGAAGCAGGCGCCAGCATCTCGTACCGGTCGGCAATTAGCAGCAGGATATCCGGCCGCAGACGATCGAGCGCGTCGGCCAGGCCAAGAGTGGCGACTCCAATCGTCTTGGCCATGCCGACGTCGGTATCGGAATCCAGCAGGCATTCGACTGATGCGATCCTTTCGACGGAAAGCTGTTTACCGGTGTGCCCGAACGCAGGAGAAAGATGCGGCCCCAGCGTAATCACCTGCAACTCGACCGCAGGGTGTCGCGCAAGATCGCGCAGCAGCCAGCGCAGATGTGCGTAGTCCGCCCGCGAGGACGTAACGATGGCAATTTTTCGCTTCAAGCAGCTCCAACTGGATGGGAATTGGTCAGACAGGAATTCTACTGGTTTGTGGCCTGTGCCCGCGCCGTCTCGCCTGGCTGGTGAGCACGAGTCACTCGGTAGTCCTTGTACTCGATGGTCAAGGTGGCGCGTCCCCCCAGCCGGACATAGCTGACCGACTCATTCTTGACCGGAAGCCAGAAGTCCTGGACTTTCTGGTATTCGTGATGAATCTCGTTCTTCTTGGTCCAGAAAGACGGGTTCTGCGCCGGTTCGGCTTCAATGCGAGTCACGGCGAAATCGGTCCCGTCCACCCACACCTGGCCACGATAAACATACTTACTGATGGATTTTGGGTTTACCCGCAACACGTATTGCCCACCCGTTTGGCCGGTTTTTGCTGGCTCGTAGCCCACCAGTTCAAAGTTGTAATTGTCGCGATTCAACTGTGTCCGAGCGCTGACTGCGGGTTGTGCTGCCTCTTTCTCGCTTTCCAGCAGCTTCTTGAAGACCCGATTCAGAACCAGCTTCGATCCGCTCTGCGACACCACTTTGAACTCTTTGGACGAGGGGCGGTCGTAGGTGGCCTGCACGGTCATTTCGGCTGCCCGGTCTCCGGGGAATCCCTGGTAAACAAGGTGGTACACGCGCGTCGCCTCGGAGTGCAGCAAAGCCTGCGCCCGCTCTTGATTTCTGCGCACCAGATTGTCCACCACTTGGTCTGCAGAGAGAGATGCGCCCGTCATCGTCGGTGACGACGCTCCCGAATCCGCACCAATCAGTTTCGGAACACTGATCAGCGCCACCACAGCAACGAGCGCGATCAGGGTGCGAGTTGTCGGCACGACACTCATGTGGGTTAACCCCAGTTTAAACTCTCCCCGGCAGGTTTATGGTTGTGTAATTGTCAAATATCGCCCTTACGTTCATTGACAGGGTCGTGAGTGCAAACGCGTTTAATGACCAGGCGGGACGTATCTACTTCAGGTGCTCCACCAGAAACAAATCGGACAAGTCGCGGACATAGCCAAACGCGTAATGCTGTTCGTCGCCGGCGAGTCGAGGACACGAAACGCCGGTCACCCCGGCAACGTCCGCCGGCGAGACGGTTTTCCATGGCGTTCTGGCGCCGGTTTGCAGGTCCAGCCGCCAGATCGGACAAGAAGTTTCGCCACGCTGTCCCACGAACAATGCACTTCCACTAATCCAGCGGAGCGGCGTGTCGCTGGGTTGCGAACCGCGAACGAGTTGCGGTTCGCCGCCATCGACCGAAACCAAAGCAATCCCGTCGCTGCCAACTACGGCGATTCGTTTACCATCCGGGGAGATCGCGCGCGGATACGGTCCCATACCAAAGCCTTCGGGAGTTATAGGGCGAGGCTGCTCGCCATCCAGGCCCACGACATAGACGCGGGAGGCGTGTCCCGGTTCGTGACCTTGAAACACAATCCGCTTGGAGTCAGCGAAGAATTGACCCCCAGCAGGAATCACGTTGCCGGTAGCAACGCCACGCTGCTCTCCCACGCCAGTGGGAAGAAGTACGAAGTCCGGGGGTGACATGTTTTGCCGCAAGACTAAAGTCCACTTCCCGTCCGGTGAAAAGGCGTTTGCCGACCCCTGGCCCAGACGAACGGCAGACGTACCGGTGGTGTCGCGGCTAAAGACGGCATACTCGCCGCCGCCAGCCTCGCCTGCTTCGATGAACAGGATGAGTTTCCCATCTTCCGAGATGTCGATGGGCACCGTCCAGTCCTGCCAGCTCAGGTCGCGTTCCTTATTTTCGCCCGGCGCCAAGCCGATAGCCCCGGCGCGCATGGCGTCACGGGAAATCAACGCCCGCCCGCCTGCGCCGACGTCATGCAAAGTGAGGGTTCCGGGAGCGCTGAGCAATTCGCGAAGCTTCCCCGACAGAGTGACGCCTCGCAGCGACCGACTGAAGCCGGTCGCCGTGGCGGTGAACCAGATCTCATCCCCGGAAGGCGACCAGGCGGCTCCAACGGCGCTTGCCCATCGCTCGGTCAGGTCAGTTTTCTTGCCATTTAGGTCAACCACGCTGACAGTGCCGCCGTCGTCGCCCAGCAGATTGTGATCGATGAAGGCGAGGCGATCCCCTTTCGCGGAGAATCGCAGATTGCCGATCCAGCCAGGAGTCTGGTACAGCACTTTACCAATGGGATACTCGATTCGGCTTTGGCCGCCTACGGCATGGACCACGGCCAGCGCGTCTCCACCGGGGACCCAATCTGCGGCTTCCACATTGTCCAGCAGGTCGCGTGGAGCATCGGCGCCGATGGAAACCTCCGCCAGCGTCCCACGGTGACTAAAATGATTGGGACTGACGCCGAAACGCCGCAACACAGCGAGTTGTCCGCCGGACGAGACTGCCAACACTTCCGTTTCCGGCAGGGTGAGGTCGCGGGATTCGGTTGAGTTAGGAGAACTGATAAACACAGCTTCCGGATTGCCCTCCCAGGCGGCGCTGTAAACCGCCGAACGCGGGTCAGGAGCAAACCTTGCGGCCTGAAGAGCGCCCCGGCGAAAGCTCAATTCGCGAAAGGTGGGCACCGGCGGCGTGGCGGTTCGCTGGCCAACCCAAAGGCCGGCAAGCGCACCGGCGCACAACACCAACAGCGCGGCGCCGGCCAGGAAGGGGAAGCTACGCTTCCTGGCACCGGCTGAAGCGTCCGCTGTCCTACTCTGGACCACCGGCGCGAACGCTCCCGGAACGTCGCTGTAGGCCTCTACGGCGCGATGGCGCGAGGACGCAAGCCAGTCGCGCTGCAGGCGCTTGAGGTCCGCCCGTACTTCGGCTGCGCTCTGATAGCGTAAATCACGATCCTTTTCCAGCGCCTTGTTGACGATGCGCTCCAGTTCTGGCGGGAGATCGGGGTTCAACTGGACCGGTGCGATTGGGACTTTGTTGAGAATGGCATTGAAGATCGCTGCTGAAGTGCTGCCTTCAAACGGCAGGCGGCCGGTGCCCATTTCATACAGCACCACGCCGAAGGAGAAAACATCTGTACGCGCGTCCAGCTCCTCGCCAAGTGCCTGCTCCGGGCTCATATACGCCACTGTCCCCAGCGTGGATCCGGGTGAGGTCAGTTGCTCGGCGCTGACTCCGACAGTGGCTGCGGCTGTGGCTGCTTCCGGCTCCAGGATTTTGCCGCGCTCCGCCATGACTTTCGCCAATCCGAAATCAAGGATCTTGGCATGATTGCGCTCGGTCACGAATATATTTGCTGGTTTAATGTCGCGATGCACAATGCCTTTGGAGTGTGCCGCGTCGAGCGCATCGGCAATTTCGATGGCAAGTGTAAGGAGCAGGACTACATCGAGCGGCTTCTGGGTGATGCGGTGCTTCAGTGTTGTCCCGTCCAGAAACTCCATGGCGATGAAGGACTGGGCATCGTTCTTGGCGATTTCGTAAATGGTGCAGATGTTGGGGTGGTTGAGGGCAGAAGCCGCGCGTGCTTCGCGACGGAAACGCTCCAGGGATTGCGCATCCTGGGCAACGCCATCGGGCAAAAACTTCAGGGCCACAGGACGTCCGAGTTCGGTGTCCTCGGCCTTATACACCACTCCCATGCCGCCGCCACCGAGTTTGTCTGTGATCTTGTAGTGGGAAAGGGTCTGCCCGATCATCGGAATTGCAATCTTAGGCTGGGCCAAAGATGCAGTCAATCAGCAATCTAGATTTCGCCGCTCGTTCGTCGCTCAGGCTGCGACTGTGGACAGCGGTCCATCAAACAGGAAACTGAAGCTTGGCCGAACGCGAAACATCGCGATTTCACCACCAACCGTTCCTTGGCCATTTCAGGAGACAGTCTCCACACGCCTTCTGCCCTGCGAAATGAATCATTCCCCCGCCTACTGAATCATTAACAATTAGCAGGTGCATCGCCAGCCCACACGTCCCTCGAACTTGGTAAACTGGAATACTTCGCGGGGAAGCCTTAGTAGAAGCATCCAGGGAGAGACTCATGGCCGTAAGCGACCAGGCGGTAGTAAAGAAGACCGGCAAACAAATAGACAGCCTGAGCATCAACACCATCCGCACTTTGTCCATTGACGCGGTGCAGAAAGCCAACTCCGGACATCCCGGCGCGCCTATGGGACTTGCGCCGGTCGCCTATTGTCTGTGGCAGCAGTTCTTGCGCTACGACCCCGCGGACCCGGTCTGGCCCAATCGCGACCGTTTCATCCTCTCGAACGGGCATGCGTCCATGCTGCTGTACTCGATGCTCTATCTTTCCGGGGTCAAAGCCATCGCTTCCGAATCCGAAGTTTTGCCGCAAGCCGCGATTTCACTCGACGATATCAAGCAGTTCCGCCAACTCGATAGCCGGACTCCCGGCCATCCTGAGTACCGCGTCACTCCTGGCGCTGAAACAACGACCGGCCCGCTGGGCCAGGGAATCGGCAACAGCGTAGGCATGGCGATTGCGGGCAAGTGGCTGGAGGCGCGCTACAACCGTCCCGGCTTCGAAATTTTCAGCCACAACGTGTATGCCATTTGCGGCGACGGCGACATGATGGAAGGTGTCGGCAGTGAGTCCGCTTCGCTCGCCGGCCATCTCAAGCTGCCGAATCTGTGCTGGATTTACGACGCCAACTCGGTGACCCTCGACGGCCCTGCCGATTGGTCTTTCAGCGAAGACGTGGCAACGCGGTTCCGCGGCTACGGATGGAATACGACGCACGTAGGCGACGCCAACGACCTCGAAGCGCTGGCAAAATCATTCAATGAATTTCTTGCTACCAACGATCGTCCTACTCTGATCATCGTCAACAGCCACATCGGGTACGGATCTCCTCACAAACAGGACACCAGCGCGGCGCACGGCGAACCGCTGGGTGAAGAGGAGGTCAAGCTGGTCAAGAAGTTTTACGGCTGGCCGGAAGATGCTAAGTTCCTGGTGCCCGACGGTGTGCTCGAACATTTCCAGGACGGCATTGGCCGCCGCGGGCATGAACTGACCGCGAAATGGCACGAGCTGTTCGCGCGCTACAGCCAGCAGTTCCCCGACCTGGCTGACCAGATCAATCGCATGCAGCACCGCGAACTGCCCGACGGTTGGGACAAGAACCTGCCCAGCTTCCCGCCCGACCCCAAGGGCATTGCCACCCGTGAAAGCTCCGGCAAAGTTCTGAACGTGGTTGCACAAAACATTCCCTGGCTGGTCGGCGGATCAGCCGACCTGGCAACGTCGAACAAGACGAACTTGAACGGCGGGGGCGACTTCCAGGCTGGAAGCTACGCTGGCCGCAATCTGCACTTCGGTGTCCGTGAACATGCGATGGGCGCCACGCTCAACGGCATGGCACTCTCCCGGCTCCGCGCTTTCGGTGGCACCTTCTTCAACTTCACCGATTACATGCGTCCTTCCATGCGGCTGGCCGCGCTCATGGAGATACCCACCATTTACGTGCTCACCCACGACTCCATCGGCCTCGGAGAAGACGGTCCTACACACCAACCAATCGAGCAATTAGCTTCTCTGCGTGCCATGCCGCACATGATCGTCATGCGTCCCGGCGATGCGAATGAAGTGGTCGAGGCGTGGAAAGTGATCTTGCCCATGAAGCACAATCCGGTTGCGCTGGTTCTTACGCGACAGGCACTGCCCACGATTGATCGGTCGAAATACTCGAGTGCGTCTGGTGTGGCGAAGGGAGGATATATTCTGGCCGATGCGCCGGGGGGCAAGCCGGATGTCATCCTGATCGGAACCGGCAGCGAGCTTTCACTCTGCGTATCCGCATACGAGCAGCTCACCGCGGAAGGCATTCGCACCCGCGTGGTCAGCATGCCATCGACTGACATTTTCGATATGCAGGATGAGGCCTACAAGAAATCTGTGCTCCCGCCGGAAGTCAAAGCGCGGGTTTCGGTTGAGGCTGGGTCTGTTTTTGGTTGGGAACGGTACGTCGGGCTGCAAGGAGCCGTCATTGGCATGACCACGTTCGGCGCCTCGGCGCCCATAAAGGATCTCATGAAAAAATTCGGATTCACCACCGAACATGTTGTCCAAGCTGCCAAACAAGTTTTGGCGCAAGCGAAATAATAGGAAATTATGCAGCCCACTGGAATTCTCGATACCGCGAAAGCCACCAACCCGCTGAAAGATCTGCTGAAGATTGGCCAGTCGGTCTGGCTCGACTACATTCGCCGCGACCTGATCACCAGCGGTGAACTCAAGCGTTTGATCGAAGAAGACGGCCTGCGCGGAATGACTTCGAATCCGGCGATCTTCGAAAAGGCCATCGTGGGTAGCACCGACTACGCCGACATACTCGCATCTCTAAAGAACCGCCCCAATCTCGACGCCAAGGCCCGTTACGAAATCATCGCCATTCGCGACATTCAGGATGCGGCTGACCTGTTGCGCCCGATCTATCAGGAATCCAACCAGCGTGATGGCTATGTCAGCCTGGAAGTGTCGCCTTACCTCGCGTGTGATACTCAAGGCACTATCGAAGAGGCACGCCGCCTGTGGAAAGCTGTTGACCGCCCGAACGTAATGATCAAGGTCCCCGGCACCACCGGGGGCATTCCTGCGTTCGAGCAACTCATCAGCGAAGGCATCAACATCAACGTCACCCTGCTGTTCTCGCAGGAGGTCTATCAGCGCGTCGCCGAAGCTTACATCCGCGGCCTGGCGAAATTTGCTTTGGGCGGTGGAGAGGTGGGTCGCATCGCCAGCGTTGCCAGCTTTTTCATCAGCCGCATTGATAACGCAGCCGATGCAGAAATCTCCGCGCGCCTGAAATCGGCGAAGAATCCTGCGAAAGAACAGAAACTCAATGGCCTGCTGGGAAAAGTAGCCATTGCTAACGGAAAGCTGGCGTATCAGCGCTACCTGAATATTTTCTCCGGCGCGCTGTGGGACAAACTGCGCGCGCAAGGCGCTCAGACCCAGCGTGTACTCTGGGCCAGCACCAGCACCAAGAACCCGGCGTATCCCGACATTCTCTATGTGCAGGAGATGATCGGCCCCGATACCGTTAACACCATTCCGCCCGCGACGTTTGACGCTTTCCGCGACCACGGCCAGCCTCGGGAGACTCTGACCGAAGGCGTGGACGAGGCGAAGCAGGTCATGCAGGATCTTGCGGACGTGGGAATTTCAATCGACGCCATCACCGACAAATTGACCGACGATGGCGTCCGCCTTTTCGAAGAAGCCTTCGACAAACTGCTGGCTGCGGTCGAAAGGAGCACCCAAAGCGGCGCTGCCCCCAAGATCAGCCAGCAGAGTTACAAGCTGCCAGACACTCTCGCCAAAGAAGTAGCGCAGACCGTCAGTGACTGGCGCGCCGCCGGCAAAGTCCGGCGCCTGTGGCAGCGCGATGCCTCTCTGTGGACGAACACCGACGAAGCGCAGTGGCTGGGCTGGCTCGATATCACCGAAAAACAGCTCGCCACGAAAGACCAGTTCCAGCGCCTGGCGGACGAAGTCCGAAGAGAGAATTTCACAGACATTCTCCTGCTTGGCATGGGAGGCTCCAGTCTCTGTCCCGAAGTTTTGACCAAAACTTTCGGCCAGATACTCGGCTTCCCCCACCTGCACGTGCTCGATTCCACTGACCCCGCACAGGTGAAAGCCGCCGAGGCAAAGATCAATCTCGCAAAGACTGTATTCATCGTTTCCAGCAAGTCCGGCACCACGCTCGAACCCAACATTTTTAAGCAGTACTTCTTCGAGCGAGTGAAACAGACCATCGGCGCCGAAAAAGCCGGCGGCCGTTTCATCGCCGTCACCGATCCCGGCTCGAAACTGCAATCCGAGGCCGAGGGCGATCGGTTCCGCCACATCTTCCCCGGCGTTCCCAGCATCGGAGGCCGTTACTCGGCTCTTTCAAATTTCGGCCTCGTCCCCGCCGCGGTCATGGGTCTCGACGTTGCGAAATTCCTCGACCGCACTGAAGAAATGGTCCAGGCCTGCGTTGCCTCTGTCCCGGTGGAACAAAACCCGGGGGTTGTGCTTGGAATTATTCTCGGCACGGCCGCAAAATCCGGGCGCGACAAAGTCACAGTCATCGCCTCGCCCGCGATCTCCGATTTAGGCGCATGGCTGGAGCAGCTTCTGGCCGAATCCACTGGCAAGCAGGGCAAAGGCATCATTCCCGTGGACCGCGAGCACATGGCCGCTCCCTCGACCTACGGCAACGACCGCATTTTCGCGTACGTGCGTTTCGATTCCGCGCCTGATTCCGATCAGGACGCCAAAGTCTCCGCGCTCGAAGTTGCCGGGCAACCGGTCATTCGCATTTCCGTGAACGACACTTACGATCTGGGCCAGGAATTCTTCCGCTGGGAGATTGCCACTGCAGTCGCCGGATCCATCATCGGCATCAACGCTTTTAATCAACCCGATGTTGAAGCCAGCAAAATCGAAACTCGCAAGTTGACCACCGAGTACGAGAAGACTGGCTCCCTCCCGGACGAGAAATCAATCTTCGCTCAGAATAGCATTCAACTGTTTGCCGATCCGAAAAACGCTAACGCACTTGGAAGTGGACAGTCGCTGACCGACTATCTCCGCACCCACCTCGCTCGCATCGGGGCAGGCGACTACTTTGCCGTGCTGGGATATGTCGAGATGAACGACGCCCACGAAGCGCAGTTGCAGGAAATTCGCCATGCCGTTCGTGACGCCCGGCATGTTGCTACGTGCCTCGGCTTCGGCCCGCGTTTTCTGCACTCAACCGGACAAGCCTACAAAGGCGGCCCCAATAGCGGCGTATTTCTGCAGATCACGCGTGACGATGCCAACGATGTACCAGTCCCGGGACAGAAATACACCTTCGGAGTGGTGAAAGCCGCACAGGCCCGCGGAGATTTCCAGGTCCTCGCCGACCGAGGCCGGCGCGCCCTGCGTGTGCATCTGGGCCGCGATGTGAACGCCGGTCTGTCTTCGTTGTCGAAAGCTGTTCGTGAAGCTCTGAGTTGATTCGTTCGTGAGGCATGGGGGAGGGGAATACATGCGTCTAGGAATGGTCGGCCTGGGTCGAATGGGCGCCAACATGGCACGCCGCCTTATGCGCGGAGGCCATGAAGTCGTCGTAACCGATCTCAGCCCCGCTGCCGTCAAAGGCATTTCCTCGGAGGGAGCTGTCCCGTCTTCTTCACTTGACGACTTCTGCTCCAAGCTCGGCTCGCCGCGCATCGCCTGGCTCATGGTTCCCGCCGGCGCGCCGACCGAATCCACGGCGCAGTCGATCGCCCAGAAAATGCAATCCGGCGACATCCTCATCGACGGCGGCAATTCCTATTTCAAAGACGACATCCGCCGCTCTCAGATGTTCCGCGAAAAAGGCATTCACTACGTTGACGTTGGTACCAGCGGCGGCGTGTGGGGACTGGAACGCGGCTACTGCATGATGCTCGGCGGCCCTAAAGAGGTGGTCGCACAGCTCGATCCCATCTTCAAGACGCTGGCGCCCGGTCGCGGCGATATCCCGCGCACTCCGGGACGCGAAAAACTACCTGGCACCGCAGAAGACGGCTACATCTACTGCGGCCCATCCGGGTCAGGCCATTTCGTGAAGATGGTGCACAACGGCATCGAGTACGGAATCATGCAGGCTTACGCCGAGGGCTTCGACATTTTCCGCAACGCCGCCAAGCCCGAGCTTCCCAAAGATCAGCAATATGATTTGAACCTCGCTGATATCGCCGAAGTCTGGCGGCGAGGGAGCGTCGTCAGTTCATGGCTTCTAGATCTAACAGCGATGGCGCTGACCGAGAATCCGACGCTTTCCGAATATTCCGGATTCGTGCAGGACTCGGGCGAGGGCCGCTGGACTATCGAAGCCGCGATCGCAGAAGCTGTTCCCGTGGATGTTCTCTCCGCGGCGCTGTTCGTGCGCTTCCGCTCGCGCCAGGAACACACTTTTGCCGAGAAAGTCCTTTCCGCGATGCGGCAAAAATTTGGCGGACATGTTGAACCAGTAGCCGGAAAAAAGACCGCCTGACGGAGAAAATCGCAATGGCAGAAGCCGAAGTACTCCCTCGCATACAGCGCACCCCGGGCCGTCCCGCCGACCCCTGCATCATGGTGATTTTCGGCGCCGCCGGCGACTTGACCCGCCGCAAGCTCATTCCCGCGCTCTACAACCTGGCCAAGGCCGAGCTTCTTTCCCGCGAGTTCGCCATCGTTGGCATCGCCCACAGCCCCATGTCCACCGACGACTTCCGCAACAAACTCGCCGACGACATTCGCCACTACGCGGGCAGCGAAGTTGATCCCGACATATGGGAGTGGTTCACCCGCCGTCTGTATTACATCACCGCCGAGTTCGACGACAAGAATGTTTATTCCCAGTTGAAAACCACCCTGGAGAAGCTCGACCAGGAACACTCTACCCACGGCAATTATTTTTTTTACCTGGCGACCGCTCCCAATTTCTTCGGCCCGATTGTCGAACAGCTCTCCTGCGTCGGGCTGATGGAAGAGAATGACCACTACTGGCGGCGGGTGATCGTCGAAAAACCCTTTGGCCACGATCTCGACTCAGCCAAGACCCTGAACCAGCAACTGCTAAAGTTCGCCAGCGAGAAGCAGATTTACCGCATTGACCACTACCTTGGGAAAGAGACCGTCCAGAACATTCTGGCGTTTCGTTTCGCCAACGGAATTTTCGAGCCCATCTGGAACCGCCGCTACATTGATCACGTCCAAATCACGGTTGCCGAGACCGTCGGCGTTGAGTCCCGCGGGAGTTACTACGATACCGCCGGCGCGCTCCGCGACATGGTCCCCAACCACATCATGCAGCTCATCTCCCTGACTGCCATGGAGCCGCCGATTTCCTTTCGCGCCGACGCCGTCCGCGAAGTTCTCCACCGCACGGTTCGCGGCCAGTACGGGCCAGGGATCGAGAATTCTCATCGCGTGCCGGCGTACCGCAGCGAACCTGACGTCCCCCCTGATTCCCGCACCGAAACCTTCGTTGCTATGAAACTCGCCATTGACAATTGGCGATGGGCCGACGTCCCTGTCTACCTGCGCACTGGAAAGCATCTCGCCGCGCAGACCACGCAAATCGTAATTCAATTCCGCCGCGCGCCCTTCGTTCTGTTCCGTGATACGGAGGTCGAGAACCTCATGCCCAACCAGCTCGTCCTGCACATTCAGCCGGAAGAAGGAATTTCTCTCCAGTTCGCCGCCAAAGTTCCCGGCCCTATCATGCGCCTGGGTGCAGTGGACATGAATTTCAAGTACGCTGATTACTTCGGGACTCAGCCCAGCACCGGATACGAACGCCTGCTACACGATTGCATGATCGGCGACGCTACGTTGTTTCAGCGTGCGGACATGGTCGAAGCCGGCTGGTGCGTGGTCAGCCCGGTATTGGATGTGTGGAAAGCTCTGCCCCCGCGGAATTTTCCGAACTATCTTGCCGGCAGTTGGGGACCCAAAGAAGCTGACGAACTGCTGGAGCGCGACGGACGGCACTGGAGGAACCTCGACAAATGATCCTGGCGGGCGACATCGGAGGCACCAACGCAAGGCTGGCCCTCTTTGATGTACAGAACGGCCAATTCAATCTGGTATCAGCAACCATTTTCCCCAGCCGGCGGTATTCCAGCCTGGATAAGATCGTCACTGAGTTTGTACGCACCTCGGGCATTCGCCCGGCACAGGCTTGTTTCGGGGTTGCCGGCCCGGTCACCAACGGCCGTGTCGAGACTTCCAATCTTCCCTGGACCATCGAATCCCAGCGCCTTGCGGACGAACTCAATCTTAAGAACACAACCTTGATCAACGATCTTGAAGCCACCGGCTGGGGAATTGCCGCGCTGTCTCCCGCCGATTTGGTTGCCCTGAACCATGTCTCTGGGAAGAGCGAGGGCAATCAAGCCATAATTGCGGCCGGCACTGGACTCGGCGAAGGCGGCCTCTACTGGGATGGCTCGCGGTATCACGTCTTCGCCACTGAGGGTGGCCATTGCGATTTCGCCCCCCTGAACGACTTGCAGGTCGAACTCTTCCGTTATCTCCACGCGCGCTATGGGCATGTGAGCTACGAGCGTATTCTCTCCGGTCCCGGCCTGGTGAACGTGTTCGAGTTTTTGCGTGACACGGGAAAAGGCAAGGTTCCGGAGTGGCTGGCCGAGCAGATGCTCAAGATGGATCCTGCTGCCGCGGTCTCCGAGGCCGCAATGGAAGGCAAGTGCGCCATGTGCGCCCAAGCCCTCGACATTTTCGTTTCCGTATTCGGCGCCGAAGCCGGAAATCTGGCGCTGAAGTTGAAAGCCACTGGTGGCGTTTTCCTGGCCGGTGGCATCGCTCCTAAGATCCAGCCCCGTCTCGCCACTCCCATTTTCCTGCAAGCGTTCCTGGGTAAAGGCCGCATGCAGCACCTGATGGAAATTATGCCCATCAAGGTCATTACCAACGACAAACTTGCGCTGCTGGGCGCCGCGCGATGTGCTTTGCTCGAAGCGGCATAAGATGCCCTCCGAGCCGCAAGTCCGAATCTTCGCTTCTCCTGAGCATTTGTTTCGGGCCGCTGCCGAAAGCTTCTGCCGTATTGGATTACAAGCCATTCGTGACCGCGGCAGGTTCATCATCGCCCTCTCCGGCGGTTCCACGCCGCGCGGACTTCACGAAGAATTAGTGCGGGATTTCTCTACGCAGTTGTCATGGCAGAACGTCTTCTTCTTTTGGAGTGACGAGCGCCATGTGCCGCCCACTGACCCTGAGAGCAATTACCGCATGGCCAACGAGACTTTGCTCTCCAAGCTCCCGATTCCTTCCGACCATGTCTTTCGCATCCCCGCGGAAATACCCGACGCCGGCGATGCCGCCCACTCCTATGAGCAGACCCTGCACGATTTTTTTAGCCCAGCCCCCGGCTCGTTCCCCCGCTTTGATCTGATTCTTCTCGGCATGGGCCCGGATGGCCACACCGCTTCGTTATTTCCCGGCACCACTGCGCTCGAGGAGAAACAACACTGGGTAGTCGCAAACTGGGTGGAGAAATTCAGCGCCTTCCGCATCACTTTCACCTATCCGGTGCTGAATCATTCCGCCAACGTAATGTTCTTGGTAAGCGGCGCTGAGAAGGCCGCAATGGTTGGAAGAGCGCTTAAAGATCCTGCCACGAACCTGCCCTGTCAGGGAGTGAGGCCAACAGATGGGGAGCTAAATTGGTTTCTGGATCAGGCAGCAGCTGCGAAACTGTGACGCCAGCCGTTAGCGATTTGCCTGGGAGGCTAAGAGCCAAGTGCTAACAGCTAAGAGCTGCTCTTAAAACACCGGTGCCAGATTGTGCATTTTCTGGAATAGCTTTCGATCCACGGTCCGCAGAATTTCTTCCAGGCTGGTGCCAGTCACGTATGCGGCTATTCCCCAGGTAAACGCAAGCTGATAAACCTTTCCGTTTTCCACGTTCCACTGATCAACCGCGCGCAGTAGGCGCTGCAGCGGAGGCTCCGCCTGTTGCTCGGTGGTGTCCGGCATCACTACCAAGAATTCATCTCCGCCCTGGCGAAATATCAAGTCGCCGCCGCGAAACACTTTCTTCAGCAGCCGTGCAAAGTCGTTGAGTACTCGGTTGCCTTCCATGCTTCCGAGTTTGGCATTCAAGTCACGAAAATCGTTGAGATCCAAGATTAGAAAGGTCAGCGGTTCGCCGCCACGATTGGAGCGGGCCAGTTGATGGGTAATCAGTTCGTTGAGCGCGCGCCGGTTCAGCAACTGGGTCAGCGGGTCAATTAGCGAGAGGCTTTCCAGGCGTTCATTCAAGACCAGTTCGCTAATTAGCGCCTTACGAGTGGAGTTTAGAGATACCCGCTGCGACAGAAGATAGATATTGAACAACACCACCAAGCAAATCAGCCCGAAAAACAGTTGCGGCAGGTATCCCTGCTCGATTCGAACCACACGCTGTGTCCACACCAGATTGGGTGCAAGCAGTGCCAGAAATCCTGCGGTCAGCACCAGAATCACCAGGCTTACGATGGACCACAACTGCATGTCCCGGCTGGATAGTTCATGAATCTGCGTCTGAATCTCTTCCGCTCGTGCCAGCATGGACGGCTGTTCCTGCCTGACTTGCGACATCTACCCCCCCTTTTACGCGCGCGCAACAAACACACCTAGACCGAGTTTTCACATCTGTTGTATCGGATTTCAAGAGGAAAGTCCGGCGAAATCTAGTGACTGGCGGTTACCTTGGTAAGGGCGAGCCACAAACCTTTAACCCAAAGACCGCCGAGGTTACGCAAAGATCGAAGAAGAGCCTCTCTTTGCGCACCTTGCGTTCCTTTTGCGTCCTTTGGGGTTAAAGGCTCTTGTTCTTGATTAACGGCCGGACCGCTGTTCCTCCCGCACCAGAGTGGCCAGCGACTCTTCGTAGGGAGCACGGGCAATCCCGCGCTCGGTCACGATGGCCGTAACGTACTTGGCGGGAGTCACGTCGAACGCTGGGTTCTCGATTTGCACTCCCGGCGGCGTAATGGCTTTCCCCGCAATGTGCGTGACCTCCGCCGGATTTCTTTGCTCGATAGGGATTTGACTGCCGTCCGGAGTCTCCAGATCCACCGTAGAGATCGGAGCCGCCACATAAAACGGCAGGCTGTGCTCTTTGGCCAGTACCGCCACCGTGTACGTCCCAATCTTATTGGCGACGTCTCCATTGGCCGCAATGCGGTCGGCGCCGACAATGACCGCTCCGATCTTCCCCTGCAGCATCATCGCCCCCGCCATATTGTCGGAAATGACCGTGGTCGGGATGTCATCTTTCATCAACTCCCACGCCGTCAGCCGGGAGCCTTGCAAGAAAGGTCGCGTCTCATCCGCATAAACGTGGATCTTTTTGCCAGCTTCGATGGCGGCGCGAATCACTCCCAGCGCCGTGCCGTATCCCGCCGTCGCCAGCGCGCCTGCGTTGCAGTGGGTTAGGACGCCACCGCTGGCTGGCATCAGCTCGGCTCCGTGTCGTCCCATCGCCTGATTGATGGCGATGTCCTCAGCGTGGATGCGCCGCGCTTCGTCAATCAGCGCCAGCTTGATCTGCGCCACCGGACGCACCCGCAGCGTTTCAAACTTCTGCCCCATCCGCCGAATCGCCCAAAACAGGTTCACCGCCGTCGGACGGGTCTTTCCAATCACGTCGCAGATTTCATCAAACTCGCGCTTCAGATCGCCAACATTCTCGGCTTTCGATTTCTGCACGCCGAGTGCGACGCCCATCGCCGCCGCAACTCCAATCGCCGGCGCTCCCCGCACCACCATGTTGCGAATCACATCCGCTACTTCCAGGTAGGTGGTGCAATTGACGTAAGTCTCTTCGGTCGGCAACTTGGTCTGATCAATAAAGCGCACGCCGCGGTCGGTCCATTCCAAGGTTTGGATCATAAGGTCAGTCGTTAAGGTCACTTCTGGTCGTTGGTCGTTGGTCGTCGCTAGTTGGCAAATCGCATTTTTCTCTTAGCACTCAGTCCCTCGACCTACCCTGCGAGGACCCGCTCCGGACATCAACGACCAAATGCCATAAGCTAAATGCTGACGGCTGATAGCTTCCCCTCACTTCACAACCTTGTCTCCATGTCGCGCCGCGATCAGTCCCATCGTCACGATCGTCGAGTTGTAGGCAACATGCACCACAAAGCTTGAGCCCACCGAATTCGTCTTGGCGCGAACAATGGTGAGCACCACTCCAACCAGAAAGATAATCAAAACCAAGCCCCAGGCAAACGCCAACTGCGCGCCATGAATCAGGCCGAATCCAACCGCCGTGGCCACCACGCCCGCAGTAACGCCGAACCTCCGCGCCAGCACTGGATACAGAAATCCCCGGAAAAACAACTCTTCCATCAGCGGCCCCAGGGTGACGGCAAGAATCGCCGTCATCGCTGCCGCCAGCGGAGTAGCCAGAAACTCTTCCATGGGAATGTGTTTGGGAATCTTAAAAAAATGCTCCAGTCCCTGCAACGACACCATCACCATCCCGATCGGGACTAGCAGGGCCCAGGTCCGGCGGGGCCAGTTCCAATGAATCGCTTCCCAAAACCGCCGATGAAACGTTCCTTCCACGAACATGATCATGTAAACCGCAACGGCCGCATACCAAAAGAATTGAGTGGTCAGCGCAATCCAGGGCTTTTGCGCCACCGTAAGCCAGGGCAAGCCGGGATAGAAAATCTTTTTCGCTGCCAAAGCAACAAATGGGATCACAAGAAAAGGCAATACAAACAACAGCAGCCCAATCCGCGTCACATCCCAGCCGCTCCACGGCGGATCCGCAGAGGGGTCTTTCGGCCCTGGAAGTTGCTGGCCCACCGCCAGGGAAACTGTTTCCGGGCCGGCCTTGGGCCATTCTGAGTTCGAATCCATAAAATTGAATTTACACGAAAACACTAAGCCTAGAGATGGTCGCTGTGGGTCCGAGACATCACTGCGTCGCTGTGCTCGAAACCTTGCCAGGACTCAGATTAGCTGACGGCTGAGTGCTGATGGCTGACGGCTACTTTCGCGAAAAATTCCGCCAGCGCCTGCCCCGTGTACGATTTCTTATTCCGCGCCACCTGCTCCGGCGTGCCCTGGGCCACAATCTTTCCGCCTTCTTCTCCGCCCTCTGGCCCCAGATCAAGAATCCAGTCGGCGTTTCGGATCACATCCAGATTGTGTTCAATGATGATGACCGTATTCCCCAGGTCGGTCAGCCGATGCAACACGTCCAGCAGCTTTCGCACATCGTCGAAGTGCAGGCCCGTTGTCGGCTCGTCCAGAAGATAAAGTGTTCGCCCGGTCTGCCGCTTGCTCAACTCCCGTGCCAGCTTGATCCGCTGCGCTTCTCCGCCCGAAAGCGTTACCGCCGATTGCCCCAAGTGCAGATAGCCCAGTCCTACATCCACCAGCGTCTGCAGCTTCTGCTGCACCTTGGGAATATTTTCCAGCACCGGCAGCGCCTCCGAAACCGGAGTCTCCAGCAGGTCAGCGATCGAATGTCCCTTGTACTTCACCGCCAGAGTCTCCTGGTTGTACCGCCTGCCACCACACCCCTCGCACACCACGTAAACGTCGGGGAGGAAGTTCATCTCAATCCGCCGCTGACCTTCGCCCTGGCACGTCTCGCATCGTCCACCCGCCACATTGAAAGAAAACCGTCCCGGCTTGTAGCCACGTTCACGTGATTCCGGCAGCATGGCATAAAGATCCCGAATCTGCGTAAACACTCCCGTGTAGGTCGCCGGATTCGACCTCGGCGTCCGTCCGATCGGCGACTGATCAATGCGAATCACCTTGTCCACATTCTCAGCGCCGGAAATCGCTTTGTGTTCTCCCGCCTGCTCGCGCGAACGGTAAAGTGTCTTCGCCAGCGCACGATAGAGAATGTCATTCACCAACGTAGATTTCCCCGACCCTGAAACCCCGGTCACGACTGTGATCAGACCCAACGGGAAACTTGCATCCACATTCTTCAGATTGTTCTCGCGCGCGCCCAAGACAGTAATCGCGCTGCCGTTAACTGGCCGCCGCTCCGAACGCATCTCAATCCGCGCCTGCCCCGATATGTAAGCCCCGGTGAGCGACTCCGGCACGCGAGTGATTTCCTCCGGCGTTCCGCGTGCCACTACCTCGCCGCCGTGTCTTCCCGCTCCTGGGCCGAGATCAATCACGTAGTCCGCCCGCCGGATGGTCTCTTCATCGTGCTCCACCACCAGCACGGTGTTTCCCAAATCACGCAATTCCTGCAGCGCGTTTAACAAGCGCCCGTTGTCGCGATGATGCAAACCGATCGAAGGCTCATCCAGAACATAGAGCACGCCACGCAGCTTCGATCCTATTTGCGTTGCCAGGCGGATGCGCTGTCCCTCGCCCCCCGACAAAGTCGCCGCCGACCGATCCAGCGAGATGTAGCCCAGGCCAACTGCATGCAAAAACTGCAGCCGTTCCACAATCTCGTGCATGATGCGTCCGGCAATTTGCGCGTCCCGCCCGCTCAGATGTATGCCCTTCGCCTTTTCCAGCGAACGCGAAACCGGCAGCGCCGTGAAGTCCGCGATGGATATGCCCTCCACCTGTACCGCCAGGCTCTCCGGACGAAGCCGCTTCCCCTTGCATGCCGGGCATTCCGTGGCTGACATGTGCTCCATCAGCCAGTCGCGATATGTTTCCGACGACGACTCGTCCATCGCATTTTTCAAATACCCAAAGACTCCCCAAAAACCAGTCTTGCCTCGCCCTTCCGGTTCTCCATAAAGCAGCAGGTTTTGGATTCTGTCCGGCATCTTTTCGAATGGGGTGCTCAAATCGATCCCATAGGCCGCACCCACGATCTTCACCTGATGAATCAAATTCTGGGACGCCGAGCCCGGCCCCAATCCGCCTTCCAGCAGCGGCTTCGACCAGTCGTTGATCACCTTCGCGGGATCGAAATCGTACTTGCTGCCCAGGCCATGGCACTCCGGGCACGCACCATATGCGCTATTGAACGAAAACGACCGGGGCTCAAGTTTCGGCACGTCAATGCCGCAATCCGGACACGCCAGCCGTTCGGAATAAAGCTGCTCTGCGCCGCCGACAATCGCCACTTGCACCAGTCCGCCAGCCAGTTTCATCGCCAGCCCGACGGACATCTCCAACCGGTGCTCGATCCCCGCCTTCACCAGCAGCCGGTCCACCACCACTTCTATGGTGTGGTTTTTCCGTTTATCCAGCGCGATTTCGTCTTCCAGGCTAATTAGTTCGCCGTCAATTCGCGCCCGCGTGAAACCGTGCTGCGCCAGCTTTTCCATTTCCTTCTTGAATTCGCCCTTACGCCCGCGCACAATCGGCGCCAGCACCATCACCCGGTCTTCCGGAGTCAGCGCCATCACCCGCTGCACGATCTGCGCCGCGGTCTGCCGCGAAATCGCACGCCCGCACTTCGGGCAGTGCGGCACTCCAATGGACGCAAACAGCAGCCGCAGGTAGTCGTAAATTTCGGTGATGGTGCCCACCGTTGATCGCGGACTGCGGCTGGTGGTTTTCTGCTCAATCGAAATCGAAGGACTCAGGCCGTCAATCGCGTCCACATCCGGCCGCTCCATCTGATCCAGAAACTGCCGCGCGTAGGCGGAAAGCGTCTCCACATAACGCCGCTGCCCTTCGGCATAAATAGTGTCAAATGCCAGCGAGGATTTGCCCGATCCGCTCAAGCCGGTAATCACCGTGAACGTGTTACGCGGGATCTCCACGTTGATGTTTTTCAGGTTGTGTTGCCGGGCGCCCCGAACGGAAATTTGCGTAATGGCCATCTTCGAGTAAAAGAATGCACCTTCGTAATGTGGACGGGCCCCCAGAAATGTTGGAGAGTGGGATTGCGCAGCTCTACTCACGTATCTTATTTGTTAACAGCAGCAAGCGTCAACGCGGGTAGAGTGAGAAAGCGCACCGCGCTGCACCATCTTTCTTGCGTTTCTTTGCGCCAAAAGATGGGTAACCACGCTGAATTCAATCCGTTGCCGGTTGCTGCTGGGATCGACGGGAAAGTGGGCCGAACTTGGGGAGTTTGTTGGTTGCATTTGTAGTCACTTTCACCGTCGCCGGGTCCCTCGCCCTGGGAATCGCCCTCGCCTACTCGACAGTGTTGGCCCTACTGCAAGCTTTCGCCTGGCACTCACGTAAGCCCGCACACACGTTGGTTCTCGTCAGCAGAGAGCACCACGCCAGCGGCGACTGATCTTAGCTTTCAGCCCTCAGCCCTACCGCCTGTAGATCCGCGCCACCATTCATCCGTGGAAAGAGTGCCACACCTCAACGCGAAGCCCGATGCGGAATGCGCCGGGGCTCCAGCCGCGCCAGCAGCGGCATTTAATTAGCCCAGAGCGTAAGCCCGGGAAAGCTGCGTGGGAATGACACTTGACCTGATCGCTGATGGCTGACGGCTGATACCCGATAGCTTACTGCGGCGGCGCTCCTGGAGGAGCCCCATTCTGCTGCTGCTGTTGTTGTTGCTGTTGCAGTTCTCTTAACAATTGCTCCGGAGTCTTGACTACCGGCCCGTTCGGCCCCGGTTGCTGCTCCGGCTGCGGCTCTTCCTGCTCAGGCGCTTGCGCCTCGGCCGGGATCTCAGCGCTATTATCTTCTTGATCGTCGCTCGCGATGTCCGGCACAGCTTGCAGGTTCGGATTCCCCTGCATCGTTGGCTGGTTTGCCTGCCGCGGCGGAGGCGGTTCCGGCCCGTTGGCCCTCGCCATCAGCACCACTTTTCTGAGCGACCCGGGATCGGCTGGTGATCCCAGCAGCACATAATCGTAGTGCGATCCGTTCAGCAATTGCGCCATCACGTCCCGCGGAGCCCCCGGCCCGAATCGTCCGACCACCCGCTCACTGGACACTGCCGGCATATCAACCGCCGCCCCGGTCCTCTGTTTCACGGCCGTCAGAACGTCACTCATGGTGGAGTTCCTTGCCACAATTGTCAGTTGTCCGCCTTGGAGGCTGACCTCGGGCGGATAGGACGGTCCCTGTTCCGGCGTAAGCGGTGGCGGCGGGGCTGGTGTGGGCGCCGGTTCTGGCGCGGGCTGGACTACTGGCGCCTTCGTCTTGTGTGATTTTTTTCGCGGCCCGGTCTTCGCCGCAGCAGTCCACGCGACCGACGACAAAACCAACATCAGTACCAGAAACTTACGGGCCATGGTCAACTCAATGTCTTGTCTGATGCGATTCTAGCACTGGGAGGGTGGATCCGGGCTACTGTTGCGGAGCGAAATAGCCTTTGCGCGCCCGCACCTGCAGGTCCTTCTTCAGGGAGGTGATTTCGATCGAGCGATACCGCCCGTCGGCATCGAAATCCGCCGGATGATAGGCGATCACATATTGGCTGCGCAACTCGTCTTCGATGGCGGAAAACGAGTTCTTGATGTCTTTCATCTTGTACGGAAAAAACGCGCGCCCGCCGGTCGCATCGGCAAGCTGTTCCAGGATCTTGTCCCCACGCAAGATGAGGCCGCTATCGTCGGTAGAAATCGTGTAAATGATGACCTGTGCGCGCTGCGCCATCTCTATCGCTTGCGCCCGCGTGTGTTCACTCTGGTTGTCTTCACCGTCACTGACCACAACCAGCGCCCGCCGCACTGGCCGGTCTGAATCGTCCTTCAGCAGCCGTTCCTTGCAACTGGAGTAAACCGCGTCGTAGAGCGCTGTGCCGCCGCCATTCTCTAACCGTTGAATTCCCGCGGACAGCAGGCTCACGTTGTCGGTGAAGTCCTGCGCTACATGGCTGTGCGAGCTGAAACCGGTAACGAACGCCCGATCATAATGCGGCCGGATGGTATGCTCCAGAAAACCAATCGCCGCGTCCTGCTCAAACTGGAAGCGACCATGCACCGATCCGCTGGTATCGATCAGTAGGCCCAACTGCAGCGGCAAGTCGGTTTGCTGCCGAAAGTTCACAATCGTCTGCGGCGGCTTGTGGTCGTCGAGAATGCTGAAGTCATTCTGGCTCAAATCGCGCACGAATTTTCCGTGCTTGTCCATGGCAATGAACAGCACGTTCACTTCATTCACGCGCTTCTGAATGGTGATGATAGAACCGGGCTGGGTGGAATCAAGACCGGGTGACGTTACGGCCAGGCCACTGGAAGCAATATACGAAGTTTGGGCCGGAGAAGGCGAGACCAGCGCCCCGATGGTCATCGCGAGACAAAAACCCAGCCCTGTGTACTTCATACCTGAACCATCCAAAAATTGCACAAATAGCCACGTTTTCAGGCTACTCCGAGCTATTAGCTGCACGTGGCTTGCCGAACATTTAAGGCTTCTCTAAACCAGCCAATGGCCTGACTTTAGGCCAGCAGCACGGCTTAGCCAAGTTACAAAAGGAGCACATGGAGGGTCACTACTGACAGCAGCTATTGGCTTTAAGCCTTTAGCCGTTAGCTCTTAGCTAAACCGATTCGCCGCGCGGGCTGCCCACAAGGAAAAGGAACGAGCTGGCCAATCCTTCGCGTCCACCATCAGAGTAAAATAGCAAGGCATCAAGAAAAGAAACGTCCACAGTTAGATCTATAATGTGGCGCTTGCTGTTGGCCTTCAGCGGGAAGTTTTCGGATCTGGCTAAAAGCTAAGAGCTAATAGCTGATAAAGAGGAGCCGCAATGAAAAAACTCATCGCCTTCTTACTATCGCTGGCCTGCGTTCCCCTGGGTTTCGCGGCCGGCAATGACAAGGAAACGGACCGCATAAAAGATGCGGGCACCGTCATGAAGGAAATTCTCAACATTCCCGACGACATTCCCCGAGACCTGCTCGACAACGCCGAGTGCGTGGTCGTGCTCCCGTCGGTCCTGAAGCTCGCTATCGGCATCGGCGGCAGCTACGGACGCGGCGTGATGGTCTGCCGCACCGGCCAGCACTTCACCGGCCCCTGGGGCGCTCCCGCCATGTACGCACTCGAGGGCGGAAACATCGGCTTTCAACTGGGCGGACAGGCCACTGACTTCGTTCTCCTGGTGGTGAATCCCCGCGGCGCCGAATCGCTGATGGGCAGCAAAGTAAAGCTTGGCGCAGACGCCTCAGCCGCAGCCGGTCCCAAAGGCCGCACTGCCACCGCTGCAACCGACGTGGTCATGCGCGCCGAGATTCTTTCCTACTCGCGCTCGCGCGGCCTGTTCGCCGGAATCTCTCTTGAAGGCTCGACCCTGCGCCCCGATGGCAGCGCCAACGAGAAGCTTTATGGCCGCAAGCTCTCCGCAAAAGAAATCTTGCGCGAAGGCAAAGCTGGGATTCCCGCCGCCGCCCGTGAGCTCGATGCCGCGCTGACAAAAGCGTCTCCCAAGAACCGCTCCGACCCCAAATCGCTGCAGTAGTTCTGGTGCGCAGACACTGACTGAAAGAGTACCCCATCCTGCTCGCGTTTTATGCGAGAGGGCGGGGTTTTCCTTTCGTCAAGAGTTTTATTTTGAAGGCGGATCGTCCGCCGACCGCACGCTAAATTTGGATCCCATCTGACAGGTGGAATATCCCGCAGCACCATTGTCGTCATCCCGCAACCGTTCCGTAGGTTTCACCTTGTAACTGCGCATGGTGAAACACACCCCTGCAAACGGACTCAGATCGACGCGCTGCCCGCGGGGCCCCATGCGCAAGATGACAGGAGTGTCAGCGCTACTAGCTGACGTGATCCGAGAAGACGCAGCGGATCCGGTCTGTACGAGAGGAATTCGGAACTGCCCGGAGGAGGCAGCAGAAGTTGCATTGTCCGCAGCCATGGCTGTGCCGAAAAAAACAACCGGGGTAAGGAGGAAAGTGAGAGGCCTAACCAAATTCATAACCGCACCTCCTCGTTCCCGCAAATTATAGCTCCGAATCCCTACCCCTGAAGTACCGACCTGATAACATTCTCTATTACCCTTCATTCTTGGCGATTGCCTGGAGCGACCCTCTCATGTCCAACTCCTCTGCCCCGACTGCGCGCACGCGCGTCGTGCGTGAGCCGCAGCGTGCCGTCTATGATCGCGATACGGTTTATCAGATTCTCGACGAAGGCTTCATCTGCCACGTAGGCTTTGCTGTCGAAGGGCAGCCCTATGTGATTCCAACCAGCTACGCCCGCAAGAACGACCTGCTCTATGTGCACGGCTCTGCAGCCAGCCGCATGCTCCGTCACGCCGGTAGCGGCGTTCCCGTCTGCGTGACGGTGACTCTGCTCGATGGCTTGGTATTAGCGCGTTCCATTTTCAATCATTCCATGAACTACCGTTCCGTGGTCGTCCTGGGGACGGCGATTTCCATTGAAGACCGCGAGGAAAAGTTGGCGGCGCTGCATGCGCTCTCAGAACATATCTTGCCCGGCCGATGGAAAGATGCTCGCCGGCCCAACGAGCAGGAACTGAAAGCGACGGCCGTCCTCCAGTTGCCGATTGAAGAATTCTCCGCCAAGGTACGCCAGGGCCCAGTGATTGACGACGATGAGGATTACAACTTTCCAACCTGGGCTGGAGTCATCCCGTTGAGCATGGTTTCGCACCCACCGTTGGATGATTCGCGCCTGCTCGAAGGAATCACTGCACCCGGGTACGCAAAGGAATATTCGAGAAGAAAATAAGGAACTCGGGCCGAGTTCGGATCAGGGAACTGACGCCTGCTTCTCCAGTTCATCAATCGCCGCCAGCATTTCCGAACTGTGCCGGGACGGATTCACGCTCGAAAACGCGCGGGCGATTTTTCCTTGCGGATCAATCAAGAACGTATTCCGCGCGGAAATCTGCGCCACTCCAAAATTCATCAGCGATCCATATTGCTTCGAGACCTGGTGCGAGGTATCAGCCAGCAGCTTGAAATTCAGCCCTTCTTTCGCGCAGAAGTTCTTGTGCGACTCCGCGCTGTCCACGCTCACTCCCAAAATCACTGCGTTTCGCCGCCCATATTCTGCCTGATCGCGCTGAAAATTGTGCGCCTCAACGGCGCAGCCGGTGGTGAAATCTTTGGGATAGAAATAGAGCACCACCCACTTACCGCGAAAATCCTTCAGGCTGACCTGGTTCCCATCCTGCGAGCTGAGAGAAAAATCCGGCGCCGCGGATCCTGCCACCGGCATAGACTTCGCCGACAGCCGTCGCGACACCACAAACAGGACGACCAGCGCCGCCACTGCGATAAGCAGAACCGTCCACATGCGCACACAGCCTCCTTGCGACAAGGCAGGCTAATTCATTGTCCCCGCCTTGTCCAGGAAGCTGTGCCGGTTTCGTGGGTTGATGGCTCCTACGCGGATTTCGGCAGGGCCGCCATTCGTCTCTGCATCTCTTCCCCAGAAACGTCTTCTTTGTGAGTTGAGACCGTCCACACGTGCCCAAAGGGATCAATCAGGTTTCCCGAGCGGTCGCCGTAGAACTGGTCCTCCACCGCGCGCGTGGCTTTGGCTCCCTCGGAAACCGCCTGGTTGAAGACTTTGTCCACATCTGGTACGTAAATCATTAGGCTGACGGGCGTACCACCTACCGCCTGCGGACTTCGATGAGAGCTGTCCTCGCCTTCGTCCGCCAGCATGACGATGGAATCGCCAATCTTGATTTCCGCATGCATTATGGTGTTATTCGGCCCGGGAAAGCGCATCAACTCGGTCGCGCCGAACGCTTTCTTGTAGTAGTCAATGGCCTTCGCTGCGCCTTTGACGATCAGGTAAGGGGTCACTGAGTGGTAGCCTTCGGGGATGGGTTTTAATGCCATAGTTGGCCTCCTTGTGATTTCTTGCCAGCAGGTTACCAGATTCCGGACCGCGCCGAGCTGTGCATACCGGATTTTTTCGCGGAAAACCCGGCGCCGAAGATCGGCATCGGCCAGATCACCCGATTCCGCCTTGTGCTATCATTCCCGGCCATGCAGCCTCGCCTTCGCCGTGTGCTGTGTGTGTTTCTGCTGCTGGCCGCCGCCTGCGCCTTCGCCGGCGATGACGACGACAAACCCGCTCCCCGCTTCCGTGCCAAAACTATGTCGGGCGAGAGCTTCAACAACAAATCAGTGAAAGGCAAAGTCGTCCTGCTCGAATTCTGGACTACTTGGTGCCAGTACTGTCACCAGGAAGAGGCGTTGGTCGAGACCATCAACCAGGAATTCGCCGACAAAGGACTGATCGTCCTGGCCATTGACGTGGCCGAATCCAAGAAGACCGTCAAGAAATATCTCGAGCAGCATCCGCGCTCCTGCCGCGTCGTCCTCACTGAAGACACCAATCTGGCCGCCATGTATCAGGCCAATTCCTATCCCATTTATGTAGTCATTGACCGGGATGGAAACATTGCCGGCGAACAGCGCGGAGCTGCCGGTGAGAAGGCCCTGCGCAGGTTGCTGGCCAGCGCCGACATCGAAGCCCAGGAAAAATCAACGGATGACAAATAACCGTGAGGCGCGGGCACCCTCGCGCCTGCGGCTCTTATTTCTTTTCTGACCCAGCGTCATCTTCCGAGGGAGAGCAGTTCGCAGGTTCTCCGAATCAGGTCCCGCTGCATCTCGTCCCGGGCTAGAAACTCAAATCCATGGCGCAGTCCATCGCGGTACCGCACCAGCCCTCGCAATTTCAACGGAGTTGCACTGGCCGGTAGCGTTAGTTCCAGCGTGGCCACCTCCCCGGGCTCCAGTTCACCGGTGAGAGTCACACCGATCCCATCCTGCCCGAATTCAATGGAGCGGCCCCAAAGCTCAACCGGCGCGTCGGCGCGGAAGACTTTAGCCGAAACTCGAACATCCAGCGGAAAACGTGGGAAGCGACGTTGTTGTGACGGGTCAGGAAGGCTCGTGCTCATCGGCTGTCGTTCTCTCTTTCTAGTTCTCGCCCACTGCCCTTTTACCATTCTCACAATCTCGATTCTCACCGCCGCTACTCTGAATCTCAAGACTTCGCACCAGTAGAGTAACATCCGCAAAAATTCCTTGCGCTTTGCATTCGAGTTGCGGCGGACCCTGCACTTGCGGTCGAGGGCGGCCCTCGCAGCAGGCCGGTGGTGTGCGATTCGTGAACGTTGATGTATTTGCTCGCCGAGTGACCCGCCTCGATTGCCGCTTTTACTGAAAAGAAGTGGGGAGACTTCGTCCCGGCACCTGGAAGTTATTACTCACCTGACAGCCGCCGAATTGCATCCAGCTCCCGCCAACTGACAGAAAACAAAGACCTCTCTATTCTTGGCACAGGAAATGCAACTTCCCTAAGTAATACAGCGTTCTGATGGAGGTTAAAGATGGAAGCTCAAGCGAAAGATTGGCGGGCGCTTTCTGAAGCCGCCAGCCGTGAGCAGGACTCGGAGAAACTCATCCGTTTGGTGGAAGAGTTGAATCGTGTTCTTACACAGCGCGACACCGTCAAAAGGCGCTACCCTACCAACTGAGTTTCCCGGTCACACCAGCCACTTCGTCAGTCATCATTCAGCACACCAGGTACAAACTTCCGTGATTCCGTACAATCTAATCAAGTGATCGGTGGTCAGCAACAATACTGGTTCATGGCAACTGGCCACTGACAACTGCGACTGCTCTTTGAATCGTTCCCGGTGAACTCATCATCATTCCATTTGGAGGAAGAATATGGCCCACGAAGTACCAGCCCTGCCTTATGACTACTCGGCTCTCGAGCCCGCAATTGACACCCAGACCATGAAGCTGCATCACGACATGCACCATGGCGCGTATGTAAAAAATCTGAACGCGGCACTGGAAAAATATCCCAACCTGCAATCCAAGAGTGCAGAAGACTTGATCCGCGACCTCGCGTCGCTTCCCGAGGACATTCGCAGCGCTGTTCAGAACAACGGAGGCGGCCACGTCAACCACTCCATGTTCTGGAAGATCATGAAGCCTAAAGGTGGAGGCGACCCCACCGGCGCGATCGCTGGCGTGATCCAGAAAACTTTCGGCAACTTCGCCGACTTTAAAACCAAATTCAACGATGCCGGCGTCAAGCAATTCGGCAGCGGATGGGTCTGGTTAGCCGGCAAGCCCGGCGGCGAAGTGCAAGTCATCAGCACGCCCAACCAGGACAACCCAGTCTCGCAAGGCCTGTATCCCATTTTCGGCAACGACGTCTGGGAGCACGCGTATTACCTGAAGTACAACAACCGCCGTCCCGAATATCTCGCTGCCTGGTGGAACGTAGTGAACTGGGAAGAAATCAACCACCGCTACGAGACATTCAAAGCCGGCAAGCTAGAACCGGCTTTAGCCGCAAGATAACTCGCGTGGCGCGGACACTCTTGTCCGCGGTTTTTGATTGTGTGTGATTGTGTGGGGCGGGCGCCCTTGCCCGCCTTTTGTTTTTTTGCATTGTCATTCCGAGCGAAGCGAGAACCTGCTGTCTTTGGCCCTACCATAGCTCTCTCCGCTTCTCGCCAACTGAACAATTCGCACCGATCCGCCGTATCTCTTCCAGAATGCGCAGACGCCTTCGCCCGCTGATGTCTCTGTTCGCGGTCTATGCCGTCGTCTGCCTTGCCGCTGCTATCTTCCGGCCAACACCACCCTGTACGCCTACCATCGTCCGCTCCCGCTCAGCGCCGAAATCGGCATGGTCCAGATCGCCGCCGAACTGCACTCTAATCTCACCGACGTTCAGATTTCCGCATTCAACGATGCAGTGCTCCGTGCCTGGTACATTCACCCGCAACGGAGCAACGGCGATGCGGTCATTCTCCTTCACGGACTAGGTGACAACCGCCTCGGAATGCAAGGCTATGCGGAAATGTTCCTGGGCCACGGCTACAGTGTCCTCATGCCTGACGCTCGCGCGCACGGCCTCAGCGGTGGAACCTACCCCACCTACGGCCTGCTCGAGCGCGACGACGTCCGCCGCTGGTTTGAATGGATCGAACGCGAGCATCACCCAGGATGCATCTTCGGATTCGGCGAATCCATGGGGGCCGCGCAGCTTCTGCAAGCACTCGACGCAGAGCCAAGTTTCTGCGCCGTCGCGGCCGAGTCATCCTTCTCCACCTTCCGCGAAATTGCCTACGATCGCATAGGACAGCAATTCCACACCGGCCCCTGGCTTGGTAGGACGATCTTGCGTCCCGTGGTCGAAATTGCGCTGGCCTACACTCGCAGGAAATATCATCTCGACCTCGCGGGCGTATCTCCCGAGAACGCGGTCGCTCACACGCACGTTCCCGTACTCCTGATCCACGGCCAAGTTGACAGCAATATTCCCGTGCGCCACTCCCGCCGAATCAAAGTCGCAAATCCTCAAGTCGCCCTCTGGGAGGTCCCCGGCGCCGACCACTGCGGCGCAATTTCAGTCGCTCCCGCAGAACTAGAGCATCGGACTTTGAGCTGGTTCGCGGCCCATCGCCGTGTGCCGCTAAATGCGATGCAGTGAGCGCCAAACCTCGCTTTCTAATGCAGGAGCGGGGGAGCAGTTTTGCGCAGACAAAGTTCTGGAAAGTCCTGAAACCAAAGAAAAAAGGGTCGGATTCCCCCAAAACTCCGACCCAAAGAACCCGTTACCGGCGGCGGTCGTGATGGCCGCCGTCCCCGTGATGTCCGCCATCGCTATGATGTCCGCCATCGCCATGGTGTCCACCGTCGCCGTGATGACTACCGCCACCATGGAATCCGCCACCGCCGTGAGAGCCACCACCGTGGTGGCCACCGCCCCAGAACCCGTTACCGCCATGAAAACCGCCGTCGTGGTGCCGGTCGCCGCGGAATCCTTCGCCCCCGTGAAATCCACCACCGTGGTGGCGATCGCCGCGAAATCCCTCGCCGCCGTAAAAGCCCCCGCCGTGATGTCCCCCACGAAAGCCGTGATCGCCAGCGTAGAATCCGCCATCGCCACGGAATCCATGACCGCCCGTGTAGCCGCCGCGGTAGCCTCTGCCTCCGTATCGATAGTCGTTTCCGCCGTAGCCTCCCTGGTAGCCACCTCCATAGCCGCTGCGATAGCCTCCATTTCCTTGGTAGCGATAGTCGTTTCCGCCGTAGCCACCGTAATATCCGCCACCACCGTAGTAGCCGCCTCCGGAGTAGCTCTGATACCAGGGACCGACCCCGATAAACACGCCGTCAATAAAGTATGTGGGCCCATAATAACCATACGGCGCGCAGGCATACGGGTAATACTCGTAGTAGCCGTATGGGCAGACCGGTTCCGGTCCGACATTGGAGGAATCGTAATCGTCGGAGTAATCGTAGTTGGGCGAGTAATCGTAATTGGAATCAGCCTCGCCGCCATAAGAACCTTGCGCCCGCGTTTTTGCAACGCCGAAAAGCAAGATCCCACACAATGCGACGTATCTTAGGTTGGCCATGATTTCCTTAATTCTGACTCGGATAGAGCGTTCTGACCCGGGCCGGAGAGAGTTCCCGGTGATTTGGCCTGTGAAGGCACAACCGCTCGAAACCCGGACTTCGCCGAATAGTTGCGATTCTTTCTAATTTTCTGGAAGAAGGTCGGTAGGATATCGAACTAAGGTGTCACCGCAAAGCATCCAGGACACCGGCAAAGGCGCAAGGAATATCGCTCAGAATGTCGTTACGCCGCCGTTTTTGCGAAACATGGGAATGATGTAAATTCAAGATCTGATGATCCGGTTTACCTATAAGCTCGGTGGCGTCGGGTGGGCTTCTGCGACATTGACCGACGGCCAGTCTGACGTGACGTTCCCGGCTTCATACCTTTGCGACGCACTGCGCGATCTTGTCGATGGTGTCCAAAGCCTATTTGTTACGGACAATGCCCAAGTCAGATGGGAAGAGGAACCAGGCGCAGTCCTGTGGGATTTTCGCCGCAGCGATTCTCGCTTAATTGTCAAGGTGCGCTGGCACGATGATCGTGAGAGCTTCGAGGGCGATGAGGACTTGCTGCACTTTGGTTCAGAAGTGGACAGGCAGCTCGATGCTCTTCTTGCCTCGTGGGGAGCGGATGGTTACATGAAGCAGTGGCGCTATTCTTTTCCGCAAGAAGCACACGACAAACTAAAACGGGCGCTCAAAGCAGAACGGGAACGGCGCAAAGCCACAACACAATATGAGTGACCTACGTGGTTGCGTTACCGTCCGCCCTTGTACACCACTCCTCCCTTCATCACAAAATCCACCTTCTGCAAAACCGTAATGTCTTTCCGCGGATCGCCTGGTACGGCGACAATGTCCGCGAGCTTGCCAACTTCAATCGTGCCGATCTGGTCCTGCATTCCCAGCAACTCCGACGCGGTCACCGTCGCCGACCGGATCGCTTCCGCCGGAGTCATTCCCCAATCCACCATGTATTTGAATTCCTGTGCTGGATTTTCTTTCCAGTCAAACCCGCCCGCGTCGGTGCCGAAGGCGATCTTCACGCCGGCTTTCATCGCCCGCCGAAATGTGTCTTCGTGGATTTTCGTCATTTGCAGCCACACCGGAGCCCCGGCATTCGCCCGCCCCTGTGCCACATACACGCCCACATAAATTGTCGGAACGTAATACACTCCGCGCGCTGCCATCGTCTTTAGATCTTCATCGGAGATGTAGTCCCCGTGCTCAATCGTGTCCACACCGGCTTCGAGAGAATTGTGCACCCCGGTCAGCGCGGTCGCATGAGACGCAACTTTGTGGTGCTGCCGGTGCGCTTCATCCACAATCGCGCGCATCTCTTCTATGGTGAAGGTTGGTGTGTCGTCGAGGATGTCGCGCCCGTTGGCGTCTTTCTTCACAAAGTAGGTGTGGTCGCTATAGACCTTAATCCAGTCCGCTCCATACATGATTTCTTCGCGGACCGCCTTCCGCCCCTCCTCCGGCCCGTCCACCACCTGCACCCCATGCGGAACTGTTACATTCGGCGCATATCCCAGCAGCGGATACGCCCCCGTCACATTCAGCGCTCGCGTTGAGACCTGCATCCTCGGCCCTGGAATCACGCCATTGTTGATCGCCTTCTTCACGTCCACATCGGCGTACCCCGCGCCTTCAGTTTCCAGATCACGAATCGCGGTAAAGCCATATTCCAGCGCCCGCCGGACATTGATGGTCGCCAGAATCGTCCGGTACTCTGGCGATTCCTTCAGCAGTTGGGAGTCATAATCCTCAGCCGTGATGTCGCCATTGAGCAGGATGTGGGTATGAGTATCAATCAGCCCCGGCAGGCAGGTTTCGTTCGACAGATCAATCACCTTCGCTGACCCCGGAACCGCTGCCGGAATCGCGGTGATCTTGCCTCCGTCAATCTCGAAGAAAACATTCTTCCGCGGCTGCTCTGATTTGCCATCAATCAAAGTCCCGCAATGAATGAAAATCGGTTTGACACTGGCATTAGTGCCGGCTTCCGCAGCCGCGGTAGCCGCGAACAACAACATGACTGAGACTGCGTTCACGATTTTCTTCATGCGGCCTCCGCCGAATTTGACGCGGGGAATTTGACGCATGAATGATAAACCTGCAAACTCGTTCCAGCACTAAAGGCGGCAAATATGGCCCAGGCAAAGGGAACATTTGAAGTAAAAGTTGCACCGCTACCGCCAGACGGCGGAGCTCAAGATGCAGCCCTTGGCCGCATGTCGCTCGACAAGCAGTTCCACGGCGATCTCGAAGCCACCGGCAAAGGAACAGATGCTGACCGCCGGCGCACCCAGCGGTTCCGGCGCTTATGTGGCCATTGAGCGCGTCACCGGGTCCCTGCATGGCCGCAACGGCAGCTCCCTGCTTCAGCATAGCGGCACCATGACCCGCGGCCAACCGCAAATGACCATCGCTGTCGTACCCGACTCTGGCGCGGATGAACTGGCCGGCATCTCCGGCAATCTGGCAATCCAGATCGTGGACGGAAAGCATTTCTACAACTTCGACTACACACTCTCCGAAACTTCTTGAGCACCACCGAAGCAATCCACACCGTTCTTCTAACGAAGTAACAGTAACCAACAGGATCATTTCCTGACGGCTGATGGCTGACGGCTGAAAGCTGCTTCTGCATTTCCTGTGCTTGACATGTGGATAATCGGACAACAAGAAAAATAGGATTCCACCCCGCTTACTTCTGATACTGTCGCTCTCCCGCGCAAACCACCGTCCAGCGCGCTTTTCAGCAACTCCGATGAAATCCGGCGCTAACTAAAATTTCATTCTGGGAATTTCCCAGTGCACCAAAATTTGAGAATTGACCACGCTCAATTCAGCGCGTACATTCACAACACCGCAACAGAAATTCCAGCCGCCAGTTCATCGCGTTCACCAATGAAGTGGAGAACCAAGCTAGAAGCTAATTCACGAGGCAAGAAACATGTCCGACGATTGGAACTTCTACCGCACTCGCTTTCTGGTCCGCGCTAAGCAGTTGACTGAGCCGCTGGCTTTCACCGATCCACTCGGCCGGGAGCATCACGGTCGCCCCGGAGATTATCTGGTGCAATCCAGCAATGGCCTCCTGCGCATTGCGCCGCAAGAGATTTTCGAAGACGTGTACGTCACGCTGGAGACGGAGATACAGAGCGAGGAACCAAAGTCTCCATTCGATGCGCCCTCATCCGGGCATCTCCAACCGGTTTCGGCCGCCGGCAACATGCACATTTAGCGGCATTTGTGGAAAAGAAGGCCGATTGCAGGAATTCACCCAGTTAATTCAATGCGATACAATAGGTAGTGATTATCTATTGACAGGCACTATATACAGCAGTAGTGTTGCTATCCCAGAGGCAGTAAAAAGCGTCGTTTTCGGGGGTTCCAGTGCGCCAGCAAGTCGGTGTGGTGGGAATTGAAAAACGACGATTGACAAGCAGTCGAACAGAAATCGGGACGGCACTTCTGGCCGAGGTGACCCGGTGCCGCCCTGCCTAATCAAACAGCGGTGACAGTAGAACAGCGGCGGTTCCAGTCGCCGCCGCGTTAGCTTTTTCTTGAGAAGATCAGCCGCGAAGCGGCGCAAGAATACAGCCCACGGCGCAAGCCGTGGGTGGCCGGAAAATGAAGCAAGCCCGAAAGGGCGAAAGAAACGCAGAACAATTTCGCACGGAGAGAACGCCATGGCCGAAATCCAAACCCAACAGACCGCCACAACCGCCGCCCCATCGACCCCGAAGCAGAAAGCTACCGGCCTGACCATCCGCCGCCTCTTCACTAAAGCAGGCGTCTCTCCGTATGACGAGGTCGAATGGGAAAAGCGTCTGGCACAGATCACCGACTCGAAGGGCGGAATCCTCTTCGAGCAAAAAGACGTCGAGGTCCCCAAAGATTGGTCCGTAACTGCGACCAACATTGTCGCGTCGAAATACTTACACGGCGAGGTCGGCACCTCACAACGCGAGACCGGCGTCCGCCAACTCGTCGCCCGCGTCGCCGAAACCATTCGCGACTGGGGGATGGCGCAAGGCTACTTCCGCACTCCCGAGGACGGCGCCACTTTCCACGATGAGCTCGTGCATCTGCTGATCCGCCAGTACGCCGCGTTCAATTCGCCGGTCTGGTTCAACGTTGGCTGCGACCGCATTGAGCCGAAATCCGACGGCCGCAACTGGCACTGGAATCCCGCTACCAACCGCGTGGAATTCGGAGTCACGGGATACACCAAGCCGCAGTGCTCGGCTTGTTTCATCAATTCGGTACA
>WNFC01001551.1_pt1 | contig 36456 bp, 22 predicted proteins | sample 5400541 | NCBI WGS metagenome assembly WNFC01 (sample SAMN13153342, study PRJNA577476) | soil metagenome | isolation source: 120 cm saprolite under Douglas fir tree site 2 hole 2 replicate 1 | place: USA:California | collected 2015-04-18
TTCTATTCTTTGGTATTCATCTTGTGCTCCTTGGTTACTTGGTGCTTAGGTCGCATTACATTCCCAAAATATTAGGCGCAATACTGATCATCACTGGATTGGGTTATCTGATAACTACTTTGGGGCCGTTCTTCTTTCCAAATGTGGATTTGCATGTCGCCCGGTACACGTTCTTCGGCGAATTGATATTCATGCTCTGGCTGTTAGTCAGAGGTTGGAAGATTCGGGAATCAAGTTCGTAGATCGGATACATGAGGTGGAAGACCGCCAATGGCCCAGCGATGGTGAAACGGATGGCCGAAAAACTGACAGAGCCGTATGTTGAATGACGAAGCATTCTCTCGATTTGAACGCGATCTAGCGTCTGCCACGACGAAACTAAAGTTCGCCGACCGCCGCCATTTAATTTAGCAAGGTCGTGGGTTCGGGTCCGCAACGCCCGGCATAGCGCGGCCATGCGCACGCTATTTCAAGAGGGCTTCAGCGGTCACTGTCGCCGCAAGACACGCGCCGCCAAACGGCGTATCTGGCGCGCAAGCCTCATACGAGGTTGTTTCTTCCATCTGCGCCTTCAAAACAAAACCTCTAAAACTGAACTTGTACTTTCGGCAAGCTGTTGCTTCCAATTTGCACTTTCGGCAAAGGGATGATTCCAATCTCATATTTAGGCAGATTTGACAGCCACAGAAAGTAAGGCGTTTTAGAATCTCAGCGGCAAGAGGATTCTTCCAACCGCGGCCAACGGATCGGTAAAGTCACAGAGGGTGGTCGTTTCCTGTGACTGGAAGCATAAGTTGGCGGCAAACGACAGCTGATGCTTCCAATTAGCTAGGCGCCAACTTATGCTTCCAATTTCGCCCATCAGCTGATCAAAGTGCAACCTATAGCCCATGAACCCTTACAACCGAGATCCGATCATTGAAAGCAGCGAATGTTTGGCCCTCAATTGATTGCCAGCCGCTTCTTCTCATCGCATAGGATGGCCCAGAATTTTACATAGTTAAGATAATCGGGTCGGGTCATTCGACTCTTGACGAGTATCATCGTAGGGTGCTTCCCCTCGGCGTGCAGGTCAGCCGTCAACCGTCTGATCTCTTCTTCACACATACCTCTCGTTCTTGCCGCCTGGCTCCTTGTGAATTCTGCGTGGCGCTCTTTGATTTCCCTACAGACATCCGGGAACTGTTTCCGCACAGAGTTCCGTTCCTGATCAAAGCGTCGGGCTGCCGATGCGAGCGATGGCGGCTCACCTTCCATCAGCACGGACTGCAGTCTGGCGAGTAGCTCGGCGGCTTGCCTCCGACGGTACGCTTTGTGATTCGCCAGTATCACCGCACCGAGTTGCGGGAAACGCTTTCGCAGCGAGCTGCCGTTTTTGTAGCCGAGCCTCGTTTCGACTTCGCGCAAAGGCGGCGGAGGATTCTCTCGTATAACCTGTCGTAACGCCCTCTCCTGTTCCTGGTGACGTTTCGTGAAGGATTCCTGTCGCCGCTTCACCAAAGCCTGACACAACTCCGGGAACCTCTTCGATAGGGCGCCGTCGCCGTTTGCGTAGCCTAGTTCTATTGCCACCTGACGAAGCGTAATCGCCGGATCAATAAAGAGGGCCGCTTGGAGCGCCCGGCTCACTTGCTCTTTGGTGTGGAGCGACGCTCCCCTGAAGCCCTGGCGTACCGACTTGCAGCCCACTGCGTTGCGGTGTCTCTTAACTAACCTCAGATAGAGTTTCGGGCTAACTTTCCTGAGCGAACACATACTCTTGTACCCGAGGCGCCTGGCAATCTCCTGAATTGATGGCGCCGGGTTTTCGCTGAGGGCCTCACGCATTACTGCTCGCGCCTTTCTCCTTTTGTGTATCGTAACCTTCTCAGCTTCGAGTCTGATCGCAACCTCCGCTCTGCCTAGGTGGGTGAGCGGGTCCTCAAGGGTAAGGAAGTCAACGAGTGAGATGCACATCTTGTGGCAGATTTTCAGTAATGAATTGAGTAGTGGTACCGTGTTGCGCCGAATCCAGAAATGTGCCCGATTTTTCGGCAGGCCTGAGAGTCGTGCGAATACGTGTGCATTACCCGCAGCCAGGCGCTCGGTGCACACTTTGATGGCCATTGCTATCTGCTTCCTGCCCGGCTCAACGGACAAGGTCGGCCCCGCAGCTATTAGGTGTCCCAGCTCCAACGCCGACCAAAGCCGAAAATTAAAATCTTCGGTGCGAGGGCGCCTTTCAATCATTTCGGTTCCGGTCTTTCCGAGCCAAGCATCGCAACGTTGGCAATGACCCGCGCGTGAATGGCTCTCGATCAGTCGAAGGTGTCTGCCGCATTTAGGGCACCCGGTCTCGAGTTCGCGACGATGCAACGGACAGACTGTCACTTCGTGCAAGCGCCACAGCAGCGGCTCGTATATCTCTCGGCCTTCGCAAAGCCATTCACCAAAGCAGAGTGGGCACCAAGCGCGCGTGCGACGCAGTAATCCAATCTCGGAGAGCACCTCCGTCCATGTGAGGTAGGTCAGGAACCGTAAGTCCTGGCGGAGAGTGAGGGCCTGGAGAGCAAGCACTAGGTCTTCGGCACACTTTCCAACGCCATTGAACATATGCCCACGATTGGTGAAGTAATTCTTGCAGAAGTTTCCGTTGGTCCTCTTATGTGCGCTGGCCAGGTATAGCTTGTTGATCATCGGACCGATCTCATGGTTGAACAATTTTCCCACTGTGATTGAGTGCACATGCGCCAACCGACAGGTGTAGCTGGTCAGGCTCTCGATGTAAGCAGTGCCTACTCCGATCGGCTCCAGAGGAACTAGACGGGTGCGCGGTGGAATTATCGGCGATGTGAGATCCCAGGATTGGTATGGTGATAGTGGCATGGATAGACTACCGTTCGACAAAAGCCCCTTGTAGGCTGGATGCGTGCACGGTCTGGGATCAACCATGTGCGCGAATTGCTTAGCTCGCCCGCCTCTTCTCACCGACTCGGTCGCGGACCGGCTTGCGCCTACCGACCCGCACCTTTGGCCTGAGCTTTAGGTTCATAGGGGATTCGCCAGCAGTTTGCCCCTCATCCCTGGCATGACTTAGGCCAGCCAACTTCTCCCGCTCTGCTGCCAGACCCAGCCTGGCCCGCAGCTTCCGGCGTTTCTCTTCGGTGTCTTTGAGATTCAGCTCACCTTCGAGCGCTTCATCGAGCATCTTATCGAGCTGTGAGGTCGAGAGTTCGTTACGTTCGATCTGGTCGACGGTGAGACGCTTCCCGCCATCCTTGAGGGCGTCTTCGTAGGCACGCCTGAGCCAATCCTTCAACACGCCAACACATCCGATGGAGCGCTCGTAGAAGTAGTACCAGCGCGCGTCCAAGTCCGGCTCCTCTTCAAGCGGAAGTCCGCCTTGGAAGGTAAAAAGTAGATTGCGGAAGGCCTCGACGTCATCCTCGACGCGAATGTCGTAACGGGGAAAATGAACGTCGACACTCCGGCGGCTCAACTGGCCCGAGAGATTTCTGAAGTGGTGCAGTTCATATGAACCGAAGAGCACGATTAGAGTGCCGGTCATGTTTGAGAGCGACTTGAGCGTGTCTAGCTGGTCCTGGAGTCTGCGGCCCGTGGCGATCCTTGAAAAGTGCTGGGCCTCGTCGATGAGCATGTGAGGGGTCCGACGGTACCGTAGCGTCTGCTCGACGGCGAGTCTCAGTTCTGTGGTTACGGCGTTGTGTCCCGCGGGCAGAGTTGATAAGCCCTTGCGGTTGGTCGGGTCGGTGTTGATCTTGTGCTGGACCAAAGGTTCGTCCAACGCGTAAAGGAGCCGCTTGTAGAAATCCTTCCAGTTGAAGACACCTGATTCCGACGACGGTGCTTCCAAGCCGACAACAGGTATGCGCCCTCGATCCATTTCGAGGTCGGGCAGCACGGCCGCGACAAGCTCTGTCAGGACCTTACGGAAGAGGGTGGTCTTACCCACGCCGGCCGGTCCGCTAACGAAGACAAGGGTGTCTGAAAATGGACGCCGGATTACCCGCATTAGAGTCTGGTGAGCTTCGTCAAGCCGCGGATGGACCACCGTCAGATCGAGGAAATACTGGAGCCGGACATGAGGCGGCTCCTTGAGCAGTTGCTTGGGGAATCTTCGCTTTTTCGCCATGCTTAGAACCTCCCGTAGACTGTTCGTCTGCGGTTATGTCTCTCAGTGATGTCGGGCTGACCATGACTTCTTTCCTGGGTCCCGACCGGCAGAACAGGGACGCTTGCTTCAGCCGGAGACCGAGGATCATCAGCTTCAAAACTTTCAGCTGCGAGTCCAGCGGTGGAAGCCAGGATGCGGCGCGCCTCTTGGTCGCGGAGTCGCTGTTCCAGCAGGACCTCTTGAGCTTCAATTGATTCGAGAAATTCGGCTAATCTCCTGGCAGTAACTGTGAAGACCTCTTGCGTGTGCAAGCATTGACGGCGGCGGAGCTCCCTAGTTGCAAGCATCAACTCGCGCTCGCTGCGGCCGCGCAGTATCCCCCAGTACTGAGACTTGCACTCAACCCAGCGTCCGCCGACGTAGGCGTAAGCGATTCCAGCGTTCCAGGGATCGTAGCGCACCTCGACGTTCTTGCGCTCAACGTTTCGGCTTCGGAAGGCTTCCGCCCAGTAGTAGATGTGGTTGATCTTGACGCCCTTTCCGGACCGCACCTTGGCGGTGCCTTTGCGCGTTGTCGGCAAGGTGAACAGTTGGAAGTCCTCCGAATAATGAATCATGCGGTGTGAGCGCATCCCGCCATGTTTTATTCCAAGCGCAAAGGCCTCGCGCGGGGTCGTACCCAGCGACGGATGAGTGAGTGTGTCGTAGAGCTCATAGGCGAACTCGCGCAAACGAGAGTCAAGGTCGCCCAGAGCCCACACGGCAAGGTTCTTCGCGTTGATCGACTTGGTAACCTGTCTCGCATTCTTCATGAGTTGCGTGTTTCCTCTGAGGTTATGAATGAACATGGTGTTTGTGGTACCGAAAAGCCGCTCACACACACCGCCGAAGCGGGCCTCAGCCGGCGGTCGTGTCTTCTTCGTGCATTCGTAGCGCGCCAGTAAGGTTTCGAAGTAGACGCTCTCGAACTCTGCGCCACCATCCACAATGATCATTTGCGGAAACTTGCCGAAGCGCCTGACGATCTCGCGTAGGATCATCATGCAGGAGCGGTAGCTCGGCGGGTCATAAGACATATAGACTGCCAGGAAGCGTCTGCTGTAAGCGTCGGTGGCGATCGTCGCCCAGCACTTGCCGAGGTTGCGGCCTGTCTGGGAGCAGACAAGTTCCTCGTCGAGTTCCGTATGGTCAATGTGGACGATCTCAAAGGGACGGTCGCCGTGCCGCGGCGTGGTCTGGTCCAAGTGCCAGTAGAAGGGCTTGTGTTGATAAGCCGCGCGTTTGCCTTCACGCTCTAAGGTCTGCTGATAGCGCGAGCGGCGCTTGGCTGTAGCGCAGAACGTCTTGTAGCTTGCAGCAATGTCCCCTGCTTTGTCGCAGGCGCGCAGGTATGCGGCGTAGACCTCGTACTTCCGCTTGTGCTTGATCGTCTCGTAATCCTCGTCGATGAACTTATTGAGCAAAGCGACGGTCCCGAGCGCAAGCCTGCCTTTGCAGTTGCCGGAACGAGGCGCGGGCAAGAGTCCCAGATAACCACAGCCCCACATCGACTCCGCAGCGCGAAAGGAGGACACCCACCTATGCAGCGTACGCTGACCGACAATCTCCTTATCCACCTGATCGCCCCGTAGGCGCGCCTGAACGAAATCAGCGCGACGATTGGCCTCGCGATAAGCGTCGTTACTCGCTGTATGGAAACGCTCGATCGCCTCGGCGCTCAACAGCGTTGCGTTCTTATCCTGAAGCCCTGTGATCTTTCCTTTTCTTACCAGCTCTTCGAAAACTGTGAGCGGCACCTCGCGGAATTCGTTCCCATCGCCGAGGAGCCCCACAGCCTCCTCATTTGTGTTAAGGATGGTCCAGTTTCGGTCACCCCAGAGCACTGCCCCGGTCTTTGAGAGGTCGACATAGCAGAGCTTTTGCGCGGCCGAATCACGCGCCACGTCGATCAGATTCCGGTAGGCTACCGAAGTCTCTTCGTTGGGAAAGACGCGAACGAGGTCAGGTTCGGGCAGCGGGGCGGCAAACAAATCCACGAAGATCTCGCCGTGGGTGAGCATCCTATGGATGTCGTCGCGGCTGGCCTTGCCTTCAGCCCGGTCGTAGAGTTGGTCTAGCGTGATATTGGGCTCGGACGCAACGATCGACTTGACCGCTTCGCATGCCGCCTGCGAGACCAACAGAGCATCAATGCGGAAGTAATCTTCCAGGAAATGGATGTTGCGCTGGAAGGTCCAATTGATCTCGGCCGAGCTGCGGAGACGGTAGTAGAGGCTGCGTTGTCTTGCGTAAGCTTCTCCCGGAGGGCAGCGCCACATGCCATCCTCGTCCTTGTGGTAGCGGTTCCGATTTCTTTCAGAGAGGGACAAGAGTTCTTCCTCAGTTTTACATTCCTCCCAACCGGCAGCGCTGCTGCGAATGACGAAAAAGTCTGGCGTGTGGAGGACACGAAGCCTTCGCTTGTTCATTGACTCATATTCAATCGCAATCGGCGGTGGCTGGTCGTAGTACTCGATGACATCCTTATCGTGCTCGAGTTCGAGGATCGCGGGTAGTTCATTGCGATGGCTTTCAAACTGAATGGTCACGCCCATCTTTCGACTTGGGTAGCGCCCCCGCACGTTACTCTTGGCGCTCCCAACTGCGCGCGAGGGCCCCGATGAACGGATGCCTTCGACAAGCGACTGCGTCTTCTCGGAAAAATTCAATCGTCCATACACCCGAGACAAATCTCTTCTCTCTTCTGACACAACAGTTCTCCTTATCTGACACAACAGTTCTCCTTACACGAGGTCTAAGTGTTTCAAAAACAAGCGGCTGAAGACGTGTCGAAGCTTCGCCTCATCTCTGCGGCGGCAAACGCGAGAGGTTAGAGCGTCGCTTAATGCTGCGGTTTGCGACGACTTGTTTTCAGCAGCGGTGCTCTATTGGGGGAATATCAACAGAAACTCAACAGACTTGACTTGGCGAAGAGGGCAAGTCAGGGAAAAGCGCGGCAAGGTGCAGCCAAGACAGCGGACGCACTCCTTGCTTATTATTATTAATCGAAACGGCGAATGAGAACTAATTTTCAGGAAACCTATACTGCGGCTCTGGCCAATTCAGGAAAATATTCTTAGTCGAGCGTAATTCGTCTAATATTTGAGACGTGTTGTGGTAGGAGACGCAAATCGTGTTAGCGGCGGCTCCGTTACATCAGTGTCACTGTTCTCATTCGCCTTCCGTGCGCTCACGCGCGAGACATTACATTACGTTAACCCTGCTTGCGCCGCGCGTTGCAAAGTGCGCTAAACGAATGCACGTCAGTTGCTTGGCTAACGGGGAAATCAATGGAGTTGCGTAAGAAATGAATTGCGGTTTATGCTGCGTGGCTCAGAGGGTCACCTTCGTGCGGCTCAGACCTAATCCGGGACTCTCTCACAAGCAAGCACACTAATAACGTGTTGCCAGTGAGAGCTGTCAGTGGCAACTCAGAATTTGGGCGATTGTCAGCGGCTGCTAGAAGATCGACAGCACACTTTGCAGGAGATCAATCGCGACCTCGGTGACCGAGAGCGCGTTTCCGTCGTTTGCAGCCGGCGGAGCGTTTGTTCCCCCCTGAGCTGTAGAGTTATCGGGCGTCATCTGAGGAGACGTGCACGGCATTGTTTCCGTTTGGCCCGGTGCAGGAGGCGCGCAGGGTGGTGAGTTTGTTTCTCCCGCGAAAGCGGCCATCGCGAGAAGGCAAACCAAAGTGACGGAGACGCCTAGTCTTTTTAGGTTCTTCATGTGTTTCTCCTTAGGTTAGTTGATCGGTGTTGCGAGTTTTTCTAAACGAACAAGACGAAGCATGTCTTAGACCGGTGATTGGCTTTCGTCCGAGTTAATGTGCGGCCCACGCTTCTCAGGTAAAGGATTTTATCACTCATATGGAAAGGCAGACCTCACATGAAGTTAGCATCCCAGCTAAAAGCGCATAAGAGCCAGAGTCGCGATCTCACGCTTGCGGAACGAGCTGGACTTTCCTGCCGCCTCGCAAAACATCTTGAGAAGGCCGGGGAATACGAAGCAGCAAGCGAGGCGTTAAACGAGTTTTGGCCCGAGCGAGATGGGCAACCGGAAGTCGATCCTCTGGACGAGCCGACAAAAGCCGCGGTGTTACTCCGCGTTGGCGCTTTGGTGGGATGGCTGGGGAGCGCGGATCAGACTCAAGGCAGCCAGGAAACCGCAAAAGATCTAATCACGCGAGCCATCGAGATATTTGAAAAGCTGGACCAGTCTGATGAAGCAGCCGAGGCGCGCTCGGATCTCGCCGTTTGCTATTGGCGCGAAGGCGCGTTCGATGAAGCGCGCGTAATTCTTAGGCAGGCGTTAGAAGAGATTGGTAATCGCAATAGCGAAATAAGAGCAATAGCCTTAATCCGCAGTGCGGTAGTTGAAAAGACAGCGGTAAGGTACAGCGAGGCTTTGAATATCTTTAATGAAGCCAAGCCATTGGTCGACGCAACTAACGATCATGCGGTCAAAGGAACGTTTCATAATGGCTTAGCAACTCTACTGAACTGTCGAGGCCTCGCCGAAAAGCGACAAGACTACATCGACCAGTCACTGATCGAATTTGCCGCCGCGAGTTTTCATTTCGAGCTGGGAGGACATGATCGCTTTCTCGCTCGCGTGGAGAACAATCTCGGTTACCTCTTCTTTACGATCGGACGATACGAGGACGCCCACAGTCATCTTGATCGCGCTCGTCGCTTGTTCTTGAAATTCAAAGATATAGGAACCGCTGCCCAAGTTGACGAGACTCGGGCTCGAATACTGCTTGCCGAGGGACGTGTTCTTGAAGCCGAGCGTATGGTGCGATCGGCGGTTAGGACACTCGAGAGAGGTGGTGAGGAGGCGGTCCTGGCAGAAGCACTAACTACCCAAGGGATTGCGCTCGCGCGGCTGGGCCATCATTCGCGCGCAAAAGGCTTGCTGGAACAGGCCATGGAAGTGGGTGGAAGCGCGGGCGATCTTGAGGGCGCTGGTCGAGCGAAGTTGAGTATCATCGAAGAGCTTGGCGAAAAGATTCCCGCCAAAGAGCTGGTCTCGATCTACCGTTCGGCAATCGAGCTTTTGAAGAGTTCGCAGGATCCATCGACGGGAAAACGCTTGATTACATGTGCCGGCAAACTGCTCGACACGTTGGCACGTTTGGAGGGTGAAGATCAGGAATCACAGGAACAGACGTGGGAGGGCTTCTCATTCAAACAACATGTGCGCGATGGCGAGAGGGCGGTCATCGAACGCGCGCTGAGAGACTCCGGAGGATCGGTAACTAAGGCCGCTCGATTGCTGGGCTTCAAGCATCATCAGAGTTTGATCTCTTTGATTAATAGCCGGCACAAGGAATTGCTTACAACAAGGTCCGCAGTTCGCAAGCGAAGACGCCATCTTTTCTCGCATCCTCGGCAAATCGAAAAGAAGACGCTGGAGGGCAGGGCAAAGCCGGCTACGTCGGAAATTTCAATTTTGCACATCGAAGACAATAAGGTTGTTGCGCGATTAGTCCAGGACACCCTTGGCGCTGAAAGAATGCACGTAGATTCTTGCATCAGCGGCACGACCGCTCTGGAGATACTAAAGAGTGATGCTCCCTACGATGCAATAATTGTTGATAACGATCTGCCGGGCCTCAGTGGTCTGGAATTAGTCCTTCGTATGCGGAGTATGGCTCATCGACGCAACACGCCAATCATCATGCTATCAGGAGACGATTGCGAGAAGGAGGCTTGGCGCGCAGGCGTTAATGATTTCCTCCGCAAACCAGAAGCCGTTGAGCAACTTTCTTCGACGATAGCCAGAGTGCTTCAAGAACTCAAAGCGCAAGGGGATTAGAGGCTGGAAAGGAAGTGCAATGATGTAGTAGGTGTCTGATTAAAGTGTCTTCGTTCTGAATCCAAAAGGAGTTCCCTCAATGGCTCATCGGCAACAAACGCGAATCATAATGCTCTCTGCCACGGTTGATAACGACGCAGCCCGAATAGCTGGTGCGGAAGTAGGGCTGCGCAAGCCAGAAGAGATCGGGTCGCTCGCTGATGCTATCGCGAGGCTTCTGAATATTCAAATCGCTGGCAGGAGTTCATCTATTCCGTGAGACGGAACAAACGTGAGCTAGATAATGTCAAAGTAGCGAAAGCATATTCGTTGACGGTGCCTGCTCACCATGTCAATCAAGATAGCAGCTTCATCTCTTTGTTTTCCGAACCGAAAAGGAGCCCCCAATGTTTTCTTCTTCACGACTGAAAGTACACAGTCTCTTGATTCTTCCGGCATTGTTTTCATTGATGTTTTTTGGAAAGAGCCAAGACAACCACCCACCAGTGGCGAACCCAGATCACTACACAGTCCACGGTAGCTTTTCGTCAGCACCTGACTCTGGGGTCCTGAGCAACGACAGCGACCCAGACGGTGATCCGCTGACCTGTGTTTTCACTCGAGTCGACACCAGTCTGGGAACGGCTATAGTAAACACGAACGGACGGGCAGACTTCACCGCAGCTTACGCCCAGACGGGGAGTGTCACGATTCCATATACCGTCTGCGACAATCACAACGCCTGCTCAAGCAGCACGGTCACATTCGACGTGGTTAATCAAGCTCCGGTAGCAGCAGCGGACGAATACACCGTCCACGGAGTCTTTGCCACCCCCAATGAAGTCCCCCTCACTGGAGTTCTGAAGAATGACACCGATCCGGAAGGCGATAGCCTCTCCTGCGTCGAAAAACGCGTCGATACCGCTATTGGCACAGCCATTATTTTTGCGAACGGCAAAGCTCAATTCGTGGAAAATAATAACGGCCAGACTGGCGACGTAAGTATCACCTACACTGTTTGCGACAATCTAGGCGCTTGCTCCGAAGGAAGTGTCACGTTTCACGTCGTCAATCAGCCTCCCGTTGCTGGAAATGATGTGTACGTAGTTCGGGGAAGCGGCTTCGATACGCCAGTGGAAACGCCAAATGGCGTATTGAAGAATGATTCTGATCCGGAAGGTGATGCAATCCATACGTTTTTTGTGCGGGCCGATTTTGCGCAAGGCGTGGGCTTTGTGTTCGACAACGGAAAGGCGTCGTTTACGCGCAGCAATAACTGGCTAACATTCACGGGGGCGCTGAGCATGCAATACACCCTGTGCGACAGCCTTGGGGCGTGCTCACTAGGCACGGTAACGTTTCGGCTGATTGGCGATGGTGAAAATGATGGCAGTTGCTCGACTTGCCCTCAGAGCGGTGGGGCAGTGGCCGTCGGTCAGCCAGTTAATGTTTCCACCGGGAATATGTTCTTACAGCAGGGGGATTACTCGTTGCCAAGTCTCGGCCCCGGAATAAATATTGCCCGCACCTTCAACAGCCATTCCCAGAGCACGGGTCTATTCGGCAGAGGGTGGTCCACAAGTTATGATCAGTCGATCGTGACTTACGGCAATGACCTTGCACGGTTCAATCAAGGTGACGGTCGAGCCATCTATTTCGGCCGATCGGGCACTGGTGCGTACACAGATTTGATCGGCGATTTCCATGCCCAGATCGCCCAGGGCACCGGTCTCACGCTGGCTTTGAAGGATGGAGGCGTCGAGCAATTCAACACTGCCGGTAAGCTACTTTCTATGGCTGATCGTAACGGCAACACGACCAGCCTGACTTATGGAACGAATGGATTTCTGTCTTCGGTTACTGACCCGTTTGGGCGTGTCTTGACGGTAACGACTAACGCCAATGGACAAGTCACCGCAATTAGTGATTCGCTCGGCGCAATCGCCACGTATGCGTATGGCGGGAGCAACGAGCTGCTCTCAGTCACCTATGCCGACAACTCGGCTTTCAACTTCAGCTATGACGGCGGCCTACGGTTAGCGACAGTGACGGACGCGCTCGGCAACCTCGTCGAGTCGCACACTTACGATTCGCAGGGGCGCGCCCTCACTTCGGAAAAGCAGGGAGGCGTCGAGCATTACTCGCTAAGTTACGTTAGTGGCACGGAAACCGACGTGACCGACGCGCTCTCGCACGTCACCAGGTACATCTTCGACACGAGCCTTGGCCGCAATGTGGTTACGCGAGTCGAAGGACTTTGCAGTTGCGGCGGCGGTGGCGGTTCGCAGGTACAAACGTGGGCTTACGATAATCAGTTGAATGTCACTTCAAAGACGGATGCGCTGAATCACGCAACCAGCTACACCTACGATGGCAACGGAAATCGCCTCACTGAGACGGACGCCGTCGGCACGGTAACATACACTTACAATGGGTTCGCCGAAATGCTGACTCGCACCGATCAGTTGGGCGGCGTGACGACGAACACGTACGACGGGCAGGGGAACCTGTTGACAACGACAGACGCGCTGAGCCACACCACCACGCTCACCTACAACGCTCAAGGACAGGTGTCGACGGCAACCGATGCGCGCGGGAAAGTAACTTCCTTCACCTACGACACGAGTGGCAACACGACCCGGCGAACCGATGCAAACAGCATCATTACGTTCTTTTTCTACGACGCGCGCAGGCGGCTGACAAAGGTGCGCGATGGGCTGAGCCGGTCGACGCTTTATGCTTATGATGCGGCCGGGAGAGTCAATAAGGTCACGCACCCCGATCTTTCCTTCGTCAGCTTCACCTACGATTTGGCGGGACGGCGCACCATCGTCACCGACGAGCGCGGCAATCCAGCCAACTACGCTTACGATGGCGCGTATCGTCTGACGAGTGTTACCGACGCTGCGAACCATGCGACCAGCTACGGTTACGACGCGATGTCGAATCGGACCAGCATGACTGATGCCCTCTCGCGAGTCACGAATTACGATTACGACGACTTCAATCGGCTCATTAAGATCACCTATCCACCGGCAACAACTGGGGCGACGCGCCTGTTTGAGACGCTGGTGTACGATGCGGCTGGAAACGTGACAGTCCGCACTGACACAGCGGGCCGCGTGACGACCTCTGCTTACGACAACATCAACCGCGTCAGCGGCACAACGGACGCCAATAACAAGACGACGACCTTCACGTATGACGCGTTGAGTCGCGTGACAGGCGTGCTTGATGGTCTCAACCAGCAGTATCAATTTGCCTACGACGCTTTGGGTCGGCAGACCCAAATCACGCGCGGCGGCGTTTCGATGATCTATGCCTATGACGAGGTCGGCAATCGTACCCAGCGGACGGACTACAACGGGGTCGTCACCACCTATGCTTACGACGATCTGAACCGGCTGACGATGATCGTCTATCCTACTCGCAATGTAACTTATGGCTACGATCCTTTGGACAATCTTACACGGGCGACAAACGAGAATGGCACGGTTTACATTGGCTATGACAATCGCTATCGCGTCAGCAGCTTTTCTGATCCATTCTTCTATGGAATCAGCTACAATTACGACACGGCGGGCAACCGCACGAAACTGGAACTCAATGGCGCCACCTACGCTACCTACACCTACGACGCCGTGAACCGTTTGACCAGTCTCAAAGACAGCGCGAATCTGAACTTTGTTTCCAGCTACGATGCTGCTAATCGCCTAACGAGCCGCAGCGCTCCCAACGGCGTGACCAGCAGCTATGGCTACGATGACTTGGATCGCTTGACGAGTCTGATGCACACCGCTGGCGGAACAACACTGAGTGGCAACCTTTACACCTACAACAACGCGAACAACATCTCAAGTTGGACTACGGCTTCAGACCAACGCGCATATAGCTATGACCCCGTGGATCGTCTGACGGGTGTGAGCAACTTTGAAACCCCGACCGAGAATTACACCTACGACGCTGTTGGCAATCGTACTGCTTCGCACCTAAGCGCGAGTTACAGTTACCAACCGTTCAATAAGCTCACGAGCACGGCCAACGCTACGTACAGCTACGACAATAATGGGAACCTAATATCAAAGACGGACTCGTCAGGCTCGACCACCTTCGGTTACGACGAAGATAACCGTTTGAAGCAGGTCGCTATTCCAAGCGGCCCGACAGTGGATTACAAGTACGACGGCTTAGGCCGGAGAATTCAGCGCACCACGAGCGGCGGCGCGAATGAGCGCTATGTCTACGATGGCGCTGATGCGCTGATTGATCTGAACGCCGATTGGTCGGTGGCTACCACCTACTTCAACGGTCCTGGAATCGACAATCATCTTCGTCAAACCAGCAGCACAGCAGGCGTCTCTTACTTTCTTGCTGACCATCTCGGCTCAACGTCGGCATTAACCGACGCAGGTGGCAATCTGGTTGAAACGAATAACTACGATTCGTTCGGCAACAGCACAGGCAGTACGCGCACGCGTTACGGTTACACTGGCAGAGAACGTGATCCTGACACCGGCCAGCTTTACTACCGCGCCCGCTTCTACGATCCGCAGGTGGGAAGATTCATCTCGGAAGATCCCGCTGGGCTGGTCGCCGGAATCAATCCTTATCTTTATGTTGGAAATGATCCAATTCAGTGGACAGATGCATCTGGTTTATGTAGATGCGGCATCAAGAAGGGACCGGAGTACTATATCTCCAGTCACTGGGCTGGCAGCGTCAGCGTAGGTGGCGGCAGTGTTTCCGGCGGCACGAAATTCTATTGGCACGCTGAATTTCTGAACGATGCTACACATGACCCGAAATGTTGTGAGGTTCGCCAACTGGTCTCTTGGAATCGCGGACCGTTGGGCCCAAACACAGTTCCTTTCCCTGCCGTTCCCTCTTGGGTTCAGCCAAATACTTGGATCGAGGATCGGGACCAGTATGGTAAACGCTATGGTCGACGAACTGGAGATTATTCAGACATTAATCCGGTCAACGATTGGTATCAAGGCAACCAGTACGATGCCTGGGATAGGCCCCGCCATCGTGCCAACGACCCTGGTTACACATTGAGTTTTCGACTTATTGTAGTAGACGTCTGTCAGGGAGGAAGAAGAATCTACACCAGTAAGACGCTTAAAGTTATATTCTGAGGTACCGAATCATGAAAAAATCTTTACTCGCTGCTACGGCGCTTTCAAGTCTTCTCTCGGCGTGTGTTGCTGCATCCAATGAACCGTTGAGAGCAGGCAGCAACCCCCCGAATCAAAGCAATATCGCAACGAACCGAGACGAAGTCTCGGCGCGGCCAATTGAAAAGGCGATGAACACGCTAAACATCACGAAACTGGAAGTCTCGCGTGCCGCGCAAGTCACTCTCCAACTTGAGAATTCCTCCAAAGAACCAGTAAGAGTTTGGAAGGGTTCAAATAGTTGGGGTGCGGCTTGTTGGCGCGTATTCCTTATTCGAAATGGAACCCTGGAAGTGTTCTTCCAGAACCCAGATCAGGAGTTTACAAAAAACGGGCCAGGTTTCAATGAAATACCCGGAGGCGGTCACCTGGATCAGAAATTAGATCTGAACGGCGGTAATTGGTGTGGATTGGGTCATTGTTCCATCCATAGCGAGCGTGGGTTTGGCGGTAAGAAATTCAATTTTGAGCCGAATGACACGGTGATCGTCATTTATGATGTTCCTGTGACTCAAGAGGGTCGCGACAACGGCGTCTGGTACGGCGTGATCGCAGCAACTGCAATCGTTCAATAGCTCTGATCAGTTGCGAAATTCGACGTTCTCATCTCGGTCTTCAATCCAAGTACCGGGTCGGACCCATGACGGAAATCCTTGGTGTAGAAACATGAAATCAGCTGCCTGACTTCGCAGCATTGCGGGTCGTATCCAGCATCATTACGAAATCCAATTCCGATATGGACGACGACAAGGGCGGCCTTATTTACGACCCTAGATTTCCCAATAATTTCCACGATAACGAATACGACAGCAATGACCAGCCCATTGGGTTTCCACACGGTATAACATTCCGATTTCGATTGATTGTCGTTGATATGTGTCGCCAGGGCAAAATTATCTACAGGAGCAAGATACTTACCGTCAATCTTTGAGGGGGGAGCGCACATGAGAACAATGTTACTTGGTGTGATGGCGACTCTCATGATGGCCTGCACGGTCGCTAAACAGAACTCGAATAACAACGAGAGAATCAATCCGAAGGATGAGCATATTGCTACAAGCGGCGGTTCCTTTAACTCTCTTGCAATAAGCAAAGTGACGATGCTGCCCTCGGCGCTGATGACAATCGAACTCGAGAATTCCTCAAAGAAACCACTGAGAGTTTGGAAGGATTCGAATAGTTGGGGGGCTGCCCGTTGGCGTGTCTTACTAATCCGAAAGGGGCATCTTGAGACGTTTTTCCAAAATCCCGATCAAGGTTTCACTGTGAATTGGCCGGAATTTGTTGAGATTGCCGGTGGCGGGCATATCGTACAAAAACTAGATCTAAATGGTGGGAATTGGTGTGGTTTAGGCCGCTGCTCCATATACAACGAGCGCGGATTCGGTGGCGAAAAGGTTAGCTTTGAGTCGAATGACATGCTTATTATTATTTACGATGTTCCGTCCACCCAAGAGGCTCGCGACGAGGGTGTTTGGTATGGAGTGATCGCAGCAACTGCTACTGTCCAGTAACGGCAATAACTACCAATGAAGACATTACCACTCTTGCTAATACTTCTTAGTGTCCTTTCCGGTTGTGTCGCGGCGAAGAAACCCTCGACAGGCTTAGGCGCAAACAACATGGCCGTAAACGCCAACTCGACGAATTCGTCGGACAGTTTGATTAGTGAAAGGGATACGGCGATTAACTCAGTCAAAATTGAGAAAGCGGAAGCAACACGGACCGGAGAGATCACCGTACAAATTCTAAACCTGTCGAAGAAACCGATTAAATTGTGGAAAGACTCAAATAGCTGGGGAGCGGCGTGTTGGCGGGTTTTGCTTTTGAGGAGCGGACAGCTTGAAACATTTTTCCAGAGTCCAAGTCAGATTTTCACCCTTAATCGGCCAACCTTTGATGAGATCGCAGCAGGAGGGCGTCTCGAACAAAAGTTAGATCTCAATGGGGGGAATTGGTGTGGGTTGGGTCACTGTACCCCGTATAACGAACGCGGGTTCGGTGGTACGAATGTCACCTTTGAATCTACTGACACGGTTATCGTCATTTATGATGTGCCCGCGACGCAGGAGTCTCGCGACAAGGGTGTTTGGTATGGAGTGATCGCAGCGACTGCGACTGTTCAGTGACGGCAATCTTCAGTCATTTGAAACTTTCTTGCCCAGACCAATAGCACGACAGGGATTGGTTTTGACCCGCTCGCAGAATCCGGCTTTGGAAGACTCGCAAGGATTTGCTTCGCTTGGCGGCAAAGAAATCTTCAAGTGACACTCGCTACCTTGAGACTTCGGACCTGTGGGTTGGGGCCGTGATTCCCGTACTCTCGTGGCCAAACACCCTAAATATCTATGTCTCTCAGTATTATTAATTGCCTTACGCGCATCCACGCGCACGCTATTTCAATAAGCCTCAGCGGTCACCATCGTCGTCCTTACAAACCGCGTATCTCACGCGTGCGCCAAATTCGAGGTTGGTCCAGTTGCATTAAGAGCAAAACCTCTCTAGAACTGAACTTGTACTTTCCGCAAGCCGTTGCTTCCAATTAATACTCCGGGCAAACTGATGCTTACATTTTCACTCTGCGGCAAACCTGAGGCAATCAAAAAAGGGCCGCTTTTTGCTGTTTTTGCGGCAATCGTTTGCTTCCTATAGCGGCAAACATTTGGGTAAAGTCACATAGAGTAGCGGGTGGTGTGTGTGTCGCCGTTGTAGTTGTTAGTAGGGGTAGTGGTGGTGTAGTAGTCGTAGGGTAGTTGGTGGTAGCGAGTTGGGGTGAAATAAAGGAAGGTAGTTTCGATTTACGCGCACCCGGCACTTTCTTGATATCTGGTCGCGTCATCGCCTTTTGATCCGAGCGGCGGATTTGTGCTTGATGCCCTTATGCCTCACTAGTTACGAATATAATAAGGAGGAATCCGTCTGTCTTCTAGGTAACAATGGCTATTCAGAGTCCATTGCCTTCTTTGCCGAGTTGTGCATAATCTCTCGTCGCCGCGTCCCCGAGGGGCGAACGGTTATGTTAGGTGAGGACAAGGAACCCGGATCCACGATCGCTGCGCTTGTCACAACTCAGATCGCAACGCACGATGTGCGCTTCGCAGTGCAGAGTAGCTTCTACTTCGGAAGGATTGACGTAATTCGCACCCTGAAAACCAACTTCACCGCCTTTTGCGTCTAACGGCAAGTAATACCGTCGCTATGACGAAGAATACCGCTATGGCTACGACTGCATAGAAGGTGCTTCGGTTAACTACAGTTGGGTTATTCGCAGCAGGGGCTGCGGGCAAGAGGCCTACTCTCCAGGTATGATCCTCGAATACGGTAAAATTATCAGTGGAAGCTTGGGAATAGCCTTGATTGCTTATCTTAATGTAATACTTCTCGCCGGTATCCAAGGCAATGTTAGCGAGTCCATCTTTGTTGGTTGTGAACACTCCTATCGATCTGGAGGTTTTCACATCGACCAGCTCAACTGTGGCACCGCCTACGGGAGACCTAGTTGACCTGTCAAAAACAGACAAGACCAAGTTGTTTCGTTCTCCCGGTGCGAACGCTCCGATGACGAATTGACCTCTGGTGAGAAACGTAAGGGGTAACGGATCCGCTGCGCAGCCCCCGTCGTCACAAACGTACTTATTTACCACGGGTCCAGGTACAACAGGGGTAGGCGGTCTGTTCTTAAATGGCAGGTTCGTCGTGGCGGTGCGATCAGGTGGTCCACCCACCGCTGGGCAACAGCCGTTGTAACTTATTATGGTGAGGTCGTTAAAGGCGGGCAAGGGGGCGCTTTTCTCGTCGCAATTCAACGTTATAGGATCGGTCACCGGCCTATGATCGAGTGTCATTTGAAAGGTTACAGAGCCTGAGAAGCCGTCGTCGCAGCGTAAAGTGGCGACTAGACCAGCGGGCGCGCTCTCCGCAATTCTCATCGGATAAAGAAAGGCTATTGCAATAACTATTAAGACACCGATCAGAGAAGCAAGCATAACGCCAGTTGTCCGGTTCGGGGAAACGTGACTTCGCATAGGATCAACCTCCAACGATTTAGCACTGCCGTCCCTTTATACATCCAGACGTCTCTCTTGTAGCGGGATAGAACGGGACGCCTTATATCACCGATCTGAACGAGAAACAACGCACAGAGCGGTGGAGACCCGCCGCTTGACCGCCGATGACCATTTACACAAAACTTTTTACACCCTCCCAGCGAAAGAAATAACTCCAACAACAATAATCCTTTTAATCTTTAGCTAACCCGTTAAGCTTCGTTCTAATTCTTGTTTTTTGGTCAGACTCATCTTCCGATAGCGATAGAGCTTTTTGCCATGCGGCACGTGCAGATTTCATTTTGCTTTGTCGCACATAGAGATCACCTAAGTGTTCTTGCATGGTAGCTGACTTTTGGTTGAGACGTGCAGCTTCGGTCAAATAACGTTCGGCTTCATCAAACTTACCAAGTTTGAAGTACGCCCATCCAAGGCTATCAAGATAATTACTATTTTGGGGTTCAGCATTCACCGCTCGTTGAATCATCTGTAGCGCCTCATCAAGACTCTTGTTACGCTCAATGAGTTGATAACCGAGATTATTTAGCACCAATGCATTATCCGGCTCTAGTCGGAGGGCCTCATGGTATTCAATGTAACCCTCCCCCGTTTAGGTCCACTGATAAGTAGAGATTTCGGGGCAACAGAGCAATAATAGTCCTGACCATAGCCGGCAGGTTCGTCGCACAATTATGCATTCCCCGACGGCGCGCTGCGCGTGCCCGTTAACCGTCCACAGCGAAGTACGGACTATGCCAGAACTGGAGTTTAGAGTCGAGGGTGAGCAAAGCGAGCGCGTCGAGCAGTGGCAGAAAGAAAACCGCCCCAGGGCGCCTTCAACCGGCAGCGCAAAATCGTCCGGCAAAGTGCTCGGCCTTTCTTTGAAAAGTACTCTGCTGATCGTTGCCGCCGCTGTTACTCTTCATGCTGTTATGCAAAGACGGTCTGCGGTCTTGCTCGATTCCTTTGCCCCGAATTCGACCCGCAAACCAGCACCCACCGGAGGCGAAGCTTTCGGAACGACGAAGTGGTCTCCGCATTCGCTAAAGGGAGACGTTTATCTACTTCCCGTCGGCGCCTGCAGCTTTCCTGATTTCACCACGGCGCAACCTGTGGGCACGATCTACACCAAAGAACTGAACATCACCCGCCGCGCTACTGCCGACGGGTTTCCCGGCATGATCGGTACAAACCAAGCATATGCCATCGACTACACTGGGACCTTCTCTCTCGAGAAGGACGCCCAGTACCGTTTCACTTTAGAGTCGGATGACGCCTCAATGTTGTTTGTTGACAACGAACTAATTATCGATCTCCGCGGCTGTCACGAGCCGAGAAGTAAACCAGAGGTCAAGCCACTACGTCGTGGGTCGCACCAATTGCGAGTGCAATATCTAGAGAACCAGCAAGGCGGGCTCGCTTTGGTCTTACTGATCCAACGCGAATAGCAGTCTTGTATCGATGTTTACCAGACAACACCAGCAAGATAAGAGGCCTACTTAATAAAGAGGCCTACTTAATAAAAAGGAGTGCAACATGACTACAGCCAACTTCACCGGCGACACTGTGGGAGCAATTGCTCTAATCGCTATTCTGGCATTCGTGATTGACCGCGTGGTGTCGACGCTCCTGTTTGTTCTATCGTTCAACCACGCGTGGTCGCGGAGATTCCCAGACCCCAGTCTGCGAGAACCAGGTCGCTCGCAGATTGAAGCTGAGAAGAAACAAAAGCTAATCTATCTCATCATGGCGGGCGTGCTCAGCCTGCTGGTTATTTTAAGCTTCGGAAGGATGAGCATCCTCCCTGCTCTTGGGGTCGAATATCCGCAAAACCCTTCAACTGATGCCAAGCTTGCGCAGACGGCGGCGGACGCCAAGCCTCCGCAAACCAAGACTGACACATCGCTCCAAAATGTCCCCGCACGATTTGTCTTACTGGACATCTTTCTCACTACGCTTCTCCTGGTGGGGGGCGCGGATCGCATGGGTCAACTCGTCAAGATGATCGGAGGGACAGGACTGATGGGCGTAGAAAAGGCGGAGCCGAAGCCGCTTCAGGTTACCGGTCGCCTGATACTGGAGGAGAGTAGGCGTGAGAGCGCGACAATCAGCCCGCAATCCGAGAAAAAGAGTTGAGCAGAACTTTGGAAGTCTGCGGCCGATTCGTGGCCACGGATGCCAGGTGTCCGTACCGAAAATTCAATCTGAGATGAGGAGCATTTTTCTTTGAGTCTGGCTTCGATGTTCTCTGCCGGTTCCTATGTGCTTCGACCCGGTCTAAGGTGTGCATGTCCTTCGCCAAAACTCATCTTGAATGATTCTGTTGACTCTCTCTAGGGTATGATCGTACATTTTTTGCAGAGGGTTGATGTTTACTTGGCTGCAGTTGAGCGCACACTATTTCAATAGGACCTCAGCGGTCACCATCGCCGCAAGACACGCGCTGCCAAATCGCGTATCTGGTGGTGGGCCAATGTCGAGGTTGGTTGCATTTGCCTTCAGAGCAAGCCTCTAAGACTGAACTTGTACTTTCGGCAAGCCGTTGCTTCCAATTAATACTCTCGGCAACGGATGCTTCCATTTTCACTTTGCGGGCAATTTTGAGATATCAAGAAAAGGCGGTTTTTGCTGTTCTTGCGGCAATCGTTTGCTTCCTATCGCGGCAAACGCTTGGGTAAAGTCACAGGTGGTGGGGTGTGTGTGACTTTACCCGTAAGTTTGCCGCAACGGCAAGCTTATGGTTCCAATTCACTAACGGCAAACTTATGGTTCCAATTTCGGTTCAGCAGAGATCGAAGTACGGCGCGTGAGCTAAGGCAGCGTCGTAGCGTGATTTGTTATTGTTGTTGTAATACGTGGCGCGGCGAGGAGGAGAGGAGGAGCGTCGAGCGTCGTCGTCGGGGGGTAGTAGTGTGGCGGCGGCGTTCTTGAGAGTAGTAGATCGTCGGCGCCGCTTTCATATTTCGATCTAAAGCGCCGTCAAGCGGGCGCGCTCAATATGCTGTTGCACGCTTGTAATCGGAGGAAGCGGAGGAAGTTGTCAAGACCTCTATCGCTGCACATCAAGGGATGGGTCCGGGATTTACATCGAGACTTCTACCGAAAACTATGTAGTGAGAGTCACTTCTTGGGCCGGCATTGACACAGTAACCTTCAGCTGAGAACAAGGCGCCGTTGGGAAACGCTTGACGTACAGTAGAGTAATCGCCGTACCGGCCGGAGTTACTTGCACTGGTGCACGCCGCATAAAGCACGCCGTCGCCAAGCACTCCCACCGCGGGGCTGCCAAAGAAATTTCCTCCGCCAAAAGCCAACGATACTCCAAGCAAACCGTTCGCCGAAGTTGTCAAGGAAGCAAAGCCAAACCCGATACCGGAATTCCATATCTGAGTTTGTTCGATGACGGAAAAGTTTGAATGTCTAATTCGCACTAGTTGAATATGCGGCTGCGGAAAACCACCACCGCGTCCTCCAGACCACGCAAAGACGAGCTGATCGGTCCCACCGAGGTTTAAAAGTCTCGTTCCACCAGGGCCGGTGTAAAACAAACTTGCCAGCCAATTGCTGCCGTCCGGTGACATAGATGTGTAGTCCACTGGATAACTATTTACGTTAACGTCTCTCCAGAAATACGAGTTTGTTCCTTCCTTCCAGGAGAAGATTCGCAGCACGCTGTTCTTGGGTTGACCTGCCCAGAAAATTTCATCCAGCGGATTCTGGACGAGATGGCGGCCATACGCGGAGGTACTATCCGCCGGATTTGTGTAGCCCGCGTGGATAGTAAGACTATCGCGCAATTCAGTAAGAGGAATTCGGGCTACCAGCAGACCGCCGTTTGCATCGACACTCACGTAAAGGAAATGATCCCCCACAGACAAATCAGGGTAATCCATCGAGTTGTTGCCGAGGTTGAAACCGGCTGAGGTCAGGTCCCAATACGTCCAGCCCGTTCCTCTGGTTGCTATCAGTTGTTCGGGGCTTGCGGAGGCAATACGTAACCTGTTCTGGTTATTCGCGCCACTAACGAACTGCATCAGCCAGATGAAGCGATTGATACTGTGAACGTAGTGAACAACCTGGTCACAACAGAAACCGCCATCAGCGTTGTTTGGAAAAATACTCGTTGGATCAATCTGCGTAAAACTACTGCCGCCGTCATTTGAATAGGCCGCATGCCAGTTGGCGCTAGCAAGAACAGTTTGCGGACCGTTGAATGTAAATCCTCCGCTTGCCCCGCTTGGGTCATTTGGCTGTCCTTGCCGGCCGTAAGTCGTGTTCCGGACGAATACGAGATCGGGTCGTTGCGGCAGCAAATTTTTCACTGCCACCCCGGCAAAGTCGGTGCGAGTATTTAGAAATTTGGCCGCATCTAATCCATCGCCCGTGCCGGGTGACGGTACTCGTGGTCGACCCATTTCGATGCTGGTTGACGGTGAAGTAGGCATTAAGTTACCGCGACGAGGGCCGGTCGGAATCGGTGGGCCTTGCGCATTAACCTCTGGCGGGAATGCGGGATCTCGATGCGGATAGGGCGCGCCGCTTACTGTTTTCGGTAGGACCTCGGTCAGCCTAACTCGCGCCGATCCTGGAGCGGAAGGCGGCAGAGTAATGTACTCGTGGGTTGAAAAATTATAAGTTGTCGTGCCAAGGGAGTACGTTCCATTTATCTGCAACTGGTAACGTCGATCGCGCATCAGACGCGACATCGAAAAAGTGGCCTCGCCGACACCTCTCACTTTCGGCGTTATGTTTCCGAGCTTGAGTGGCAACGTGGTGGATTCGATTCGCCTCGCAGACTGCAATTCAATTGATTTGATCTCGACGTCGTATGCGGTACCCGTGCCACGGTTGATGATCGGAAAGGCAATGAGCACCGAGTTGCGACCTTCAACAGCGACACCAGGCTCGCTTGTTGAGAGGATAACTGGCGCCGATTGTCCGGAACTCCTGTTCATTGATGCGAGGAAGACCGCAGCGATGAGCAAAACGCGTGCTCGCCTCGTAGTAATCATGATGTTCACTCCTGAAGAAGTTGGAAGGTTAGTTCGAGGCTGATACGGGGAGCATCGTAGTTCCGAGGACCAGCTTAGTTGCGACGTGGCCAGAGTCTAAAGCAGTTTGGAAGCCCGGTCAATAAATTCGAAGTTGTGATGTGGAGCACTACCTCGCAGGTTGCAACGCGGAGGCCCGGAGTTAGATCCCTCCCTAAGTAGTGTAGCACCCGAAAAGCTGGCATTCTCTCCAGGATGGTCCGTTCGAATTTGCGGCAAGTGTTAACGTCCAATTTGCCAGTTGCGGCAAAGAATCGCTTCAAGTCACAGGTTGGTGGGGGTAGTAGTAGATCGGTAGGTACGAGTTTGTAGTCGTGTAGTGTGTGTAAGTGGGCGGGGGTCAGCAGTGGTTGTAGGGTGGCAGCGGAGGGTAGGGGCGTAGGGGGGAAGACGACGACGGTAGCGGCGGCGGCGAGGAGACGAGAGAGGTCGGCGGCGGCGGCGGTAGTAGTCGTCCTTGCTGGATCAACTCGTCAACAGCACCCTGCAACTTGTCGATAGAGGTGAGGCTAGTCTGAACCGGAGTTCCGGTAGCGCAAAGATTACTCTTAAATTCGGTTTTGCTCTTTGTTGGAATCTCTAGAGGCGCATCCCTCGTTCGGACAGCGCTGATCAATGTCTCAATGTCATGACTCTGTGCACCGCTGAACGGTGGATTACAGCCCGCGTTGAATGGTTGATTTATGTTGCAGTTCAAAGGGTTGGCTGGCGTGTTATCACCGCAATGAGACATGGCTCCTCCGAAACTACTCGTTCCTGTTTCCGCTGTGTTGCTCTTTCTATCCGGTAGAGATGCCAAATTTCGCGTCCGCCGTGAAAAGTAGAACCATATTCGGCTTCGTATGCTCGTTGAAAATTTGTGACGGTATTGTGACGGGAATTCAGAAAGAGCATCGGGAACTCACGATGCTGCATATAGAATGATCAAAAACCGCTGAAAAACCGCCATGGCTGCAACCTTCTGGAAATGTTTGGACTTACCAAAGTAGACGAGGTGGGATTCAAATCCCCACGCGCCTACCAATAACTCCCTTACGTCCGATATTCAGCTTTACTCATCACTCCTTGCTGCTGTTAGGTTTGGCAGACTCCGGCCGAAGTAACTCTAGTCATGAGAAACTCTCTCGATGTTCTGTTGACGCGAGGTCAATGGGACGTTCAACGTGTCTAGTTAATAGTTAGGTAGGTTTGACTAACACTGATCAGGCACGGGAACCAGCGGCGAGACTCGCAGCATCCGGGCATGGCCCAGATCCTGCTCGAGCGGATCGACAGGAATGGGATCAGTGAAGAGTTCGACTGCCAATGTTGTTAGCGGCGTGTCATCAGGGAGGCCTAGTCGCGCCAGTAGGTCATGAACCTCTCGAATCCCGAAAAATCCTTCGCCGAATAACGCGCGCGCATCGGCCTCAGTCAACATTAACTCCTGGGGTGGCGACATCCGCGCCCGGGCGAGCAAAAGATTACGCCACGATGCCGCATCGGTTTGCTCGACCCGAGCGTAGAGCACTGCCCACAGCGAAGTGCGCGGGAAGCGACGACGAACATTACGACCGTTATGGACCGCCGTGGCGAATGGTGCCCGAACCCGAATGACGTCTTTGTTGCGCGCGCCCTGGCACACGAGTGGAGGGGCTGGGTGTTGCACGCTGGCAACGCGCAGAGCCGGCCCGTACCGCCCCTGCGCTGACACCCAGCGACTGTCGTCGTGGCCCACCCGAATTTCATAAGTAAAGATCCCGAACAGTTCGAGTGAGGTCTCGTCGAGACCTTTTGGCAGTGGAACCAGATAGTGGGCACCGGTCGACGCTTGTTGGTCCACAAGATCCATTGCCCGTAGGCCGCTGTCATCGCGCGGCTGATTTTGTTCGATGAGACGCATCCATTCTGGCTCAATTGGCAGCGGCGGCTCGATCACCTCCGGAATCGGTTCATCGATGGCAATCAGCATCGGATCGGGAGCATTGGCAAGTACGCGCACGAAATAGGCATCACCCGGATCAAGCGGGGGCGAGTCAAACTCGAGCCAGAGACTGCGGCGACGCTGGTCCGTAAAAGAGTAGTCATCCGCGGCTACGTATGGGGAAAGCGCAATGCCGGCGGAAACCAATCTCGGGACCTGCGTCGGCGGTGTGACAATCGGCACCAGGATCTCTTCGGTGAAGGGCTCGGGCGGTGGCACGTCATCTCTAAAGGCCGGCGCGATTTCATATTCGAAGGTGATCTCAGTTGGAAACTCGCCAGGCTTTGGAAGCTCGCCAGGCCCTGGTGGCGGATTTGGTTTAGGCTTCGGATCAAAAGCGTCGAAGAAGAGAATCTCGGCTGATTGTCGCACCGGATTGCGCGGATCGGCAGAAACCCCGGAAGTTGCCGCCCGCGCTACAGCATGTGGAAGGCGAACAGTACCGGCAAGCTCAACGATGTCCGGCTTCCCTGGACGCTTCACGCGACGCTGCACCGCTATCCCCTCTTCGGCCAGACCGTCCCAGGTCCAGTCGCGCGCCAACTCAAGGCGCAAGACATTTATCCAGCGTTGAATCACGTCTGCGCCGGACGAGATGGTAATTGACGCGCGTTCAGGGGAAAGAGTGTGACGCAGAGCTGACGAACAGGCGAAAACAGAACGATGGCCCGGCTTTCCGGCGAGAGTAAGGCCGGAATGATCCAAAGCCAATTCGGTTGCCAGGCGCTCTACCGGGCTGGCAACGCTGCCGTCCGCCGGAGGCGGCTGAAAGAAGAAACTAAGTAGAGGCGACTCGACAGCATTAAAAAGCGGTGCTTCGTCTTGAGCGGCAGCGCGAACTTCGACTGTAACCGGCGCCCCGCGACGCAAGTCCGCTGATGCGAAGTAGCCTGGGTCTTCGCGACCGAGGCCCACCAGCGTGAGACGTATATCGCGCGCGGTGGGAATGACCAGCGGCCCATTGTCCGGTTGAATACCTGGGAGCAGATCCAGCGTGGCCAGGTCCCGAGTCTCGAGGTCGAGGTCAATCGCATCTTCATCAAATGCGCGGGTGGTCGTGTACAGCGGAAGATAGATCGCAAGATCCCCTTCGAGGGCTCGCACTTCTACCAGAATCTCGACGTTAAGCACGTCGGGATCCGGAACGCTCATCTCCCGCTCCTGGTTTGCCAGAATGTCGGCATCGAGCTCTGCTTGAAGATCCGCAAAATTTACCGCGCCGGTAAACAGCGCTTCGGGATAACCTATTCGCGGCTTCTCTATCGTGACAAAAGTTTCGGCGCGCGTGGGCCGATGAGTGACGTTAATTTGGGACGGCCGGGCGCGGCGTTGAAAGTGAATTGTTGTCGTCGCGTGGGGCAGCAGCGGGGTGTCATCAGTCGAGAGTGGGCCACCAAGCGTAAGATCGGCAAGCCGAACGCGGAAATCATAAGTCTCGCCATAACGCAGTGGCACCAGCTTGTCATCTACGGCCACGAAAGTTTTCTCGCGGTTCAAAAGCAATGGAGCGGCATCAGGGTTCGCGACGAGCTGCGGGTGCTCGTGCAGGAGCGTGAGATCGCCGTCAGTGAGAACCAAAGAACTACCGCGCCAGGTCGCAAAGTAAGGAGGCATCCAATACTCACCGGCGCGAGCCGGCGCGATTTGAGCCGGGATTACCTCTACCACTGATTCACCCGCATAAGGCCCCAGAACGTGCGGCCCCAACGTCAGGTCGCCAATGCTTTCAATCCGAACCAACGAATTCCAGTCACCCCCCTCAGTCCGAACGTCTACTCGATAACCAGCAGTGCCCATCGGAGCTTCTGTCGCCGGCTTTACCTGGCGGTTGAGCCATTCAGCAATTTGTTCATCGTCCCAGGCGAGGCGAATTGCGTCGCCACGATCCTCGACCTGGGCGCCGTGGACCATGCGGGCGAAACCCAGATCGTAGCGTTCAGCTTCGTGGAAGACGTCGTCAGCCACGCCCGTTCCATCCACCGGGAAAAGCACGGCGGCGTACAGTGATCGTGCTTCGCTGAGAGGCGGAATGCGGGCGGCGTATAGTGACTTGAAGGGAGACGGCACAGCCGAATAATCACTGCTGGCGTGGAGGCTGATGTACAGCCAGCCTCCTTTTTCGAAGACCGTTGAATCATCAAGGTCGATCGCAGCTTCTCCGATGAGACCGAGCGCCATAGCCAGTTTCGGCTGGCGCAGGGCGTAAGCCATGAGTTGTCCCCAGGTAACATCGTCCTTCAACACTTGAGGCTCGGGCGGTTGGCTCGACTGGGCATCATGAAGGGCGCACTCAAAGTCTTTTTCGTTCGTCAGATAATCCGAGAGTTGGCGGCGGCCGGTGAGCGCGAGATAACTTTCGGTAACTGGTTTCAAAAACCTCGGCGCCGAAGCGGGACCGGGAACCCGCTTTCTAATGTTGAACCGCTGATCAAGTTCAGTGAACAACGCGTCCTTGTTAACCGGCAGGTCGCTGAGCACAAGAGTCCCCAGTCCGGTGGCGTCTGCGGCTCGTGGCAAGTGATCGAGGCCGGGAATGATATTGGCTTCAAAAACGAGACTGGCCGCTGCAAATTTTGGCTGACCGGCTGCGAGTGGTTCGAGAGGACTGATCTTGGGAAGACAGAGGAAGCGTACGCGCAGGCTGTTTGGTTCCCAACCCTGCGGGAATGTGAGTATGCCTAATCGAGATGGACCGATAAGTGGCATGACAGTGTCCTTTTATAACAGGGCCGCGGCCGGAGCCAACGCCGGGAAGAAGGCGGCGGCCGCAATAAACGAAAGCGGAATTTTTTGTTCAAACTGGGTTTTCACGTCGATATCTTCGTCGACGAGCCAGGCGACTTGAACGGTGGCGCAGACCCGGATTTGGGCCCAAATTCTGACTTCATTGGCCTTTGGCGCGACTCTTTTGATCCGAGCCATCGCTTCCACCGAGAAGGAAAAACCAACCAGCCCGCCGAGCAGTTTTGCTCGCGCTTCGAGGCCAAGCAGGACGCCGGGCTCAAGAGTCAGCGGGATCAGCGTGTAGCCATACTTGACCGTCACCTCTACTTCAATCAGGTTTTTGATCAGGTCACCACCAATCGAGGCGACGGTTGCTAATCCGAGCTCGATGGTGGGCTTGCCGGTCTCGCGAATCTGTATGGCGAAACGGAAAAAGCCCCCGGCATAAATCACCGGCGGAATAATTCCCTGTTGCACGTCACCTTGAAATTCAGCGGAGAGCAGACCACGCGCTTTGCCGCTCAGCCCCGTCTCGAGTTCACCGCGGATTATGAATTCGCCGTAGAACTTCCCGACGCCAATATCGATACGTTCATTTGGTCCCTCACCGATGCGAAACTTTAGTCTGATGCCAACGATGAAAGAGGGGCTCGGTCCGCTGCCGGCGGTAACCTCGACATCAATGTGGAAGTTCGCCAGACCCTTGAAGTGACTCAATGCGCTAACGACGTCTTTCACGGCGTCGAGCGCTGGACCAAAGTCGAGCGTGGGCTTGTCGAGTTTGGGCACAGCACCGCTTAGCGCACGGTAATTCGTATGAATGGTGAACACCTTGCCGATTCCGTCGATGTTTATGTCCAGATCGTTTGGAGCAGCTGAAATCTCCCAGGGCTTGTTCTGAATCGCCGAATCAAGGAGCAGGTCGATGGTTTGCGCTGGATCGAAGGCCCTGGTGATCGCCCACTCGCCCCCTTTCGCGAGATCCGGGCCGGGTTTATCGAAGGTGAAATTGGGATTCGCCAGGCGCCACTGATTATCAGTTGAGATGTTGAAGCGAGGCAACTCTTTGCAGCGCAATGCATAAGTCGATCGGGGGAAAGCGCTGGTAGACTGGACCAGCGAATAAGGGTCAGCGACGTTGGCTTTGTCAGTTGCAAGTACGCCTGGCTGATTCGGATCGACCGAAGGTTTCGGAAAAAGAACTCGGCTCGTAGCCGTGGACATCAGAAATCCGAATTCGTCCGGCTGCGAACGGTTGACATCACCAGGATCGCGGAAAATGTAAGTCGGCTGACCGGTGCGTCTGATTACCGGCATGCCGTGTCGAGGATCTACCGGTGAGGCCTCAGAAGTTGAACTGTTGATCCGAACGGCACTCCACTGACCCGCACGCGGCAGTTTCGGCAATCCGTAGGCTGCCAACATGAGGGCCGGATTGACGCCCTTGTCGTTGGGCGCGTCATCGGCAAAGATGCCGGAGAGATTCATCTCGAGAGTTTCGCCTACTCGAATCTTGCAGTCGATGCCTCCACCTACCGGTTTTCCGATCCGCTTGAGAAGCTCTTCAATTCGTGCGCGGGTTACCTCGGAACCGAATCCTGTAGGGGTCAGTTGAATGTAGCCCGGATGATCATAGATTGGTACGAGTCCGCCCGCGCCGCCGCCGGCAACAACACTTTCGAGATGGGCGTCGGCATCGAAGATCACCGGTTGCCAGCTCGATTCAGACAGGTCTAGTGTCGGGCTGGAAAGCACCCTGATGCGGCGGATATTTCGAAACGCCTTAACGACACCCTTTTCAAACTCGAAGTTCGTTTTGGGATCGAAAGGATCAGCCTGGGAAACGACCCTGAACTCCCCGTCGTTCACCGGCTGCCAACCGCTGTCGAAACGGAGCACTTTCCCGGAGTTCCGCCGTTCAAAGATGATTGTGCGTACCGCGTAAGACAGCGGAAACGCCAGGATTGTTTTTGCCTGAATGACCTCATAGGAAGTGCGTCCGTTGAGGACGTCGAAACGCACCTTTGTGATACCGCTCGGTACGTCGCGACGCCAATCACTAAACGTGTTCAGTCCGTATCCCGAGAGATCGGCGCGATGAAGCGGGAGCTCTTCCAGCTGCTCCAGGAACGAATCCAGCCCCCCTTTAAGAATCGGCACGCCATTCTTATCGATTCCTGCAGAGAGCACACTCGCAAGCTTGTTCTTGTTGTCTTCAAGGTTTTGGATTTGGACCAGCGAGCCAGTCATCGACCGGCTCGCTGGATCATTCCTGGGGTCGTGGTTGAAGGCTCCGGTTGCCAGGAGCCGGAGTTGCCGGGCAGAAGTTAAGTCGCCGAATCTAGGTTCGTGCAGCGTTGCAGCGATGGGCGGCCGAAGGAACGGGATGGCCGCTTGTTCGAAGACTGGGTCGAAGCGGGCGAAGGCCCGCAGCCCGAAGGGCAATGAGAAGAGCACGCCGCAAGGAAGCCTCTGGCCTGCGGCGGCCACGAAATGCAGACTAACCATGCCCGGCAGAACCGGAACAAGTCTGACAGAATTGGCTCCGGCCAATGTACGCGCGCCATTTGTCTTGAAGAACAAGGTGTCCGGGTTTGGCACGCCGGCCTCGGCCTTGGGCACAACTTCTACCGGCTCCCACTGCACCTGAGGCTGCATCAGAAGCCGCACACCACCGAGTTCAACCGTAAGTCGGTTTTCCTGCAGTTGCACTCTATGGTCGGACAGCCTTTCAAGGGCTACGCCAAAGTGGTGATCGTTGCTGGAAACGTCGAGCAGATTGAGCATCTCGAAATGAGTCTGCAGGTGATGATCGAAGAGGTTACGGAGTTCCTGTGGTTCGTCTCTGGGAATATCGCGCGGCTCGGGGAAGCTCACCGAACGTTCCAGCTTTGCGGCCACGCCTGGTGTTTGAAGGTTGGCCCAACGCAGCGTCAGCGACAGCGCGGCCTCAGAAACAAATTCTCCGTCCGTCAGCGACCAGTTTGCGATGTAAGGGTCAGGCAATGTTGGCTGCGCAAGTATCACGTCAAAGAAGAACACCGCAATGCCGTCTGAAATGAGCGACACGCCGTTGTAGTCTCCAGTGAAGGCGAGCCTGCGCGGCGCTCGCACCAACAAGTAGAGATTCTCCAGCACTATTCCGTGTAAGCGAATGTCAGGCTGTCGCTGAAGCGCAGCACACGCTACGCGCAACAAACCCGTTGATTCGGCAATCACCGCAAACAGTTCGATCCTGCCTTTGTAAGCAAAAGGCTTGCCGGCGGCGGTGAGAGGCAGATCCCATTGATTCCGTAATTCGCCACCGTTGACCAGAGCGACATCGCGGTGGTCGCGGAGGCTGATGAAAAGAAGGCGGCCAATGCTCTGTTGGTTGAAGACCGCATCGGTGTGGGCAGGTCTCCAGAGATCAAGTTCACTGCGCGCCGAGGAAACAGCTTGTTGAGCCTCGAGTGAAACACCTGTTCCGTTTGCGGTTAGGATCGTGTCGAACCAGGTAAAGGTACCGGCCGCGCCGACCATCCTGCTTTCGAGTCCATCGCGAAGCCTTAGTCTGAGCGAGCCTCCGTGGACTGCTTCACCAAATGTATTCGGTGGCAGTTTGTTGAGAGGCAATATCCAGCCCGCCGACATAACGCTACATTCACCGGTGAATTGTGCCGCGATAGAAAGGTTACCGTCGATGGACCACGGCGCGTTACCAGGGCTGTAAGGAAATGTAATAGAGCCTGCATCCGCAAAGGGTGCACCCAGAGGGGCGGGAAATTCGAGGTCACTTCCAAAACCACTGATCGTCATTCCGCCGTTGACGTGCGACTCTCCGGTCGAAAGCACTTCAAAGCGTTGTGGCACTCGTACGGTGAGTCCGTTAGCGTCCGAACCTTTGCCGTCAGGTCCTGGAGGCTGTTCCGGTTCGAGTGTTAACGTCCAACGTGCGCTCGTCGGCACGCCGATACTCTGGCCTGGCCTAGGCTGAGCTGAACGATCAATGGTCAGCGTTCCTTGTCTTACGCGCAGCCCCACGTAGCCTGCAGTGTTGCCGACCAGGAATCGGGCGCGAAGCCATACGGTACCGGGAGGAATTGAGAAGGTACGGTTGCCGTCGTTACTGAAAGATCCTGCCGGAAGGAGCATCAGCACTTCGGTGACCAGCGGGAACGGGGCCGGCAACGTGAGCTGCACTGTTAGAAAACGGGCGCTCTCAAAAACGGGGAACTGGGCCAGGCTCCCGTCCGCGTCCACGAATGGACCGAAGACTTGAGTAGGTCGGTCGGGTGTGACCGCAGGAGTGACGTAGCTATCTCGGATTACACGAACGCGAGTCGCTGTTTCTGCGAACTTGGCGGCAAGTACGGCACCCTTGGCTGCGGCCTCGTTCAGAGCTGCGTCAACGGTCGAATCGGGCTCAATAGGTAAAGCGCCCGCGTTTTCCTGGATCAAGCTGGCCGAGAGAAACTCACGAAGTGAGGCAAGGGAGTTTTCCGGCACGCCGGACGGCACTTCCAGGCGACCAGAAATGGCGACCAACTGATCCAATACAACGTTCAAGGTTCGTCTCCCTCGATGGAATCGAGTTAGCAATAAAGATTTCGAAGGTCCTGACTAGCGTTGAATGTTACGTTCCACTTCGTTTGGGGAGCGCTTGTCCAGACCCTTTGCGAGCTAAGCGGAAGCACGGTATCACAAGTCATGACTTGATCACGAGATGAAACGAACTTTAGAAGGGTCTGAAAAAGTCAGGCGCCGTACATCCTTGAATTATTCAGACTTGTAAACTCTATTTATATTCTTGCATATTCTCGACCCTAGGAAATTTGGCGGACTCTTGGCAGACTGCGGTTAGACCTTAGTCAATTCATACAGCGTGAGCGTGACTTCTCTAGCTGCTCGAATTAATGTTTACCGGCCTTAGAACGATTATCCGTTACGAAGTGACTTGTGACGGCGTTGACACGGTAGAGCTCTGGACTTTCATCCGACCGATTCTGCCAGCTTAAACGCATCTTGTCCGACCGCGGCCCATTGTTTTATTGGCTTTATGCGCTAGGTAAAGCTAGTGCAGGCGTTTCTCTGGGATTCATAACCCCAACGTCGGCGGTTCAAGCAAGACGCGGTTTAGTGCCGTCAACGGAACGCTATTTCATTTCAATAGGGCTCAGCGACCACCAAGGCACAAGACAGGCGCTCACAAAACCGCGTATCTGGCGCGTGGGCCAAGGTTGAGGTTGGTTCCATTTGCCTTCAGAGCAAAACCGGTAAGACCGAACTTGTACTCTCCGGCAAGCTGTTGCTTCCAATTTGCACTGTCGGCAAACGGATGATTCCAATCTCATATCCAGGAAGATCTGACAGCTACAGAAAATAAGGCGTTGTAGAATCTCAGCGGCAAGAGATTGCTTCCAGCCGCGGCCAACGGATGGGTAAAGTCACACAGGGTAGTTGTGACTTGAACCATAAGTTTGCCGCAACGGCAGGCTTATGCTTCCAATTCACGAACGGCAAACTTATGGTTCCAATTTCCGTTGGGTAACTGAATCGCGTCTCTTTCACCGCGGCGACACGGGTTCGACTCCCGTACGGGACGCCAATTATTCTTGTCTCTCTCCTTGTCCATGTCTCCCGTTGCCGCTCGTCGACTGACGCCCGACCAACCCCGTCCGTTCTCGATCGGGCGCGACCTGGGCGGGTGGGCCTCGCTAGGGTCCAAGGCGCGCACGGTGGGCGAAGTTCAGGTGTTCGATGCGGATGCGTCATCCGAGCCCGGCTGCTCGCGCGATTAGAAACAACCCTGCCCCGACGACGACGGCGCCGATGGCTCGCGCGACGCGCTCACCGGCCGGTGCGAGACGTTCGACGGTGATGGCTGCCGCCACGACAGCCATCACGCGAAGGTCCATGACCCCGATGACCAGGAGGATCGCCATCAGACCGACACAGCAGCGGGTGCAGTGAAGGCCGAGGCGCAGGCCGTGTCGCCAGGCCGTGCCGGTGTCGGCCGGCAGCGTACGGCCGCGCCCGGGTGCCTCCCGGCAGCAGGCCAGGTGACGCGCCTTCCACGCGGTGAACTGGAGCGCGCCGGCGATCAGAACGACCACGCCGACCGCGATAGGAACGGCGCGCGCCAGGGCCGGCTGCTGCATCTCAATCGTCGCCAGCGCGGCGCCCAGCGGAAAGGCTGCCATTCCGAACACGGTCCACACGAAGAAGTAACCCCCGCCCACGAGTGCGGTCAGCCGATTGAGGCGCGTCTCGCCTGTCCTGCCGACGGCTTGGCGGTAGCGCCACAGCATTGGGACCAGGGACGGCAGCATCATCGCCACCATCATCACGACCCACATGCAAAGGAACGACGCCGCGGCGCCGGGCCACGTCTGTCTGGGCATCCGTATCCACGCCATCGACATGGTCCAGCCGCCGAGCATCGGCATCTCGCCCATCGCCGACATGGACTCGCACCAGACGATCGTCACCGTCGCGCTGGTGGCGAAGAGCAGCGCCGAGACGCCGAAGACGGCTTGCTGGGAAGCTCGCTCTGAAGCCATGCGTCGTGAGATCTCCCGTCCCGCGGTTGCGCCAACGACACCCACGACTTGGCTCAGCGCTTGTCGTACTCGTCGTGGCGGAACCACCAGACGCCCGTCTCGTTGCGTCCCTTGGGCGCGCGGTCGAGCCACTGGTACATGCCCCAGAGGCCGTCCAGTCCGCGCGCATAGGTGGAATAGGTTTGGTAGACGACGCCATCCTCGATCGCGAACGCGCTCATGCCCGGCCTCTCACGCGTGTACGTGGCCGCGTCGGTTCCGGTCATGGCCGCGTTCACGGCGACGGGCTCCGGGACCTGTGTCGCCGCATCCATCGCGTGGCCGCCGCGCTCGTAGTTGTATTCGATGCGCCCCTCGCGCTGTTGCTCCTCGGTGAACGAGACGTTGAAGTCGAAGTTGAAGTCGCCGCCGAGCGAGGACGCCCAGGGAAACGTCCACCCCATACGCCGTTTGTACGCCTGCAGTTTCGCGAGAGGCGCCCGCGACACCGCCGAAAGCGTGACGTCGTGGTTGGCCAGGTGGGCGACGAAGCCGTCAAACCCGTCTGCAATTGTCGAACAGGTCGCACACCCAGCCGTGTACTCGGGGCCGAACATGAAGTGGTAGACGAGGAGCTGCGATCGCCCTCGGAAGAGGTCTTTCAGCGAGACGCTCCCCTCGTCGGTCTCGAATCGATACTTCTTCTCGATCCGGACCCACGGCAGCTCCTGCCGTCGCCGCGCCAGCTCGTCGCTGCGCCGTGTTAGCTCCTTCTCCGCCTTGAGCAGCTCGAGCCGGGCGGCAAGCCACTCTTCACGTGTTCCAGTCTTGTGGTCGGTCATCGTTTCTCTCCTTTGGTCGGTGCGGCTTTAGTTCCAGTTTCGACGCGCGTTCGCGTAGCGGTTTATTAGGCGTTTAAGCCGCTGACTTGACGGGCTCTGCTTCTACGAGCGCCGCGTACTGACTCTCGAGCGCCTTGGCTGCACCGCTGCGCCAGCTCTCCGCCATGGACTGTGACATTG
>WNFC01001063.1_pt1 | contig 36425 bp, 36 predicted proteins | sample 5400541 | NCBI WGS metagenome assembly WNFC01 (sample SAMN13153342, study PRJNA577476) | soil metagenome | isolation source: 120 cm saprolite under Douglas fir tree site 2 hole 2 replicate 1 | place: USA:California | collected 2015-04-18
TCGCGCTTGTCCTGCCGCAGATCGCGCGCGTCTCCCCGCCGGTCCTTCACGTCGCTCCGGAGGTCGCGGCGGTCGCCCCGCAGGTCCTGCTTGGCGTCCTTGACCGCGTTGGGATCGCCCGACTTGTAGGCATCCCGCAGGTCGCGCCGGTCGCCTTGCAGCTCGCGCCGGTCGCCCTGGATCTCCTTCGTGTCGCCTCGCAGCTCGCGCCGGTCCCCGCGGATCTCGCGGTTGTCCTGGCGGATCTCCTTCCGATCCTGCCGCAGGTCCTGGACGTCGTTCCGGATCTCCTGTGCCGAGGCGGCCGTCGAGAGCAGCCCGACCGTCATCCCGGTCGCCGCCACCGCCAGCGTCCGTACCAGCCAACCAGTGTGCCTGTCCATCGGTATCCTCCTGGATTCGCAGGGATTTTGGAATTGAGCCCCGGGGTGCTGCGATCACTGGATGAGACGCCGTGGACCGGGTCCGCGTTTACAGGCGTCCCCGGGGCGCTTATTCTTCTTGGCGTTCGAGGGGGTTGCTCTCTACGCTGACGGCATGTGGATCGGCGCGGCGGTCCTGGCGATCCTGGTGGTTGCGGCGGTGCCCGCCTTCATCGAGGCCGGCGGCTCGAGTCTGCGTGGGCTCGGCTGGCTGATCGTCGCGACCGGGGCCGCGCTGCTCCTGATCGACCTGACCGACCGGCTCACCGAATGGGTGGAGCGCCGGCGGTGGGGCCGGCGCCGCTAGCTTCGCCGCCGCCCCCTCCGCTCGACCCTTCCCGCTCCCCGCTCCTCACTCATCATTCGCCACTCACCGTTCGCCATTCACCGTTCGCCATTCACCGTTCGGAAGACGCGATCTGCCCCACCTCGCCCCGGGTGGCGTCCGTCAGCCGGACGTGCTCCAGGAACAGGAACACCAGACCTACCGCGGTCACCGGAAAGAACTGGGAGGCGTGCATGAGGAGCGAGAATGAGAGCGCCTCGGTGCGCGGCACGTCGAAGAGCGCGAGGGCGAGCACCGTCGCGGCCTGGATCACGCCGACGAAGCCGGGGCTCGACGGCAGGCTCACGCCCAGGCCGAGGAAGGCGAGCACGGTCCACGCGGCGGCGAGCGGGAGGTCGAGGTGGGCCGCGTGGAGCCCGGTCCACACCGACAGGGCCAGGAAGAGCCAGATCCCCACCGAGTAGAGGGTGAGCGGTAGCAGGTGGCGGGGCGTCCGCAGGCCGCGCAGCCCCTCGGTGAGGGTGTCGAGCATGCTGAGCATCCGCCGCTCGAGCCAGCCGACCCGGTGAAAGAGGACCTCGATCAGCGCGCGGCAAGCGCCGGGGGCGATCGCGATCGCGGCCAGGATCAGCATCACGAGCACGTCCACGCCGAGGAAGATCAGGATCGACCAGCGCATCTCGCGGGGCACCGTCACCACCAGCAGGACCCCGGCCACGAGCAGGCCCAGCGCGAGCCCGTCGAGGACGCGCTCCACCACCACGGTGGCGAAGGTGGTCCAGAACCGCGGGCCGTGGCGTGACGCCACGTAGATCCGCACGATCTCCCCGGCCCGGAGCGGGAGCAGGTTGTTGCCCATGTAGCCCACCATCAGGGCCCGAAAGAGATGGCCGGCGCGCGTTCCCGGCGCGAACAGGTAGCGCCACCGCCGGGCGCGCGCCCACAGGGAGAGGAAGTTGAGCGCGACGCTGAGGGCCAGGAAGCCCCAGAGGGTCTCGCGGAGCCGCGCGCCGACGACGCGGAGATCCACGTCCCAGAAGAAGTAGATCAGGAGCCCGGCGCTCACCACGAGGCCGAGGAGGATCTTCCCCAGCCGCGGGTACGACGGCATGGGCGGGCGGCCTAGCGCCCCGGCCGGCGGGACGGCCCGCTCACGCCTCCACCCGGATCATGGTGGTCCGGGCCGGCACCACCGGGAGCTTGTCGATGGCGGCGAGGGCCGCGCGCATGTCCCGCTCGCGCGCCTCGTGCGTCATCATCACCACCGGCACCGCCTCGTGGCGCGCGCGCACCTTCTGGAGCACCGAGACCAGCGAGATGTCGTGCTGACCGAGGATGCCGGCCACCTGGGCGAGGACGCCGGGCCGGTCCAGCGCCATCACGCGCAGGTAATAGGCGGAGCGGATGTCGTCGACCGGCCGCAGGGGCAGGGGGTTGCGCCCGATCGTCGGGAGATCGGTGTCGAGGGCGGGAATGCCGTGGGCCACCCGGCGCGCGATGTCGATGGTGTCGGACCAGACCGCGGACGCGGTGGGGAGCTGACCGGCCCCGCGGCCGTAGAACATGAGATCACCCACGTTGTCCCCGGTGATGAAGACCGCGTTGAACACGCCGGAGACCGCGGCGAGCGGGGACGCGGCCGGGATCATGGTCGGATTCACCCGGACTTCGAGGGCTCCCTCGGAGGCCTTGGCGATCGCGAGCAGCTTGATCCGGTAGCCGAGCTCGGTCGCGTTCACCACGTCCTGCTGGCCGACCGCGGTGATGCCCTCGGTGTAGATGTCCTTCAGGTCGACCGCGGTGCGGAAGGCCAGGGTGGCCAGGATCTGCAGCTTGTGGGCCGAGTCGAGCCCCTCGATGTCGAGAGTCGGATCCGCCTCTGCGTAGCCGTGAGCCTGCGCCTCCTTGAGGACCTCCGTGAAGTCGCGCCCCTCGTCGGTCATCTTGGAGAGGATGTAGTTGCAGGTGCCGTTGACGATGCCGAAGGTCGAGAGGATGCGGTTGGCGGGCAGGCCGTCCTTCACCGCGCGGATCAGCGGGATGCCGCCCGCCACCGCGGCCTCGAACCCGAGCATGACCCGGTGGCGGCGGGCCTCGTCGAACAGCTCGGTCCCGTGGTGGGCGAGCAGCGCCTTGTTGGCGGTGACCACGTGCTTGCCCGCCTGCAGGGCCCGGAGGATGAAGGTCCGCGCCGGCTCGAGCCCGCCGATCAGCTCGATCACGATCTGCACCGAGGGATCGTCGATGGCCTGGCCCGCGTCGGCGGTGAGGGGCAGCCGCGCCAGGTCGAGCCCGTCGCGGGGCCGGGTGAGGTCCGCGTCCGCCACGCGCCCGAAGGCGAGGCGGCAGCCCGCGCGCTCGGCCAGCTCGGCGCCGTGGCTCTGGAGGATCTTGGCCACGCCGCAGCCGACCGTACCGAGGCCCAGAAGGGCGATCTTGATCTCGTTCATGGGTCCATTCGCGGCCGCCCGGGCGTGCCGACACCCGGAGGAGCCCGTGAGCCGCTCCCGGCCCGCTACCGGCCGGTGAGGGTTTTGAGGCCGCGCAGGGCCTGTCGGATGCGCTGCGCGTTCTCGACGAGGGCGAACCGGACATGGCCGTCGCCGTACTCGCCGAAGCCGATGCCCGGGGACACCGCCACCTTGCACTCCTGGATGAGCAGCTTGGAGAACTCGAGCGAGCCCATGTTGCGGAAGGCCTCCGGGATCGGGGCCCACACGAACATGGTGCCCTTGGGCTTGGGGACGGACCAGCCGATCTTGTTGAGGCCGTCGACGAGGACGTCGCGGCGCTTGCGGTGCAGCTCGACGATGTCCGTGACGCAGCCCTGCTCGCCCTCGAGCGCGATGATCGCCGCGATCTGGATGGGCTGGAAGGCGCCGTAGTCGAGATACGACTTGATGCGGGCGAGGGCGTTGACCATCCGGGAGTTGCCGCACACGAAGCCCACCCGCCAGCCCGGCATGTTGTAGGACTTCGACAGCGAGAAGATCTCGACCCCGACGTCCTTGGCCCCCGGCACCTCCAGGAAGGACGGGGGCTTGTAGCCGTCGTAGGCGAAATCGGCGTAGGCGAAGTCGTGCACCACCATCAGCTGGTGCTCGCGCGCGAAGTCGACGACCTTGACGAAGAACTCGCGGTCCACGCAGAGCGTGGTCGGATTGTGCGGGAAGGAGAGGATCAGGAGCTTGGCCTTGGGCCAGGCGAGGCGGGCCGTCTCCTGCAGCCGGGCGAAGAAGTCGTCGCCCGGGATGAGCGGCACCGAGCGCAGGTCGCCGTCGGCGATCACCACCGAGTACGAGTGGATGGGATACGTCGGGTTGGGGACCAGCACCCCGTCGCCCGGCTGGAGCACCGCGAGGGCCAGGTGGGCCATGCCCTCCTTGGCCCCGATGGTGACGATGGCCTCGGTCTCCGCATCCAGCTCGACCCCGTAGCGGGTGCGGTACCAGCTCGTGACCGCCTTCCGCAGCCGGGTGATCCCCTTGGAGGCCGAATAGCGATGGTTGCGCGGATTGCGGGCCGCCTCCACCAGCTTGTTGACGATGTGGCGGGGCGTTTCCTGGTCGGGATTGCCCATCCCGAGGTCGATGATGTCCTCGCCCTTGGCGCGCGCCTTCGACTTCAGGTCGTTGACGATCGCGAAGACGTAGGGCGGGAGCCGCTTGATTCGATAGAACTCGTCCATGATTTCTTCTCCAGGGACCTCGATCATACTGTGCCGCTCGCGCGAGTGTCAACGAAGTCTCCCTGATGCCGCGCGGGGATAGCGCGCACGCGGGCCGGCGGGCGGGCGGGGGTTGACACCATTTCGAGGGGCGTGCTAGAAGAGCTTTACCGGGCGAACCCGTAACCAACACCCACCCTTGCAGTACGCTCCGAGCGGACAGTCGAGTTTCCCGACCCCCGCGGGGGTCCCAGGACCCGGCAGGACGGCAGTCAAGCGCGTCGAGGGGACGAGTCTTATGTTCGGACGAAGGGCGAAGGGACCACGGCGGGGCGACCTGACCGCCTTCATCGACGAAGGTTCGGAGATGGAGGGCCGGTACACGTTTCGCGGCACCGTCATGCTCAACGGAAAATTCAAGGGCGAGATCAGCTCCGGTGACACCCTGATCATCGGGGAGCGCGCGGTCGTCGAGGCCGACGTCCGCGCCGGCCGGGTGACGGTGAGCGGCGAGGTCACCGGCAACCTGCGGGCCACCGAGCGGGTGGAGCTCAAGCGGACCGCGCGGGTCTACGGCGACGTGGAGGCCCCGATCGTGGTGGTGGAAGAGGGCGTGATCTTCGAGGGCCACTGCCGCATGGCCAAGCCGACCCCGGTGGCGGAGGTCGCCGCCGCGCGGGACCTCGCGGTCGTGCCGCTCAAGCGGTGACGATGGGCAAGCCCAAGCAGTTCAACCTGCTGATGGTGCGCGACGACGGCAGCCGTGTGCTGCGGCTGTCGGTGCCGGGCTGGGTGGTGGGCGCGGTGGTGGGCGGGCTCGTGGTGACCCTGATCGGGCTCGCGTTCATCTACCCCGACTACGTCACCCTCCGCCACCAGCGCGGCACCTTCGCGGCCCTGAGCGCGCGGCTGCACACCCAGCAGGCCCTCCTCGACGCGGCCCAGTCGCGCCTGCGCGAGATCCGTGGCGAGATCGACAGCTGGCGCGATCTGCACGCCAAGATCTGGGAGCCGTTCGGGCCGGAGGCGGGCCCCGCCAGGCGCGGCACCGGCATCGGCGGGGGCAAGCCCGGCGCGGAGACCGAGCCCGCTCGCGGCCCGGTGCGGGAGGACATGGACCGCCTGCTCGGGGTCGTCAAGGAAGAGGGCGAGTCGATCCGGACCCTCGAGCGGTTCCTCGGTCGCGCCAGTCGCGTGCTCGCCTCGCTGCCGTCGCGCTGGCCGGTGCGCGGCCCGGTGAACTCCGACTTCGGCCAGCGCCGCTCCCCGTGGGCGCCCAACTCCGAGTTCCACAGCGGCATCGACATCGGGGCCGCGATCGGCACCCCGGTGAAGTCGCCCGCGCCCGGCACCGTGGTGTTCGCGGGCCAGCATCCGGAGTACGGCGTCACCCTCATCATCGACCACGGCAACGACACCAAGTCGCTCTACGGCCACCTGTCGCGGCTGGGCGTCGCGCTGGACCAGCTGGTGCAGCGGGGGGAGACGGTGGCGCTCACCGGGAACACCGGCCGCTCGTCCGGCCCGCACCTGCACTACGAGATCCAGGTCAAGGGCCAGCCGGTGAATCCGCACAGCTACATCTGGGAAGAGCCGGGGCCGGCGGTCGCCAAGTCCACCGCCCGACGCTGACCGACCGGCCGCGGGCCGTCAGGCCCCGCGGTGCTTTCGCAGGAACTCCAGGCCGACCGCGTTGAACTTCTCCGCCTGCTCGATGAAGTGCAGGTGCCCCGCGTCGCCGATCTCCACCAGCTCCGCCCCCGGGATCCGCGCGTGCAGCTCGCGGGAGGACGCGGGCGGGACCAGGATGTCCTCGGTGCCGGTGGTGATCAGGGTCGGCACCCGGATCTGGCCCAGGCGCGCCAGCGTGTCGTGGCCCCGGATGGCGTCCGCCTGCCGCGACAGCCCCTCGTGGGTGATCGGATAGGGATAGGTCAGGCCGCGCTCGATCCAGAAGCGGATGAAGTCCGGGCGCTCGACCATGGTCTTGCGGCAGAGGATCCAGGGCATGACCGCGCGGACGTTCTCCTCGCGATCGCCACGCGCCTTCACCGCGAGCAGCGTGTCGACCAGGAAGCGTCCGTAGGCGTCGATGCTGGGCGCGGTGCAGTGTAGCTGGAGCGTGCGCACCCGCTCCGGGTGGCGCAGGATCAGCTCCTGCGCGATCATGCCGCCCATGGAGGCGCCGCAGATGTGGGCGCGCGCGACCCCGAGGGCGTCCATCAGCCCCACCACGTCCGCGGCCATGCCGGGAATCGTGTACGGCCCCTCCGGCACCTCGCTCTGTCCCGCCCCGCGGTTGTCGAGGGCGATCACGCGATGGTCGGCGACGAGGGCGGGGATCTGGAGCGCCCACGCGGTGTGATCGCCGCCCCAGCCCATGATCAGTATCAGGGGCGGGGCGTCCGCGGCGCCGGCCTCCTCGTAGAAGAGGCGGACGCCGTTCGCGGTGACGGTGGGCATCGCAATCAGGCCCCCACCGCGGCCAGGATCTCGCCCAGCTCGGCGTGGGTGCCCGCGTCGAGCGCGGGGGCGGGGGGGCGCACCAGGGCGGACGCGATCCAGCCCCGGCGCCGCAGGATCTCCTTGCGGATGCCGACCGCGGTGCCGGGGGTCGCTCCCGGCTGGCTCTCGTAGCGGATGAGCGGCAGCCACCGGTAGAAGAGCGCCCGGGCCTCGTCGCGGCGCCCGGCCACGAAGTGCTCGCGGATCGCCCGTAGGGCCTCCGGGTAGGGGAAGCCGGTCATGGCCCCGTCCGCGCCGCGCGAGAGCTCCTCGAAGAAGTAGACGCCGCCGAGACCCCCGAAGATCGCGACCCGGCTCCCGAAGAGCGCACGCAGCCGCGTGATCTTGGGCAGGGTCGGCGGCTCCTCGAGCTTGACCGCCTCGATCGCCGGGATGTCGGCGCACACCTGGGCGATGAACGGCGCCGGCATGTTGACCTGGGTGGTGACCGGCTCGTCCTGCAGCACGATCGGCAGCCCGGTGACCGCCGCGACGGTGCGGTAGTACTCCGCGACCGCGTCCAGGTTCTTGAGCCCGGTGGGCGGCGCCACCATGAGGGCGTCGGCGCCGTGCTCGTGCGCCATGCGGGAGAAGGCGGTGGCCAGGTGGGTGCCGGAGGCGGACACTCCCACCGCAACCGGCACGCGGCCGCGCACCTCCTTGACCACGGTCTCCACCACGCGGCGCCGCTCCTCGTCGGTGAGCCGGTGGGCTTCGCCCGCGATGCCCAGGACGGTGAAGCCGGTGATGCCGGTGGCGAGCGCGCACTCGACCAGGCGCGGCAGGCCCTCGGTGTCGAGGGCGCCGTCGTCGCGGAACGGGGTGGCGAGGATGTGGAAGACGCCGGACCAGCCTATCAACCCTGACCTCTTCTTATATCCGCTCGCCTCGCCTTCGGCTGCGGCTCGCCAAGCCCGACTACGCGCGGACCTGGCAGGCGACCCAGTGACCGGGCGAGATCTCCTTGAGGACCTGCTCGTTCTCGGAGCAGGAGGGGACGCGGACCGGGCAGCGGGTGTGGAAGCGGCAGCCGGAGGGCGGCTTGATCGGGCTCGGCACGTCGCCCTCGAGCAGGATCCGCTTGCGCTTCACCGCGGGGTCGGGGATCGGCACCGCGGAGAGGAGCGCCTCGGTGTAGGGGTGCTTCGGATTCGTGTAGAGCTCCTTGGCGGGAGCGATCTCCACGATCTTGCCGAGGTACATGACCGCCACCCGGGTCGAGATGTGCTCGACCACCGAGAGGTCGTGGGCGATGAAGAGATAGGTCAGGTTGAACTGCTTCTGGAGGTCTTCCAGCAGGTTGATCACCTGGGCCTGGATGGACACGTCGAGGGCCGACACCGGCTCGTCGGCCACGATCAGCTTCGGGCTCACCGCGAGGGCGCGGGCGATGCCGATGCGCTGGCGCTGGCCGCCCGAGAACTCGTGCGGGTAGCGGCGCAGGTGGTCGGCGTTGAGGCCGACCGTCTCGAGCAGGTGCACCACGCGCTCCTCTCGCTCGCGCTTGTTCTTGGCCAGCTTGTGGATGACGAGCGCCTCTCCGATGATCGAGCCGACCGTCATGCGCGGGTTGAGCGACGCGTAGGGATCCTGGAAGATGATCTGCATGTCGCGGCGCAGATGCCGCAGCGACCGCTTGTCGAGCGTGGTCACGTTCTTGTCGTCGAACCACACCTCGCCCGCGGTGGGCTCGATCAGGCGCAGGATGCAGCGCCCGGTGGTGGACTTTCCGCAGCCCGACTCGCCCACGAGGCCCAGGGTCTCGCCCTTCATCAGGTCGAAGGTCACGTCGTCGACCGCGTGCACCCGCGCGACCTCACGGGAGAAGAGCCCGCCGCGAATCGGAAAGTACTTCTTGAGGTTCTTGACGCGCAGGAGTGCGGTGTCGGGCATGGCGGCCTCTAGTACAGCCAGCAGGACACCTTGTGTCCCGGCTTGACTTCCTTGAGCACCGGATCCTTCTCGGTGCACACCGATTTCACGAAGGGGCAGCGCGGGGCGAAGCGGCAGCCGGGGGCGATGTCGCCGCGGAGGGTCGGCACCGTGCCCGGGATGGTCTCGAGGCGCCGCCGCGCGGTGGCCGCGAGGTCGATGCGCGGGATCGAGCGCAGGAGGCCCTGGGTGTAGGGGTGCAGGGGCTCCTTGAAGAGGTCGGCGACCGGCGCCTCCTCCGCCACCTTGGCCGCGTACATCACGACCACCCGCTGCGCGGTCTCCGCGATGACGCCCATGTCGTGAGTGATCAGCAAGACCGCCATGTGGAGCTTGGACTTCAGCTCGTTGAGCAGCTCGAGGATCTGGGCCTGGATCGTCACGTCGAGCGCGGTGGTGGGCTCGTCCGCGATCAGGAGATTCGGATTGCAGGAGAGCGCCATCGCGATCATGATGCGCTGCCGCATGCCGCCCGAGAGCTGGTGCGGGTACTCCTTCACGCGGCGCTCCGCGTTGGGGATGTGCACCAGCTTCAGCATGTCCACCGTCTTGGCCATCGCCTCGCGCCGGCCGAGCCCCTCGTGGAGGCGGATGGCCTCCGCGATCTGCTCGCCGCAGGTGAACACGGGATTGAGCGAGGTCATGGGCTCCTGGAAGATCATCGAGATTTCCTTGCCGCGGATCTTGCGCATCTTGTTCGGGGCCAGCGTGACCAGGTTGGTCCCGTTGTAGATGATCTCGCCCTCGACGATGCGGCCGGGCGGCTGGGGAATCAGCTTCATGATGCTGAGCGCGGTGACCGACTTGCCGCAGCCGGACTCGCCGACCACGCCCAGGGTCTCGCCCTTCTCGATGTAGAGGTCGACGCCGTCGACGGCCCGCACCACCCCTTCGTCGGTGAAGAAATACGTCTTCAGGTTCTTGACGTCCAGCAGGCGATCGGCCATAGGGTGCGGCCTCCTCTGACGGGGGTGCGGGCGGCTACCAGGCCGCCGTGATCTCTCGGAAGGCCTCGAGGGCCCGCGCGATATCGTCGGCGTCGACGTCCTTGTGGGTGACACACCGGATGGTGCCGGGACCGGTCTGGTGGATCTTGACCTTGCGGGCCAGGCAGCCGGTGACCAGGTCGGCGCCGCCGCCGTCCCGGTCCACCCGGAAGATGACGATGTTGGTCTGCACGGTGGCCAGGTCGAGCCCGATCCGCGGCAGCTTCGCGAGGCCCTCGGCGAGGCGACGGCAGTTCGCATGGTCCTCGGCCAGCCGGTCGACCATGGACTCGAGCGCGATGAGCCCCGCCGCGGCGAGCACCCCGACCTGGCGCATCCCACCGCCGAGCATCTTGCGCACCCGCCGCGCGCGCGCCACCAGCTCGCGCGATCCGCACACCAGCGATCCCACCGGGGCGGCCAGGCCCTTGGAGAGGCAGAACGTGAGCGAGTCGACCGGGCGCGCGAAGTCGGCGGCCGGCCGTCCGAGCGCCACCGCCGCGTTGAAGAGGCGCGCGCCGTCCAGGTGGACCGGAACCCCCGCCGCGTGCGCCGCGGCCGCCACCGCCTCGATCTCCTCCGGCGTGCAGCAGGTCCCCCCGTGCCGGTTGTGCGTGTTCTCGAGGCACACCAGGCCGGTGGTCGGGATGTGGATGTTGCTGGGCCGGATGTGCTCGCGCACCTGCTCGGGGGTGAGGAAGCCGCGCGCGGTCTTGACCGGCAAGGTCTGGACGCCGCCGAAGACCGCCGCGCCCGCACCCTCGTAGTTGAAGACGTGGGAGTCCGCGTCGAGGATGACCTCCTGGCCGGCGCGGGTCTGGGCGAGCACCGCGACCAGGTTGCCCTGGGTCCCGGAGGACACGAACAGCGCCGCCTCCTTGCCGGTGCGGCGCGCCGCGGCCGCTTCCAGCCGGCGAACCGTCGGATCCTCCTCCCACACGTCGTCGCCCACCTCGGCCCGCGCCATCGCGTCCCGCATGGCCTGGGTGGGGAGGGTCAGGGTATCCGAGCGCAGATCGACGACGTCGTGCATGGGACGATTACCTCGTGGCGGTCTGGAGCCGCTGGGCCGCGCGCTTGCCCCAGTCGGTGTAAGGGTACTCTTCGGCCACCTGCCGGAACATCCGCTGGGCTTCCTCGGTCTTGCCGTCGCCCTGGTAGACCTCCCCCAGGCGGAACAGCGTTTCCGGGGTCACGAGCGTCCGCGGGAACTCCTTGATGACCTTCTCGAGCCGCTGGCGCGCCGCGGCCGGGTTGCCCTGGTTGATGTAGTAGGCCGCCACCCACAGCTCCTTCTGGGCGAGGCGTCCGCGGCAGATGTCGGTCTTGGCGAGGGCGTCGGCGGCGTAGCGGCTCTCCGGGTACTCGCGCACGAGCACCTTGAAGGCCTCCATCGCCTTGCGCGTGATCTCCTGGTCCTGCTCCACCGGCTTCATCTGGTCGTAGTAGCTCATGGCCAGCCGGAACTGGACGAGGTCCGAGATCTCGTGGCGGGGATAGAAGGACATGAAGGCCTCGAACTCCTTGATGGCCTTGTCGAACTGTCCCTCGCGATAGAACGCCTCGCCGACCAGGAAGCGCGCCCGGGGCGCGTAGCTCGACTGCGGATGCCGCTCGGCGACCTTGCGAAACGCGGTTCGCGCGTCCTCGAACCGGTTCTTGCTGAGCTGGGTCTCGCCTTCCGCGTACAGCTCCGAAGCGGGCGGCAGCGCCTGCGGCCGCTGGCGAAAGAAATCCGTGATCGTCTCGCACCCGCTCAAGAGCAGGAGCAGACTCAGCAGCATCGTGGGAACCGAGAGGAATTTGAGGCGCATCGGCCAGGGGTCGGCCATCGATTGGCCCCCAGTTGTAAGGGTGGAAGTCTGGAAAGTCAAGGACATCGTACGGGGGCAGGGCCCCGCCGGTGGTACGCTTGGCCCCAGATGATGGGATTCATTCGAGGGAGGAGCGAGAACCCGTGAGCACGCGAACCGAGACCGAGCCCAAGGCGTCCCGGCGGGCCCTGCTGCTGGGGTGCGTCGGGCTGGCCCTGACCGTCATCCCCCGCCGGGCGGTGGCGCAGCAGAAGGTGGCCCCCAAGCTGGTCCAGTACCAGGAGAAGCCCAAGGGGACCCAGGAGTGCGACGGCTGCCTGCACTTCGTCGCCCCGAGCAGCTGCAAGATGGTGGAAGGCAAGATCAACCCCAAGGGCTGGTGCGCCCTCTTCGCCCCCAAGCCGAAGTAGCCTAGGCGCCCCGGAGCCCCTGGTCGAGCAGGCGGGTACAGGCGTAGACGGTCCGGAGGTAAGGCAGGGGGAGGCGGAGGAGATCGGCGATCTCCACCACCGCGCCGACCACCGCCTCGACCTCGAGCGGGCGGCCGCTCTCCACGTCCTGGAGCATCGAGGTCTTGTGGGCCCCGACCTTCTCCGCGCCGGCCAGCCGCTGGTCCACGCCGATCGCCAGCTCGATGCCGAGCGCGCGGGCCACCGAATCCGCCTCGTCCATGATCGCGCGGGCGACCGCCCGCATCTCGGGATCGGTGGCGATCTGGGCCATGGTCGCGCGGGTGAGCGCGCTCAGCGGATTGAAGCAGACGTTGCCGAGCAGCTTGAGCCAGATCTCGTCGCGGATTCGCGCCCGGATGGGAGCCTTGAGCCCACCCTTGATGAGGGCGGCCGCGATGGCGCGGCAGCGCTCGCTCGACGTCCCGTCCAGCTCGCCCAGGGAGAGCCGGGTGCCCTCGACGTGCTCGACGACGCCGGGGCCCACCAGGCTCGTGGCCGGGTAGACCACGCAGCCCACGACGCGGCGCGCGGCGAGATGCGCGGCGATGACCCCGCCCGGGTCCACCGTCCGCAGGCGGGTGCCGTCGAGCGGGCCGCCGTGTCGGTCGAAGTACCACCAGGGGATGCCGTTCTGGGCGGTCACGACGGCGGTGTCCGGCCCGAGCAGCGGCCCCAGGCGGGGCGCCATCTCGGGCAGGCTGTGGGCCTTCAGCGTCAGGATGACCGCGTCGGCGTCGCCCACCACCGCGAGATCGTCGGTGCAGGGAGGATGGGCCACGAAAGAGCCGTCGGCCTCGCGGACCTCGACGCCCCGCTCCCGCATGGCGGCCAGGTGCGCTCCGCGCGCGACCAGCGTGACGTCGACCCCGGCCCGGGCCATGCGCGCGCCCAGGAAGGCCCCGGTGGCGCCGGCCCCGACTATCACAATCTTCATGGGGACGATCTTCATGGGACGATCTTCATCGGGTCGGCTTCATGACGCGCCCCGCAGCAGGTTGGGCATTCGCGTGCGCTGGATCTTCCCGGTCGAGCCCTTCGGGATGCTCTCGACCAGGTAGAGCCGGGTGGGAATCTTGAAGTCGGCCAGGTGCTCGCGGCAATGGCGCAGGAGCTGGGCCTCGGTGGCCTCCCCACGCAGGACCACCGCCGCCTCGACGACCTCTCCCCACGTGTCGTGGGGCACGCCGAAGCTCACCGCCTCCGCCACCGCGGGGTGCTTGAGCAGCGCCTCGTCGATCTCGTGCGGCGCGATCTTCTCGCCCGCCCGGTTGATCATCTCCTTGAGGCGGCCGACCAGGGTGAGATAGCCCGCCGAGTCGAGGAATCCCTGGTCGCCGGTCCGGAACCAGCCGTTGGTGAAGGAGCGCGCGTCGGCCTCGCGGTTGTCGTCGTAGCCGTCGATGACGTTGGGCCCCTGGATCACGACCTCGCCACTCGCGCCCACCGTGAGAAGCTGGCCCTGCGCGTCCATCACCCCGATCCGCACCCCGACGCCGCGCCCGACCGAGCCGGACACGCGGGAGGCGGGGGGCAGGGGGTTCGAGGCGATCTGGTGCGAGGCCTCGGTCATGCCGTAGGCCTCGAGGCACGGCACCCCGAACGCCTCCTCCAGCCCGAGCAGGGTCGCCTCGTGGAGCTTGGAGCTGGCCGAGCGGATGAAGCGCAGCGAGCTGCCGGAGTGGGCGCGATCGCGCTGACGCGCCAGGATGAGCTGGTGGATGGTCGGCACCGCGGTGTACCAGGTCGGCTTGTGCGCGGCGAGGATGCGGCGGAAACTCACCGGGCTGAAGCGCACCGGCATCACCACCGTGCCGCCGGACGCGAAGGTGGAGAGCGTGCAGCCCACCAGGCCGTGGATGTGGAAGAGAGGCATCACGCAGAGCGCGGTGTCGAGTGAGGAGAGCCCGTAGGTCGCGACAATGTTGCGGGCCGAGCTCGCGAGGTTGCGGTGGCGGAGCGCGGCGCGCTTCGGGCGGCCGGTGGTGCCGCTGCTGTGCAGCACCAGTGCCACGTCGTCCGGGCCCGGAGCGGTCGCGGCCCGTCGCTTCGCGATCGAGACCGACGTCTCCAGCCAGAGCTTGCCGTCGGCCTCGACCGCGATCTCGATCAGCGGCGCCCCCGCCGGCCAGGCCCGGCGCGCCGCCTCCGCGCCCCCGCGGGGCACGATGAGGGCGCGGGCCGACACGTCCTCCAGATAGTAGCGGAGCTCGTCCTCGGTACAGGCCGGGTTGAGCGGCGCGGCCGCGGCCGCGACCGCCGCGCCGAGGATCGCGACGACCGCCTCCGGCCCGTTGCCCAGGACCATGGCGACACGGTCTCCGCGGGCCACGCCCAGGGAGGCGAGCGTGTCGGCGACCCGGCTCACGTGCTGGCGCAGCGCGCGGTACGAGAGCTCCGGCCCGTCCGGCACCACCAGCGCGGGGACGGTCGCGCGCCCGGTCTCGAGGAGGGACAGCACGGTGCTGGTCAGGTCGGACGCCACCGGGGGCAGCGCTTCCATCGCGGCGCTCGGGCCCACCGCGCCGTGGGCCGCCGCCGCGGGGCCGCGGCGGAGCTTCATGACCAGGTCGCGCATCGAGATGATGCCGACCAGCTCGCCGCCCGCCACCACCGGGATGTGCCGGTAGCCGTGCGCGGCGAATCGCCGGAAGGCGTCGATGACCTCTTCCGTCTCCTCGACCGTGTCGGGCTCCGCGGTCATGTGGTCGCCCACCAGAGCGGCGCGGGGGTCGGCGGCGCCGGCCGCGAACCGGACCAGGTCGCGCTCGGTGAGGATGCCGATCGGGCGGTTCCCCCGCACCACCACGATCGACCCGACCCGCCGCGAGTACATGCGGGCGGCCGCCTCCGCGACGCTCGCTCCCACCTCGGTGGTCAGCACCGAGCGGCTCATGATGTCGCCCACCGTCAGGGCGCGGGTCGGGGGCGTGCTGGCCATGCTTGTCATCCTAGCCCAGTTGTCCGCGGCCGTTGACAGGGTCCCGGCCCGCTACATATCATCGCGCCATGCCACCCCTCGGCCCGGTCACGCTCCCGACGATGTACCGCGTGCGACCGGCCTTCGCGCGCACGCGGCTCGAGGACATCCCGGGCGGGGTCGCCACGACCCTGGTGGCGGGTCGCCTGCCGATCACGCGCGGAGACACGGTCGCGGTCGGCGCGGGGAGCCGCGGCATCGCCAACATCGCGGTGATCGTCCGCGCCACGGTGGACTGGCTGAAGGCGCAGGGGGCGCGGCCCTTCGTGTTCCCGGCCATGGGCAGCCACGGAGGCGCCACCGCGGAGGGCCAGCGGTCGGTCCTGGCCCACTACGGCATCACCGAGGCCACCATGGGCTGCGAGGTCCGGGCCTCCATGGAGGTGATCCAGGTGGGGGAAGCGCTCGGGCTCCCGGTCTGGCTCGACCGGACCGCCTCCGAGGCGGACTGGATCGGGCTGGTGAACCGGATCAAGCCGCACACCGACTTCAAGGGATCGATCGAGTCCGGCCTCTTCAAGATGATGACGATCGGCCTCGGCAAATACCAGGGGGCGACCCAGTACCACCGGGCCAACGTCAACCACGGGTACGAGACCGTGATCACCGCGGTGGGCCGGGAGATGCTGGCCAAGGCCCGGATCGGCTTCGGGCTCGGGATCGTCGAGAACGGCTACGACGAGACCGCGTGCGTCGAGGCCTTCAACGCGGCGGACCTGGAGGCGGGGGAGCGGAGGCTCCTGAAGGACGCGCGCGCCTGGATGGCCCGGCTGCCTTTCGGGCGGCTCGACGTGCTGGTGGTCGAGGAGATCGGCAAGAACGTCTCCGGCTCCGGCATGGACACCAACGTCATCGGCCGCCCGTCGAATCCCCACGAGCCGTTCCCGGCCGATCCCAAGATCCTGTGGATCGTGGCGCTCGACCTCACCGACGAGAGCGAGGGCAACGCCACCGGGATCGGCAACGCCGACTTCACCACCCGGCGCCTCGCCGAGAAGATCGACTGGAAGCCCACCGCGATCAACACCCTCACCGCCTGCGCCCCCAACGGGGCCAAGCTGCCGCTCGTGTTCGAGAGCGACCGCGAGGCGGTGGAGAACGCGCTCAACTGCATCGGCCTCACCCCGCCCGAGCAGGCGCGGGTGGTCCGCATCCGGAGCACCCTCGTGCTCGGCGAGATCGAGTGCTCCGAGGCCCTGCTGTCCGAGATCGCCAAGCGCCCGGACCTCGAGGTCGTCGGCCGCGGGCGGCCGCTCCCGTTCGACGCGGCCGGCCGGATCGTCCCGCTGCTCGCTCATTGAGCGGGCGTTCCGCGCCTTGTCGCTTGACACGCGGCGGCCGGGCGGCGTAGAGTCCGCCAACACCCCCTGATCCCGTGTCACGACCCGTTTCCTCAGCGAGGAGGAGCCCCATGGGACCTCACAACCGCCGCCAATTCCTGACCACGACCGGGGCCGGTCTCGCCGGCATCCTCGCCACGCGCGTGGCGCCCGCGCGCGGCCAGCAGCGAGAGATCTCGTATCTCTGCTGGAACAACTTCGCCCCCGCGTCCGACAAGAAGCTGGCCGAGATCGGCCAGCGCTTCACCAAGGACACCGGGATCAAGCTCAAGATCGACCACATCTCCCACATGGGGCCGCAGCAGGCCAAGTACGCCTCCGAGGTCCAGACCCAGGCCGGGCACGACATGGTGGAGATGCGCATGCACTTCCCGTGGCTCTACGAGCCGCAGCTCGTGGACGTCTCGGACGTGGTCGGCGAGCTCGAGAAGAAGTACGGCAAGGCGGTCGGCTCCGCCTACGAGGGCGCGCACGTCAACGGGGTCTGGCGCGCGGTGCCCCAGTACCACGGCATGTTCGTGGCCGCCTACCGCGAAGATCTGTTCAAGAAGGCCTCCCTCAAGGTGCCGGACACGTGGGAGGAGCTCTACGTCGTCGGGAAAGAGCTGAAGAAGATGGGCAACCCGGTCGGCATCCCCATCAGCCAGAACTACGACTCGATCTCGACCGCGGGCCCGGTGCTGTGGTCGTTCGGCGGCCTGGAGGTGGACAAGGACGGCAAGACGGTGAAGATCAACTCGCCGGCCACCGTGCAGACCGTCGAGTGGTACAAGAAGATGTTCAAGGACTGCATGGAGCCCGAGGTCCTGTCCTGGTCGGACGCGAGCAACAACGAGTCGCTCCAGCAGGGCAAGGCGGGCTGGATCCACAACCCGGTCTCGGCCTACATCGTGGCCAAGCAGCGGAAGCTGGTCACCGCCGATCTCATCAACCACCACCGGAGCCTGGGCGGGCCGAGTGGGCGGCACGAGACCGACACCCCGCGGCACATCGGGATCTGGAAGTTCTCCAAGAACATCGACGCCTCCAAGGAGTGGATCCGCTATCTCCTCGGCAAGCGCGAGGTCTACGACGAGTACATCATGTCGGGCGACGCCTTCAACCTGCCCGCCTACGATAAGCTCCAGGACCACCCGGTGCTCCGGACGGATCCCAAGTACGCGCCGCTCAGGGGTGAGGGAGTGCAGTACCACACCTACGGCTGGCCGGCTCCCGCGTCGGATCGGGTGCAGCTGATCACCAACTCGTACATCCTGCCGAACATGCTCGCCAAGGCGGTGACCGGCACCTCGACCAAGGACGCGATCGCCTGGGCCGAGAACGAGATGAAGAAGATCATCGCAGGGTAGCAGCAGGGTGAGGTGAAGCCGAAGGCGAGCCGAACGCATTCGGCAGGGTGAGGCGCAGCCGAAGGCGAGCCGAACGCATTCGAAAGAGGGGCCAGGGCAGAGTGCACATGGCGGGTAGAGCCGAACGCACATGAAAGAGGGGTCAGGGTAGCGGGCGCATGGCGGTCAGAGCGGACCAGATTCCGGTAGGCCGTGCCCGTCCGCTGACCGCGCGCGTGCGCGGATGGCTCGACCGCGAGTCCGTCCTGGGGCCGGTCTTCGTCAGTCCGGCCCTCATCCTGCTGGTGCTGCTGGTGGCCTACCCGTTCGTCATGGCGCTCTATTTCGCCATGTCGAACGCGTTCATCGGCCGGCCCAGCGAGTTCATCGGCTTCCGCAACTTCATCCGCCTCTGGGACAGCGACACGTTCCGCCAGACCTTCCAGAACGCGTTCGTGTTCACCAGCATCGCGGTGGCCTTCAAGGTCGTGCTCGGCATCATCCTGGCCCTTCTCCTGAACGAGCAGCTCTGGTTCAAGCGGATGATCCGCGGCGCGGTGCTACTGCCCTGGGTCATTCCCACCGCGCTCTCCACCCTCGGCTGGTGGTGGATGTTCAACTCGCTCTACAGCGTGGTGAACTGGACGGGCCTGGCGCTCGGGCTCATGGATCCCCCCGGGCCGAACTGGCTGGGGCAGAGATACTACGCGATGGCGGCGGTGATCATCGTCAACGTGTGGCGAGGACTGCCGTTCTTCGCCATCACCATCCTCGCCGGGCTGGTCGCGATCCCCAAGGAGATCTACGAGGCCGCCCACGCCGACGGGGCGGGAGCGGGCGCGCGCTTCTGGCACATCACGCTGCCGATGCTCAAGCCGGTCCTCGCGGTGGTGGTGCTCTTCTCCACCATCTTCACGTTCAGCGACTTCAACATCGTGTACGTACTCACCCACGGCGGACCCATCAACTCCACCCACCTGTTCGCGACGCTCTCCCGCATGCTCGTGATCGATGTGGGGCGGCTCGGCGAAGGCGCCGCGGTCTCGCTCTACCTCTTCCCGCTGCTGGTCTTCGTCGTCTGGGCCCAGCTCCGCTTCGTGCGGAAGCATGCGAACTGACGCCACGTCGGTGAGCCCATGACGGTGGCCCGGCGGCCGCTGATGCGGCGCGTGGCCATCCATCTGGGCCTGCTGCCGTTCCTGATCTTTGCCCTGTTCCCCTTCTATCACATGACGCTGACGTCCCTGAAGCAGGACCGCGAGCTCTACGACCGTTTCGCGATCCCGCTGATCATCACCCAGGGGCCGACCCTCGAGCACTACAGCAAGCTCCTCTGGGACACCGAGTTCCTGACCTGGACGAAGAACAGCCTGATGGTGACCATCCTCGCCACCGCGATCTCGGTCGTCATCGGGACCATCGCCGCCTACGCGCTGGCCCGGATGCGGTTCTTCGGAGTCGGGGCCTTCGGCACCGGGATCTTCGTGACGTACCTGGTGCCGACCTCGCTGCTCTTCCTGCCGCTGGCGCAAGTGGTGAACTGGATCGGCCTCGCCGATTCCAAGTGGGCCCTCGTGCTCACGTATCCCACCTTCCTGGTGCCGTTCTGCACCTGGCTCCTCATGGGCTACTTCCGCACCGTGCCCAAGGAGGTGGAGGAGTGCGCGATGGTGGACGGGGCCACGCGAGTGCAGGCGCTGCTCCGCATCGTCCTGCCGATCGCCATCCCCGGGCTGGTCTGCGCGATCCTGTTCGCCTTCACGCTCTCCTGGAACGAGTTCATCTACGCGCTGACCTTCACCTCCTCGTCGGACCAGATCACCGCCAGCGTCGGGGTGACCAGCGAGCTGATCCGGGGCGACATCTACTTCTGGGGCTCCCTGATGGCGGGGGCGGTCCTGGGGTCGGTGCCGATCGTCATCCTCTACGTCTTCTTCCTCGACTACTACGTCTCGGGGCTGACCGCCGGCGCCGTGAAGTAGGCCGGCCGCGCGGCGGTCAGCGCGCGGCGGCTCCCCCGCGCCGACGCTGGCGCGCCACCTCGACCAGGGCGGGCAGGATGGAGAGGACGATGATCGCGAAGATCACGAGCGAGAAGTTGCGCCGCACCGCCGGGATGTTGCCGAAGAGATAGCCCCCCATCACCAGGATCACGATCCAGCCCACGCCCCCCGCCACGTTGTAGAAGAGGAAGCGCGCGTAGCGCATCTGCCCGATCCCGGCCACGAACGGCGCGAAGGTCCGCACGATGGGGACGAACCGGGCGATCACGATGGTCTTGGCCCCGTAGCGCTCGTAGAACTCGCGGGTGCGCTCGAGATGGCGGCGGTTCAGGAAGCGCGACTCCTCGTGGAAGACGCGCGGGCCGAGCCGGGCGCCGATCGCGTAGTTGACGCTGTCGCCCAGGATCGCGGCCACGCTCAGCAGCCCGATCACCAGGGCCAGGTCCAGCGCGCCGAGCGCGGCGAAGGTGCCGACCGCGAAGAGCAGCGAGTCGCCGGGCAGGAACGGGGTGACCACCAGCCCGGTCTCGCAAAACACGATCAGGAAGAGGATCAGGTAGGTCCACATCCCGTACTGCTGGATCACCTCGCTCAGGTGCCGATCGAGGTGCAACAGGACGTCGACCAGCATCCAGAGCAGGTCCATGGCCGGATCATTGTACCCGGCCTGACCGAATTCACGGCAGCGGTTGCCTCTCGAATAGGCGTCGCGCCCGCTCGCGCGGGGCCGGGCTTTCGCGAGACCGCGGTCCCACGCGGCTTCCCGGCGCCCCGCGTGGTGGGAGGGACTGGCACACCGGTTGCTCGGCCTCGGGGGGGTCCACGTGAGCGTGTGCTTCGACCCGACAAAGCTGAGCGGCAGATCCTGCCTGGTGGTGGGCGGCGGGGCCATCGCCGCGCGCGCCCTCGGCCCGCTGCTGGAGACGGGGGCCCGCCTCACGGTGGTGAGCCCGACCCTGGCGCCCGCGCTGCTGGCGGTGGCCCGCGACGGACGTCTCCGCTGGTCGCGCGAGTACGCGCGGGGCGACGTGGCGGGCTTCGCGCTCGTCATCGTGGCGACCGACGACGACTCGGTCAACGCGGAGGCCGCGGCCGAGGCCCGCGAGCGATCGGTCGAGGTCGTCGGCGAGCGCCTGGCGGTCTGAGCCGCCGGGCCCGGCCGGACCGGGCTACGCGGGCGACGGGTAGAGGTGGCAGGAGACCCGCCGCCCCTCGGTCTCGCGGAGCGCCGGCTCCTCGGTCGAGCAGCGGGGCATCGCGTGCGGACAGCGCGGGTGGAAGCGGCAGGCGAGCGGCGGGTTGAGCGGGCTCGGTACCTCACCGGTCAGCACCAGCTCCTCACGCTGCTCCGAGGGATGCGACGGGAGCGCCGCCGCGAAGAGGGCCTGGGTGTAGGGGTGCCGCGGCCGGGTCGCGATGGTGGCCGCATCCCCGATCTCCACGATCTGGCCCAGGTACATCACCGCGATGGTGTGGCTCATGTGGGCCACCGCGGCCAGGTCGTGGGCGATGAAGAGGTAGGAGAGTCCCAGCTGGGCCTGCAGGTCGCGCAGCAGGTTCAGGATCTGGGCCCGGATCGACACGTCGAGGGCGGAGACCGGCTCGTCGAGCACGACGAGCCGGGGCGACACCGCGAGCGACCGCGCGATCGCGATGCGCTGCCGCTGCCCGCCCGAGAACTCGTGCGGGAAGAGCTTGGCCGAGCGCTCCGGGAGGCCCACCAGATCGATCAGGCGCGCGATCCGCTTGTCGACCTCCGTCGAGTCGAGGCGCTCGTGGGTGATGAGCGGCTCCGCGATGATCGCGTCCACCCGCATCCGCGGGTTGAGCGAGGCGAAGGGGTCCTGGAAGACGGCCTGGACCGCCTTGCGGTATTGCATGACGTCGCGTCCCTCGAGGCCGCTGATGTCCTGCCCGTCGAAGAGCAGCGAGCCGCCGGTCGGGTTCTCGAGCCGCAGGACCAGCTTGGCGGTGGTGGTCTTCCCGCACCCGGATTCCCCGACCACGCCGAGGGTCTTGCCGGTGCCGATCGAGAAGTTCACCCCGTCCACCGCGCGCACCACCCCGAGCGGCTTGGCGAGGAAGCCCCGGCGCACCGGGAAGTGCTTGGTGAGGTTGCGGGCCTCGAACAGCGGCGCCCGGTCGGTCATCGGATTCCGGTGGGCGCGGCGGCGGTGGGAACGGCGGCCGGGACGTTGAGCCAGCAGCGCGCGGTGTGGCTCGGGCCAAGCACGGTCTCGGGCGGCGCCTCCTCGCGGCAGCGCGACATGGCCTGGGGGCAGCGCGGGTGGAACGCGCACCCGCCGGGCGGTGCGGCCAGGTCCGGCGGCTGACCCTCGATCGCGGTGAGCCGCTCCCGGCCGTCGCCCATCCGCGGGATCGACTCCAGCAGCGCGCGGGTGTAGGGATGGGCGGGCGCGTCGAAGATGCGCGTGACCGGGCCCCACTCCACCAGGCGTCCCGCGTACATCACCGCCACCTGGTCGCACATCTTGGCCACGATGCCCAGGTTGTGGGTGATGAAGATCAGGGCCAGCCGGTGCTCGCGCTGCAGGTCCCGGAGCAGGTTCAGGTACTGGGCCTGGATCGTGAGGTCGAGGCTCGTGGTGGGCTCGTCCGCGATCAGCAGCCGGGGCGCGCAGGAGATGGCGATGGCCCCCACGATGCGCTGGCGCATGCCGCCCGACATCTGGTGCGGGTACTCGCGCACCCGCGCCTCCGGGGCGGGGATGCGGACCGACTTCAGGAGGTCGGTGGCGCGGCTCCACGCGGAGCGCCGGCCCACGCCCTCGTGCACGCGCAGGGGCTCCGAGACCTGGTCGCCGATCGTGAACAGGGGGTTCAGCGACGCCATCGGATCCTGCAGGATCATCGCGATGCGCTTGCCGCGCACCCGGCGCATCTCCACGTCGGACTTCGTGAGCAGGTCCTCGCCCTCGAAGAGGATCTCGCCCGCGACGATCTTGGCCGCGGGGGGCAGCAGGCGCAGGATCGTGAGCGCGAGCGTGCTCTTGCCCGAGCCGGACTCGCCCACGATGCCGAGCGTGCTGCCCGGGGCCAGGGTGAGCGAGACCTCGTCCACCGCGCGCACCACGCGGGTCCCGCGCGCGCTCACGTAGTGGGTCGAGAGACCCTTCAGCTCGAGGAGCGGCGCGTCGCTCACAGCTGGCGGAGCTGCGGGTCGAGCTTCACGCGGAGCCAGTCACCCAGGAGGTTGGCGGACAGCACCATCAGCATGATGCAGCAGCCGGGGAGCACGGTGAGCCACCAGTACCCCGCCATCAGGCCCTTCTTGCCGTCCGCGAGCATGAGGCCCCAGGCGGGCTTGGGCGGCGGCACGCCGACGCCGAGGAACGAGAGCGCGGCCTCGGTCACCACCACCACCCCCAGCATGAGGGTGCCGAGCACGATGGCGGAGTTGAGGACGTTCGGCAGGATGTGCCGCTTCATGATCGTGCGCTTGGAGCAGCCGGCCACGATGGCGAGGCGGACGAAGTCGCGCTCCTTGAGGGAGAGCACCTCCCCGCGGATCACCCGCGCGTAGCGCGTCCAGTACACGAGGCCCAGGATGATCACGATGTTCATCTCGCTCGGGCCCACCACCGCGGCGAGGAAGATCGCGTAGGTGAGCGCGGGAATGGCGAGCCAGGCGTCGGTGACCCGCATGATGACCTGGTCCACCCAGCCCCCCAGGTAGCCGGACAGGATGCCGAGGCCGGTGCCGACGACGCCCGCGAACAGCACCGCGGTGAAGCCCACCACGATCGAGACGCGCGCGCCGAAGATCAGCCGCGAGAGCACGTCGCGCCCGAGGTGATCGGTGCCCAGGATGAACTTCTCGCTCCCGCCCTGCTGCCAGAACGGGGGACGGAAGCGCTCCCCCAGGCTGCCCACCTCCGGATCATGGGGCGCGAGCACGTTGGCAAAGATCGCGGCGAACAGCAGCAACCCCAGGATCGACATCGGGATCAGGGGGAAGCCCTCGCTCCGAAAGGAGGAGAGGCGCCAGGCGACGGTGAGCGCGGCCGAGCGGCTGGTCATCGTTCGAGCCGGATACGCGGATCGATCACCGCGTAGAGAACGTCCACGAGCAGGTTCACGATCACGATCATGAAGCCTCCCAGGATGACGGTGGCCTGAACCACCGGAAAGTCGCGGAATGCGATGCCCTCGGCGAGCAGGCGACCGACGCCGGGCCAGGCGAACACCGTCTCCACCACCACCGCCACGTTCACCATGATGACCAGGTTGATCCCGGCCAGGGTCAGCACCGGAATCAGCGCGTTCTTGAACGCGTGCTTGCCAATCACCAGCGCCTCGGGCAGTCCCTTCAGGCGGGCCAGCTTCACGTACTCCGAGCCCAGCACGTCCAGCATGGAGGACCGGGTGAGCCGCATGTGGGCGGCCGCGAAGTACCAGCCGAGCGCGAAGGCGGGCATGACCACGTGGGCGGCCGAGCCCGAGCCGGAGGACGGGAGCCAGCCCAGGTAGACCGAGAAGAACAGGATCAGCAGCAGGCCCACCCAGAAGGAGGGCAGGGAGAGGCCCAGCAGGGCGAAGACCTTCCCCGCGCTGTCCCACCAGCGATTCACCCGCACCGCCGCGATGATACCGGTCGGGATGCCGATCACCAGCGAGAAGGCCATCGCGGCGGCGGCGAGGAGGAGCGAATTCGGCAGGCGCGAGAGGTACAGCTCGAGCACCGGCATGCGGTAGTAGAACGAGTGGCCGAGGTCGCCCCGGAGTAGGCTCATCGCGAAGTGGCCGTACTGGACCCAGAGCGGGCGGTCGAGCCCGAACTGGGTGCGGATGGCGTCGATGTCGGCCTGGCTCGCGCCCGGCTCCACCAGGAGGACGGCGGGGTCGCCGGTCAGGCGCACGAACAGGAAGATGGTGACGGACAGCAGCACCAGCGAGATGAGGGCGTAGCCGACCCGCTTGAGGATGTAGCGCTTCACGGCCGCTTGAGCCTCAGGTCCTCGTAGGGGGCCGAGTAGGCGTGGTTGGCGATGAGCCCGAGGCCGTGCACCTCGAGGCGCGGGCCCACCCCGTTGAGGAAAGCCGGCTCGATCACCGGGCCGAACATGACCTTGTCGTGGATGAGCTGCTGCATCTTGTGGAGAATCTGCTGCCGCGCCCGCGGGTTCATCTCGTTGGCCTGCTCGCCGTAGAGGCCGTCGACGTCGGGGTACGCGCCGTAGGCATAGCGGCCGCCGCTGACCGCGTACTGCTCGAGGCGGGTGGGGGCGTTGCCGGGGGCACCGCTGCCGCTGAAGATGACCCCGCGGAGCTTCTTCTCGCCGTACTCCTTGAAGAACGCGGCCCGCTCCATGGGCCGCAGCCGGAGCCGGATGCCGACCTGCTGCAGATAGTTGGCCACCGGCTCGCCGATGGCCACCCCGTAGATCGTGTCCCCCGAGAGATCGCCGCTCTCGAAGCCGTTCGGATAACCCGCCTCCGCGAGCAAGGCGCGGGCCCGCTTCGGGTCGTAGGGATAGGGCGGCGGGCTCCAGAAGTACTCCATGCCCTGCGGGATGAACGAGTAGGAGAGCTTGGAGAGGCCCAGGTAGACGGCCTGGTTGATGCCGGCCCGGTCCATCGCCAGGTTGGCGGCCAGGCGCACCCGGCGATCGTGCCACGGCGACTTCGGGTCCCACTGGTCGGGGAAGACGAGCCAGGTGGTGAACAGGAAATAGGTCGGCACCAGCCGGAGGCCGGGGGTGCGCTTGACCTCCTCGGCCAGGGGGCCGGTGATCGAGTAGGCCACGTCCACCTCGCCGCGCGTGAGCGCGGCCAGGCGCGTCGACTCGTCGGGGATCGTGCGGAACACGAGGGTCTTCACCGCGGGGGATTTCCGCCAGTACGCCTCGTGGGCCTCGAGGGTCAGCTCCACGCCCGGCTTGAACGCCACGAACTTGTATGGCCCCGCGCCCACCGGGGCCTTCTTGAAGCCCTCCTCGCCCACCTGCTCCACGTACTTCTTCGGCACGATCCAGGCCGCGCCGGTGGCCGGCGTCGCGTAGAAGGCCAGGAAGTCGGGCCAGGCCTGCTTGAGGGTGAAGCGGACCCGCAGGGGATCCACCACCTCGACCTTGGCCACCTTGCTCTTGAGCAGGCTCGCGCTCGCGCCCCGGTAGCGCTCGAAGGAGAACTTCACGTCCTCGGCGGTCATGACCTCGCCGTTGTGGAAGCGGACGTTCTTGCGGAGCACGAACTCGTAGACCAGGCCGTCCTTCGAGGCGGTCCACGACTCGGCCAGGCTCGGGGCCATCGGCTGGCCCGGCATCGGCTTCACCAGGGCGTCGTGCAGCGCGTAGAGGACCATGAAGGGGGTGATGATGCCGGAGGTCTCCGCGGGGTCGAACCAGGTCGGGGCCAGCGTGATGTGCACCGCCCACGTGGCCTGCCCCTCGGCGGCGTCCGCCGGGGCGGGCCCGATCGGGAGCCCGGCGGAGAGGACGGCCAGGGGGAGCGTCAGGGCCAGGACCACGGAGCGCGCGCGCGCGGGTCTCACGGTCCGGGTCGCCTCGCGCGGTCGTCGGACGGCAGACCGGTCTCGAGGGCGGCCGTGCAGGCCGTCGCGAGGGCCGTCGGGCGTGTCCGCCGTTGTCCGGTCATCACCATCGTCTCCTCCATGAGACGAAGGGCCGAGCGGGTAGAGAAGTTGATCGGGCCTGATTCCGGTCTGCGGGTGCCGCGATTATCGACGAAACGCCCGTCTTGTCAATGGCCCGCCTCGCGTCGACGGCGACGGTTGTCTTTACCCGGCGCCTCGCGAGCCGACCATCGACCTAACGCTCGGCGCGCTCCGAGGTGTAGCGCTCGATCAGCCGGGTGAGGGCGCGGATGTTCCGGTCGAAGACCTCCACCGCCCGGTGCACGGTGTCCACGCTGGTCGCGTCGAGCCGGAGGATGTGAGCCCAGCCCGCGATGGCGTTGAGCGGCACCCGCAGGTCGTGGCCGAGCTGGTGCCGCTCGGCCCGCTCTACGCTTTCGAGCCGCTCGACCGTCTCCCGGAGGGCCTGCACGCCCTCGACGAGCGACGCGCGGTCGGGTCCATCCGCGAGCCGCGTCACCCCCTGCTCGAGACGCTCCAGGCGGGCCCTCAGGTCCTGCGTCTTTTCGCTCGCGCTCATCGCGCCGATCATGCCGACCCGCCCCGGGGGATGTGCCGGTGCAGGAGCCCCCACCGCTGCAGCATGTTGTGGAGCGTCTTGGTGCTGATCCCGAGCCGATCGGCGGCCCGGGTCTTGTTGTTGCTCTCCGCGGCCAGGGTGCGCAGCACGAACTGCTTCTCGACCTCGCGCAGGGGCAGGCCGATCGGCGCGGTGAGCATCTCGGAATCGCCGCTCCACGACGCCACCGGCGCCACCGGGGACGTGCCGGGCAGGATCTTGGCGGTGATCATGTCGCCCTCGCAGGCGATGAACGCGCGCTCCACGACGTTGCGGAGCTCGCGGACGTTGCCCGGCCACGCGTGCGACATGAGGATCTTCAGCGTGGCGTCGTCGACGCCGGTGATGCGCTTGTCGTACTTGGCGTTGAACTCCTCGATGAAGCCGGTGACGAGGAGGGGGATGTCCTCGACCCGCTGGCGGAGCGGGGGCACCGCGAGGGTGAAGACGTTGAGTCGATAGTAGAGGTCTTCGCGAAAGACCCCGTCCTTCATGGCCGCGAACGGGTCCTTGTTGGTGGCGGCCACGACCCGGACGTCCACCGAGATCTCGGTCTTGCCGCCGAGGCGGCGGAAGGCCCCCTCCTCGAGGACGCGGAGGAACTTGGCCTGGGTGCCGGGCTGCATCTCGGCGACCTCGTCGAGGAGGAGGGTGCCGCCGTGGGCGAGCTCGAAGCAGCCCTCGCGGCGGTCGCGGGCGTCGGTGAAGGCGCCGCGCTCGTGGCCGAAGATCTCGCTCTCGAGCAGGGTCTCGGGCATGGCGGCGCAGTTGACGGCGACGAAGGGGCCGCTGGCGCGGGCGGACAGCTCGTGGAGGGTGCGGGCCACCAGCTCCTTGCCGGTGCCGGTCTCGCCGTGGATGAGGACGGGGGCGGGGGTGGCCGCGGCCTGCTCGATGAGCCGGTGGACCTCCTGCATGGGCGCGCTGCGCCCGATGAGCCGGCCGAGGCCCCACACGTCCTTCACCCGCCGTCGCAGGATCGTGATCTCGTCGAGCGTCCGGCCGCGCTCGAGTGCCTTCTCGATGAGCAGCCGCAGTCGGTCGAGATCCACCGGCTTGGTGAGGTAGTCGTAGGCTCCCTGCCGCATCGCGCCCACCGCGGTGTCGACGGTGGCCCGGCCGGTCAGGATGATGACCGGCACGCGGGGCATCTCCTGCTGGAGCGCGGTCAACAGGCTGAGCCCGTCCATGTCCGGCATGATCAGATCGGTGACCACCAGAGACGGGCGCAGCGCCGCCGCCTTCTCCAGCGCCTCGCGTCCCTCCGAGGCCACCTCGGTCGCGTAGCCCCAGGTCCCGAGGATCGTCTGGAGCGCGGCCCTCGAGTCCTCCTCGTCGTCGACGATCAGGAGGGTCGGTTTCGATGACATGACGGACGAACCGTCGTGCGCGGCCCGCTCTCGCCGCGGGAGGCGCCAAAAGGGTGCGGTAAGAACGACCGGAAGCAGCGCGCGCGCCGCGGGCGGGCGAGAAATTCCTACCCGGTAAGGAGCGCGCGCGGGTCGGACGCAACGTCGCCACTGCGCCGCGACCCGCCCGCCAAATCGGCCACGAGCCGAAGGATCGGCGTGGCAGCCCGCTTGCTTTACGCGAGGGGCTCACGTGGAGGCTCACCGAGGATCCGGACGCGGAAAGGAGCGGGCGATGACGGAACGGAACGAGCTGGAAGGGTCACTGCTGGCCGAGATCAACCGACGTACCAAGGAGATCTCGGAGACGCAGCACGAGCTGGCCCGGCAGCAGCGCATCCTTTCGAAGGCGGCCACTCTCCTGCGGCTCGGCAAGGGGGCGCCCACGGTGCTGGCCGAGATACGGGAACAATGCCCGGATCTGCTGCGGGAATATTGCGACCTCCAGGTGACGCTCACGCCGCCCCCGCCGCTGCGCCCCGTCCCACGCGCGGCGGCCTCGGCCTGACCGCGGGCGGCGCATCCCGCGGACCGAGGCTGGTCTCCGCCGGCCCGCGAGCCCGTCGCGGGCTCAGGCCGATGGGGCCAGCGAGCGAGCCCACTCCGGCCGGATCCGCATCCGGGTGAGAGCTTCCATCACGCGGTGGGGGCTTCCCAGATCCGACCACAAGATGCGCGGGAGCCGCGAGACACTCAGCGCCTCCGGGCACGTCTCGAGGACGGCCCGGGAGAAGTTCATCTTCGGCATCAGCTCGAAGGCCTGACGGACCGCGTCGGGCTCCTCGGGCGTTCCCGCGAAGGGCTCGATCCGGGCGAGACGCTCGCTCAGCTCGGGCAGCGCCTGGCCGCCGGTCTGGACCAGCGTCGCCACCTTGCCGACGATGATCGAGGTGTTCCAGAGATGCCCGGCGGTCATGCACGCGCGCGCCCGCGCCACCGCGGGCTTCTCCCAGAACTGCCGGACCCCCCGGATGGGGCCGCTGGACAGCTCGCCCAGGCCCTCGCCGGGCTCGATCCACCCGTACTCGACCTCCGGCGACGTCGGCTGCGCGCCCAGCAGCACGAGCCGATCGGGGTTCTTCTCGACCCACGCCGCCACCTCGGCCACGTGGGCCATGAAGCTGGTCTCACCCAGGAGGAAGTGGTCGGACGGGAAGATGGCCGCGATCGCCTCCGGGTTCCGCCACGCGATCCAGTGAGCCGGATAGAGCACCCCGGCGGCGGTGCCGCGGTCGACCGGTTGGACCAGGATGGTCGGGCGAGGCGCGGCGGCGAACTCCTCGGCGATATAGCCGGCGTGATGCCGGACGGTGACGACCAGGGTGCGCGCCTCCGGGATCGCCAGCCCGATCCGATCCAGGGTCTGGCGCAGCAGCGTCCGGGCGCCCAGCAGGCGCACGTACTGTTTGGGTCGGTCGTCGCCGATGATCTGACGCACCAGTGGCCGCAGGCGCAGGCCTTCGCCCCCCGCGAGGACGATGGCCCAGCAGTTCTGCTGCCCGGGCATGCGGATCGCGCCCTCGGTCTTGAATCCGTCTCGCGGTTGGGCGCCTAGAAGCGTCGGCTGGGTCATGCTCTCCTCCTGGCCTCGAAGGCCTCGGGCTGATGGTCGTAGCCGGCGGACGGAGTTCAAGCGACGTGCCATCGGCGCGACCCGCGCCGCGCCGCCGGGGCCCGCGATTTGCGCGGGGTCCCTCGAGCCGGAGGGAATGCGCCGCCGCGCACTCAGGAAGATCTACCGGGTTGTTTCTTCCTCTCGCGCCCGCGCGGCATGATGGGCGATGCGGGCCGCGCGGCGGAGATCGTCGACGAAGCGATGCGCTTCCGCCTCCCGGTTCTCCGGCTCCGGGATGCGGAGGATCGCGGAGGGATGAATCGTCACGCAGGTGCGAAAGCCCTCCGGCGAGGTGAGGGGCTCGCCCGGCTCGCGCTGATGGTGACCCGACGCTGCAGGACCGCCTGGGCCGCGGTCACGCCCAGGCAGACGATGACCTCGGGGCGGATCAGCGACAGCTCCTGCTCGAGCCATGGGCGGCAGGCTTCGACCTCGCTCTGGCTCGGGCGTTCGTGGATGCGTCGCTTCCCGCCGCTCCGGTCCTTCCTCCACTTGAAGTGCTTGACCGCGTTGGTGACGTAGAGCCGGGAGCGGTCGAGGCCGGCCTCCCCGAGCGCCCGATCGAGCAGCCGGCCGGCCGACCCCACGAACGGCCGTCCGGCCAGGTCCTCCTCGTGTCCAGGCTGCTCGCCCACCAGCACGCTCCGCGCGCGCCCATCCCCTTCGCCGAACACGGTCTGCGTCGTGTGGCGGTAGAGTGGGCACGCGGTGCACCCGGCGGCTTTCCGGCGGAGCGTCTCGAGCGGCGTCACGGTGTCCTGCCCGCGCACGCCGCGTGCCAGCCGGATCCGCCGCGGAAGAGGCATCCGGCGCCCGCATTCGCCGCCGCGGCCGCCCTGGACGCGGCGCGGGGTGGCGGGATGACTCGGTAAGGCTTACTCCGCTATAATGCGGGCCGTGAAACCACTCATCGTGCTCGGAGGACCCATCCACCCGGATGGGATGAAGCAGCTGGAGGCGGAGGCGCGGGTGGTCGTGACCGACGCCACGAGCGAGGCGGGGATGATCGCCGCCGCCAGGGACGCGGAGGGGATCCTGTTCCGCTCCAAGCCGGACTGCAGCCGCAGCCTGATGGCGGCCTGCCCCAAGCTCAAGGTGGTGGGACGGCACGGTGTCGGCCTCGACATCGTGGATCTGCCGGCGGCCACCGACCTGGGGGTGGCGGTGGTGCACGCGCCCGGCTCCAACTCGAACTCGGTGGCCGAGCACGCGATCATGCTGATGCTGGCCTGCGCCAAGCAGGCGGTGGTGGTGGACCGGCGCACCCGCAAGGCGGATTGGGGCAAGGGCCGCTGGCAGGGCCTCTTCGAGATGAACGGCAAGACCCTCGGCATCATCGGGGTCGGCAACATCGGCCGCCGGGTGGCCAAGACCGCGGGGGCGCTCGGCATGCGGGTGATCGGCTACGACAAGTACGTGCCCGCCGACGAGATGCGCAACCGCGGAGTCGAGCCGATGCCGGACATGGCCTCCGTGCTCCGCCAGGCCGACGTGGTGACCTGCCACACCCCGCACACCAAAGAGACGCACCACATGATCGACGCGGCCGCGGTCGCCCAGATGAAGGACGGGGTGATCTTCGTGAATACGTCCCGGGGAAAGACCCAGGACGAGAATGCGCTCGTGGCCGGACTCGAGAGCGGGAAGATTCGCGCCGCGGGCATCGACGTCTTCGAGGAGGAGCCCGCCTCCTCCGACAACCGCTTCTTCCAGCTCGAGAACGTGATCGTCTCCCCGCACATCGCGGGGGTGACCCGGGAGAGCACGCGGAACACCGCGCTCCAGGTGACCGCGGAGATGCTCCGCGTGCTGCGCGGCGAGAAGCCCCACGTCCTCGGCAACCCCGATCTCTGGCCGAAGCTCGGCCACCTCAAGTAGACCGACCGGAGGCCGATCATGCCCATCGACGCCCGTCTTCCGAAGGAGATCCGCGCCGATATTCGAGCCGGACGCCTGAACGCGGTGACCGCCGGGCTGGCGCCCGGCTATGTGCAGGCCAACCTCGCGGTGCTGCCGAAGGAGCAGGCTTACGATTTCCTGCTCTTCTGCCAGCGCAACCCGCGGCCGTGTCCGCTCATCGAGGTCACCGAGGCGGGCTCGCCGGAGCCGGTGGGGGTGGCCCCCGGCGCCGACCTCCGGACCGACCTGCCGCGCTACCGCATCTACAAGGACGGCGTGCTCGCGGACGAGGTGACCGACGTCCGGCCCTTCTGGCGGGACGACCTGGTCGCCTTCCTGCTCGGCTGCTCGTTCACCTTCGAGTGGGCCCTGCTCGACGCGGGCATCCCGATGCGCCACATCGAGCTGGGCAAGAACGTGGCGATGTGGAAGACGTCCGTGCAATGCCGGCCCGCCGGCCAGTTCCACGGCCCCATGGTGGTCTCGATGCGTCCCATCCCCACCGGGCTCCTGTCCAAGGCGGTGACCGCGTCCGCGCGCTTCCCCGGCGCCCACGGGGCGCCGGTGCACGTGGGCGATCCGGCCGCTCTCGGCATCGCCGACGTGAACAAGCCGGACTGGGGCGACTCGGTCGGCGTGCGCGCGGGCGAGGTGCCGGTGTTCTGGGCGTGCGGGGTCACTCCGCAGGCGGTGGCGCTGGCCTCGAAGCCCGCGTTCATGATCACCCACAGCCCGGGCCACATGTTCATCACCGACCTGCCGAACCACGCGCTGGCCGCGATTTGACGCTTCGCGCGCGGTGACGATCTGGCCCGAGCCGCGCCTCCTGCCGTGCGGGGATCGCGCGGTCTCCGTCGAGCTGGGCGACGAGGTCAACCGGGAGGTGAACGCCCGGATCCTCGCGCTCGAGTACCTGCTCCAGCAGCGGCGGCTGCCCGGGGTCGGGGAGACCGTCCCCAGCTACCGCGCCCTCCTCGTCTACTACGATCCGCTGGAGATCGACTACGAGACGCTCGGTGCGACGCTGCGCGAGCTCTGCGCGGAGGCCCGGCCGGAGGTCCTGCCGCCCGCGCGGACGGTGGAGCTGCCGTGCTGCTACGAGGGTGAGCTCGGCTTCGAGCTCGAGGCCGCCGCCCTGAAGCTCGGCCTCGCCCCCGCCGAGGTGGTCCGGCTGCACGCGGCGGCCGACTACTACGTGTACTTCGTGGGGTTCACCCCCGGCCTGCCCTACATGACCGGGATGCCCGACCGCCTGACCATCCCGCGCCTGCAGAACCCGCGGGCCAAGACGCCGCCGGGCAGCGTCAGCATCGGGGGGATCCAGTGCTGCATCTACTCCGTCGAGAGCCCCGGCGGCTTCTGGGTCCTGGGACGCACCCCGGTGCGCCTCTACGACCCGGACGCTTCCGACCCGATCCTGCTGCGCGCGGGTGACCACGTGCGCTTCCACGCGATCGACCGCGCCGAGTACGACGCCATCGCGGCGGTGGTCGAGACGGGCCGCTACGCGCCCCGGATCACCGGCGCGGCCTCGTGAGCGACCTGCTCGTCCAGGAGCCGGGCCCGCTGACCACCATCCAGGACCTTGGCCGCTTCGGACACCTGCGGGTCGGCATCCCGACCTCGGGCCCGATGGATCGCGACGCGTTCGTGCTCGCCAACCGGCTCGTCGGCAACCCGGACGGCGCCGCCGCGCTGGAGTGTACCGTGATCGGCGCCCGCATCGAGCTGACCGACGATCGCCTGGTCGCGGTGACCGGGGCCGACATGCCGCCGACCGTGAACGGGGCGGCGGTGCCGGCCTGGCAGGCGGTGGCGGTGAAGGCGGGCGACGTGCTGCGGCTCGGCCCGGCCCGGAGCGGGGTGCGCGCCTACCTGGCGGTGGCCGGCGGTCTCGAGACCCCGGTCGTGCTCGGCTCGCGCGCGACCTACGTGCGCGGCCGCCTGGGCGGCCTCGGGGGCGGCGCGCTGCGCCGGGGCGACCGGCTGCCGCTGGGCCCCGCCGTGGCGGCCCGCTCCCGCGGGCTGAGGGCCGGCCAGGTGCCGGTCTACGGCGCCGAGGCCACCGTCTCCGTGATCCTCGGGCCGCAGGACGACCGGTTCACCGCGGCGGGCATCGCGGCCTTCCTGGAGGGGCCGTACGAGCTCCTGCCGCAGAGCGACCGCATGGGCGCGCGGCTCAAGGGTCCGTTCATCGAGCACACCCGCGGCCACGACATCGTCTCCGACGGCGTGCCGATGGGCGGGATCCAGGTCATCGGCGAGGGCCAGCCGATCGTGCTGCTCGCCGACCGGCAGTCGGCGGGCGGCTACACCAAGATCGCCACCGTCTGCTCGTTCGACCTGGGCCGCATCGCCCAGCTCAAGCCGGGCGGGCGACTCACCTTCCGCCGCGTGACAGTGGCCGAGGCTCATGCGATGCTTCGGGACAGCCGCCGGGCGCTGGACGCGGCCATCGAATAGGAGGAGGAGCCCATGACTCTCGAGCGCGCCGTCACCGACTACCAGGCCAAGACCCCCCGCTCGCGCCAGCTCTTCGAGGAGGCGCTGCGGGTCATGCCGGGCGGCAACAGCCGTACCACCACCTTCTTCGATCCGTACCCGTTCTACATCACCCGGGGCGAGGGCGCGCGGATCTGGGATGCCGACGGGGTGGAGCGTGTCGACTTCAACGGCAACTACACGAGCCTGATCCTGGGCCACGCCAACCCGGCGGTGGTCAAGGCCATCCAGGACACCGCGGTCCACGGCATGTCCTTCCCGGGCCCGAGCGAGCACGAGATCCGCCTCGCGGAGAGCCTCACCACCCGCATCCCGGGCCTGGAGGTGGTGCGCTTCGCCAACTCCGGCACCGAGGCCACCATGCACGCGGTGCGGGTCGCGCGGGCGTTCACCGGCCGCGCCAAGATCGCCAAGTTCGAGGGCGCCTACCACGGCACCCACGACTGGGTGCTGGTGAGCGTCGCCCCCGACCCGGCCTCCGCGGGCTCGCGCAAGCGGCCGAAGTCGGTGGCGTGGTCGGCGGGCGTGCCTCCGATGGTGCTGAAGCACGTGGTGGTGCTGCCGTGGAACGACGCGGACGCCTGCGCGAAGATCCTCGAGAAGCAGGGGAGCGACATCGCGGCGCTGCTGATCGACCCGCTGCTCGCCAACGCGGGGATGATCCCGGTGCGCGAGGGCTTCCTCGAGAAGCTCCGTGAGGTCACCGCGCGGCTCGGCATCCTGCTCATCTTCGACGAGGTCATCTCGTTCCGGGTGGGACGCGGCGGCGCCCAGGAGCGGTTCAATATCCGGCCCGATCTCACCACCCTCGGCAAGATCATCGGGGGCGGCCTCGCGGTGGGCGCCTTCGGGGGGCGCGCGGAGGTGATGAACTACTACGACCCGCGTGACGGCAAGGGCCGCATCAACCACGGCGGCACCTTCAACGCCAACCCGCTCACCATGGCGGGCGGCGTCGCGACCATGGACCAGCTCACCCCGGAGGCGTACGCGCGTCTCGAGGCGCTCGGCGACCGCCTGCGCGACGGGGTGCGGCGGCTCCTGCGCAAGAAGGGCTACGCGGGCCAGATCACCGGGGTGGGCTCGCTCTTCTGGCTGCATCACACGAAGAAGAAGCTCAGCGACTACCGCTCGGCCCGGCCCGACGACCCGCAGGCGCCCGCGCGCACCTTCCTGGGCCTGGTCAACGAGGGCGTGCTCCTCTCGCAGCGCGGACTCGGCGCCTGCTCGCTGGCCATGACCGACGCCGACGTCGACCGCTTCGTGGAGACGCTGGGCCGGGTGCTCGACTAACCCCTCTCCCCTGAGGGGAGAGGGTAGGGTGAGGGGTGGGGTATGCCGAAGACGATCGATCTCAACTGCGACATGGGCGAGTCGTACGGGCGCTGGACGCTCGGGGCCGACGAGGCGATCATGCCGCTCATCAGCTCGGCCAACGTGGCGTGCGGCTTCCACGGCGGCGATCCCCACGTGATGCGCAAGACGGTGGAGCTGGCGCTCGCGCACGGGGTGGCGCTGGGGGCGCATCCCTCGCTCCCCGATCTCATGGGCTTCGGCCGCCGCAAGATGGACGTGAGCCCGCGCGAGCTGCAGGACTACTTCGCCTACCAGACCGGCGCCCTGCGCGAGCTGGCCCGCGCGGCCGGCGCCACCCTGCAGCACATGAAGCCCCACGGCATCCTCTACGGCATGATGGAGACCGACGAGGCGCTCGCCACCGCGGCGGGCCAGTCCGCGATCGACTCGGGCCTCATCCTGATGACGCTCGCCTCCGGCCGCTACGACGCGACCTGCCGGAAGATGGGCGCGCGGGTCGCCTCGGAGGGCTTCGCGGACCGCGCGTACAACGTGGACGGCACCCTCGTCTCGCGCAAGATCGAGGGCTCGCTCATCACCGACCCGGCCCGGGCCGCGGCCCAGGCGGTCCTGATGGCCACCCAGGGCAAGGTGCGCACCATGGACTCAGTCGACATCGACATCTCGGTCCAGACCATCTGCTGCCACGGCGACACCCCGGGCGCCGAGCGCATCGTGCGCGCGGTGCGCGAGGCGCTGGAGAAGGCGGGCTGCCAGGTCAAGCCGCTGCGCGACTGGCTGCCCGCCCACTGATGTC
>WNFC01001513.1_pt1 | contig 36418 bp, 40 predicted proteins | sample 5400541 | NCBI WGS metagenome assembly WNFC01 (sample SAMN13153342, study PRJNA577476) | soil metagenome | isolation source: 120 cm saprolite under Douglas fir tree site 2 hole 2 replicate 1 | place: USA:California | collected 2015-04-18
GAGGTCGAGGGCGCCTCGCCCGCACTCGCGGCCGAAGTCCGTGCAGAGCTTCAGTCCTTCGAGGGCCGCAGCCTCGTCGCCGTGAACGGTGGGGCCGTCGAGCAACGTGTGAACGGCCTCCCGAGCGTTCGCGCAGCCACGGTCGACCGTTCGTTCCCGCACACCCTCCGGATCCTCGTCGTGCCCGAGCTGCCGGTGGCCGTGCTCAGGCGAGGAGCGGAGTCCTGGCTTGTGTCCGCCCGTGGACGTGTCGTCGCGACGATCCCACTGGGGACGCGCCGCGACCTTCCCCGGATCTGGGTCCCGACACGTACCGAGATCGCAAAGGGCGCCTTCCTGGCCGATGGGCCGGGTGCGCTCGCGGCTCGCTCCCTCGCAGCCTTCGTCGGCAGCGGCTTCTCCAGCCGGATCGCATTCGTGCGCGGGCTCGACGGTCAGATCACCCTCGGCCTGCGCGGCGGGCTCGAGATCAAGTTGGGCGCGCCGGTCGACCTGCGCCTGAAGATCGCGATCGCGCGCGGCATCCTCCCGACCCTCGCGCTGCCCGGAGCGGGCGGCCCCGACTATCTGGACATCACCGTCCCCGAGCGCCCGGTCGCGGGCCGCAACCCTCAACCCTCAGGTCGAGCTTGATGGTTGTGCGCGTTGACACCCCGGTATCAGCAGCGTACCCTCCTGCGAAGGAGGCGCTCGGCAGCCCCAACGCTTTAGTCCAGCTTGAGGCCGGGCCGTCTTCAGTCGTATGAGCCAAACAGGGAATTACCTCGCGGTCATCAAGGTCGTCGGCGTCGGCGGCGGAGGCACCAACGCGGTCAACCGCATGGTGGACGCAGGCCTTTCCGGGGTCGAGTTCATCGCCGTGAACACCGACGCGCAGGCGCTGATGATGACGGACGCCGACGTGAAGATTCAGATAGGTGCCGAGGTGACGCGCGGCCTCGGGGCCGGAGCGGACCCCGAAGTCGGGTTGGCGGCCGCGCAGGAGAGCCGCGACGAGCTCAAGGAGGCCCTCAAGGGCGCGGACATGGTCTTCATCACCGCCGGCGAGGGCGGCGGCACCGGCACGGGCGGGGCGCCCATCGTCGCGGAGCTCGGTCAGGAGATCGGCGCGCTCACGGTCGGCGTCGTCACGCGGCCCTTCGCGTTCGAGGGTCGCAAGCGAGCCGAGCAGGCCGAGCGCGGCGTCGACCATCTGCGCGACCGGGTCGACACGTTGATCGTGATCGAGAACGACCGGCTCCTCCAGGTCGTCGAGCGCCAGACGTCCGTCGTCGAGGCGTTCCGGATGGCGGACGACATCCTGCGCCAGGGTGTCCAGGGGATCACCGACCTGATCACCGAGCCCGGCCTCGTGAATCTGGATTTCGCCGACGTCAGGACGATCATGCGCGACGCCGGCTCGGCCCTGATGGGAATCGGCCGCGCCTCCGGCGAGAACCGCGCGGCGGAGGCGGCGCGGACCGCAGTGTCGTCCCCGCTCCTCGAAGCGTCGATCGAAGGCGCCACCGGGATCCTGCTCAACATCACCGGCGGCTCCGACATCGGCCTCTTCGAGGTCAATGAGGCGGCCGAAGTGGTCACCGGAGCGGCCGACCAGAACGCCAACGTCATCTTCGGCGCAGTCATCGACGACGCGCTTCGTGAGGAGGTCCAGGTCACCGTCATCGCCACCGGATTCGGAGGCCGGGGCGGCCGGCGCGCGCGGCGGAGGGAATCGACTCCAGAGGCGCCGCTGCCGGCGACTTCCGCTGCCGAAGGCTTCGACTCGCACGAGGTGCTCGACGTGCCCTCGTTCCTCCGCGACGACTAATCCGCGAAAAATGCTGCGCATTTTCCGCGGGTGAAGGTTAGGACTTCGCCTTCGAACCGCGAAAATGCTGCGCATTTCCGCGGGTAAGGGTTAGGACTTCGCCTTGGCTCGTCGATGGGTTTAGAACCGGTTCCCCGCGGTTATCTCTGGCGTGCCCTCTTGGGGTTCATCCTCCCGGTTGGCCCCACGACCCGGTCCGTCGCTCCGGCTGCGCCTCTTCGAGACCAGCCGGAGCGGCACCTTCACGACGCTCGTTAGCATCGTCGGGCGATGGCCCAGATGCTCTTGAAGACGCCGCTCCACGACCGGCACGTCGCCGTCGGCGCGCGCATGGTTCCGTTCGCCGGCTGGGAGATGCCGGTGCAGTACGAAGGAGTCATCGCCGAGCACCTGGCCGTCCGGGCAGACTGCGGTGTCTTCGACGTCTCGCACATGGGGGAGCTCGAGGTCGAGGGCCCGCGGGCGACCGCCCTCTTGCAGGCGACACTCTCGAACGATCTCGACAAGATCGGCCCCGGGCAGGCGCAGTACACGCTTCTGACGAACGAACGCGGCGGGATCGTCGACGACCTGATCGTCTACCGGCTCGGGGATTTTCGCTACCTGCTGATCGTGAACGCTGCCAACCGCGAGACCGACTTCCGCTGGCTGAAGGAGCGCGAGGTTCCGGGCTCCGACGTCCGCGACGTCTCCGACGAGTACGGCCTCCTTGCGGTCCAGGGGCCGCGGGCGATCGAGCGGCTCGGGCTGCCCGAGGCTCAGCAGTTCACGTTCGCGGAAGGAGAGATCGACGGGATCCAGTGTATGGTGAACCGCACCGGTTACACCGGTGAACGGGGCTGCGAAATTCTCGTGATTGCCGAGGGTGCCGGCGTCCTCTGGGATCGCGTGCTCAAGCGAGGCGCCGTCCCGTGTGGACTGGGCGCACGCGACACGCTGCGGCTGGAGGCCTCACTGCCTTTGCACGGGAACGACATCACGCCTGACACCGACGCGATCTCCGCCGGGCTCGGTTGGTCCTGCGCGCTGGACAAGGAGTTCTCGGGCGCTGCGGAGTTGCGCGAGCTCAAGGCTCGCGGTCCCGAGCGCAAGCTCGTCTCGTTCGTCATGGAGGAGAAGGCGGTGCCGCGGCAAGGCATGACCATCGAGGGCGGCGGCGAGGTCACGTCGGGAACCCATTCGCCGCTGCTCGACCGCGGCATCGGGATGGGCTACGTCTTGGCAGACTCCGCCAAGCCGGACACCGAGCTGACGATCGACGTCCGTGGCAAGCCGCGGCGGGCGCGTGTCGTCAAGAGACCGATCTACAAGCGAGAGGAGTAGCACCAGGTGGCCGCGAGCGAGAGCTATCCCGACGATCTGAACTACCACGCCGAACACGACTGGGCGCGCATCGAGGGCGACGAGGCACTGCTCGGCATCACGTGGTTCGCGCAGGACGCGCTCGGTGAGCTCGTGCACTACGAGCCGCCGAACGAGGGCGACACGATCGCGAAGGATTCGGCGTACGGCGAAGTCGAATCCGTGAAGGCGGTCTCGGACGTGATCGCGCCGTTGTCCGGTGAGGTGCTCGAGGTGAACACAAAGGTCGTCGAGGAGCCGGAGACCGTCAACGACGACCCGTACGGGGAAGGGTGGCTGATTCGGATCCGTCTGTCCAACGCGACGGAAGTCGACTCGCTGCTGGACGTCGACGCCTACAAGCAAGTCGTCGCTGAAGCTTGATGTCGCGAAAAATGCTGCGCATTTTCCGCGATGAGGGTTAGTCCCGTCGCTTCGCTCGGGAAAGAACGATGAGTTATTTGTCATTGACGGAGCGGGACCGCGAGGAGATGCTCGCGGCGATCGGCGTCAGCTCCGTGGAGGAGCTCTTTCGCGACATCCCCACTCGCGTTCGGTTCGAGCGGGAGCTCGACCTCGAGCCGCCGCTTTCGGAGCATGAGCTCTCGCGCCACCTCGAAGAGCTCGCGGCTCGGAACGTCGACACGAGCAGGGAGCTCTCGTTCCTCGGCGCCGGCATCTACGACCACTACGTCCCGGCTGTCGTCGATACGGTGCTTCAGCGCGGCGAGCTGCTCACGGCGTACACGCCGTACCAGCCGGAGATGAGCCAGGGTGTGCTCCAGGCGATCTTCGAGTACCAGACCGTGATCTGCGAGCTGACCGGGATGGACGTCTCGAACGCCTCGGGCTACGACGGCACGACCGTAGCTGCCGACGCCTGCTACGTGGCGAAGCATGCGACGGGCCGGACGAAGGTCGTCGTGACCGAGGCGACGAACCCGCAAGTCCGGCAGGTGATCAAGACCTACGCGCCGGGGTTCGGGCTCGAGATCGTCGAGGTTCCTCATCGCGGCGGCGTGACGGATCCGGACGAGCTACGCCTGGCGGCGATGGATGCGGCTTGCGTGATCTTCCAGCAACCGAACTTCTTCGGCTGCCTCGAGCCGGCGCCCGACCTGGCGGCCGCCGCGAACGACGCGGAGGCGATCGCAGTCGCGCACGTCGATCCGATCTCACTCGGCGTGCTCGAGGCGCCGGGTGCCTACGGCTGCGGCATGGCGATCGGCGAGGGCCAGAGTGCCGGGAACTACCAGTCCTTCGCGGGACCGCATTACGGCTTCTTCGCGGCACGCAACGATTACATCCGGCGCATGCCGGGCCGAATCGTCGGCGAGACGCTGGACACCGCGGGAGAACGCGGCTATGTCCTGACGCTGCAGACCCGTGAGCAGCACATCCGGCGCGAGAAGGCGACCTCGAACATCACGACGAACCAGACGCTGCTCGCACTCGCGGGCCTCGTGCACCTCTCGTGGCTCGGGCCACAGGGGCTACGCGAGGTGGGGGAGACCTGCATGAGCCTTGCCGCCTTCGCGCAGAGCCGGTTGATCGAGGCGGGGCTCGAGCTTGTGTTTCCTGAACGGGCAACATTCAAAGAGTTTGCCGTCCGCACCGGACGGAGCGCACAGGACGCCATTCGCTCGGCACGCGAACGCGGGGTGCATCCCGGCTATTCGCTCGGGCGCGACTACCAGAATCTCGGCGACGCACTGCTCGTCGCGGTCACGGAACGCCGCACACCGGCGGACATCGATCGTCTCGTGGAAGCCTTGGCGACGTGAAGCTGATCTTCGAGAAGTCGCAAGCCGGCCGCCGCGGCGGAGAGCTGCCGCGCTATGACGTTCCGCGCGCGGAGGTGCCCGATGAGCTGAAGCGAGCGTCGCCTCCTCGGCTGCCGGAGCTCGCGGAGCCGGAGCTCGTCCGGCATTTCACGGAGCTCTCGACCCGCAACTTCGGCATCGACACCGGCTTCTATCCCCTCGGCTCCTGCACGATGAAGTACAACCCTCGGGTCAACGAGCGCCTGGCGATGGTGGCCGGCTTCCGGGACCTCCATCCCTACCAGGACGAAGACTCGATCCAGGGCGCGCTCGAGCTGATGTGGCGGCTGCAGGAGGCGCTGATCGAGGTGTCGGGCCTCCACGACTGCTCGCTGCAGCCGGCCGCGGGCTCTCAGGGGGAGCTTACGGGCCTGATGCTCATGCGCGCGTACTTCGCCGATCGTGGCGAGGCCGACCAACGCGACACGATCGTCACCGCCGACACGGCGCACGGCACGAATCCCGCGAGCGTCACGATGGCCGGGTACAAGCTCGCAAAGGTCGCGACCGATGCCCGCGGCAACGTCGACGTCGCGAACCTCCGGGAGCTTGTGAACGAGCGGACCGCCGGGCTGATGCTGACGAACCCGTCGACGCTGGGGCTGTTCGACGAGCACATCGAGGAGATTGCCGAGATCTTCCACGACGTCGGCGCTCTCCTCTACTACGACGGCGCCAACCTGAACGCAGTCTGCGGCGTCTCGAGGCCCGGTGACATGGGCTTCGACATCGTGCACATCAACCTGCACAAGACGTTTTCGCAACCGCACGGCGGTGGAGGCCCCGGCGGCGGTCCGATCGTCGTGCGCGACAGGCTCGAGCCGTTCCTGCCGGTTCCGGCGGTCGTGAGGGAGGGGGAGCGGTTTCACCTGGACTTCGACCGCCCGAAGTCGATCGGCAAGGTGCGCGGCTTCACAGGGCCATTCGGTGTCTTCGTCCGGTCGTATGCGTACATCCGTTCATACGGTCCGCGACTCCGCGAGATGTCGGAGGTGGCAGTCCTCAATGCCAATTACCTGCTCGCCCGGGTCAAGGAGGCGTACGACGTCCCGTACGACCGGCTCGCGATGCACGAGTTCGTGCTCAGTGCCCGCTCGTTGAAGCGCGACTACGGCATCTCTGCGCTCGACGTCGCGAAGCGGCTGATGGATTACGGCTTCCATCCGCCCACGATCTACTTTCCGCTCGTCGTCCCCGAGGCACTGATGATCGAGCCGACCGAGACCGAGGCCAAGGAAACGCTGGACGAGTTCGCGGACGCGATGCTCGCGATCGCGCAAGAGGCGGAGCACGATCCCGAGCTACTTCGCGAGGCTCCGCACGCGCGCCCGGTGAAACGGCTCGACGAGGTGCTCGCCGCGAAGCGCGCGATTGTCAAATACGGCTTCGAAGACCACCCGGTTCTCGGCAATCAGACGACAGAGTCTCGCCAGCTCGCTACGCGGCGAGCGACAGGCTGAGCTGCCTGAGTCCGAGCCGCTCGAAGACGAGCTCGACCTCGATCGCCACCGGTGCGAACTGTTCAGCAGGCCAGATGTGCGCGTCGTCTTCGGCCTGCAGCTTCTCGAGGGGCCGGGTCAGTGCGGCATCCTCTGATCGGAGGAGCACGGTCTGCGCGTACGAGCGCGCCCAGACTTCGTGCACCGACTGGAAGTAACGCTGGCGCGAGTAGCCGCCGGGCAAGACGCGCTTCTCGAGCAACGTCGCAGCTTCGCGCCATGCCGCGAATGCAGCGTGCACGGCTGACGCCCACGAGCGGGTCTTACGGTCGTAGAAGATCTGATGATCGAGGAGGTGGCCGAGCTCGTGGAGGAATCCGAGCGCAGAGCGGCCGCCGACCCGTGAGACACGCAGATCGATCGGATCACGCTTGCGGAAGCGATAGGCGCCTGCCTCGCTGATCGTCGCCGTTGCGACGACCGGCACCGGTGAGAGATCGGAGCGCAGGCCATGCAGCCTGGACGCGGCCGCGAGCGCGCGTTGCAACTCCGCCGTCAGCGGACTCCGGCGTGGTAAGGCGACGACGTCTTCCAACGAACGCAGGCGAGGTTTTCCCTCACGGGCGACGCACTCGGGGTAGCGACGTTGTCCCATCGGTAAATAATCGGTTCTGCATCGGACGGACTTGAACTGCGTGTCATGCTGTGCAGCGTGAAACTGCGTCGTACGCTTCTCGTCTGCACGGCCGTTTCCTTTGCAGCAGTCGACCTCGTACACAAGTCGCTGGCCGCCGCGGACTTCCATCACGCGCGCACGCGTTCGTTGCCCTGACCATGGCTGCGGTGATCGCAGCGCTCTGCATCCTCGTACCGCGCGTGCAATCGAATACAGCCGCGGTCGGTGCGGGCGTGGCGTGCGGCGGCGCGCTCGGGAATCTGATCTCTTTGCTGGTGTGGTCGCAGGGAGTGCCCGACCCGCTCGTCGTCGCTGACAAGATGCACGGCCTCGCGTTCAACCTCGCCGATCTGTTCACGATCGCAGGCGACGCGCTGCTGCTCAGCGCCGTCGTCCTGTACGGGCTGCGGCACCGAGCTAGGTTGCGGGAAAGCGTCTAGTACAGATCTTCGAGGTCGTCGACGATCGGCACTTCGTCGCGTCGACGGCGGACGACCTCCGCGACGACGAGCAGAAGCGGGACTGCGATCGCCGCGCCAAGGCTCGTCCAGGCAAGTGCGAACCAGGCGACGACGAGCGCGGCCACGCCGAAGCGCTGCCCAACCGGGTCGTGCCGCAGAAAACGCATAAGCACGACGGCTTCCTTCATTTTTGGCTCCTCCCTTCAAGGCCAGGATCGGCCGGCTTTGGGGGATCCTCCATCCCTCGATGGCGTAATGCCTACTCGAGTCGCAAGACTGTAGAGAGGAACCCAAACGAGGGAGAAAACGATGACGAAAGTCCAGAAAACCGAGGAGCAGTGGCGCGCCGAGCTGGATCCGGAGCGGTACCGCGTCCTGCGTGAGAAGGGCACCGAAGCGCCCTTCTCCGGGGAATACGACCATACGTTCGAGCCCGGCACGTATCGCTGCGCCGGGTGCGGCGTCGAGCTCTTCAGGTCCGAGACGAAGTACGACTCGGGCTGCGGCTGGCCGGCCTTCTCTGCGCCGGCCGGGCAGGAGGCGGTCGACGAGGAGACCGATACGACCTACGGAATGGTGCGCACCGAGGTGATGTGCTCGAATTGCGGCGGCCACCTCGGCCATGTGTTCCCTGATGGGCCTGCACCAACCGGCTTGCGCTACTGCATCAATTCAGCGGCACTCAACCTAGAGGAGGAATAGTGGAGAAGAAGGCAACGTTCGGCGCCGGCTGTTTCTGGGGCGTCGAGGCTGCATTCCGGCAGCTCGAGGGCGTGACGCGAACGCGCGTCGGCTACTCGGGCGGGACGACTGAGAATCCGACGTACGAGGACGTCTGCTCGCACACGACGGGACACGCCGAGGTCGTCGAGGTCTCGTACGACCCCGACCGAATCTCGTACGAGCAGCTGCTCGACGTGTTCTGGGCGAAGCACGATCCGACGCAGCTGAACCGCCAGGGCTGGGACATCGGCGACAACTACCGTTCGGCGATCTTCTTCCACGACGAGCAGCAGCACGAGGCTGCTCTGAAGTCGAAGGCCGGAGAGCAGCGGAACTGGGGCGCGCCGATCGTGACGCCGGTCGAGCCGGCGCAGACGTTCTACGAGGCGGAGGACTACCACCAGCAGTACCTCGAGAAGCGCGGCCGTTCGAGCTGCACGCCCGCGCTCCAGCGCGCAACTGCCGTTAGCTGAGGGGCTAAGGACCGGAGAGGCCGCGGCGATGTCGCGGCTTCTCAGTGCCGGTGTTGTGGCCGCTCTCGTCGTCGTTACGGCGCGGGCGGCAACGGAACGCTGAGCGCACAGCGCGGCTCGTGCTTTTCAGCGAGGCGAAGCAGAAGAGCGTGCAAGTTCGCGCGTTCCTTGTCGCCGAGGGGGGCGAGGAACTCGTCCTCGATCTCTCTCGAGAGCGCACGTAGCCGTTTGAGCGTCCGCTTCCCGTCCGTCGTGAGACGGACGAGGTGTCGGCGGCGATCGTCGGGATCGCGACGGCGCTCGATGAGCCCCTGCTCCTCGAGCTCGTCGAGCAGTCCCACGAGTTGACCGCGGTCGTAGCCGAGCGCGTCGGCGATCGAGCCCTGCGTCTCGGCCGAACCCACATCGAGCACGAGCAGGATCGCGTGGTGATACGGGTGGAGCCCAGTCCCCTCGTAGGCCTTCATCGTCCGTTCTTTCGCGGCATATCCCAGCTTCTTGAGCAGGAACGTGGCGGATGCAACGAGCTCCTCGGGGAATTGAGGCAGCGTCCGCGGCGGCGTCTGGGGAGTGGTGGCAGTCATGTGGAGAGAGTAGCGGGTACAAGCGTTGTTGTGCTATAAAATTGTGCAGCTCAACGATTATGGAGGTCAATTAGTGGGATTTCTTGCGAAGGGTCAGCGGCGCTGGGCAGCGCTGGCTCTGATCGTCACCGCACAGTTCATGGTCATTCTCGACGTCGCGATCGTGAACGTCGCCATACCCTCGATCAAGACGGATCTGAATTTCTCCCAGGCGAATCTCCAGTGGGTGATCTCGGCCTACGCGATCTTGTTCGGAGGAGCGCTGCTACTCGGAGGGCGGCTCGCCGACCTGCTCGGACGGCGGAGGCTCTTCGTCACCGGTCTCGCCCTGTTCACGGCGAGCTCGCTGCTGTGCGGTCTCGCCTGGTCGGAGGGCTCGCTGATCGCGTTCCGCGGGCTGCAAGGTCTTGGGGGAGCGCTGCTCGCCCCGGCCGCACTCTCGCTGCTGATGACCATGTTCGCCGAGGGGCGGGACCGCAATCTCGCGCTCGGCATCTACGGTGCCGCCTCGGGAAGCGGCGCAGCGGCCGGCGTCCTGCTCGGCGGAGTGCTGACGTCGTACTTGAGCTGGTCCTGGGTCTTCTTCATCAACGTCCCCGTCGGCGTGGCCGCAATCGTGCTCGCGCCGGTGCTGCTTCAAGACAGCCGTGCTGGGCTCGCGCAGCGCCACTTTGACTTTCCGGGCGCGGCATCCATCACCGCGGGTCTGATGCTGCTCGTCTACGCGATGACCCGCGCCACCACCGACGGTTGGGGCTCCGGTAGGACGCTCGGGCTGCTAGCCGGCGCGGTTGCCCTCGTGCTCGCGTTCGTCGCGATCGAGTTGCGCTCGCCTTCTCCGCTCCTGCCCCTGCGGATCTTCCGGCTGCGCTCGCTCACCGCTGCGAACGCAGCGATGGCCATCGTCGGCTCGGTCGCATTCTCGGAGTTCTTTCTGTTGACGCTCTACCTTCAGGACGTCCTGCATTACTCCGCGATGCAGAGCGGCCTTGCGTTCGTCGCCTTCGCGGGCACGGTCGTCGTCACCTCGAACATCGCCCAGGTCGTCGTCGGGCGCTTCGGCGTGAGGTCCACGCTCACCGCCGGGCTGCTGGCGTCCGCCGTGTCGGTCGGGGCGCTAACGCGCCTCCCGGTCGACGGGCACTACTTCTGGGATCTCTTCCCCTGGTTCGTGCTCGGCGGCGCCGGGATGGGCCTTTCGTTCGTCCCTGTCACGATCGCCAGTCTCACGGGCGTCGACCGGGCCGATGCAGGCGTGGCCTCGGGCCTGATCAACACGAGCCGCCAGATCGGAGGGGCGATCGGCCTTGCCGCAGTGAGCGCGATCGCAGCCACCTCGACGAGCCACTACGCGCAGGCCCACGCCTCAGTCACTAGCTCCAGCAGCGTGGCGCTCGACCATGGCTTCCAGACTGCGCTCTACGTTCTCACCGGGCTGTTGGTCGCCGGCGCGCTGATCGCTGTCTCCCTCGTCAGGTCGGCCCCTGCTCCGAGTGTGGACGCCGTGCCGGTCGAGGGGGAGATGGTCGCGCTGGAGGAGGCAGCGTGATGACCGCCGAGAACGGATTGGGCGACGGTTTTCGCCGGCTCGACGATCTGGTCCTCCATTTGAAGGGCCTTGTCCTTGTCCGTGACCTGCGCGAGCGGCGCGGTGCGGACGAGGGTGAGCTCCTCATGTACGGCGCAGAGATCGATCGCGTGCGCGGCCAGCTTGCGAGGCTCGCCAGGGGCGGAGGATGAGCGCGACCTATTCTTCGGCGCGCTGCCAGAGTGCAAGCAGCGAGTTTGCGAGGCGCTCGGGCTCGATCCCGTGTGGCGGGTCGAAGTGGTGACGCTCGGCGAACGTCTCGAGAGTGAAGTCGGGAAAGATCAAGGCCAGCCGCTGCGCCATTCGACCGTAGTAGTCGGGGTTACTACGACCGCCGGGAGCGAAGTACACGGGCCGGTCGAACGCTCGTAACGCTTCGCCGTCGAGCTCACCGTTGTCGAACGCTTTGATGAAGGCGCGGACACCCGCTGGTCGCTTCGCCATCCAGGGCGAGGAGGACCCTCGGGAGGCGGCGGCGGCTCGACACCAGCCGCTAGCTGCAGCCGCAGGAACCCCGTCATGAACTCGTCGGGTGGTAGCCGCTCGAGTGCCCGGAAGCGCTGCATCAGCGCTTCCTCTTCCTGAATCCGCCGGTTACCCGCCCACGCGGGTTCGAGGAGCGCCATCCAGATCGAGACTGAAGTCCGGTGGCGGCTGATCGAGGGAGTAAATCTTGAGATCCTTTGCGACTGCATCGACGCGCTTTTCCCAGCGTCTGGAGCTACGGCGCGTACGCGGCTTCGGCCGGCAATACAGCACCCGGCAACAGAACGACGCGATGGCGAGTCGCCAAGGCCGCGATCTTACTCGCCGTCCCTTCGATTGTTCGGAGGGTAAGCTCGCAGCATCGCGCGAAGCGTTCTCCAGCACATCCACAACCCTCGCAACCGCGGGTGCGGTTGCGATCCTGATTGCTGGTGCAGACGCACTGCGCTCGGCCGCGCTGTCAAGTGGTGGTTTCCCGGCCGATACTTCGGTCTCCACCACAAGAATCGGGCCCTCGAGGAATGGAAGCGCGGTCAGGCTCCGGGAGCGCTCGCCGACTGGAAGCGCCGAGCCGAGCCAGGTTGTCAGTTCGGCTTCAGCTCAATTCGACTTGGCGTACTGCGCGTAGCCGCCGAAGTCGACGACGACGCAGGAGTCGTCGCCGACAACCCAGGCGTCGTGGCCCGGCTCGATCGCGGTCAGGTCGCCGGGACCGATCTCTCCCTCGGCGCCGTCGTCCATCACGACCTTCATCCGTCCGGACAGGCAATAGATCAGATGCGTCGCCTGGCAGCTGTCAGTGCCCGCGATCGGCTTCAGATTCTCCGACCAGCGCCAGCCCGGCTCGAACGTCCCGTAGAGAACCGGGTGGCCGCCGACCTGGAGGACGTTGGCGTGGCCCTTGCCGGCGAACGGCCGGACCTCGTCGGGTGAGTTGACGTTCTTGACCTCGATTCCAGCCATAGAAAATTCCTCCGTGAGTTGGGTGCACGAGCATCTCACACCTTCACCTGCCCGGGGCGATGATTTCGCAGGTCCCGGAAAGTCTTATGTCCACTTCAGCCAAACCGCGATCAAGCGAAGGGAAATGAGGTGTGGAAGTGGTTGCAGCGCTGAAGAGTGTGGGTGCCATCACCCTGTTCGTCGAAGACCCCCGACGATCCCAGTCGTTCTACCAGGAGGTCTTCGACGTGCCTGTGATCTGGGAAGACCAGGACTCGGCAGCCTTCAGGTTCGAGAACACGATCGTCAACCTGCTCAGGATTCCGGCGGCGCGCGACCTGATCGAGCCTGGATCCGTCGCGAATCGCGAGGCCGGATCGCGCTTCCAGCTCACGATCTGGGTGGACGACGCTGACGTGGTCAGCGCGGAGCTGGCAGCTCATGGTGTCGAGCTGCTGAACGGTCCAATGGACCGGGAATGGGGAGTGCACACCGCCAGCTTCACCGACCCCGACGGGCACATCTGGGAGATCGCGCAGCGGCTCTCCGACTCCGACGGGTCTTTGCAGTGAGCGGCGTGGCGGTCATCCAGTGCCAGTACGCTGTGCGGATGGCTGAGTTCGAGAGTCCTACGGATCTCAAGTTCAACCGCGGACTCATTCCCGATCCTCAGGCCTTCGCTCGCGATGCGAATGCCGCGTCGTGGCTGTTCCTATGCGGCCGCGAGTTTGCGGCGATGGAGGGAGGCATGTCGTACGCCAGTGCTCAAGCGGCGGTTGCCCAGTCTGTCAACGTCGTGTCCGACCCGCCTCGGGAACTCGACATGGATCTGGCCCGACAGCACGTCGCCGCACTCGATGAGTTGCCTCGTCCGACCCTCGTGACGTGTCGCACGGGCCCTCGCTCGTCCGCCGTCGTCTACCTGTATGCCGGTCTCAGAGCCGGAGCCACCGCTGACGAGGTCCTGGCGCGCGCCGAAAGGGATAGCGCGCCGTTCACGGGCTCCGAGGAGTTGAAGGCCTGGGTCACGCAAGGCCTCGACGAACTCTCCTGAGAGCCGTCAACGTCGGTCCGTCACTTTCGCCCGACGACTGAGATCCACGACCGTCGCGCCGGCGTCCCGGCACGCGGGCAGGAGTCAGACTTTGTTTCGGCGGCGGTGCTTGTGGGCGTGGGCGTGCGCATGCGGTCGCGACGCGAGCAGGGCGAGCAGGGCGAAGGCGACGAAGTTGCGGAACGTGGGCTCTGGCCAGCGGACCTCAGCGGCACCGTGGAACCAGGAGGGGTCGACGAGGAAGACGATGGCCGCGATCGCGACCTTGCCGAACCAACCGACTACGAGGAAAACCGTCGCGAGAACGATCCCCCAGAAGCCGAGCTCCGGCAGGCCGATCGCAGAGGCAAAGTCGAGCACGTTCCAGGCGACCCAGAAAATCAGCGGGCCGAGCAGGATCGTTGCGACCACTGCTGCGAGTGCAACGGCTAGGCCGCCGGCCACGAGGGCACCGACCCCAAGTACGCGCAACACGATGCGGAGAGCCGGAGTCACACGGGCTCAGTCGATCGTCGTGATGTAGGAACCGACCAGGGTCGCCGTCTGCTGGTCGACGCCACCCTCGCGGCGGTCCGCATGGTTCTCCTGGAAGCGGGCAAACGCAGCTGTCGAGGCAATCGGGTTCAGTTCGTCGTCGCCATGGTCGTGAAACGACACATGCACAAACGAATCATCGGCGAGCCGGAGCACGATATAGCTCACGTTGTCCGGTTTCGCAGTGGCTAGCTCGGCAAAGACCCCTTCGATTCGTCGTTGGTTCTCGTTCGCCGCCTCGGCGGTCGGCATCGTGTAACGCGTTACCAGTCTCTTCTGCACGCATTGCTCCTTTCACGGATGCAGACGCTGCGCGAGTCGAGACGCGCGCGGGTCTGAAGAACCTAGCGGGTCGAGAGTCTCCTAGGCTGTCAAATATTGGCTGTCCACGAGGAGGAGGTTATGAGCGACGTGCGTGAGGGCGGCTGCGCCTGCGGGGAGGTTCGTTATCGGCTTACGTCGGAGCCGCTCTTTACCCATTGCTGTCACTGCCTGAACTGCCAGCGGCAGACCGGAAGTGCGTTCGTCATCAACCTGCTGATCGAGGCCGACCGGGTCGAGCTGCTTGCGGGCGAACCGCACGCGGTCGACGTGCCTCGCAGCGGCGGCAAGAAGCAGCGGATCTTCCGCTGCCCCATCTGTCAGGTGGCGGTCTTCAGCCGCTACACCAGCGCGGGTGTTCAGTTTGTCCGGGGTGGCACCCTTGACGACCCGTCGGGCGTCATGCCCGATGTGCACATCTACACACGATCGAAGCTGGAGTGGGTCACTCTTCCGGACTCGGTTCCGGCGTTCGCGACCTATTACGACATGAAGAAGCTGTGGCCGGCCGACAGCCTCGAGCGTTACGGGGCGATCACGTCGAAGCGCTCCGACGGCTGAATTCGGATGCGAAGCGCGCGTCCGCTCGTGTACGTGCCCGCGATCAGCGAGCGTCAGCCTCAGGAGAGCGCGCGCTCGAGGGCGGCCCGATCGGTCGGCCCGCCGTGCGTCGCAAGCACGTGTTCGACCGGCAGCTCGAGCAGCGGGCGCAACCCCTCGGCGATCTCCTCGCGCGTCACGCCAGGGCGGAGCCACCTCTCGTTGATCTCGAGGCCCCGGCCGAACTCGACGAGCGTGTCGCCGGAGATCACCGCACGCTGGCTCTCGACCCAGAGCACCGTGTCGTTCGGTTTATGCCCGGGGAACACGTCGGCACCGAACGGCAGCCGGTCACCGGATGAGTACGGACGTGCCTCGCCCTTCTTCTCGCGGAGCAGCCAGACGACGTCGGGACTGCCGTCGCCGGCCTGCTCGGCGGTGACGCCGTACGTGTCCATGAGGTACTGCGCGGTGTCGGGCAGCGGCGTGTAGACCGGCACGCCGAGCCGCTCGACCAGGCTTTGCGCGTCCCGCTCGTGCCACGGTGCGGTGAGCACGATCGCCGTCTCGCGCTCGGCCGCGAGCGCCTCGATCTCGCTCGGCACGCCCAGCGGATCGAAGAGCAGCAGCCGCTCTCCGTCGCCGATCGCGTAGGACGACACGTTCTGACTCCACGGCTCTGTCGGCCGCCATTGCGGGTGCACTGCCTCCCAGTGCCACAGGCCCGGACGCAACTCGCGCACGGCGCGATGCTACTGAAACGCTGCGCGCTCCCGATGCGGCGACGGTCGACGCCCGTGTCAGGCGCCGCCGGCGCGACGGTCAAGCGACTGAGCAGTTACCTGCGCCAGCCTGTGCGGCTCAGAAGTGATTCGTGTACGAGAGGAAGCGCCACCCGTTCGGAGTGGCGAGTAGCTGGTAGCTCGTCCAGGTGTCTCGGACCACCTGCCCGTCCGCGTCGAGCGCATTCCAGTGCACGGTCGCGAAGACGGAGTGCTCGCCGAGTTGGCGAGTGTCGATCGCGACCGGCGTCCACTTCCCGGCGTCCGCCGCAAGGCGATAGGCGGCGATGGCCGAAGCGAAGTGGTCCCACACGGCGTCGCGGTCCGGTATGTGGATCGCCTCCCCCCTCCGGACCGCCAGGAACGGCCAGAGGCAGAGGCCGGTCACACCCTCCACATCGCCTTCCGTGTAGCGACGGGCGTACTCGTCGAAGAACGAATCGACCGTGGCGGACATCAGAAGACTGTGGCAGCCGTAGCCGCCTCGGTCAATCTCGAGTATCGCGCCGAGGCGCACGTCGGTGCGAGACGACGGCAGGACGGCGCTTGACCGATTTCTTGTTCGGAAGGACACTTGCGCCGACCCGACAGCAAGGAGGCAGGCTCCATGACAGGCGTGAATTGGGAACGCAATTGGCGCGGCAGCGGCATCTTTTTCGTGGTGCTCTTCATCATCGCGTACGTCATCTACGGCAGTCAGCCGAAGGTGGGTGCCTCGGCGGACAAGCTCGTCTCGTTCTATGACGGCGATCGCACCCGGATTCTGATTGCCGCCGTCATCCTCGGGATCAACCTCCTGAACCTGATGTGGTTCGCAGCTGCACTCTCGACCGAGCTACGTGATGCGGGCAAAGGCGGCTGGGCGACGGCGGCGACCGCCTCGAGCGCAGCCCTGGGCGCCGTCTTCTTCGTGCTCATTACCCTGAGCGCGGCGCTCGCGTACTCGATCGCGGGTGCCGGCAACACCCAGATCACGTCGGGGCTCAACGACCTTTCGTGGGTCTTGATGGTGATTGCGTCGTTCCCGGCGGCGATGTTGATCATGGCCGGAACGTTCGGGCTCAAGCGGGCGGGGATCATCTCGAACGCGTTCTTCGGGGCGGGGGTCGCAGCCGTGCTGCTCGTCCTGGCCGGTGGAACGACCTGGGCGGGCAGTGGATTCTGGGCGCCGGACGGTGCCTACCGACGGTTCGTCTCGCCGATCATCGGCCTTGCATGGATCGCCGTCGTCAGCGGCCTCCTCTACATGCGGAATCCGTCCCCGGTGAGCAGGCGTGACCGGGCGGCCGTCCCTGCGGCGTAGTTCGGAGCGGAGCGCGGTGCTTCGGCGCCGCGCTCCGACGAACATTGCAGATTGCGACTCGCCTGTGACACCGGAGCCTCGACGTCCGCGCTGGTGATTACGCGATGCGGTTGGCGTCTGAGCGTTCGGTCTGCGCTCGCAGTGTCCCTGGCGGTCTTCGCCCTTGCTGCCGCCGCGACGACGACCGCAGGCGACGCTCGATCACCCCGTGTCACCAACCGCTGCCCAGTCAATGCCTTGCGGCTGCGCCCTGCCGACCTACCAGCCCTGAGGCGCTTCGCTCTAAAGCTCGCGCCACACGGTGTGGAGAAGGCCGGCGCTCGCTCAATCGACTATCGCGACGCGACCGCTCGGGCTGGGTACCCAACCTTCTATAAAGGCTTCGTCCGCTCCGCCTGTCGGCCGTCGTTGGTCAAACGGGTGATCGCCCGAACCGCCGATGTCGTTGTCGGCTACCCGCACGTCAACTGGAGTGCCAGTCTGTCCTACAGCGTCTTTCTCACCGTCCGGCTGCCGCACGGCTTCGTCGGTTGGGCGCAGATGCATTAGGCGGGTCACGTAAACGAGGCTGGTAAAAGCGAGTACGTCTTTGTCGCGAAGCTTGCCCGCGTCCTGCTCGTTTGCAGTCTCCTCCCGTTTGGTCCCCAAGAGGGAGAGGCCGCCCGTGGGCGGCCTCTCCGGCCAGCGTTCAGAAATCCTCGCCTCACTGGCTGACGGTGAACTGGTAGCAGGCACTCTCCAGGACCACAGCCGAGGTCACCGCGTCGATCACTCGGAAATGGATGTCGAACTGTGTGCCAAGCGCGGTGGCCGCCAGACTCCGGAACAGGTCCGCCCGGCCGGTTCCCGTTGGGTCCGTCGTGATCGCCTGCGGGACGAGTCCCTGGCCGAGTGTCAGCCAGTTCGTTCGGGTGCAGTCGTCGTTCACGTTCGAATCCGTCGCCCGCTGGCGGGAATAGCTGTGGTTCGGAGCCAGGTCCCGCACCCAGACGTCGAGGTAGACGATCTTGTCGGCCCCTTCCCGACCTGGATTCCCAGGCCCTCACAGACCATCCTGAAGCGGTCGTGGGCGAAGGGCAAGGTCGTGTGCCTCGAGAGCGACGGTCTCCTTGTCGTCAACAGGCGCGAACGCGTTCTAAGCGCTAGGACTGATCGCGGCCAACTGGCCGCAGGCGGCCTGGATGTCGCGCCCTCGCGGGAGTCTGACGGTCGCCGGCAAGCGTGCGCGATCGAGTACTGCCTTGAAAGCGGCGATCCCCTTCGACGTTGAGCCTTCGTACATCCCCGTCGGGTTGTATGGGATCAGGTTCACCTTGAAGACCTTCGGATCCAGCAGCTCCGCGAGTGCCCGGGCCTGCTCCACCCGGTCGTTGACGCCGCGCAGCATCACGTACTCGACGAATACCTTGCGTCGGTGCAGCGCGAAGTAACGAGTGCACTCCCGGATCACAGCGGCGAGCGGGTAGCGGTCGTTCACGGGCATGAGCTCGCTGCGGAGCTCGTCGGTCGGCGCGTGCAGTGAGAGCGCCAGTCTGATCGGTTCCTCGACCTCGTCGACGAAGCGGCGGAGGCCGGGCAGCCACCCGACCGTGGAGATCGTGGTGCGACGCCAGGTGATCCCGACGTCGGGGAGCGCCCGCGCGGCCTCGAGCACCGAGTCGAGGTTGAGCATCGGCTCGCCCATTCCCATGAAAACCGCGTGGTCGATCGGCTCGATGCGCCGGAAGTGCAAGGCCTGGTCCAGGATTTCGGAGGCGCTCAAATTCCGCCCGAAGCGCATCTGACCGGTCGCACAGAAGGCGCATGTCAGCGGACAGCCGGACTGCGACGACAGGCACACGGAACGCCGGCCGTCGCGGTAGCGCATCAGTACCGCCTCCACGGGATGGCCTTCGACGGTGCGAAACAACGCCTTGACCGTGCCGTCCTTTGCCGTCGCTTCTCGCACGAGGTCGAGAGTCGAGAACGGCACCTCCTGCTCGAGCTGTGCGCGCAGCACGCCGGGGACGTTCGTCATCTCGTGGTAGCCGGCTGCACCGCGGGCGGCCCACTCCCACACTTGCCCGGCGCGGTACCCAGCCTCACCGCGCTCGACAAGACGCTGTTGCAACAACGCACGATCCATCTTGCCCAGGGTAGCTTTGCTCATGAGCTCGTCCCATCAACCCTGGTGGTCCGGAGGCGTCCTCTATCAGGCGTATCCGCGTTCATTCGCGGACTCGAACGGCGACGGCATCGGCGATCTCGCCGGGCTGGGCGGGCGTCTGGACTATCTCCACTGGCTCGGCGTCGATGGGATCTGGCTCAACCCAACTTTTCCCTCGCCAAACCGCGACTGGGGCTATGACGTCTCGGACTACCTCGACGTTCATCCGGATCTGGGGACGCTCGAGGACCTCGACGCGCTGATCGCAGCTGCGGGCGAGTTGTCGATCGGCATCCTGCTCGACCTCGTCCCTGCTCACACGAGCGATCGACATCAATGGTTCGTCGAGTCGCGCTCGTCGCAGCAATCGCGACGTCGTCCCTGGTACATCTGGCGTGACCAAGCCGACGACCAGGAGAGCGTCTTCGGCGGCCGGGCGTGGACCTACGACCAGCGGACGGGCCAGTACTACCACCACCTCTTTCTGCCCGAGCAGCCCGACCTCAACTGGATGCAGCAGGACGTGCGCGACGCCTTCGACGAGATCCTGCGCTTCTGGTTCGACCGCGGCGTCGCAGGAATGCGAATCGACGTCGTGCACGAGCTCGTGAAGGACCCTCCGGGCCGGTCGAGTCGCGACGATGTCCACGAGGTGCTGCGGCGCTGGCGATCGCTTGCGAGCAGTTACGAACCCGAGCGTCTGCTCGTCGGTGAGACGTGGGTCCTGGAGCTCGAGGAGCTCGCGAGCTTCTACGGGCGTGGTGACGAGCTGCACCTCGCCTTCAACTTCCCGTTCATGTTCGCCGGCCTCGAGGCGGCGGCGCTTGCGAATGTGGTGGAGGGCACCGAAGCTGCTCTGCGGCGCGACGTCCTGCCCGTCTGGGCCCTGTCGAACCACGATGTCGTCAGGTTTCCGACGCGGCTGTGCGGCGAGGACGACGCGAAGGTCCGGTCCGCGCTGCTTGCGCTCCTGACGCTGCGTGGGACATCGTTCCTTTACTACGGCGACGAGCTTGGCATGCGCCAGGTCGAGATTCCGACCGACCGTGTCCGCGACGTGCACGGTCGCGACGGAGCACGTACGCCGATGCCCTGGGGGGACGTCGAGTGGCGCGATCCCTGGCTCCCGCTCGGCGGGACTATCGCGTCGGTCGAAGAGCAGCGAGCCGACCCCGGGTCCGTGCTCAGCTTCTGCCGCGAAGTGATCGCGCTTCGGCGCGGTCGGGAAGATCTCACTTTTGGTGGCTATACGCCGATCGCGAGCCCGGCGGGAGTCTGGGCGTGGCGACGGGGAGGCGCTACCGGTATCGCGGTCAACCTGACCGACTCGGCGGTCACGGCGCCGCTAGCACGGAAGGTCGTGCTGTCGACGAGGGGCCGCGGCGATCCTTCGCGCCTCGAGCCGTGGGAAGGTGTGGTCGTCGCGCTTACTTAGCGCAGGACGGTGTGTAGCGCCATGCGTCCTGGATCGCCGAACGCTCGCCGACTACCAGATCGACTCCGCGCCCGAGCACGCGCTCGAGCACCTCGAGGTCGACGTCTGCCGGGTCGGCGACGGCGACCTCAATGCGTCCGGAGTCGAGGAAGCGAACCGGGACGACGAACATCCGACGCGCAACCTCGAGCGGCAGCAGTCGCGCCGCCGACGGGTCGAGCGGGTGGCGGACGAGATCGACGTAGCGCAGGCCGGCCTGCTCGGCCAATGCGGAGGCGAGCTCCGGCTCGAAGAGCCAGCCCCGGGAAAGGAGTGTCTCGCCGAGGCGCATGCCGGTGACCTTGACCTCCTGGAGCGCTGCATCGAGACGCTCATGTGTGATCCAGCCCTTCTGCACGAGAATCGAGCCCAGCATCGGGCGGACCTCATGCTCGAAGTAGCCATGGTCGAGACGAAGCGGGGCGGCGGATCCCGACGCGATCCGAAGGCCGCCGCCGAGATAGCGCTTGTCGGGAGATGTCATCTCTAAGCCTTTCCTGCCTTTTCATCGGCCGCGCGGACGTTGCGGATGATCACCCGCGTAGGTGAGTCGTGCCCCTGCGCTTCAAAACTGCAAAATGGGCTCGTGATCGATCTTCGCTCCGATACCTTGACCCAGCCGACACCGGCGATGCGAGAGGCGATCGCGAACGCCGCGGTGGGCGACGACCAGAAGCGCGAGGACCCTACCGTCAACGAGCTCGAGGGCCGAGGGGCCGAGTTCCTCGGGCACGAGGAGGCCGTGTTCCTCCCGACGGCGACGATGGCCAACCAGATCGCGCTGAACATCCTCGGCCTCCCAGGCGATGCGCTACTCGTGGAGCGGCATGCCCACATCATGCTGTCCGAGCTGGGAGGGCCCGCCGCTCACTCGGGCCTGCTGACCATCGGGCTCGAGGGGACGAAGGGTCGGTTCTCGCCCGACCAGGTCGTTGCCGAGGTCCGCGACCGGACGAGCGTGCACGTCGCGCCGACCCGCGTGGTCACGATCGAGAACACGCACAACAGCTCCGGTGGCCGCGCCTGGCCGCTCGACGACGTCGACGCCATCGTCGCAGCCTGTCGCGAGCACGACCTCGCGGCGCACCTCGACGGCGCGCGGCTCGTCAATGCAGCGGTCGCGACGGGGACGGATTCGGCAAGGATCGGGCGCGGCTTCGACACGGTGACCCTCTGCTTCTCCAAAGGGCTCGGCTGTCCGCTCGGCGCGCTGATCGCAGGCTCGGCGGAACTGATGGGCCGGGCGCGGCGGGGCAAGCACTACTTCGGGGGTGCGATGCGCCAGGCCGGGATCGTCGCCGCGGCGGCGTTCTACGCGCTCGACCACCACGTCGATCGGATCGCCGACGACCACGTCCGTGCGCGTCGCCTTGCAGAAGGTCTCGCGGATGCGGGCGTCAGCGTCGACCTCGAGCAGGTGGAGACGAACTTCGTCCAGATCGACGTGGGTCCCGACCGTAGCGTTGCCATCGAGCGCATGAAGGAGCGTGGAGTGCTCGTGTCGACGACGGTGCACCCCACAGTCGTGCGCGCAGTCACGCACCTCGACATCTCGGACGACGACATCGACGCGGCGATCGAAGCGATTCCGGCCGCGCTCGGCGCTACTCGTACTGAAGTGCCTCTAGAACGTTGAGCCTGGCGGCGCGGCGCGCCGGGAAGATGGCGGCGACGATCCCGACGAGGATCGACGCGAGCGCAAAGATCACGAGCTGACCGACCGGGACCGAGAGGACGATGAAGTTCACCCGGGCGATCAGCAGCGAGGCGAGCACGATGCCGAGCGCGATGCCGATGGCCGCGCCGATCAACGCCGTGATCACGCTCTCATGGCGAATCATTCGTCGAACCTGGCGGCGCGTCATTCCGATCGCCCGGAGCATGCCGATCTCGCGCGTGCGCTCGAAGACCGTAAGAACCAGGGTGTTGACGATGCCGAACAGGCTGACGATCACGGACAGCGCGAGGAGCACGTAGAGGATGTTGAGCACCGAGCTCAGCCCTGAAATCTGGTTGTCGATGAACTTCTGCCGCGTCGCGGCCTTCGCGTTCGGGAAGGCCTTGAGGGTCTGATCGAGCGCTGCCTTGTTGGCGTCCGTCTGGCCCCCCTTCATCAGGACGAAGGAGTAGAGGTTCTGCGGCTGGGGGACGAAGCGGTCGAAGGTCGCGGCCGAGATGGTCACGCTTCCGAACGGCGAACCGCCGGTCGGCGGATCGAAGATTCCGCGTAGTACGAACGTCTTGCGTGCTCCCGTCGCGAAGGTCAAGGTGATCGGCGAGCCCGCTCGAAGGTGGTGGCTCTTGGCGTAGCCCTTATCGACAAAGGCGCCGTCGACGCCCAGGTTGGCGAGCACAGAGCTGGACCCCTGTTTCCAGTCGAGCTGGAACATCTGGCTCGCCGGCGGATTCACGGCGGTGATGGTGCTCGTGTGATTGAACGCGCGCGCGCGGCCCGCGCGTACGTTGCCGATCGCAGTTACGCCCGGCGTCTTCGCGACAGTGTCCGCTGCGGCGATCGGGATGGGGGAGAAGTTGTTCTGCGCAGTGATCGCGTAGTCCGCGTTCTTCCAGACCTTGTTCACCGAGCCCTTGAAGCTGGTGATGATCCCTGCCGCCAGCATCGACACGAGCGTCACCAGCGCCAGCCCGATCATCAGCGCCGAGGCAGTCGAGGCGGTTCGCTGCGGATTGCGCTGGGCGTTCTCGCGGGCCAGCGCGCCTGCGGTTCCGCCGATCCTGGTCGCCGGCCAGCCGAGCGCTCCCGCAAGCGGAGTCACGAGCCTGACAGAGAGGAGCGCGACGCCGAAGAACACGAGCAGTGCGCCACCGAGCATGAAGATGAGGATGCCGGCGGTTCCGAGGCCGGGCGCAAACAGCCCCCAGAGCAGGCTGGCGAAGCCGAGCGCGGTCAGCAAGATGGATGCCGGGAGGCGGTAACGGGCGAAACGTGACTCCGGCAGGGTCGCGCCTTCCCGCACGGCGGCGATGGGTGGCACTCGCGTCGCACGCAGGGCCGGGCGGAGGCTCGCCAGCAACGTGACGATGATGCCGACCGCCAGCGAGACGACAACCGTCCTGGTCTCGAAGGTCAAGCCGTTGTTTGGGAGCGTGAACCCGACCGCGTTGAAGAGCGCGAAGAGCCCTTTCGCGAGTGCGAGCCCGGCGAAAAGCCCGATCACGGCCGCGAGGACGCCGATCGCGAGCGCCTCGATGATGATCGACCGGAGGAGCTGGCGGCGCGACGCGCCGAGAGTCCTGAGCGTCGCGAGCTCGCGCGTCCGCTGGGCGATCGTGATCGAGAGCGAGTTCGCGATCACGAAGCTGCCAACGAAGAGAGCGACGCCGCCAAAGCCCAGCAGGAACTTCTGGAGGAAGGAGATGAACGAGTTCGTGTCCTTGCTGTCTTGGTGTGCCTGCCCCTGTCCTGTCCGCACCTGCGTCTCGGCCGGAAGGATTCCTCGGATCTGCTGCAAGAGTTGGTCGCTTGGAACGTTCGGCTTGGATGCGACCGCGATCTCGTCGAGCTTCCCGGGCTTGCCGAAGAGCTTTTGCGCGGTCGGGAGGTCGAAGCCTGCGAGTGTCGCGCCGCCGATCGTGGCGACCGAGCCGAACTTCACGATTCCGGACACGCGTAGCCGCTGAACCGAGCCGATCGCCTGCACACCGACGATCTGGCCGATCCGGAAATGGTCTTTGCTCGCAGTCGACTTGTCGACCACGACCTCGTTGTGCTTCGGCCAGGAGCCGCCGACGAGCGTCAACGGATTGAAGGGGGAATCTCCCCGGGCGATGCTGAACCCCAGATTGGGGGCTCCGCCGTGCACGATCGCCTTGCCGTTCTTGCCGATCAGTTGAGCCTCGCCGTTGACGCTGCCGTCGGCGACCCGAACGTCGGGAAGTGCACGGACCCGCTGGAGCAGCGATTCAGCGAACGCGGGCGCGGTCACTCCGGTTCCATTACCGACTTCGAAGGCGGCCTTGCCGCTGATGACGGCGTCGGAGCCCTTGCGGCTCTCGGTGAAGATCGATCCGAATGCCTTGTCGATCGAGTCGGTAAGCACGTACGTACCACTCACGGTGGCGACTCCGAGGACGATTGCGAACGCCGAGAGGACGGTGCGCAGCTTTCGGCCCAGGAGTGCTTTGAGAGCGAAACGGGTCACGCGCTGTCGAGCTGTTCCATCTCGGTCACGATCTCGTGCGCCGAGAGGTCACTTGACTCGCGGACGATGAGGCCGTCGGCAAGGAACAGGATGCGATCCGCGATCGTCGCGGCACGTGCCTCGTGCGTCACCATCACGATCGTCTGGTCGAGCTCTTCGACGGAGGCATGGAGAACCTCGAGAATCTCTCCGCTCGTCTTCGAGTCGAGGTTGCCCGTGGGCTCATCGGCGAAGACGATCGTCGGCCTGCTGATGAGAGCGCGGCCGATCGCCACACGTTGCTGTTGGCCGCCGGAGAGCTCGGACGGACGGTGCGTGCGGCGGTTGGTGAGGCCCATCCGTTCGATCAACTGGTCGACCCAGGCCCGATCCGGCTTCACGCCCGCGATTGAAAGCGGGAGCAAGATGTTCTCTTCGGCGGTCAGCATCGGAAGCAGGTTGAAGAACTGGAAGATGAAGCCGATGTGGCGGCGGCGCAGCTTCGTCAGATCAGAGTCGTTGAGGTTCGAGAGCGCCGTGCCGGCGATCGTCACCTCCCCTGACGTGGGCTTGTCGAGGCCGGCGAGGATGTGCATCAGCGTCGACTTCCCTGACCCCGAGGGCCCCATGACGGCAGTGAGCTGCCCCTTCGGGACATCGAGCGAGACGCCGCGCAGCGCGTCGACCGCGGTGTCTCCTTCGCCGTAGCGGCGGGTCAGGTCGGTGGCGGAGAGGACGAATCCCGTGGAGGGAGCATCGATCGTCGCCTCGGGTTGAGCTGCCAGTGGGTTGCTCATCTGCCCTCCATCTCGTTGACGCAAGTGTCCACGGTACCGAGAGGGCTCACAAGGCGGCCTCCCTGCCACTCCTTGGTGCGGTTAACCGCACCGCTTGGTCCTATCTGTCTCCCGCGGACAGGAACCAAACGACGAAACCGCCGTAGACGGCGATCAGGAGCGCTCCCTCCCAGCGTCGGGCACGACCGTCGCGAATCACGAAGCCGACGAAGAGCGCCGCCGCTCCCATGGCGACGAGCTCGATCGGCCTGAACGCGAGCGCCAGCGGGTGTGCGGAGGCGAAGGAGATCAGTGTCACCACAGGGATGACCAGGAGGCCGACCTGGGCGCTCGACGAGATCGCGATCTCAGTCGCGAGCTTCATCTTCCCGCGCCGGGCAATCACGACCGCACCACCGTGCTCCGCGGCGTTGCCGACGATCGCGACGATCACCACTGCGATGAAGAACTCGGAGAGGTTCGCCGCGGCCGCGAAGGCCTGGAGCGAGTGGACGAGGATCTCGCTGATCACCGCTGTCGCCGCTGTGGTCACGCCGAGGATCACGAGCGACGCGCGCAGGCTCCACCCGGACGCGTCGGTGACGTGGTGCGTGGGGCGACGCTTGAGATCGGCGATCGTGACCGCGAGGTAGAGGCCGAGCAGCACGACGGCGGGCCCGATGCTGAGCAAGGCGAGCGAGTGGCGATTCGGATCGCCGTGCCAACCGGGAATCGATGGGATCAGTAGCACCACCACCGCGACCAGGACGAGGCCGAGCTGGCTGAGCAGCGAGCGCCGGTCGAGCTCCGCGTGGTCCGTGCCCAGAACCAGGGCCGCACCGAGCACGAGCAGGATGTTCGAGACAATGCTGCCGGCCATGGAGCCGCGCACGACGTCGGGCAGATTGTCCGAGACCGCGACGAGGGCGATGATGACCTCGGGCGCGTTGCCGAAGCTCGCGTTCAGCAGGCCGCCGATTCGTGGCCCCGTGTGCTCACCTGCATGTTCGGTCGCCTCACCGATCAACCAGGCCAATGGCACGAGCGACAGCGCGGCGAGCACGAACAGCACCGTCTTGTCCGGGTGGACGAAGACATCGACGAGCATCGTGATCGGCGCGAGCGCGAGCGAAGCCCAGAGGAGTCGTCGCGCCACCGGAGCCTACCCTAGCGGCCTTAGCTGATCTACAGCCTCGATGTCAAGTCTTGCGGAGGCCGCTTTTCGGGACGACAATTCCGCCATGCAACCACCACCGGCCCAGCGCCTCGAGGCACTGACCGTCACGGAGCTTCCGCTCCGGCCGCAGGACGAGTTGGAATGCCGGAGGTGCGAGGTTCACTGCGACAAGGTGGTGTATCCGTCCGCATGCGTCGAGCGCGCGTGCTCGTTCCTGTACGCATACGAGGAGTTCGGTCACACGTACATCGGCTGCATGCAGCGCGTGTACGGCGTCGAGATCGATCTGGAGATGCTCGGGGAAGCCGAGGCGCGGCGCGAAGGGTTCGGTGCGATGCGTGCGACGCGGGCGCCGCTGCCGATGTGCCGCGTCGAGGTAGAGGAGTGCTACGACGCGGGACGTTCGGGCGAGCTCGGCTGTGTGAACCCGGAATTCCACGAGCTCCCGGTCGGCAGGCCGACGTTCAAGGTCTTCGCTCAGCTCGCGGACTGAGCGGGCATACCAGCCGGCACAGTCGTCACGCCCTAGGCGGTCGCGCGGGCGTGGAGCTCACGAAGCTTCCGGATCTCGTCGGCGTTCGGGCCCTTGCCGTCGGCGCCGGGCACTTCGAGAACGACGGGCAGACCTTGCAGCTTCGGGTGCGCCAGGAAGACGCCCAGCCCTTCGCCGATCAGTCCTTCGCCGATGTTGTCGTGGCGATCGCGATTCGATCCGAGCGGTGCTTTGGCGTCGTTCGCGTGCAGTGCACGCAGGCGGTCGAGCCCGATGCGCTGGTCGAGGTCGTCTAGCGACGCCGCCCAGGTCGGGGCATCGGTGACGTCGACCCCGGACACGAACAGATGGCACGAGTCGAGGCAGATGCCGAGGCGCTCGTGCTGTCCGAGTGCGTCGAAGACGGCGGCGAGCTCGTCGAGCGAGCGGCCGATCGTCCCACCGGCACCGGCGGAGTTCTCCATTAGCACCCAGGTGCGGTCGTTGCACCGGTCGAGCACCTGCTCGAGTGCTGGGACGAGGCGCTCGAGGCCGGTCTCGAAGCCGGCGCCGAGATGGGAGCCGAGGTGGAGGACGACGGCCTCGGCGTCGATCGCACAGGCCGTTTCGACCGTCGAGCCCATCGTGTCGATGCTCTTCGTGTAGATCCCGTCGTCCGGGGCGGCGAGGTTGACGAGATAGAGCGCGTGCACGAGGACGGGGACGCCGAGCTCTTCGCGCTTCGATCTGAACGCGTCGAGATCCGCCGGATCGTGGTTGGGAAATCGCCAGGTCCGCGGGCTCTGGACGAAGAGCTGGACGGTCTCGGCACCCATCGCGGCACCATTGTCGAGGGCCTTCTTCACACCTCCCTTGCAGTGGGCGCCGAACAGCACGCCAGTAACCTAACGGTGTGTCCGTTCGCGTCCGCATGGCTCCGAGCCCGACCGGCTTCCTCCACATCGGGAACGTCCGGACCGCGCTCTTCAACTGGCTGTTCGCCCGACACGAGGGCGGGGAGTTTCGGCTGCGGATCGAGAACACGGACACCAGCCGCGAGGTGGAGGAGGCGACGCAGCAGATCCAGGATTCGCTTCGCTGGCTCGGGCTCGATTGGGACGGCGAGGTGACGTTCCAGCTCGACCGGCTGCAGGATTGCGCAGACGTCGCGCGTCGCCTCGTCGACGAAGGGAAGGCATACGAGGACGAGGGCGCGATCCGCTTTCGGATGCCAGACGAAGGCGTCACGGCGTGGGACGACGTGGTGCGCGACCGCATCGAGTTCCCGAACGAAAAGCTCGAGGACGTCGTGCTGGTTCGCTCCGACGGGCGGCCGACCTACAACTTTGCGTCGCCGCTGGAGGACGTGTGGGACGGAATCACGCACGTCATCCGTGGCGAGGACCACATCTCGAACACCCCGAAGCAGATCAACATCATCCGCGCGGTGGGTGCGGAGCCGCCCGTCTACGCACACGTCTCGCACGTGCTCGGCGCCGACGGCAAGAGCCTGTCGAAGCGCCATGGATCGGTGACGGTGGACGAGTTCCGGCACGCCGGCTACTACGCGCCCGCGCTGCTGAACTTCCTCGCGCTTCTCGGCTGGAGCTACGACGACAAGACCACGATCATGTCGCGCGACGAGTTGATCGAGCGGTTCAGCCTCGATCGCGTCGTTCCCAGTCCGGCCACGTTCGACTACGAGAAGCTCGACTGGCTGAACGGGATGTATCTGCGAGCGCTCCCGGCTGATGAGTACGCCGGAGAGCTCGTGCGCTACCTGCGCGACGAGGGTTACGACTGGGACGAAGGGCTCATCCGGCGTGCTGCGCCGATCGTGCAGGAGAAGATCGAGCGCTTCGGACAGTTCCCCGACTTCGCAGGGTTTCTCTTCGGAGAGATCGAACCGGACCCCGCGCTGCTGAATGGGACCGCTCCGGTCGTCAGTGCCGCCCGTGAGGAGCTCGAGGGTGTCGAGCCGTTCGCCGCCCCGGAGATCGAGGTCGCGCTGCGTGCCCTGGCCGAGCGGCTCGAGCTCTCACCGCGCAAGGCCTTCGAGCCCATCAGGATCGCGGTGACCGGTTCGAAGGTCTCGCCGGGCCTTTTCGAGAGCCTGGAACTGCTCGGGAAAGAGGAGACGCTGCGCCGACTCAGCGCTGCTTCCGGCCGCGCAGCGGCCTAGGGTTTGCGAGCGGGTCGAGCGCGCGCTGAAACGCCAGCCAGGCCCGGCGTCTGAACTGGGGTGAAGGGCGCGGCACCTCCCTGGAATCGCAATCGAGGTCGCGCTCCCGCTCCTGCTGTGGATTGCCACGCTCGTTTCGCATTTTCAATTGGTAAACGGAGTGTGTGAGGATCGAGGTACGCGTAGAATCGCCGCCCGCGGTGGACTTGCCAAGCCACACCGTGCTCGTCGTCGATGACGACGCAGCCATTCGTTTTCTCTGTCGTGTGAACCTGGAGCTCGACGGCTGGGCCGTGCACGAAGCAGCGTCCCTCGAGCAGGCCCGGCAGACGCTCGCGGCGAACCCGATCGATGTCGTCGTGCTCGACGTTCACGTCGGTGCCGACAGCGGGCTTGACTTCATCGCCGAGGTCCGGGAGCTCAACCCGGGCGTGCCCGTTGTGCTGCTGACCGGTTCGGTCGGGTCGCCGGACCTCGAGGGAGTCGTCGTCGACGCAGTCATCTCGAAGCCGTTCACGCTCGACCAGCTGACCGGTACCGTCGGCAGCTTCGTGGCGCGAGGCGGCGCCGAGGCTGGATAGAGTATTCGAGATGTCGACCACTGCCGTGCGCAGTCCCGCGGAGTTCGAGGGACAACTCCAGCGGTATCTCTACGAGCGCTCGGAGGAGGGGCGAGCCGTCCGCGTCGGCGAGAAGGAAGTATCGGAGCAGGCGGCGATCGTCGCGCGGTACGCCGACCTCTTCAGCCGCGACCAGCTGCGGGCGCTCAGAGACGAGGAGGCGCGTGCCGACGAAGACCGGCGCGAATGGCTCTATCGGCTCCGCAAGACGTGCGAGAGCGGGCTCATCGCCGCTGAGCTCGCGGAGAAGGACGACGAGCTCGAGAACGAGATTCTCGCCGCGCGCGTGGACTTCAAGGGGGAGGAGCTCCCCCTCCGCTCCGCTCTGGCGCGCCTCTCGGTCCTCTCCGACTATGCGGAGCGCGACGAGCTCGGCGAGCTGTACAGGCGGAGGTCGGCCGCCTTCAACGAACAGCGGCTCGAGTTGCTGCGGGCATATGAAGAGCTCGATGCGGACCTGACGGAAGAGCCCGACGCGATCGCGAGGAACGAGGAGGAGAAGCAGATCTCCCTGCGCGAGCTGGAACATGTTCTCGCAGCTGCGAGCGACGCGATCGAGGGGAACTACATCGCGCTGCGCGAACGCTGGTTCGAGCGGCTGCTCGGTCCGAACCGTGAGGAGCGGCCGTCGTCCGCGCACATGGGTTACATCCGCCGGCTCTCGCCGCTCGACTCCACGTACACCAAGGAGCGTGCGACGGAGGTCTGCCTCGCGACTCTCTCGGCGCTCGGCTTCGACCTCGCCGCGGACCGCAACATCCGACTCGACCTCGACGACAGGCCGCAGAAGTCTCCGCGCGCGTGCGTGATCGCGTCCGATCCGCCGCACGTGGTCCACCTGATCACCCGCGCGCAGGGTGGGCTCCACGACTATCAGGCCTTTCTCCACGAAGCCGGCCACGCCCTCCATTACGCAGGCGTGGATCCGAGTCTGCCTTACACCTTCCGCAGAATTTCTCGCGATCATGCGCTGACGGAGATCTACTCGTACATCTGCGAGGCGATCACGCGTGAGCCCGGCTGGCACGCCGAGTACTTCGGGTTGTCCGACGAGGAGTCGAGGACGAACGCGGAGGCGACCGTCTTCCTCGAGGCGCTTCTCTTCAGGCGCTACACCGCGAAGCTCCAGTTCGAGCTCGACTTCTGGTCCGCCTTCGACGAGGCCGGGCCGACGAGCGACGATTATTCGCAGCGTTTGAGCGAGGCCACAGGCGTTCGCTATCCGAGTGATGGTCACCTGGCGGACATGGACGCCGGCTTCTATTCAGCGGACTATCTGCGCGCGTGGATCCGCCACGCGCAGTTGCGCGCGTATCTCGTCGAAGAGATCGGCGAGGACTGGTGGCGCAGCGCCAAGACGGGAGAGCTTTTGCGCAACCTCTTCGCCGAGGGGACGAGACCCTCGAGCGAGGAGATCGCAGGAAGGCTCGGCTTCGAGCCCTACGACACCGCCCCGATGGTCTCCGAGCTGACCCGTTAGTTCGTTGCGGTCCGTCGCGTACGACCACTTCTACGCGTACGACGAGCTGACCGACACGCTGCGCACGTGGGCGGAAGAAGCACCGGCCCTCTGTGCGCTCGAGTCCATCGGCAAGTCGTACGAGGGCCGCGACATCTGGCTCGTCACGGTTACGAACATCGAGACCGGGCCTCACCTCGACAAGCCGGGCTTCCTGATCGAGGCCAACATCCATTCGATGGAGTGGACCGGCTGTACGGCGGCGCTGCACCTCATCCACCGTCTGCTGGCCGGATACGGCAAGGACGACCTCGTCACTCGCGCGCTCGACACCCGTGTCTTCTACGTCATCCCGCGGCTGAATCCGGACGGTGCCGAGCGTGGCCTCGAGGAGCGCCGCTTCATCCGCTCGAGCGTCCGGCCTTACCCGAGGGAGGACCCGGAGGACGGTCTCCGCGTCGAGGATCTCGACGGTGACGGGCGGGTGCTCGACATGCGCATCGAGGATCCGAACGGTGCCTGGCATCCGCACCCCGACGAGCGCAAGCTCCTGGTCCGTCGCGAGCCCGTCGACTCGCCCGAGGACGGGCCCTTCTACCGGCTGCTCACGGAAGGGCGTATCGAGAACTACGACGGCGTCACGATCAAGGTTCCACCGCCGCTCGAGGGGCTCGATCTCAACCGCAACTTCCCGGCCGAATGGGCGCCCGAGCACGAGCAGCGTGGCGCCGGCCCGTACCCCACCTCGGAGCCGGAAGTGCGCGCCATGGTGCAGGCGGTCACCGAGCGTCCCAACATCACCGGCCATGTCGCGTACCACACGTTCAGCGGCGTCCACCTGCGCCCCTATGCGGGCCGCCCGGACGACGAGTTTCCGACAGCGGATCTGCGGGCGTACAAGCTGATCGGCGAGCGTGGTACGGAGCTGACCGGCTATCCCGCTGTTTCGGTGTACCACGACTTCAAGTACGAGCCGAAGCAGACGATCAAGGGCGGCGCCCACGACTGGATGTACGACCACCTCGGCGTGTTCTCGTGGACAACGGAGTTCTGGAGCCCTCAGCGCCAGGCCGGTCTCTCCGACTACCACTTCACGGACTGGATCAGAGAGCACCCGATCGAGGACGACCTCAAGCTGATCGAGTGGGCGAAGAAGCAGTATCCGGATGCGTACGTCGACTGGTACGAGTTCGACCACCCGGAGCTCGGCAAGGTCGAGCTGGGCGGCTGGGACATCATCAACTACTGGTTCAACGTTCCCTTCGACCGGCTGGAGGACGAGGTCGCGCCGCATTCGGAGTGGGCGCTCTTCCACCTGCTCGTCTCGCCGCTACTGGAAGCTCGCTCGCTCGGCGTCGAGAAGCTGGGGGAGACGTCGTTCCTCGTCCGGCTCGTGCTGCAGAACTCAGGCTGGCTGCCGACCAACGTGACCGATAAGGCGCTGGAACGGAGGGCCGTTCGCGACCTCGAGGTCGAGCTCGAGTTGCCCGAGGGCGCCCGGCTCGTCGGCGGTGACGTCAAGACCGAGGCCGGCCAGCTGAAGGGCCGGGTCGACAAGCGCTCCACCACGTGGTGGGCGAACGACGAATCAACCGGCGACCTGGTCAAGCTCGAGTGGGTCGTCGAAGCGCCCGCGGGAACGGAGATCGGAATCGAGGCCCGGCATCCTCGGGCGGGCACCGTGCGGCGCCGCAGCACGCTCGAATAGACCAATCCCTCGACCGAGTGATTGCCGCGCTCCTCCCCCTGGTGAGGGAGGCCCGGACGTGAACTTGCTCCTACGTTGCGGCTCGACGGAGACCTGAGCGTCTCCCTGGCGATAACTGCGGCTCCGCGTTCGCGCGGGCAAAAGGAGTCTCTTCGAAATGCGGAATTCACGGAATTCGGGCACCGGCATTCGTGCGAATGCCCTTTGGGGCTCCGGCTCTCGCGGCGACTCGCGCCGGAACACGCTCTGGGGATCAGGCGGCGGGAAGCGTGGCAACGCCGTCTGGGGAAGAGGCGGTCGCGGCGTCGTGCTCGCCGCACTTGCCGCATGCACGCTCCTTCTACCCCTCGCCGCCGGGGCGAAAGACGGTGCCCCTGGCAACGGCGGCCAGACGTTCGTCACCCCTGGGCTGCTCGACAAGGCGGCAGCAGATCCGGGGCGGAAGCTCCACGTCATCGTCCAGAGCTCGGCCGGTGCGACCGATGCCAGCAACAAGATCACCGGACTTGGCGCCGGCGTGCGCAAGCGGCTGGACCTGATCGGCGCGGTCGCGATCGACATCACCGCGGGGAAGCTCGCATCGCTCGCGAAGCAGCCGGGCCTGACCATCACGCCGGATTCGTCCGTCCACCTCACCGGGACGATCTCGTCGGATCAGATGTGGCCGTACGAGTCGGGCGTCGCGAAGCTCTGGGGTACGGCGACGAGCCCGGCGCCTCAGGCGCCGACGATTGCGATCGTCGACTCCGGGATCGAGGCGAATCGGGCCGACTTCGGCAACGGTTCGCGTGTCGTCGGCAACATCACGTTGACCGGCTCGGCCGCCAACACTCCCGGGGACGGTCGCGGCCACGGCACCTTCGTCGCGGGGATCGCGGCGGGCTCCGCCGACCACTACGCGGGCGCGGCTCCGAACGCGGGAATCCTCTCGATCGACGTGATGGACGACTCGGGCACTGCTCGCACGAGCGACGTCATCGCAGCCTGCGGCTTCATCCTCGCGAACAAGGCGAAGTACAACATCCGGGTCGCGAACTTCTCGCTCCATTCCGCGGCGTTCAACCACTTCTACAACGATCCGCTCGACCTGGCGGTCGAGAAGCTCTGGTTCAACGGGATCTTCGTCGTCGCAGCTGCGGGGAACTACGGCAGCCCCACGGGCCCAAGCGGCGTCATGCATGCACCCGGCAACGACCCCTTCGTCATGACCGTCGGTGCGGTCGACATCGGAACCAAGGTCGCCCTCGGCGATGACACGAACGCGCCCTGGTCGGCGTACGGGTACACCGAAGATGGTTTTGCGAAGCCCGAGCTGGGCGCTCCGGGCCGGTACATGATCGGACCGGTACCGATGGGTTCGACCCTGGTGGCACAGAAGCCCGGAAACGTTGTCGCGCCCGGGTACATCCAGCTCTCGGGCACGTCGTTCGCCGCCCCGGTCGTGGCCGGTGTGGCTGCTCAGCTTCTTGCTCGGCATCCAGACTGGACGCCCGACCAGGTGAAGGGTGCGCTGATGATGAGCGCGAAGCCTGTTCCTCAGGCGAGGCCAGGAGCGGTCGGCGTCGGCCAGGTGAACGCCGGGAAGGCTGCCGACCTGAAGGGAACACCGCCCAGCCCGAATCTCGCGCTGAACCAGTTCCTCGTCTCGAGCTCGGGAAGCGTCAGCTTCAACGCGGCCAGCTGGGCCGCGGTAGTTGCCGGCAACGCCTCCTGGGCGGACGCGTCGTGGGCCGATGCCTCCTGGGCCGACGCATCATGGAGCGCGGCGTCGTGGGCGGATGCGTCCTGGTCGGACGCCTCGTGGGCCGATGCGTCGTGGGCGGATGCAGCCTTTGCCCAGGCATCGTGGGCAGACTCGGCAAACGAGGATGGAGCCGACGGCGAAGCTGCAGGCGCACCGCCCGAGATGTCGGCTGCCGCCTTCGCCGAGTTGCAGGCCGATCCCGATTTGGCGCTGCCGCCGGCGCTCGTCTCCCCCTAGATTCGCGGCAGAGTCGGGCTTTCGCGCGCGAGAGCCCGATTCTAGCCCTGCGAGTTCTTGAACAGGCGGATCGCCGCGCGCGCCTTCATCAACGTCAGCAGACCTCTGCACACTCTCCGCTTGAGCTGCGTTTCGAGAGGATCTGAAACCTTCGACTGCGCACGGGGTTCAGGCCACAAGTTCTTCGGGTTTTTCGGGGCACCGCCGAGCTCGAGTGGAATGAAGTGATCCTCCTCATAGCCCGACGGTGAACCCGTCTCCTCGTACTGGACCATCTGCTGGATCTTGAGCGCGTTCGTGTAGCTGACCGGAGGACGAACTGTCTTCGTCCATCCCTTGACGCAGATCGTTGTCGAGATCGTCCCCTGGCGGACAGCCGGGTTGAGAACGCCTGGGGTGATCGTGTGGTCGGGCAGGATGATGCTCGGCTGGCCCGGGCCCGGTGTGGTGGGACTCGTTGTCGTCGTCGCGCTTGTCGATGTCGGCTCGGTCGCGGTTGTGTCGACGGCCGGCCCGGGCCGGCAGTAGTAGGTAAGGCCCTGGTAGACGATCGCGGTCGTGTCGCGGGAGGGGTCGTATTCGAGCGCGCCCGGTTCCGCGCAATCCCAGAGCACGCCGGTCGACGGGTCCGTCCACACGTAGGTGTGGTGATCGGAAGGACAAGTGTGTTGGAGGTGGCACGGCGAGCTGTGCGCAGGAGAACCCCCGGCCACGTTCGCGGCGAGCGCAGCCCCGAGTGTGCCGCTGACGACAACCAGGGTGATGAAGGCGAGCCTGGGCGCGCGAAACCCCCCGTTCGTACCTGACCATTTCGGACACTACTGCTAGCGGAGGAAGGACCTACTGCAGCCCTACGTCGATGTCAATCCGATGCGGTCTGAATTGCGCTTGCCGTGCGGGGCGTCGCGCGGAACAAGACGACCGCAGTGCCGATCATCCAGATCGAGACAATCGGGACCGGGATGCTCGAAAGAGCACCGGCCGCGTCGTGGAAGCTACCGCCGGCCCCGAGGCCGCCCGCGGCCACAATGCCGCCGACCGCGACCAGCGAGCCGCCGACGATGCCAATCCAGGCGAGCCAACGCGGGAACAGCCGCGAGAGGATCATTGCGATCGAGCCTGCAAGCACGGAGAGGCCAATCGGTCCAAAGACGAGCTCGAACAGAACCTCGTCAAGCGTGACGACCGCGCTCTGATTTTCGCCAGCGTCCGCGACCCAGGCCGCCGTGGCGGTGATGCCGAAAACAGGGGCGCTTGACTGCCTAGTTGTCCTGCCTACACAGGTTGTGAACGGCTGAGGGTTCTATCCGGCCCTCCTTCGAGGCTGTGGGTCTGCGAAGACCACGCCCACGAAGGAGGGCCCGGATGTATCTGCACGCTAACGCCAAGCTCGGACTGGCT
>WNFC01001476.1_pt1 | contig 36404 bp, 26 predicted proteins | sample 5400541 | NCBI WGS metagenome assembly WNFC01 (sample SAMN13153342, study PRJNA577476) | soil metagenome | isolation source: 120 cm saprolite under Douglas fir tree site 2 hole 2 replicate 1 | place: USA:California | collected 2015-04-18
CTTTTTGCTGATCGTCATCTGCGCCAGTATAAACTGTCGTAATTAAAGCCATTACGCTCACAACCACGGTCAGTGCGAACTTTTTCCTCGTACTCTTCAGTCTTCAGTCACAGGTACCCGAAATTGGATCGTTACGACGGGCGACATCCAAGTTTGCCGTCAAACGGCTTCGACAAATGCCGTGTCGCAGGGACACGTCGATAACTAAACTGTCAGTCAAGGGAACATCCTCCTGCAAAGACCGATAGAAGCCCGCCCGGCTTACCTGTGCTGGCTGACACATCTGCTCGATACCCAAGCTGCCTTGCATCGACATGACGTCCCGGATTTGGTGGTAGATGCCTTCTCGCCAGAGCTTCCTCTCCGCTGGCGTCGAGCCTCGACTTTTGCAAGGCACGTTTGAAAAAATCCACCTCCAGAGTCTTGTCCGCCAGCAACCGCTTCAACTGGCGGACCTCCTTGCGGAGTGTGGATTCACGTGAGTTCCGAGGTGATGATTCTTCCCTTGGTTCAACTGGGTCCAGTTGATCTCGCCACTTGTACAGAAGCCGTCGATGCACGCCTAGTTCTTGCGACAGCACGACAATGTTGTCGCGGTTCTTTAGCCGCTCGACCGCCATCCGGCGGAACTCGTTCGGATAACGTCCCACTCGTTTCTTTGCCACTTGCAGTTCCCCTGCACAGTGTGCCTTTATCGAGTGTCTCACTTTAAGGGTTCACTCCACAACCAACCGATGAGCCGGTGTCAGGTGTCCGGATGTGCAAGACGCGTTTATCCAGGCGGGCGGGGGCCCCCAAAACAACTATCCTCAGGTTCCGGTTTGCAACCACAGGCTGAAGATCAGCGCACTTTGGTGTAAAACTAATATCCATCTAACCGGATCGCAATGAGTAGGAGACCGCCACATGGCAACGGATAAAGGACCTCAAGAAATCTCGCGACGGAGCTTCATAAAGCGCACCGCGATCGGCGGTTCGGGGCTTCTGATTGCGAATGACATTTTGAGTCCGGATCTCAGTGCCGGCACACCCAAGAGTGCGAACTCGACCATGATCGGCGTCCCGTTCGAGGCAAGAGACCGGGTGCGCCTAGGAATTATCGGCGTCGGCGGACGCGGTACCAGCTTGCTGCAGGATTTGCTCGCAATTGAAAATGTAGAGGTGAGGGCGATCTGCGATCTGGTGCCGGAAAAAGTGGCGCGAGCGCAGAAGGCGGTCACAAACGCAGGCCAACCAGAGCCCGTAGGGTTCAGCAAGGGCGAATGGGATTTCAAGCATTTGACCCAGCTCGAACTCGATATCGTCTACATAGCCACCCCTTGGAACTGGCACGTTCCGATGGCGCTCAGTGCCATGAAGAATAGCAAGCATGCTGCCGTCGAAGTGCCTGCCTGTACAACTTTGCAGGAGTGCTGGGACCTCGTCGAGACTTCCGAAGGGACTCGCAAGCATTGCGTCATTCTGGAGAACTGCTGCTATGGTTCTACCGAGATGATGGTCTTGGGCATGGTGCGTGACGGACTCTTTGGCGAAATCACGCATGGAGAGGCAGCCTATCTCCACGACTTGCGCAGCATTTTGACATCCAGTGAAGGGGAAGGCCTCTGGCGCCGGTTTCCGCACATGAAGCGCAACGGCAATCTGTATCCGACGCACGGACTAGGCCCGCTGGCGCATTACATGGACATCCATCGTGGCGACCGGTTCGACTACATGGTTTCGGTGAGTTCGTCCGAGGCCTCGCTGAGCGCGTATGTGAAAGCAAACTTCGCTGACGGCGACCCGAAGCGCGCCGAAAAGTACATCTGCGGTGACATGAACACCAGCATCATAAAAACCCAAAGGGGCCGCACGATTCTTCTCCAGCATGACGTGGTCAACCCACGACCCTACAGCCGCCTCAACTCGATCTCGGGCACAAAGGGCGCGTTCGCCGATTACCCGCCGCGTGTTTTCGTCGATGGCCAAAAGCAAGAGGATTGGCAGAACATCGATGCGTTTAGCGACAAGTACGAGCACCCACTCTGGAAGACAACCGGAGAACTGGCCCGCAAAATGGGTGGCCACGGCGGAATGGACTACGTCATGAATTACAGGCTCATGGATTGCCTGAAAAGGGGTCTCGTGCCCGATATCAACGTCTACGATGCCGCCGCATGGAGTGCGCCTACTCCGTTAAGTGAAACATCTGTGGTACAGAATGGCGCTCCCCAGAAATTCCCCGATTTCACACGGGGCAAGTGGAACGTCCATTCGGATTCTCCGGGTTTCGCACTTCAGACTTGAGTGCCATCGCTGAAACTTCGGGGCGAGAGCGAGAATACCTTCGCAGCCGTGCTCATTTGGTCATAGGAGCCCTTGATGATCGAAAACGCGCAGGTTGAGAGTCCCGTGTCAGAAGCGTCTGAAGCAGAACCTGAACCCAAAGCTGAAGGCGCCACTCGGCTGATCTCGCTAGATGCATTCCGCGGGATGGTGATGGTCCTGATGCTCGCGGAAGGGATGCATTTGCCTGAGGTGGCGCGCGCCTTTCCGCACAGCGCGTTATGGGGTTTGGTTGCCTTCAATACCAAGCACGTCGAGTGGCAAGGCTGCTCGCTGCATGACCTGATCCAGCCCGCCTTTTCCTTTTTGGTCGGTGCGGCGCTTCCGTTTTCGATCGCGAGCCGGAAAAGGAAGGGACAAACCTTCGGACCCATGCTTGGGCATGCGGTCCGGCGCGCGCTACTCCTGATCCTCCTCGGAATCTTTCTTCGGTCGCTGTGGTCACGTCAGACCTACTTCACATTTGAGGACACACTGACACAGATTGGATTGGGTTACGTATTCCTGTTTCTGCTGGGATTCACGCGTCCGCGAGCCCAAGTGGTGACGCTGGTGCTGATCTTGATTTGCTTTTGGGCAGCTTTCGCGCTTTATCCAGCGCCAGGTCCCCAGTTTGACTATGCCAGGGTAGGAGTTCCACAGAATTGGACTCACAATTACACCGGATTTCTCTCTCATTGGAACAAGAATTCTAACCTTGCGTGGGCGTTCGATGTTTGGTTTTTGAACCTCTTTCCGCGAGAGCAGCCCTTTGTCTTCAATGAGGGCGGTTGGTCCACGCTGAGTTTTATTCCAACGCTTGGGACCATGATACTCGGGCTCCTGGCGGGAGAATGGCTCAAGGGCAACGGGTCGAAGCAGAAAACATTGCGAGGACTCGTAATCGCGGGAACTGGCTTGGTCCTGCTCGGACTGGTGTGTCAATGGGCTGGCATTTGCCCCATCGTCAAGAGGGTCTGGACATCGTCGTACGCGCTGTATAGCGGAGGTTGGGTGGTGCTGATCCTGGCCGGGTTTTACGCGCTCATCGAATGGAAAGGATGGCGGCGATGGGCGTTCCCGCTGGTCGTGGTCGGAATGAACTCGATTGCCGTTTATGTGATGAGTTGGACTATGTCGGTCTTCTTCGGAAGCGCCTTAGATCGCCACTTTGGAAAGGCGATAGCGGCGATCGCCGGAACGACTTTTCAGCCCACTCTCCATGGTTTTGCAGTGATGCTGATCTTTTGGTTCATCCTGTTTTGGATGTACCGCCGGAAGATCTTCTTAAGGATCTGAGGCGGTGACCACCCTTCTTGGAGAAGGATTTTCTGGGCCCAAGACTAGACATCATAGAGCGATTCATCTGAATCTGCGAGACGAGCCGACTGACCGGCCGTCAGTCATTCGGCGAACAGTTCTATGTGTTGTTTGATGACCGACGTGGGTGCCTCCCTGCGTGGGACATAGGGGTTTCTGGTGCCGCGTCCTCAATGAATACAGCAACAATTTGGGTCCGATTGGGTCCAATAACAGCTCCTCGGAATTCGCTTCTTTGCCAGAGCCAACCGCTACCGGCGTGGAGTCTCAAGCGTTGCACTGCGACAGAAGGCTACACCGAATCTCTCAGCGGCGCGAGCCTTCGCTCTTGTGGCTCTTCATCTTCATTCTTCGGGCCCGCCTGTTGCGCAACTCAACTCTGCTTTGATCGAGGGCGGGCCGCCATCGCCGACGGCGGCGAAGTGTGCGATTGACTGCACCGCCAATCCCCCCTAAGATGGCTCCGCTTGGGTTCCCCCGGAAGCCTGAGCACAGACCCGAGACAACGATGATCGGCACAACGGTTTCTCACTACCGGATTTTGGAATTGTTAGGCGGCGGTGGGATGGGAGTTGTCTACAAAGCGGAAGACACCGCGTTAGGGCGCTTTGTCGCCCTGAAGTTCCTTCCCGAGGAAGCTTCGCAGGATCCCCAAGCCCTGGAACGTTTCCGGCGAGAGGCGCGCGCCGCTTCGTCGCTGAACCACCCCAACATTTGCACGATTCACGAGATTGGGCAGCACGAAGGGCGTTTGTTCATCGTCATGGAGTGCCTCAGTGGCCAGACCCTGAAGCACCTGATCCAGCGCAAGCCGCTGGAGTTCGAACTGTTGCTGGGTCTGGGCATTGAAGTGGCCGAAGCGCTCGATGCCGCGCACAGCAAAGGCATCGTGCACCGCGACATCAAGCCGGCAAACATTTTTGTCACCGAGCGCGGCCTCGCCAAGGTCCTCGATTTTGGGCTGGCCAAGATCGCACGCGCCAGCCAGTCCGCCGTCGGTGACTCGCAAACCCGGGCGGACGTGAGCAACCTGGATCTGACCAGCCCTGGAACCGCGGTGGGTACGGTGGCCTACATGTCCCCGGAGCAGTTACAAGGGAAGGAACTGGACGGGCGAACCGATCTGTTCTCCTTCGGGGTGGTGCTTTACGAAATGGCCACCGGCGTGGTGCCGTTTCGCGGAGAGACCTCCGCCGTCATCACGGAAGCCATTCTCAACCGGGCGCCCACTCCGGCCACGCGGCTGAGGCCCGAGCTTCCGGTGAAGCTGGAGGAGACGATCAGCAAGGCTTTGGAGAAAGATCGCGATTTGCGCTGCCAGACTGCGGCCGAGCTGCGCGCCGATCTGAAGCGGCTGAAGCGCTCGATCGACTCATCGCGCACATCGGTGGTGGCGGAAACCAGTCCGGCTGAGTCGTCCGCGACGCGGGCCTCATCATCCGTAGCCGTAGAGCGCGGCAAACCTTCCGTGCCTCGCCTGATTTTCGCCGTCGGAATATTGCTGGCCCTGGCTGCGGGCCTGTATGGCGGCAAGCTGACCTTCTCCGCCTCGCCCTTGCCGCCGCCGGTATACCGGCAACTCACTTTCCGGCGCGGCAGCATTCGTTCCGCGCGTTTCGCTCCGGATGGGCAGACCATCCTCTACAGCGCTGCTTGGCAAGGCGGTCCGGTGGATGTGTTTACCGCGCGTCCCGAAGCTCCCGAGGCGCGTTCCATGGGCCTCAGCCGGACTCAGTTGGTGTCGGTATCTTCCGCGTCGGAGATGGCCGTCCTGCTGAACAGCAAAGCGATTGGAACCTGGGTAAACATGGGCACACTGGCGCGGGCGCCGCTGGTCGGGGGCGCTCCGCGCGAAGTGCTGGAGCAAGTGCAGTGGGCGGACTGGGCGGCGGGCGGAAACGGCCTTGCCGTGGTGCGTGATTTGGGCGGTCGAAATCGGCTGGAGTACCCGATTGGAAAGCCTTTGTACGAAACCGGCGGGTGGATCGGCCACCCGCGTGTTTCCCCGAAAGGAGATTTGATCGCATTCATCGACCACCCCATCCAGGGCGATGACAGCGGCTCGCTGGCGGTCGTCGATCTGGCCGGAAACAAGAAGTCACTGTCTGGCGAATGGTTCACGATTCAGGGCGTTGCCTGGTCTCCCAATGGCAAGGAGGTCTGGTTCACCGCCAGTAAGTCAGGTGTAGACCGGACACTGTATGCGGTCTCGATGGGTGGTAAGGAGCGCATGGTATTGCGCCTGCCCGGCGCGATCATGATATTCGACATCTTTAAGGATGGCCGGGTTCTGTTGATGCGCGCCAGTTGGCGGCGTGAAACGATCGGCATGACCGCTGACGATGCCAAACAGCACGATCTTTCCTGGCTGGATTACACCTATCCGGCGGATCTATCGGGGGATGGCAAAACTCTGCTATTCGATGAGGAGGGCGGCGGCGGCTCTTTGGACTATTCGAAGTCCGGCGGCTTGTCTTATGCAGTGTACATTCGCAAGACCGATGGCTCCCCCGCGGTCCTGCTCGGGGAGGGTGGAGCGGTGGCCTTGTCACCCGATGGGAAGTCGGTGATCGTCCAGACGCAGGATTCCCCGTCCCAGCTCAAACTGCTGACCACGGGCGCAGGTGAAGCCAAGGACCTGACGAAGGACAATATCAACCATTCGTGGTCCCACTGGTTTCCCGACGGGAAGCGGATCCTGTTTTCGGGCAATGAGCCGGCCAAGGGCGTGCGGTTATACGTCTATGATCTTGCTTCCGGCAAGAGCCAGCCGATCACACCGGAGGGTGTGAATGGCACTGCGTTTGTCATTTCTCCCGACTCGCAGTTGGTGGCTGGAATCGGTCCGGATCAGAAGGGATATCTCTTTCCGGTTGCGGGTGGCGAGCCGCGTGTCATTCCGGGACTAAATCCTGGAGAACAGCCGGTCACGTTTAGCACCGACGGCGGGTCCCTGTACATTTACCAGCCCGGTGAGCTGCCGGCCAGGGTCGATCGCCTCGACGTGCGCACCGGTCAACGCAAGCTCTGGAGACAACTCATTCCATCCGACCCCGCCGGCGTCGAGACCATCGGTCCCATCCTGATGACGCCCGACGCCAAGACATGCGTATTCGGATACCACCGCATGCTCGCCGACCTGTATCTGGTCGACGGATTGAAGTGATACCGAGGTACGAGCGGAGCCATCAGGGCTAGTGCACCGGCCAGACCTTCAGCTCGTGGTCGCACTCCTTGTGGCTAGCAAGCGCTCGTCGCCCAAGGTAGGCGGCGAGAAGATTTCCGCTGTGCGATACTCCGGTGTGCAGCGGATCCGACGATACTGGAAGCGTAGTCGGCTACACGGAAGTGATCTGATGGCGGCTTATCGAGATGAGTAATGATACGTCGGCTGCTCGACCCTAACTTCGGGGTTGCCCGTAATCCGCGAATTTGGAGTAGAACTCTCCGTTATCATCTGGCGTAAGCCGTCGCGATTATTAATCGCCAGCCGAAGCAGACTTGCCAGCACCAGACGACGCAAAGAATGCCCGATGCGGCACTGGGGTAGTGACGCATCAGGCATTTTGTGTTCGCGAGAAAATATTGAGGTTTTTCTCGCGACATACTTAGCGAACTAGAGCATCCGCTCCAGACGGACGTAGCTGGCTTCCATGCCATGCTCCATCCCGGTCGCGAGCATCCGCTTGCGGGTTTCGGCGTCGGGCAGAGTCATGCGCATGGTCATCAAGGTGCCCGTGCCGTCGGGGTCAAAGGCCGTCTCGACATGGTTGTCCGGAGTTGGATCGGGCAAGTGCATGCGCTCCACGTGCACGATGCGGCTGAACGGTTCCAGCTCTAAGTATTCTCCGGTCAGGTAGAAGCCGCCGCCTTTGCCATTCGACCACTCATAGCGGATCTTGCCGTTGGGGCGTGCTTCGCTGATGCAGACAGGCATCGTCCAGCCATCCGGGCCGAGTAGCCACTGCTGGATCAACTTCGGATCGGTGTGTGCGCGGTATACCGCCTCGGGTGGAGCAGCGAAGTGCCGGGTTACAACGACGTGGCATTCGCCTTCGGTTTTGAGCGTGAGTTTGCTGGTCAGTTGATTCATCGAATCTCGTCTCCATTTTTGGTTTTCATGGTTTCTAGGACTTGGTCGAGCCGGTCGTAGTTCTTTGCCAGGGCTTTGCGGAGCATATCGAGCCATTGATCGACGACGTCGATGCCGACTTTGGCGAGGCGGCAGGGGTGCTTCGCGCCATCGACTCGTCGCACGATCAGGCCAGCTTTCTCGAGCACCTTGAGGTGACGGGAGATGGCGGGCTGTGAGATTTCGAAGGGTTCCGCTAACTCCATCACCGTGGCCTCGCCATTGGCAAGACGGGCGAGAATCGCGCGTCGGGTAGGGTCAGCGAGAGCGGCGAAGGTGTCGTCGAGCTGTTCCATAAATTAAATGTTATATAACTATATTATTATATGTCAATTGGAAAAAAGCGTGACATGATGTAAACGATTGATAATAATAATCTTGTAGTCGTCCGGAGGAGACTCCTGCGGGGGCTAAAGTGTATCGGCATGGGCCGCGATCGCACGGCCATGCGGAAGTGATCCGTCTAGCAAGGTAAACTTTGAATGACGAGGAGGGCGTTGAACCCGGGCCTGGGCGCGTGATTCTGGCACAATGGCCCGGCGAGGGGGAACTACATGACCGCTTCGTTTGCTGACTCGGGCACCGGCAACCCGGCGTAATGCTTGCCGGATTGGCACCGATAAAACAAGTGCCATCATTTCTTCAGTTCTGTGGTCCAGTTCAGCACCACCTGCAGCGATGCCGGCCCTTTTTGTTCAGCGGACTTCATGAGCAAGAAGCGCCGGCCATCCGTCTCATAATCGTGTCCTGCGTGCACGTAGCGTCCGGTGAACAGCAGGTGCGCCGTACTGTAAACTTCTCCCATGCCGCCAGCACCGAGCATGGCAAGGATTTCATACGGCCCGAGTTTGGTGCCAGCAGCGAGTGCCATCCGTGCGCGCAATTATAGCCTGCGCTGCAAATGACACGCCGGATGCGACAATTCTGAGTAGTTGGTCAGCTATGCGGAAGCGATCCAGCTGGGCACCGAGCGGATCAGTACCAGAAGTCGGCATAGCACCACAATTTCAAGATCGATGGGTGCCGGGAAATGCGTGGTCCATGGGCGTTTGGCGGGAGCAATCCGGAGGCATTACTTTCGGACTGTCCGTGCCTCGGGCGGAATCAGTAACGATAGCTACAGGTCTCCGAGTTCGAGTGTCACGTCCGCGTTCTTCCATGCAGCCTCAAATTCTCGCCGCACCCATTCCTCGTCGGAAATCTTGTTCTGGGCTTCTAAACTCTTCAAAAGGCCAAACAGCGACCGGGGATTTCGAGGGTATTGTTCCAGATCAGCGCGAAACACCGCTTCCGCCTGCCCGGCTTGGCCGCCCAGCATCAAGGCAGCACCAAGCGATTCCCGCACGGGATAAAACCATTCGGGCGGTTCACCATAGCAAAGCCTGTCTTGGATCTGAACTGCATTCTTCCAGTGCTCAATCGCACGTTCACGGTCGGCGTGTGATCGTTGAACCCGGGCATGCATGAAACCAATCCAGTCGCCGAAGAGCAGGCTCACGTGCTGGCACGGAAATTTGCTGCCATGTTTGGGGAATCCCCGCGGATTTATCAGGCTCCCGGACGAGTGAATCTGATTGGCGAGCATACCGATTATAACGACGGGTTGGTCATGCCAGCGGCAATCGGGTTTTACACTTGGGCCGCGATTGCTCCACGCTCTGACCGAAAAGTCGTCATTCACTCGGAGAATTTCTCAGCATGTACCGAGTTCGACCTGAATGACATGCCATTAACCCGCGTGGGCCAGTGGAGCGACTATGCAATCGGAGTTGCGAAAATGCTCGAGGCGTCGGAAAGCAGGTTATCCGGTGCCAACCTGCTCATTGCTGGCAACGTCCCACAGGGCGCTGGGTTGAGCTCGTCCGCGTCTATGGAAGTCGCCGTCGGCTACGCGCTGTTGGAGATGACTGGTCAAACCATAAACCTGACCAAGCTCGCTCGACTGTGCCAGCAAGCCGAAAATGAGTTTGTCGGAGCGCGCTGCGGAATTATGGATCAGTTCATTGCCAGTCATGGAAAACGCGATCATGCATTATTGCTGGACTGCCGCTCTATGGAATATCGCCTATTGCCCCTCCGCGGAGACGCGCGCCTGGTGATATGTAACACCATGATTAAACACAATCATGCCACTGGTCAGTACAACCTGCGGCGATCCGAGTGCGAGGCCGGAGTCGGATATATCGCTAAGAATCATCCGAGCGTGCGGGCCTTGCGGGACGCATCACTTGCCGATCTTGCGGCTTGTCGCTCTGAGTTGCCGGAAACGATTCTGCGCCGGTGCCGTCACGTCATCCAGGAAAACATCCGCGTCCTCCAAGCCGCCGCGGCACTGGAGCAAGAAGATCTGGAGGCCGTTGGCGAATTGATGGGTCAATCGCATGTGAGCCTACGCGACGATTTTGAAGTAAGTTGCCGGGAGCTCGACCTTATGGTGGAGCTCGCTATGCAAGCCGAGGGCGTATACGGAGCACGCATGATGGGCGGTGGTTTTGGCGGCTGCACCATCAATCTGGTCCGTTGCGATTACGTTGAATCATTCAGGTTGACGGTAAGCGAAGCTTACGAGCAATCCACAGGTATGAAGCCAGATGTTTACGTCTGTACCGCTGCCGATGGAGTGGGCCAGACGCTTTGACAGGCATCGCCGCATGGATGCGCTGCGCGACACGATGAATCGAATCCAATTGACAACGTCTCCGCATCGTCGTTTCAATCCCCTCATTCGGGAATGGGTGCTGGTTGCGCCTGACCGCACCCAGCGACCCTGGGAAGGCCAGCTCGAAAACCTTTCCAGCCCTACCCAAGTGACCTTTGATCCCGCTTGTTATCTCTGCCCTGGCAACGTGCGCGCTGGCGGCGAGAAGAATCCGCCTTATACCCACACTTTTGTTTTTGATAATGACTTTGCTGCGTTGAAGCCCGAAACCCAGGCTTGGGAGGTTGAGGAAAAGGGACTTTTGATTGCCCGCAGCGAAGCAGGCCGATGTCGCGTAGTTTGTTTTTCACCCCGTCACGATCTGACCATTGCGCGAATGGCAGTCGTGGAATTACGACGCGTGGTGGACACCTGGTGCGACGAGTTTTCTGAACTTGGAAGTGAGCCGCGGATCCGATCGGTGCAGATCTTCGAGAATCGCGGAGCGATGATGGGGTGCAGCAATCCGCATCCGCATGGGCAGATTTGGGCCAACGAATCTTTGCCGAACGAATTGGCGAAAGAGTTGCAGTCATTTGGCGAATATCAGCAAAGTCATGCCTCAAGCTTGCTGGAGGATTATCTCAAGCTGGAACTAGAGCAGAAAGAACGATTGGTCTTGGCCAACGATCACTTTGTTCTTCTCGTGCCATTCTGGGCGGTATGGCCGTTTGAGACTCTGCTGCTCAGTCGCAGACCTGTTACGGCGGTGGACAAACTGACCGACGTGGAGCGTACGGGCCTGGCGGAGATACTGCGGCGGACGACGACTCGCTACGACAATCTATTCCAGACCTCGTTCCCGTATACCATGGGTTTTCATCAGCGGCCAACCGATGGCGATGCTCACGTGGAATTTCATTTGCACGCACATTTCTATCCACCGCTGCTACGGTCAGCGACGGTGAGAAAGTTTATGGTGGGCTACGAGATGCTGGCGATGCCGCAGCGCGACATCACGCCCGAGGCCGCCGCCAAACTCCTACGCGGAGTATCGGACACGCATTACCTGGACCAATCAAAGGCATGAACAGCTTGAATATCTATTCAGGCTTCGCTTAGCTGCCGCCACCATGGCCGCGCTTTCAGGTCAGTGCTGAAACTACTGTGCCGCTTATTGGCAGCAACCACGACATTGGGCCTGGTGATCGCCTGCTCCGCCTGTCGAGCGACGAGCTCGAGTGCCCCGACTGCGAATCTCCGCTGCCAGGGAGATGAGATTGAGCGCGGCCCGAGGAAAATTAAGTTTCATCTCCAGTTCACCCAGGGCAAGGCGAGCTTCGCAGTTGATGTTGTACGGACCAAGTTGCTGCGACTTCTGGATCAGCGCGCGCATCTCGCTCTTACGGCTATTGACTCGGCGGCACGATCTTCTTGACCACGTTGTAACCCTCAACGCGCAAAGAAGCACGGCCACCCTCCAAAGCGGAGGTTGCAAATTTGGCCGCGAGTGTTCGTGCTTCGTGAGGATAGAGGGTGATGTAATTGTCCTCGTAGGTGATGGGCACACGAGCTTAGTCGTGAACTGGTCATCATTGTTAGGACTGCCCATGTCGTCGTCCGTTGTGGATTCCCAGTAAGTGTTTTCGGCGAGAACGCTGCCGTCGGCTGCGCTCATGCGGCAACGGACGAAATAGCTTGAGCTGAGACCTGAAATCCGCGCCACCGACATCGCTGCGAGCGACGAATAAGGAGCCACCTCGATGTCTTTCGTTTCATTGACATACTTGCGGGTTCCATCGACGCTGTAAAAAGCCACCGACACATTCACGTGCTGTAGAGGCTCAGCAGTTTGATTCACGGCGTACACGTGAGCCGTGCTGCGGTCGGCGGTCGCATAGTAGTCCCACACCACGCTAACCGGTCGCATCGCCTTCTTGGCCCCGAAGTAACCGCCGCCCTGCTTGAAGTAGTAGTCGAAGAGATGTCCGAAGAAGGATGGCCAGGGACTGTTCATCATCCAATGCATCACCATTTTTCGGTTGGACCAGTGGGTTGCGTACGCTTCGTATTGCGCGCGAACATCTTCGTAGTAGGCCAACTGAGCTTTCTTTGCCAGTTCCTCCGCGCTGTTGGTCGGGCCGTAACGCTGATCGATCGCTCGGCGAATATTCGCCAGCGTATTGTTGCCTCCCTCATTTCCCCCGGCATGAAAGTACCAGTAGTCATCGGGAGGCCAAACGTGATCGGCAGGAATGAACTTCTTTAAGCTTTCCAGAGGCGGGATGGTTTCATTGTCGCCTTCTTCGGCGGAGGATCCCCGGGCAGGGCCGTAGACATCGCTGAACCAATAGTAAGGCGGCCGCCACACGTAAGGGCCGACCATGTGAACGCCGCTCCATGTGCGGTTTCTCTCCGCCACTGTATCCACAATGGCGTTCTGCCAGTGGAGCTCTTTTTCTATCTGGTGATAGTCATTGAGAACCGGGTCGGGAGGCAGGCCGTCGCTCCCATTTGCCCAAAGCACGACCGCCGGATGTGCGCGCAATTCATTCAGGCGCGCGCGCAAGCTGGCCCGGGCAACCCAATGATCTTCGGCGCTCCACAAACTCCAGTGCTCCCATTGCATGCAGCACATCCAGCCCAGCATGACGGGAATACCTTCCCGATCAGCGCGATCAATCATGGTCTCATCTGCAATCTTCAGCTCCCACCGGATCAGATTCAATCCGAGGTCTTTCACGTAGCTCACGATGGCAGCGTCCCGGTCGGGGTCGTTTTTGAAAAGGAGATCTGGAGTGTAAGCCGCGCCGCGGATCAGGTAATCGCGGCCGTTGATCTGAAGGTAGAAATTGCCTCCGCCGCTGCCAATATCAGGGAAGCTGTTGTCCTGATCGCGGGCTTGCGTGACTTTGCGAATCCCAAAATCAATTTCCTGAGAATCAGAAGTCTTGCCATCCGACGCGAAATCCATTTTCAGGTGATAGAGGTTCGGCTTGCCCCAGCGGTAAGGCCACCACAACTCAGGATCCGGAACCGAGAGCTGGGTCACTTCCGAAGATGTGAATGCAAATTCGGCCGTTTCTGACGCCCGCAACGTGACGTTTTTTTCGAAAGCGATGGTCGCTTTCCCTGGTCGCGAGATTTCTCCACGAAGAACTCCTGCCACGGGCTTCTCGCTATGGTTGCGAAGATTACAGTAGACGGTAAGAGCAGCAGGAGTGAGCGCCGGCAAGGGTAGATCGGTGACGACATAAGGACTGCGAATCGTAACCGAGCCGGCTGTGCTCAGGAAAACACGCTTCCAGACTCCGGCGTTGCGATCAGGCACGAACGGAATGTTTACCTTGTGCGCAGGATCGTGGTAGCCGATGTACTTCCAATTGATCCAGTCGAGCCAACTGTCAGCCAGCTCAACCGGATGGTCGCCGACTACGAAGCCATCTTCGGAGAGCAGTCCTCTCTCCGGAGTGATCTTCACAGCGAGCACATTGGGCCCGTCCACACGAATAAATTTCGTGACATCAAACTCAAAGCTGTCGTACATGCCGACAACCTGCGAGGAATCCGCGACTTTGTGCCCGTTGAGCCAGATGTCTGCTCGATAGTTAATGCCTTTGAAGATGAGGGAGTACAGGTCGTGCCCTGCCGGCGCAGAAAAGGTCGTGCGATACCACCAGTCTTGCTTCCAAAGGTCTCCCGGCGGGGTGAGACTCATGCCGTAGTACAGATTCTTGTAAACTCCGTTGTCTTCGAGCACTTGCAAGACTGTGCCGGGCATGTGCTTGACGGCATACCAGCGGGAAGCGTCGTAGCCACCCTGGGAGATCAAAGCTTCATCCCCTGAAATATTGTTGGCGGAGGCTATTCTCCAGCCGCTTTCCAATTCAGTGAGATTGGATGACTGCCGAGAGGCGAAAGCCCGCGGTAAGACAATCACGCTAAGACACAGCACTAGCCGCATGCACCGACGCTTCCGCCGCATTTTGTTGAATATCCTTCCGTTCTGTTCAGCCTTTAAAGCGAAAGCTTCAGTGCAAACTGAATCTGACGTGGGTCGCGTGCCGCCGTCAGGAATCCAAATTGCGGCGTCCCAAAGGTTGTCGTGTCGATGGAATTCTGCGGCCCGGACTTAGCAAATTGCAGGTTGGGATGATTGAACAGGTTGAAGAACTCCGCACGGAATTCCAATTTTGTGCGCTCAGAAATCGGAAAATTCTTGAACCGCGAGAAGTCCCAAATCTGATAGCCCGGGCCCTGCACGCTGTTCCGACGAACATTCCCGAAGGCGCCCAAAGCAGGTTCTCCCAAGGCGCAAGAGTTAAAGAACGTGCCGGGGACACACGGAGTCGCGTGCACATTGCCGATGAGATGTTGCACGTCGAGGTTGACGGGCTCGGAGACCGCCTTGTTGAATCCGGGGTGCTCGACCATAACCATGTAACCGCCGACTCGAAGGGGCCCCACCACGTACTCTCCGGCATCATTGGTCGTGGCGGAAAAGGTGCTGCCCCGTTCAACAGCTGTGACCGTAACCTTGGCATTACTGACTGGAGCGCCGGTTGCATCCTTCACGGTACCGACCATGCTGCCGGCATTCTTTTGCGCTCGCGCGAAGGTCGGGAAACCAAGGACGAGAGTGACTACGGCGAAAACGATCAGGCGACGACTTGCCAACCTCGGCATCGCGATCCTCCTCGAGCTGTACAGTGAAGCTGTGGTAGACGTCCCCGCAAGTGGAAGTGGCGCGCTAATCCCTTTCCGCGCGAACAAGTTTTGCTGTATAGTTACGAACGCTTACTTTTACTTTCGTTATATAACCTTGTCAAGGTAAAAAGGTGCCGGCTTGGGAAAACCCGGCCCAGCGCCATAGCTCTACGAAAAAAACTTGGACGCACACGGTCACGCATGGAAGCGATGTGCGGGAACTTCGTATCAATTTCGCAGAATCGGAAGGAGTAGGAACCGATAGCGCGCTGAAATGAAAGAATTCGAAAGTCGGATTGCTCGGGGGCCGAAGCATGAGTAGGCTGCATAAAACTACGTCCATCAGCGTGATCTTCCTCACCTCCTGGGCCGGAGCACAAGATGCCCGACAGTCTCCCACCCAGTCTCCAGAGATCGGTTACAAGTCCGCTGCCGATGCAAATCAGAAAAAGACGCTGCTCCTGAAAGACTTTAACCCGACTTCGATGCTGCACGCCGCTGCCCACAAAGTCGAGCGGGCCAAATATTACGTGATCGACGTACACAATCATGTCAACGACGCGCAGGGAATCGAGGATCCCATGCCTCTACGACGGGTAATTGAGGTAATGGACAACAGCAACGTTAAAACGGTTGTGATTCTCACCGGTATGTGGGGCGAGAAACTTCAGAGAGTGCTGGACACGATGGTCAAGCCCTATCCTGGGCGCTTCGTCGTTTTCTCGCAGATCGACTGGTCAAAAATAGACGATCCCAGCTTCAGCCAGGAGATGGTAGCACAGCTTGATGACGCTGTATCGCGAGGCGCGCGCGGCCTGAAGATCTTAAAAGATCTAGGTCTGGGGGTGAAGGATAAAACCGGTAAGCTGATCCGGGTGGACGATCCTCGGCTAGATCCCGTCTGGGAAGAGTGCGGTCGGCTCGGCATTCCGGTATCACTCCACGTCAGCGATCCTGAGGCATTTTTCCATCCCATCGACAACACCAACGAGCGGTACGAGGAGTTGATCGAGCATCCCGACTGGAGCTTCTACGGCCCACAGTTTCCCAGCAAGTTATCGATTCTAGAGGCGCGGGATCGTATCCTTGCGCGGCATCCGCATACCACGTTCGTGGCACTGCACATGGCCAACTGGCCCGAGAATCTCGACTACGTTTCCGCCGAACTGGACCGATATCCCAATATGATGGTCGAATTCGGCGCGCGCCAGGCGGAATTAGGCCGGCAACCGCGGAGGGCGCGAGAGTTTTTCTTGAAGTATCAGGACCGGATCATGTTCGGCACCGACAATGGCATGGACGAAGAAATGTACCGAAACCACTTTCGCTGGCTGGAAACAGCAGATGAATATTTTGACTATTGGGGATATCCCGGACAGGGGCGGTGGAAAATATACGGGATGGCATTGCCTGACAGCGTGCTGGAGAAAGTTTATCACCTGAATGCGGAACGGCTCTTCCACCAGTTTAGAGGCGGGGCACAAGAACGAAAGGCAACCCAATGAAACAGCTCTACTATCGGACTAAACGCTGCGCTGGCTCGCGGAAACTCATCGTTGTCGCGGTCGGAACGATGTTGCTGCTCGCGGGTTGCACCCGGACAGCGAAGAAGCAGGCTGAACCTCACTCAGAACCGTCCAAGATCTCGGCCGTGGTAACACCCGGCGGTCCGGTGGTGCTAACCACCAGCACCGCCGAATTCCAAATTTTGCCCTCTGGATATATCCAAGCCTGGCTGTTGAAAGGTGGACAGCAACTTAGCCTCGATGACCCGCGCCCGGGCAACCCCGAGGAGAGCGACTACCTGGTGCAGGAGGGGAAAGAAATTCATTTCACACTGGATTTCGGCCAAACAAGAATTACCGAAGCTATCGGGAAGCTCGGACGCGGGAAGCATGTAGAAATTCCAGCCCAGCCCATGGGGCCTTCGGGCACAAGTCTTCGACGGACATTGCATGTCGAAGTCTATGACGACTTCCCAAATATTCTGCTCAGTAGTGTCGCCTACACCAACACGGGAAACTCCGAGTATCACCTTGACCACGTCGTCGAACAGCAACACCGGTTCAATTCCCACATGGTGAAAGAGCATCCATATGATATGTGGTCGTATCAGGGCTCAAGCTACGAATGGGGCAAGGACGACGTTGTCAAGCTCACGAGCCGGTTCTCCCAGCCAAACCTGATGGGTGGAATCGTAAAGGGCGGTTACGGCGGGGGCATTCCAGTGCTGGCGTTCTGGACCGCATCGGTCGGAGAAGCCATTGGCCACGTCGAAACGCTTCCTTTATCGCTCTCGTTGCCGGTCAAAGTGGAGCGCGACGGACGAGTAAGCACGGCCGTTAGTATTCCAGCGGACACAACCCTCAAGCCAGGTGAGAGCTACTCGACACCGCGCAGTTTCGTTGCGGTCTATTACGGGGACTTTTATGAGCCGTTGCGTCTGTGGTCAAGCGTTCTGCAAAAGGAAGGCTGGGAAATTCCTAAGCCGTCGAGCGAGGCATACAACGTGAGCTGGTGCGGCTGGGGATACGAATTCAATGTTACACCGGCACAAATGTTGGGCACTGTGCCTAAGTTGAAAGAATTCGGCATCAAGTGGGCAACCTTGGATGACCGCTGGTTCGACACCTATGGCGACTGGAATCCGCGACCGGACACATTTCCGGGCGATTCCATTAAGAAGATGACCGACGATTTCCACAAGCAGGGAGAGTTGGTTCAATTGTGGTGGCTGCCTTTGGCCGCCGAAGACGGTCAGGGCAAGTGGGAGTCGCACAAATATGTCGTCTCAAAGGTGGCACAGGAGCATCCCGATTGGTTCATCCTCGACAAGAACGGCAAGCGTGCCCGTATGACCCGCAACTTGGCCGCGCTGTGTCCGGCAGTGCCCGAGGTACAGGCCTACTACAGGCAGCTGACGGAGAAGTTTATTCGCGACTGGGGTTTCGACGGCTCCAAGCTGGACAACATCTACAGCGTGCCCATGTGCTACAACCCGGCGCATCATCACAAGTCGCCGCAGGACTCAGTTAATGCAATGGCTGACGTGTACAAAGTCATTTTTCAGACCACGCGCTCAATAAAACCTGAGAGTGTGACGCAAAGCTGCCCTTGTGGAACTCCGCCATCCCTGGCCTGGTTGCCCTACATGGACCAGGCAGTGACTGCTGACCCGGTCGGCGCCGTGCAGGTGCGTCGCCGCATCAAGATGTACAAAGCGCTGCTCGGACCCGAAGCGGCTGTATACGGCGATCATGTGGAGCTTTCAGAGATGACTCGTGTGGGCAACCAGTGGTCAGAGCACGGCAGCGATTTTGCCTCGACCATCGGGGCTGGCGGTGTGGTGGGAACAAAATTCGTGTGGCCTGATCCCGGCCCGAAGTATAAACCTGTGCTGCTGACTGCCGATAAAGAAGCTCACTGGAAGAAATGGATCGGGATTTACAACGAAAAGATGCTTTCCAAAGGCATCTTCCGCAATCTTTACGTCGACGGTTATGACCTGCCCGAGGGGTACGCGATTGAGAAGGACGGCAAGATGTATTACGCGTTCTTCGCTCCTACCGCTGCACAATGGAGAGGCGAAGTGGAATTGCGCGGCCTCACACCCGGTTCATATCACGTGATTGACTACGCGAACGGCAAAGACTTGGGTACAGTCGAGGCCACAGCCGACAACGCACCACGACTAAGAACCGATTTCAAGGACCATCTGCTAGTGGAAGTGTCAAGATAGCGGCACTAGGATTTACTTCGCCGGGAATCGACCTAAACCCTGAAATGGTGTGTCGCACTCCGCGAATCCTATTCGTTGAGGATGACTACGCGACTCAAATTGCGTGGATGATCAGGATTGAGGCCCTTCTTCAGCCCCCCATACAGACCTATAAGTTGCCCTGCGAAAACGTACGGCGCCATCCGCGCCAGCTCGGGTAGTTCGAAGCCAAACTCGATTAGCAGATCGGATGCAGCCCGGGCGCGCCCATCCGCCTGGTTGGTGAGCGTCAAAGTGGTTCCACCCAAGCTCTTGATCTCCTCCAACACGTCACACTCGGCGTCGTAGCCTCGTTCGGAGAGCAGAAAAATCACAAGAGTCTCGGGACTCACAATAGCCTTCGGCCCGTGACGGAACTCCAAAGTGTGAAAACTCTGAGCGTAAGAGGCTGACATCTCGGTAATCTTGAGCGCAGTTTCGCAGGCCAAGCCGTAGAAAGGGCCTTGCCCCAGGCAGACATAGTCGGCGAACTGCCGCGCGCTGAGAAATTCTCGGATTCGTGGGTGCAAAGCTACCAGGGCGGTATCCGCCAATGCAGGCAGAGCGCTAAGCGATTTGGAAAATGTGTGATCGTCCGCCAAGAAAGCTGACAGATACTGCAACCCCAGCACCATGGAAGTGAAAGAACGCGTCATCACCGTGCTTTCCTCCTCAGAAGGAAGCAGCGGGAGAGTGCTGGTGGCGATCTGCTCGAGAGGTTGACCAACAGTGCTGGTGATGGCAAGAGTACGCACATCTTTCTCGCGCTCCAGAAACTGGGCCGCTTTCAACGTCTCGGAGGTGCGACCGGAACGAGAGATTACAACCGCTGCAATCTCCTGTGAACCCGCAAGAACGATATCCGGAAACAACAGGAGCTCAGATGCTGGAATGGCGCGTGCTCTTTTTCCTGTGATGGCACTGCAGGTTGCTGCTGCTGCGAGGCCGATGTAGTAACTGGAGCCGCAGCCAATGAACAGCCATTCGGTTGCGGAGCCGAAGTCCTGGCGCAGGTTTGCCATCGTACCGCTGCGCTGCAGCTCAGTCAGGCAACCACTCCAGAATTGTGGCTGGGAAAGTATCTCGGCGAGGGAATGCGCGCCAGGGGCCGAAACTAAGGAGTTCGTGCCTTTTCGATTAGACAAGGTTTACCTCTATCCCGACTTTCTTGAGCGCCCGCAGATCTGACTGAGGGACGCCGCGATCAGTAATAACTGCCTGCAAGGCGTTTGGTGGAACGATCAAAGATAAGCTTCGACGGCCAAACTTGCTCGAGTCACAGACCGCCACGGTTCGCTTTGCAACTTCAACCATCACCCGGTTGACTTTGGCTTCAAGAAGGTTGGGCGTGCTCAAGCCATAGTGGACGTCAAAACCGTCCACGCCGAGGAAGAGTATGTCGGCGTTCAACCGACGGAGGGTTTCTTCCGCGATCGGACCAACCAGAGAAAACGAATTCTTGCGAAGCGTACCACCTGTAAGGATGACTTCCACAGGGGCTCCTGACAGCTCCGCGGCAATATTTACGGCGTTCGTGATGATCGTAATGTTATGAAAGTTGCGCAAAGCTCTGGCGATGCCGGTCGTGGTGGTACCGGAGTCGAGAATCACAACCTGGCCTTCTTTCACCAGACGTGCCGCAGCCGCAGCGATCCGGAGCTTCTCCTGTCGCTGGAGCTGTTCTTTTTCTCGAAGGCTTGGATCTTCAAGAGCGCCCTCGCGGGCCGGTAGCGCACCCCCATGAGTGCGATGGACCAGTCTTTGAGCGTGCAGAGCCTCGAGATCCTTTCGAATGGTGACCTGAGAGGTATCGAACTGGTGCGCCATCTCCGTCACCAGCACCCGCCCATTGCGACCAAGCATCTCGAGAATGGCACGGCGGCGCTCTTCGTTTAGCACATTATTCTTCAGGACAGGATTGTTCGGAATTCAACGCGACTTTTGATTGCCATTTCTTTTTATATCGCTTTCTTTCGTTTGTCCAGTCGAAAGGGAGACCGAGGGACTATTCTGAAGCGGGGAAGGAATTGCCAAGAAATCGACGACGTCAGCTCGGTGAAGAAATTGTCTATCCGGTTGCCGCGTCCATCGTCGCTCACGCCGGTTGCTGACCACAGAGAGTGCGGAATAGAAGCAGCCAGCGTTTTACGTCACTGGTAATCAGGAAATTCTCTCTTACGTGTTCTCGGCCATTCATGCCGATGCGGCGGGCAAATTCAGGATGCGTAAGCAGATAGCGTATCTGGAAGGCGCATCCCTCCACGGAGTGCACCAGAACACCGGTGAGCTTGTGAATGATCTGGTTAGGAATGCCTCCTACGGCCCCTGCAATTGTGGGTTTTGCTTTCCACAATGCTTCTGTGACTGTCAGACCGAATCCTTCCCTTAGAGACTTCTGAATCACCAACGTGGAGGCCTGCTGAAGGGCGTTGATTTCGAGCGCACACCAAGGGGGAAGATCGAGGATGATTATGTCGGGGTCGCTGCTTGCGGCTTCTTTGACCTCTTGCAAGACTGCAGCACCTTCGGGATCGTCCGTAGCTCCGCCGCCCGCCAATACAAGTTGGCAGTCAACGTATTTCTTAGCCAGCTTGTAGGCTCGTATCAAGCCCACCGGATCTTTGAGGCGGTCAAACCGCGACACCTGGGTCACGACCGGCCGGGAGCGGTCGACTCCGAACTGGTCACACACCTTCTGCACGACGGAGTCGTCGAGATGCTTGTTTTTTTCCGAAAGCGGATCGATAGAGGGATAAAAGAGATATTGCGGGATCGGAAGCTGGCGGGCAAACGATTGCGACGAGAAAATCGCGGCATGGAATTGTTCGACAAAGGGACGAAGAAAATCCCAAACCCCAGCATTGGGATTGGAGAGATCGATGTGGCATCTCCACACCCACTTGGCGGAGCTGTTGTCGCGGGCCTGAATGAGAGCGGCGGGTTGCGGATCGTGAATTACTACTAACTCCTCATCAAATTGCATCCGCTGCAGATTCTGCTCGTTGTACATCAGAAAAATCTCCTGAGCATGCTTGGTGAGTTGATACGGAGTACCCTGAAGCGCATTGTGAAAAGCCTTGGTGACTTCAAAAAGATCGTTGCCACCGGTGATCACGTCCCAATGGGCGGGCACCTCGAGCTCGGAAAGGAGTGGAACGATGCCATTCAACATCTCCGCAACGCCGCCTCCTACCGCGGTCGAGTTCACCATCTTAAGCGTCTTGCCTTTCAGTTCATGTGCCAGAAAGCGCAGGGCGTCCACCTCACCCTGACCGATGACGCTCTCGTAGTCATCCAAATGCGCAGCGGGGGACGGCGCAGGCGGCGTCAAAACGCTACTGGGTAGCCCTCGGCCGTTAGAAGGCGGGGCCTCGGCAGGCAGAACCGGTGCAGAGCCTCGCTGCTCTGGCACGACCTCATTCGCAGTCTTCGATTGGGTAACGGGAGCCTGTTCTGAAGTGCGCCTCTGGGCAGATTTCATAACCTAAATTCAGTTCTGCGCTTGTTCTACGATCCGGGCGATCTGATAGCGCACCCCTTCCATGGTGTTCGTATAGATGTCAATGCGTTCGATCGACTGGGCGGCTTGCGTCATACCCAATGCCTCGTCCAGCCATTGAGAGAAGTCATTGGACATCAGCCGTAAACGCAGGCGAGCCTCAATGAAGTGGTGATGGATAGAATGGATGCTGACTTTCCGCAGACCTTCCACAAAACCCGGAAGCGAGTCGGGAGCAAACGACGTCGGCAAAACAACGATGTCGGCGGCGCAAAAATAGAACGGTTCGTGAGCAGTCCGGCTGCCCGCCCGCGGATGTTCCTTAAGAAATTCGTCTACCATTTCCACCATCTGTCTTCGCAGGCCTTCAATGGAAGTAAAGTCCCGAACATCAACACTGGCCAGTTGCTCGGCCAGAATCGGTTCGTGGCAGGCGAAGAGACTCCAATGCGCAAAATCATTGGAGAAGCCTTGGCGGATAAAGTGATGTTCTTGGAGCGTCCTGAAGGTGTGCTGAAAGATCGAATCATCAGGACACTGGCGCAGTGTCTCCAATAACTCGGAGAGCGTGCTGGCTCGCTCGCGGCCGATGCGCAACAGGTGTTCGGAGGTATTGAAGTAGAAGGGTTTTCCGGGCTTGCGAGGAGGCGCTGGTTGCCTCTGCTCCGTGCTCATGGCTCTTACCTCAAATTTGCGCTCGCCTCTAATTCACCGGTATGGCATGCCTCCAGCCAACGGAACAAAAACTCCAGCAATGCTGCCGGGGGCTTGAGCCACACTTGGGCTGAGGTGTTCCTACGCTGAGGCCGCACCAACACGGTCAAGCCCCGGTCCTGAAGAGTTTGGAAAGCAAGTTCGTCAGTGGCATCGTCCCCCAGGTAGGCAACTGGAGCGTCGGGCCCAATTTCATCAAGGATGGTTCGAACCGCATCACTTTTGTCGCGATCGGGAACACGAAGTTCAACCCCGCCGTCGAACTCCAAAAGAGTGAGCGAAGCGCGGTCCGCCAGAGGGGACCAGCCCAGCAAAATTCTTCCACGAAGCTTAATCGCCGATGGTTCGTCGAGTCCGCGCCAGTGGACCGCGATGCTTCCCGGCTTGGGCTCTGCCATTTGCTGCAGTCCCTGATACGTCAACCAGCGACCCGCATCAGCCAAGGCTTGCATGGCGTCCTGATCTATCTCCGGCATCTCACAGGTTCCATCGGGCAACAAGCGTTGCAGGCCATGAGACCCCCAGATTTCGGGACACGGCTTGACGCCAAGTAAAGGACCCACCTCATAAGCATTTCGGCCGCTGATTATCACAACGCGAGTACGGCCAGTATCCACAAGTTCTTGAAGCAGGGTTGTCACCCCGGCGTAGGGAAGAGCCCGTTTGCGATCAATAGAAAATGGCGCCAGCGTACCGTCATAATCCAACAGCAGCGCAGAATTCTGCGATTGCGCTACAGAGCGCAGGAACGGTTCAACTTCGTTTTCATCAACCGTGCTCAACAACATTTCCTCCTCACAGTCATGCGACGGGTGCGCCCTGGTGAGCCTTACGGGCCTTTTCAGGAACCTCCAGACGGAGTTCGCAAAGCTCCGCAATCAGAGTTCCCGCCCAGTGGTAAACATTGTGCTCTCGGACTATCTTCCGCATACGCTGGAGGCGCAACTGCTTCTCTTCCGGTTCCATTTCCAGGGCGGCGTGAATGGCCTCTGCGGTTTGGTCAATGTCGTAGGGATTTACTTGCAACGCGTCGGTCAACTCTCGCGCCGCACCGGTAAAGCAACTAAGGATCAGAACCCCCCGCTCGTCGCTCCGTGCCGCCACAAACTCCTTCGCCACTAGATTCATGCCATCGTGGAGCGAGGTTACCAGGCAGAGATCGGCGGCCCGGTAGTAAGCCTGAATTTCCTTATGGCTGTGCTGCCAGTTCAGTAAGACTATCGGCTTCCACCTGTCGAGTCGAAAGCGCCAGTTGATGCGGTCGGCTTCTGCCTCGACCTCAGCTTGCAGATCGTGGTAACGCTTGATGTGACTGCGACTTGGAGCGCCAATCTGGATAAATGTGAATTGGCCCTGATACCGTGGATACTTCTCGAGAAAGCGCTCGATAGCCAGGAAGCGCTCCAAAATGCCCTTTGTGTAGTCCAAACGGTCGACGCCCACACCCACGAACGCGGCTTCAATTCCCAATGCCTTTAGCAAGGCCGAACGCTCCACATAGGCTGGCTCCTGCGCAGTTTCTCCACCTGCGTCCGCGACGAAGTCCACGCTGATCGGGAATGGCCGCACCATGGTTAGATGACCGTGGCGTTGTACGGAAAAACGTTCGCGATCGATGCGCGATTCCACAATTCGATCGGCTGTCTGGAGAAAGTTATTGCAGTGCGACTGGATATGGAAACCGATCAGGTCGGCGCCCAGGAGTCCATCCACTAGTTCTCGCTGCCAAGGGCAAATGCCGAATGCCTCCTGGTTGGGCCAAGGAATATGCCAGAAAATTGCCACCCGAGCATCGTGTCGTCTCTGTTTGATAAGCCGGGGCAGCAGCGCGAAATGGTAGTCCTGCACCAGAACGACCGGGTTTATCGTGCCTTCCATCTCTTCGAGCAAAGCGTCAGCGAACTTGTGGTTGACAGCCTGGTAATGTTGCCAATCATTGGCACGGAAGATCGGCCGGGTGTGCGCGATGTGGCAGAGAGGCCAAAGACCCTCATTGGCAAACCCGTAGTAGTAGCCTTCCTCTTCCTCTTTGGTGAGCCATACCCGCCGCAGCGTGTATTGCGGATCCTCTGGCGGTACGCGCAAACGGTTATGGTGGTCAATCGCTTCCATGTCGGCATCACCGCTGCCGTGAGCGATCCATGTTCCGTCGCAGGCGCAGAGCACCGGTTCGAGTGCGGTTACCAGTCCACTGGGCGGAACGCTAACTTCCAGGAATTTGCCACGCCGGGTGTGCATATAGGGCTCACGATTGGAGACCACGAAAAGTCGCCCGTCTCCCAAACGGGAGCGAATATGAACGGCGAGCCGGTCGGCCGTCCACTGGGATTGTCCCTCCTCGCGTAGCCGCGCCTCGGTTTCCGCGGCGGATCGGGCGGTGGTCAGCGTTTCCGCAAAGGTTGCGACCTCACGTGCCAGCGGGCGGAAGAGTTCCATGTCCGGCACCTTGATGCGCGTCGAAGATGCGCGACCGGTGCGAAGGGCTCGCATCCACTGCGCAGTGCGGGCGATTGGTCCTGCGATGCTCCAACGGACTATCAACAAGGTGATGAGGACTATGAGAAATACGTGGGCCAGGGCGCTGAGGAATGTTTCTCGCCAGATACGAAGACTTTGATCCTTGATATAGCCGGCATCATGCACGATCGCTAGTACGCCCCTGACATCCTCCTGGCGATGCAGGGGCAAAGCGTAGATGTTCACCGAGGCAGTTCCCAACCGCTGGAAGACGTCAGCTCCATGATTCTCATTCAACGCCTGGGACATTACGGGTGGAGCGGTGGACATGAGTGGAGCGAGATCTTTGGTTATTGCGATGAGGCGGCCTTGATGATCGTATACAGCCAGGCCCAGCAAGTGTTCACGGTTTCCGAAGCGCTGCACCGTCCGTTGCAGGGCCTGAATTGAATCCCTGTCGAGTTCGCGCTCAACATTCCGCGCCAGACTCTCCCCCAACACCTCAGCGCGTCGTTGAAGATCTCTGCGCAGGCTCTGCTTCTGCACCAAGACCTCGTAGTACGAGGACGATAGCGACACTAGCGTCACGCCGATAATGAGAGAGACTATTAGCCGAGCGCTCAACAGTCGCATGCGACAGCTCCTCCAAACCAGCTAGCGGCATCCGTCTGGCAAAGGCCACAAGGGTCTGGAAGCTGCAGTGATTGGCGATTCACGCGAGCAATGCACGCGCCCAGTTTACCCACCCCGCTATTGCATTATCTAAAAAGCTGGCCAGTTCTCAAAAGTGATTGTGCCTCGTACTTTTTCCCGACGCGCATTTGATGCCAGTTAGCTTCATTTTGCTGCTGACCATTCGGCTACCATTCTCTGAGAACATTGTACTTCCATCACTGGCTTGCGGCGCTTTTCCACAAGAGTTTGGCAGCATCTGCAACAAAACTCCGGGCAGGTTGTGCCCCATCTCGGGTCATGGAAATGTATGGGTGTTAGCAGCTTAGTGAGCACAGACAATGCCAAACATGTACTTCACTGATTTAGAAGGCCTTTAGCATTCCTGAAGCAAGGAAGCTTGTGTAATTCTTGCGCTCCGCGCTGACGGGCGGGCATTACCAGACACCACGATAGGCCGACTGCGAGCTTGGGAAAAGGAGAGCAGGGAAGACGCCATCACAAGAAAAAGAGAGCAGGATAAGCAAGCCCAGCTCAAGACGCAGTTGTATACGCCCGCGCCACCAGCACGATGGCGAGAACGTAGCAGAGGAACATCAGCGCTAGGTACTTCGTCGCTTTCGCGCCACCACCGGCGAATTCTTTCCACACGAACAGGCCCCACAGAGCCGCCACCATGGGCGCGGATTGCCCAATCGCATACGATATTGCCACACCCGTAAAGCTGGCGGCGACGAAATTGAAAACTGTGCCCGTGCCCCAGATGAATCCACCGAGAAGGCCGAGAAGGTGATCGCGTCCGGAAGCTTTGAAGAAGTCCGCAAACTGCACGGGCTGCCCGGCCAGCGGATGCTTCATAAAATACACGTTAATGACGAAGCAGGAGAGCAGTGCTCCCGAGGTGAAGAATACAGCGATGCTGTAAGGTCCTAGAGCATTGCCGGTGGTGAGAGCGCGCGTCACGAAGGGTGCAAAAAGCCCCATCAAAATGCCGGAAATTACGCAGATGACAATGCTCTTCCGCGTGGTCACGCGCCCCGCCAAACCCCGAGCAGCGTACGCTTTGCCATCCATGATTACGGCCACTATGGCGAACAACACTCCAAGCCCCAAAAGAAGTGGACTTCCTTTCGGCTGCAGAGCGTAGCTCAACCCGACCCCAACCACGAGCGCGATCCCGATACCTACGGGGAAGGCCACCGCCAGGCCTGCCATCTCGATCCCAGCAACTAGCAGCAGATTCGCCGCATTGAAGATCACGCCCCCGATCAGCGCATATACCATGTTGCTGCGATCTGCCGTGCGCACGTTGGCCAGAAAACTTGTGCTCGGATCGCCCATGCTTCCCATGGTGAACGCCAGAATCAGAGAAATCAGAAAGATGCCGATCGCATAGTCCCAATAGAAGAGCTCAAAGCGATAATTCTTGACGCCCTTGTAAGTATTGGCCCATGAGCCCCAGCAGATGGCGCTGGTGATCATCATCATCAAAGCGATGCCCAGACTGTGCGGTGTAAACATCGTTTCTCCTTGAGCGGTTGGTGTGGGAAACGCTGCTACTCACTTCTCTGCGAAGTGTGCGAAATCGTCGGACCTACTTACCGCGAATTCTCGATACAAAAAGCTTTAAGAAGCGGTCACCGTCAACATCTACGCAGACTTTTGCATTGGGCGTAATCTTGTCGACGCCCTCGATCACATAGCGGTCTCCGTGAAGGACATTGCGCTCAACTTGTCCGCGGCGATTTCCCACCGTTTCGCCGCGCGTGAACTCTCCCCGAGTCTCGACCTCTACGTGCATCTCCTGCACTTTGACCAGCGTTGAATCGACCGCCACTGCGACCGCGGACGGATCGTACATTGGGGATCCGGGAGCGCCAAATGTTCCCGAAAGGTTCACCAGGAATTTCAGAACCGAATAAATGAAGTCATTGATCTGGCCGTGAGTTTGTCCGAGTTGATCCAGATACTTGTGCGTGAAGAGCGCTTTATCGCCCACTTCAAGACCCACCATGGTTAACGGCCATCCCGCCTGGAAGACGATTTGCGCGGCCTCGGGATCATTGTAGATATTGGCTTCAGCGGCGGCATTCACGTTGCCACCGCTGATCGACCCTCCCATGAGGATGACTTCTTTCAGCAGTGGCACGATGGAGGGATCTTTTTCCACCGCGAGTGCGATGTTGGTGAGCGGACCAACTAGAACCAGAGTGATCTCATGGGGCGAGGCGTGGACAAGTTGAATGATGACGTCGGGACCAAAGCGGGAATCAACCTTGCATTTACTCGGAGGCAATTCGATGTTGGCCAGTCCGTTCTTGCCATGCCAGAACTCGGCCGTGATCAACTTCTGGAATAGAGGATGTTGCGCGCCCCGCGCTACCGGAATGTCGCACCGGTCTGCCAGCGAGACCATGCGCAACGCGTTCTCCAGGCCCATTGCCGCGGTGACGTTTCCTGGCACGACGGTGATCGCACGCACATCCAGTTCGGGCGAGTTGAGAGCTAGCATCAGCGCCAGCGCATCGTCAGTTCCCGGATCGGTGTCCAAGATAATTTTTTTTGCTGCCGATGCTGGCACAGAAAAGCTGGCTAGAAGCGCCAGCACAAGTACGGGGGGAATATAGAAGACTGAGCGTCGAAAACCTGCGAGTGTGGCAGATTGAGGGATTCTCATTTGTTCCCGAAAGACTAGCGAAGCCTAGCGTCGAGATTTGTGAGTGTCAAGGCCAAAGTAAATGCCATAGTAAATGCCAAAGTAAATGCCTGACCAAAGTAAATGCCAAGACCAAAGTCAATGCCAAGACCAAAGTCAATGCCGGCCGACACTCGAGCGCGACGCCTGCTCCAAAGAAGTCGCAGCTCTCAAAGTGCCTGCAAGTCCTTTTTCCCTATTCTGCCGTACAATTGCCTCTCAACACCGGCCCTCTGCTAGGCTTGAGGTCCCGGCAGATGAGGGCAAGAATCGCAGTTCTGGCGGAGAACATCTAAGTGTCGGTGGAGAACAGCAAACCTTACAGAGACGTCGTCGCGACTGGCAATGGGCGCGCCGAGAGCCCCGTAACCGACAGCCTGCTGCCAACTTCCAGCGCTCCCCTGGCGACGCTTTATGGGCGCCCGCTGTTATCTAACCAGGGCATACCACTCAATCTGGACTGGGTGAAGCAGGTTCGAGTGAATACCAGCGCTGTGGAACGCAGGCAGCAGAGTCATGTGGCGCGTCGCACGGTGAAAAAAGATTGGCAAGCAGCATGGCTGTTGAGGGCCATCACGTGCATGGACCTTACCACCCTTTCCGGAGACGACACGGACGAGCGCGTCCGACGCCTGTGTGCGAAGGCCAGGCAACCGATTCTGCACGAACTCGTGAAACGCCTGGGTGTCGAAGATCTCAACCTCCAGGTTGCCGCGGTTTGCGTGTATCACCGGTTCGTGGAAACAGCGAGAAGGGCGCTTGAAGGCAGCAGGGTGCGAGTTGCCGCTGTCTCCACAGGATTCCCTGCAGGACTTTCTCCCTTGCCCGAGCGGGTAGCGGAAATCCGCCGCTCCGTCGAAGCCGGGGCACAAGATATTGACGTTGTGATCACACGCGCGCACGTCTTTGGCGGCAGATGGCAAGAACTTTACGATGAGATCGCCGCGTTCAAACAAGCAAGCGGCGCCGCCCATATGAAAGTCATCCTCGGGGCGGGAGATCTGCTCACTCTTCGCAATGTTGCCCGCGCCAGCTTCGTTGCCATGATGGCTGGCGCCGACTTCATCAAAACCTCGACTGGAAAAGAGCCCACTAACGCCACGCTACCCGTGGGCTTCGTGATGGCCCGCGCCATACGGGAATATGCGCAGGAAACCGGCATGGCCGTCGGCTTCAAGCCCGCCGGCGGAATTCGTACCGCCAAACAATCCATCGAATGGCTAGCCTTGATGAAAGAAGAACTCGGTGTGTCATGGATGAAGGCAGAACTCTTCCGCCTCGGTGCCAGCGGGCTGTTAAACGATATTGAGCGGCAACTCGAGCATCAGGCGACTGGGCGGTATTCTGCAGATTATCGCCATCCCATCGCGTAGTGGTTAGCGACAGAGGGACCTACAGACTCTAATGAGCATCGCTGAAAAATTCGTAGCCATGGAATACGGCCCTGCGCCGGAAGACTCGAAAGACGCGCTGGCATGGCTCGACCATCACAAGCGCCGATTCGGCCATTTCATGCAGGGAGCTTGGGTGAAGCCTTCTGCCGGAGAATATTTCGACACGGCTGACCCTTCAACCGGTGAGAAACTTGCGAGTGTGGCGCAAGGATCAGCCGCGGATATTGACGCCGCTGTCAAAGCCGCGCGTGCTGCGCTTCCCAAGTGGCAGGCGCTTACTCCTCATGTGCGGGCTCGTTACTTGTATGCGCTGGCGAGACAGGTACAGAAGCATTCTCGCCGCCTCGCCGTGCTCGAAACCATGGACAATGGGAAACCGATTCGCGAGAGCCGCGACATCGACATTCCGCTGGTGGCGAGGCATTTTTACTATCACGCCGGCTGGGCCCAACTGCTGCAGCAGGAGTTCCCGGATTACACGGCTTGCGGCGTTGTGGGACAGATCATTCCATGGAACTTTCCACTGCTGATGCTGGCCTGGAAGATTGCGCCCGCTTTAGCGACGGGAAACACCGTCGTCCTGAAGCCAGCCGAGTTCACTCCGCTTACTGCGCTAGCGTTTGCCGAAATCTGTCATGAGATCGGGCTGCCCGCCGGCGTGGTGAACATCGTCACCGGAGATGGTTCCACCGGCGAGGCACTGGTCAAACATCCTGACGTAGACAAGATCGCGTTCACCGGCTCAACGGAAATTGGGCGCGCGATCCGGAGCTCGACCGCACAAAGCCACAAGCGGCTTTCTCTCGAACTGGGCGGCAAATCTCCTTTCATTGTGTTTGAAGATGCCGACCTCGACAGTGCTGTCGAAGGTCTGGTGGATGGAATCTGGCTCAATCAGGGGCAGGTTTGTTGCGCCGGCTCCCGCCTGCTCATGCAGGAGAGTATCGTCGAACCTCTGATCGCAAAAATACGCGCCCGCATGAGCACCCTCCGCGTAGGTCCGCCACTCGATAAAGCGATCGACATTGGTGCGATCGTGGCTCGGGTCCAACTTGATCGTATTCAGCGACTAGTGGATCAAGGCGTGGCTGACGGTGCAACCTGCTGGCAGCCTCCAATGGAAATGCCATCGCGCGGGCTTTACTTCCCCCCGACTCTGCTCAGCAACGTTCATCCCACTTCGATCGTCGCCCAGCAAGAAATTTTCGGTCCCGTGCTGGCAGCGATGACTTTCCGTACTCCCAGTGAAGCAGTCGAGCTAGCCAATAACACTGTGTACGGCCTTGCCGCCTGCGTGTGGAGCGAGAGCATCAATGTTGCGCTTCACGCTTCGGCGCAGCTCAAAGCCGGCGTGGTCTGGGTGAATTGCACTAACTTGTTTGACGCCTCCTGCGGCTTTGGCGGTTACCGTGAAAGCGGCTACGGCCGCGAGGGCGGCAGGGAAGGGTTGCTGGAATATTTGGAACCGGCATGGTTCAAGAACGCGACCGCATTACCTGCCGCGAAGCCGGCCCCACCTGAAGCTTCGAGCGACGAAACGGAGTCCGCGACTCCGGCGCTGGATATTGACCGCACCGTAAAACTTTATATCGGGGGCAAACAGGCGCGACCGGACTCCGGCTACAGCATGGAAGTCCGAAGTAAGAGTGGCCAACTAATCGGCGAAGTAGGGCTGGGCAACCGCAAGGACATTCGTAACGCGGTCGAAGCCGCGCGTAAAGCCTCGGGCTGGGCCAGGACCACGGCGCATAACCGTGCCCAGATTCTTTATTACATGGCGGAGAACCTGTCGCAGCGTCGCCGGGAGATCGAGCATCGACTAGCGGCTGCCGTTGGAGAGCCACAAGCCGCAGCTGAAGTGAACGCGAGTATTGAGCGCGTCTTCTCTTATGCCGCGTGGACCGACAAGTTCGAGGGTGCCGTGCATAATCCGCCATTCCGCAGCATAGCGATCGCAATGAATGAGCCAATCGGGACCCTGGGCATCATTTGCCCAGGAGAAGCGCCTCTGCTGGGTTTCCTGTCTCTGGTGATGCCCGCGATCGCCGCTGGCAACACGACAATCGTTGTTCCTTCGGAGACTTATCCCCTCATCACAGGGGACTTGTACCAGCTCTTCGACACCAGCGATTTGCCCGGCGGCGTGGTGAACATTGTTACTGGGTACGCGTCGCAACTACTTAAGACTCTTGCCGAGCACGATGATGTGGACGCGATCTGGTGCTTCGCTGACGAAGCCAGCGCGTTCGCGGCGAAATCATTCTCAACTGGAAACTTGAAGCAGGTTTTCACCAACGAAGGTCGCGTGATTGACTGGTTCGACGTAAAGCAAGGCGAGGGCCGATGGTTTCTGCAGCACGCCACCCAGGTGAAGAATATCTGGGTCCCCTATGGCGAGTGATCGGGACACCCTTCTCTATCACAGAATCACAGAGGCACAAAGGAGAAAAAAACCGGGAAGGTTTTCTATGTGTCTCTGTGGTGAACAGCCTTCTGAAATCCAAGCCTTCTGAAATCCATTGACAACAATCGAGAACGCTGACTAGACTCGGCCTTCCTCAACAGAGTTCTGTAAACCTTATGGCCAAGCGTCCTCGCATCGCGGTGATTGGAAGCGCAAACATTGACTTGACTACCTTCAGTGATCGTTTCCCGAAGGCCGGTGAAACAATTTTTGGCCAGAAGTTCGATCTCGGCTTTGGAGGCAAGGGCGCGAATCAGGCTGTGGCTTCTCGACTGTGCGGTGCTGACGTCTTCATGGTCGCCCGGGTGGGTAGCGACCTGTTTGGTCCCGCCACGATCGAGAACTTCAAGAAGCTTGGCATCGATGCCACTCACGTCAAGCAGATTGAAGGAGTCTCCAGTGGTGTGGCCCCGATTTTTGTTGAGCCCAACGGCCAGAACCGCATTTTCGTGGTCAAAGGCGCAAACGATCTGCTCAAGCCTGCGGACGTGGATGCCGCAGCCAACCTGCTCAAGACCACCGATTGCATGGTTCTCCAGTTCGAAATCCCGCTCGAAACCGTTTACTACAGCGTCAGTTTCGCGCGTAAGAACAGCATTCGCTGTGTCGTCAACCCTGCCCCGGCTCAGCCCATAGATATGAGTGCTCTAGCTGGACTCGACTATTTCGTTCCCAACGAGAGTGAAGCCGAGAGCATCACGGGAATGCCGGTACGAAACGTTGACGATGCGAAGAAGTGCGCGGAGAAGTTACTCGCAGGCGGCGTCAAGCGGATCATTCTTACGCTGGGAGCGAACGGCTCATTGCTGGCAGGCCGCGAGGGCATGGAGCACGTTGCCGCATTCAGCGTGAAAAGTGTTGACAGCACCGGCGCGGGCGACGCATTCATCGGCAGCTTTGCCGTGTTCCTCGGAGAAGGCCTGCCCGAGCGCGAAGCCGTCCGCCGCGCCAATCTCTACGCCGGACTCTCGACCACCGGTGTGGGGACGCAAAAGTCGTTTTATGATCGCGCGCGCTACGATGCAGAGTGGGCGGCACGGTGTGGGTCCTAGTGCCCGGGAGCCGGCTCTAATAACCAAATTCACAACGGAATGAAAGATCCGACCTGAGAAGGACGTGAAGTGTTTTCCATCTTTACCCGCCCCTGTACAAACCCAGCCGCTTGTATCAGAATTACGTTCCAGCCGCGAGTGCGCGGCTTCGTCTTCATTCTTGCGGTCTAGGGACATCTCTTGTATTTCCGGCCCAACACACTCGACGAAGCGGTTCACGTGCTGGCCAGCTCCGGAGGCCAAATCCTGGCGGGCGGCACCGACTTCTTCCCTTCCCTTGGTGATCGGCCGGTTAGCGGGACCGTGGTGGATATTTCGCGGCTCGGTGAACTGAAAGGTGTAGTCAAGGAGCCGAAGTATGTACGGATCGGCGGGCTGACCACCTGGACCGAAGTCGTCAAGACTCCGCTTCCGCGGTGCTTTGACGGGTTGAAGACCGCTGCACGGGAAATCGGTGGGATTCAGATTCAGAATCGGGCGACCGTGGCCGGGAATCTTTGCAACGCATCCCCCGCCGCTGATAGCGTTCCGCCCTTGCTCACGCTCGACGCTGACGTCGAACTTGTTTCGCAGGCGGGGGTACGCCGAGTTGCGCTGGCGGACTTCATCGTGGGCAATCGGAAAACCTTGCGGCGGCCGGGCGAAATCCTCTCCCAGATAGTCGTGCCGCGCACGGTTGAGAATGCTGCATCAACATTTCTGAAGCTGGGAGCCCGGCGTTATCTGGTGATTTCCATTGCGATGGTTGCCGCGGTCATCCAGATGGACTCTGGTGGTCGGGTAACAGCCGCGCGCGTCGCCATCGGCTCTTGCTCCGTCGTGGCGAGACGGCTTCCGGACTTGGAGCAGGCGCTGATTGGCGCGTCTGTGGCTTCCGGCGCGGCATCGCCTACGTTGGGATCACTTGCGACTGCGGATCATCTTAAGGATCTGTCACCCGTCAGCGACGTTCGCGCCACGGCTGCGTACCGGTGTGACGCTGCTTTACGATTGGTGCAGCGCGCTCTGGATGCATGCGCGGGGAGTTCATGATGGCGAGCATCGCTCCCGCATCGGAAACCAAGTGTCTGCTTACGCTGCTGGTGAATGACCGCGAGCTTTCGGTGGTCGCTCCCCCCATGCAAAGGCTTTCGCGCGTTTTGCGGGAGCAACTCGGGCTCACGGGAACAAAAGTTGGTTGTGATGCCGGAGATTGCGGCGCCTGCACCGTATTGCTGGAGGGAGAAGCAGTTTGCGCTTGCTTGGTGGCGGTGGGCCAAGTCGAAAACCATGCCATCACGACTATTGAGGGACTGAAATCCAGACCTCCACTATTTGACCGCCTGCAAGATGCATTTCTTCGGCACGGAGCCGCACAATGTGGGGCCTGCACGCCGGGCATGCTGGTCTCAGCCACCGCGCTTCTGGAGCATAATAGTTCGCCTTCCGAGAGCGAAGTGATGGATGCGCTTGGCGGCGTGCTCTGCCGCTGCACGGGATATAGAAAGATAATCACTGCCGTTCTCGATGCGGCAGTTCTCAATGCTGGCTCAGAGTCGGCAGAGCCTTCTTGTCCCGCCGCTGGATCCTCGGTTGGTCAGCGACTGGTCCGCCTGGATGGTAAGCCAAAAGTTGAAGGCACGGAAATCTACGGCGCAGACCAGATACCGGCTGGCGCGCTCGCCCTACGTGTCGTCCGATGCCCGTATCATCGGGCGAAGTTTCGCTTCGGTGATCTGGAGGCGTTCGTTGCGGCTCATCCCGGCGTGGAGGCGGTTCTTACCTCCAAAGACGTGCCGGGTGAAGATTGTTACGGCGTGATTCCACGCTTTGCGGATCAGCCGGTTTTTGCGCACGAGGAAGCTCGCTATCGGGGTGAAGCCGTCGCCGCGATTGTCGGCGAAGCAGAGGCAATCGAAGAGCTTGATACGGCAACCTTCCCGGTAAGCTGGGAGGAATTGCCGGCGCTCAGAACCATTGATGAAGCTCTCGCGCCCGGTGCTCGGCTCATCCATGCTCATCGCGCGGAGAACGTACTTACTCGCGGGCGAGTGGTGCGGGGAAATGTAGAGCAGGCGCTGACCGAGGCCGACGCTGTTGTTGAGGGCGAATTCGAAACCGGCTTCGTCGAGCATGCCTGCATCGAGCCGGAAGCGGGATTTGCCAGACGCATCGGCGATCAGATCGAGATCCAGGCCTGCACCCAGTCGCCATACATGGACCGCGCGGACATCGCGAAGCTTCTGGGAATTGCTGCCGAAGCGGTGCGGATTATTCCAACCGCAGTCGGCGGCGGCTTCGGCACAAAGCTGGACCTGTCGGTTCAGCCATTTCTCGCACTCGCTGCTTGGCGTTTGCGGCGGCCGGTGCGTATGGTTTATTCGCGCATCGAGTCCATCATGGCCACGACCAAGCGCCATCCCGCGCGCATGCACGGCCGCGCCGGGGCAACCAAGGGCGGCGAATTGCTTGCGCTTGATTTCACCGCCGATTTCAACACCGGCGCTTATTCGTCGTGGGGGCCTACGGTTGCGGCGCGTGTTCCGGTGCATGCTTCCGGACCCTATGCGGTCCCGCACTACCGGGCACTGACGCGGGCCATCCACACCAACGTTGTTCC
>WNFC01002048.1_pt1 | contig 36365 bp, 30 predicted proteins | sample 5400541 | NCBI WGS metagenome assembly WNFC01 (sample SAMN13153342, study PRJNA577476) | soil metagenome | isolation source: 120 cm saprolite under Douglas fir tree site 2 hole 2 replicate 1 | place: USA:California | collected 2015-04-18
CCGATTTCCGCACTCGGATGAAGTGGTGTGGCGCCAGCTTCTCTTCCAGGTGTGCCAGGGTTTCCCGCAACAGGTGACTGTCGCTGGCGGTGTGTATGCAGGCATAGTTTCCCGTGGCTTCGATCCACAAAACGTGGGACACGGGAACAAAGAAAATCCGCTTCTTGTCCTTCACCACAAAGCGTTCCAACGGGCGGAGACTACGGAGGGATTGGAGCAGTGGTTCGAGACCTCGATTTGCTTTCCTGCCTTGTTCGAGGACCTGGCGCGCGTGAACCAGGGCCTTGGCAAATCGCTCTTTATCGTACGGCTTCAAGAGATAGTCAACCGCGTGCACTTCGAATGCGCGAAGGGCGTGCGCATCGTGAGCCGTGACGAAGATATATATGGGAGCGGAGCCGGTCGCTGGCTCCGCATTTTCGATGACTCCAAAACCATCCAGATCGGGCATCTGCACATCGAGAAAAACGATGTCGGGATGAAGTTCATTGATCTGCTCCACCGCACTTATTCCATTCGCCGCCTCGCCTACAACTTCAATGCCGTCGTGTTCGGCCAGATAGCGACGGATACCGCGCCGGGCGATCGGTTCGTCATCGACGATGAGGACTCGCGTCTTCATGCGAACTCCGCAGTGGAATGGTGATGATGGCCTCACAGCCTCGACCGTCGCCCCCGGTAAGTTCCAGCGACGACTCGTCCCCGTAGAGCTGTTTCAAGCGTGATTTGACATTGGTGAGTCCGACGCCGAATCGCAGGCGCGATCCCGGTGCCGGACCGGGGCCATCATCGCGGATGCAGAGCCGAACTCTGCCGTTGTGGAGTTGCGCAGCGATCTCTAGCCGGCCTGCGGCGGAATCGACGCTGATGCCGTGCTTGATGGCGTTCTCCACCAGTGGCTGAAGCGCCAGGCTTGGTACATAGACTGCAAGAAGGTCAGCCGGCACGTCCATGTGAACTTTCAAGCGATCGTGAAACCGTGTCTGTTCGATCTCAAGATACTTGCTGACGAACTCGAGCTCGCTCTGCAAGGTGATTTCGTTCTCCCGCCGTTCGAGGGCCATGCGCAGCAAGTCGCCGAGGCAGACGAGCAGACGGCTCGCAGCATCGACGTCTTCCTGCATCAGGACTCCAATGGTGTGAAGACTGTTGAACAAAAAGTGCGGATGTAACTGGCTCTTAAGGTTCTCAAGTTCGGCATGGGAGAGCTGCGTCTCCAGTTGCGCCGCTATCGTCTGGCGCTCCATGGCCGCCTGGTAAAAGTGGATCGACTGATACAGTCCCACAACTAACCAGTACGTAAGCATGCCAGTAAAGCTCATCGATAGAACACTGACTGTGAACAGCGGGAGAAGGCGCAGCACGCCAGGATCAGTTATGCGTAAAACTGACTGCAGAAGTCCACGGCTCAGAAAGTATTCGGTGACAGAGGCCAGGGGAGCCATCACGAGCGACGCGATGGTGTGGATCGCTATATGAGGTACAAACCTTGGCCCCGTCAACGGGAACCGTTTGGCCAGACCAATCACCAGCGGTGTGTACGCCGCCCATACGTACCAGTAGACAAGTTCGAGCGCGCCCGCGACCCAGCTGGCGTGCATACCCTGTACCTTCACCAGCACGATCCTGCGCACGGCAAACAACAGTCCTACCATAGTCCACGCACACAGGATCAAAATCCATCTCGTCCGTCCCATATCTGGTGTGGCCTGCGGCAATGGGTGTATCGACCTCTCCGGCACGGATTATAGCTGAGCCTTCGAACGAGACATCACTGAGGACAGGGCCGTCCGGAGCGCCAAATTATCTCGCCATACCGCTGCCACACTTTGAATTCCGGCTTTGCCCTTTGAACGCATCCGTGACAACAGTATTTGACGGCCAACTCTGACCGCTTGTCTCATTTCGGACACCGCATGTCACTTTTCCTGCAAACACTGGTTCTTCGCGGCCTATTGTTCGGTACGCAGGAGCATCTCCAACCGTCAAAATGTGGAAGGAAAATGTCAGATGAACAAAAGGAAAGCGGGCTTAGTATTCATCGCGCTCATTACGTGTGCCTTGGCTGGTCAAGCATTGGCGCAGGGCCAGGAGATCGAATTCAAATCGAATGCCGATGACCTCGCGAAAATTCGCAGCGTGTTGGAGGAGTTCCGTCAGGATATTATTCGCAAGGACGGATACGCCCTGACGAAGCTCGTGCTGAACCCCGATGTGCTCTTTCATCACATCAACAACCAGGAAGAAGTTGATAGCGCCCGCAAATATAACGCTCAGTTCGATGGGATTGGCCCGAGCCAGCTAGATGGAATTGCGAAATTACTCGCTACGTCGAAGGACAAACTCGAAGAGAAATTTCGCAACGTCGAGATTCGCCAGGACGGTGATCTCGGGCTGGTGACATTTAATTACGATTTTGTCATCAACGACAAAGTTCACCATTCAGGCCTCGAAATCTGGCAGCTGTGCAAAATTGATGGGCAGTGGAAGATCTTGTCCGTTACCTGGACGATCTATATTCACAGCTGATTAGTTAACCGTGTCGGCTCCATCCGGCCGAGTAGACTTGGTGCGCTCAAAAAGGTCGGGGCGGAAAGGTCGGGGTTTCCCCCGTTTCCATCCACTACCAATTTTACGTAATTCAAGCCGCCGGGTTATGCCACTCTCTAATTTCTTATTTGAGGCCTGCCTACTCAGCGCTGACGGCTCGACTGCCAGCCAATCGAGTTGGGAACGGCAAAGGTGGTTGAATTCGCTTAAATATTAAGGAGCGGTACGCCCATGCCTGTTTTTCAGTACGTCCGTCTCGATGTTTTTACAGATCAGGCGTTTACCGGCATCCAGCTGGCGGTGTTCCTCGATGCCGCGGGAATCGATGAACGTCGGACGCAGCGGATCGCGAATGAAATGGCTCTTCCTGAAACTTCGTTCGTATTGCCTCCCGAAGCTCCCGGGACCGACGCGCGCGTCCGCATTTTCACGCCGTCCCAGGAGCTGCCTATGGCCGGGTCTCCGACAATCGGAACGACCTTTGCGCTCGCCGGTGCTGGACGGCTGCCTGCGGGCGCCGATAAGGCGGTGCTCGGCCTCAATATCGGACCAATAGCCGTGGGGCTCGAGTGGGGTCCGAGCGGCCTGCGCTTCGCCTGGATGAAGCAGCCGCTCCCCACCTTGGGGCCTGTCGTCGCCGACACTGTTGCGGTTGCCGCCGCGCTAGGCGTTCAGCCCAGCGATGTTGCCGGGGGGAATTTGCCGGTGGAGGTCGCTTCCTCTGGCCTCGCGTTTGTATACGTTCCGCTAAAATCGCGCGCGGCGGTCGATGCCGCATCCCTCGATCGTGCGAAGCTGTGCGCGCTACTCCGCGCGGTGAACCTCGAAGAGCTCCCTGTTTTCATATTCTCGCCCGAGCCGGCCGACGATGGCGCCACGGTCTACAGTCGAATGTTCGGGCCCGTCTTAGGCATTCCGGAGGATCCGGGCACCGGCAGTGCCAGTGGACCGCTGGGCGCATATCTGCTCAAGTACAACGCTGTGTCGGCCAAGACCGCGTCGCGGCTCGTGAGCCTCCAAGGCGTCCGCATGGGCCGCCCAAGTCGTATTCACATTGCGCTCTCTAGCCGTGCTGGAGTTCTCGAAGAGGTTCAGGTCGGCGGCGAGGCGGTGGTCGTCGGCGACGGAACGATCCGCGCATAGCCGGCTGCTTGCTTTATGCCATACCGGTGATCGCCTTTGAGGCTTCAAAATGCAAATACTGATCGTGGGCGTCGGCGCGCTGGGCGGAACCATTGCGGCGCGTGCCATCCGCTCGGGACTGCCCGTCCGGCTTGCGGCTCGCAATAACGATTCCGCGAAGGCATTGCGCAGATCGGGCCTGCGAGTGTCCGGCATCGGAGGAGAGGTGAGGGCAGACGCTATCGACGTTGCCGCAGTTGAGGACTACGGAAAGGGAGACCAATTTGACCTGATCCTGCTTGCCACCAAAGCGCAGGACGCCCTGGAAGTCGCGCCCCACGTGTTGGGCCTACTTGCCCCCGAAGGGGTTATATTGCCTATACAGAATGGCGGCGTTGCACGGGCGCTTGCGGATCGTCTAGGCGAAGATAAGATCCTTGGTGGATTCTCAAATCTTGGTGCCACGATGGTAGAACCCGGCGTGTACGAGCAGAAGAATGCAGGGCATCTACTGATAGGCGAACTTGCCGGTGGTGTCAGTGAGCGCGTCGAGCGCGTTGCGCGCGCCTTAGGTCGAGCGATTGAGGTTAAGATATCTTCAAACCTGACTGGTGCCATCTGGTCGAAACTCCTGATCAATTGCTCGGTTACAACCCTCGGCGCGCTGTGTTCGCAAACCATGCGTCAGTACATGGAAACGGAGGCAGGCAAGATGGTCTTCCGACGGACGTACGAAGAAGCGTTGTCCGTGGCACTTGCAATTGGCGCTCGGCTGGAGCGGCTGACCGTGGACCCGATTCCGCCCGGATGGCCGAGCAATTTTGCCGCTGAGGAACACTATGAGTCGTGGGTCGAGGCTGTGATTGCTTTCTACGGAGACATCAAACCCTCCATGCTCCAGGACCTTGAGCGCGGCCGTAGGACCGAGATCGACTTTATCAACGGCTATGTGGCGACGTTAGGCCACGCGTCCGGAGTGCCGGTACACATGAACGTCACAATTACAGGCCTTGTACACCAGATCGAGCGTGGGGATCTCCAGCCCACACCAGACCGGATGAACGACCTGGCTGCCCAAACTGCGGACTAAGGCCCGGCGCAGTACAGGAGCCCAAGTGACCCGTCTTTTTGAGAAAGAGTATGGTCTGCCCGTCAATAGCAAACCCACCGATCCGAGAAGCAGGGTTAGAACCTTCCGTATGGCCGCCCTCTGTTCTCCGATCATCGCTTCACGTCAGCACAGATTGCACTCCTCGAACAGGTGCGTTGGTCGAACGCTTACAGCTTTCCCACAGGAGTCCAAGTCCGCGAACCGAAATAATTCTGCGAACGCGCGACACGCTGGGCGAGGCCCTAGTTGCGCACATGCATGAGGAGCGGATCGTCGTCTTCGGTGAAAGTCCGCGGGGTGAATCCGTAATTGGCCGGGTAATAGACTGCTTTCGGATACGACCACTAGGAGAGACTCCGACGATTAATGCCAGAGTAGTAGTATCCACCGGGATCTCAGGGTATCGTGAAATCAGGCCCCATCACGAAATCTCATCACCACAAAAGCCGAGCTTAACTGACTGCGTTGTATCAATCAATGTTCTCCTTCGCGTAGTATGCGGCGTATGCGTCAAAGCTCAATCGCGCTTCTTCAACCAGAGTTTCCGCTGTGGTTAAGAGCGATTCAAAATCCGAATGCTTCCGCAACTCGCTTAGCCAGGGGTCTGAATTCAGGGTATTTGGTGCGCAGACAAAGCCTGATCGCGCTGCCTGCCTCAGTGCACTCACAGCCGAATCTGCCAGCTTCATCCGGGCGTAGTGACGTGCGAAATACACCAGGATTTCGGGTTCGTGAGTTGTATCCGTCGCTTCCATCAGACGGACGGCCTCATCACATCTGCCTTCGAGAAGGGCCAACAAGGAACTCATAAGAGCGGTCATTAGCTTGGATAAGGACATCGCGCCCAGCCGCTCGCGCAAAAGGGCAATCGCTCGCTCTCGATTGCCCAGAGCTGCCCAAGCCGCCGCGTCCAGGTAGTAGGCAGCGCGTCCGCCATAGGTTTCTATGGTAGACGCATACTCTGCAGCAAGGAACAGCGTGTGTGCAACGCTTGTGATGATGGCCGGATCCAAGTCGGCCGCCCGTCTGTGGGCTTCAACAGACTCTTGAAGCAGTCCGCGGAAGCGGAATACGTGTACGAGACTCGTGAAAGATTCAGGCTCACCAGGGTGACGCTGAAGCCGCTCAAGTAGCCGGCACATAGCCTCATTGGCATGTCCGGTGTCTACCTCTACAAATGTATAGAACTGGTGTGCACAGGCAAGATCGGGATCGATTGCGAATGCTCGCTGAAATGCGGCACGTGCCAACTCCGGACTCGCCGGAGAGCTGCCACTGAATTTGCCAAGGAACCAACAGCATCTACCCAGCCAAGCCCAAGCAGGCGCAAAGAGGGGATCTTCGGCCAGGCAGGTCCAATATAGATCCCGCGCGAGGCCCATCGACTCCAAAGAACGTTGAGCGGTTAGCTCTTTGGCGCGAGCAAACTTTTCGTACGTCGCTCGCGCAACGCCCGGTTCGCCCGCAACAGGCAGATCGAATCGGTACCCGTGTTTCGAAACGGTGCGAATCGTATCGCGACCAACAATCTTTCTTAGGCCCACGATGGTGTTGGTAAGGTTCGATTCACTCACATGCACAGACGGCCAAAGCACACGGATCAACTCTTGTTTGCTAACCAGATGTTCGGCCCTCCGCACCAGGCAAAGGAGAGCATCAAAAGCTTTGGGCTGGAGCGGGATTGGGACGCCGGTTCTCTTCAACAATCGATCGCGCGGATAGAGCTCAAAATCGCCAAACCGATAGGCAGATTCGACCGGACTTTGATTTTTCTTTGAAAATCCGAGTGCCATAAGTGGGAAGCGATGCTGGGAAACAAGCTTACACTGCTGGCATGACGGAGACCAAAACACAGACGACTGACTCTGTTCCTGCATTCATATGCCAGATGAAAACCCCGAAGGGGCCGCGATCCAGGCGACCCACAGACAAACAGCGCATCATGAACCCGCGCAGGCTGGCTGCCATTTCTCTTCTGGTGGGCGTGCTCGGCTGGTGCCCGGATCTGACATTCCCGCTAGCTGCCCAGACCGCATCCGGCACACGATCGCAGCAGGCTGGCACGGAGCGAGATGGGAGCCACGATTTTGACTTCAATCTTGGCACTTGGAAGACCCACATATCGCGCCTCCAGCAACCACTAACGGGGTCTACGACGTGGACCACGATGGAGGGCACTGTGGTGGTCCGGAAAGTTTGGGATGGGCGCGCCCAGCTGGAGGAGATAGAGGCCGACGGTTCTGCGGGTCACTTCGAGGGTCTGACCTTGTTTCTATACAATCCCCAGTCACGCCAATGGAGCTTAAATCTTGCCAACAGCGATGACGGCAGTCTGGGACAACCCTCAGTCGGCGAATTCAAGAATGGGCGCGGCGAATTCTTCGATCAGGAGTCATTCAATGGCAGAGCCATCCTCGTCCGAATTGTTTGGTCGGACATCACACCGGATTCGCATCGTTTTGAGCAGGCGTTCTCCGACGACGGAGGCAAGACGTGGGAGCCAAACTTTGTTGCAATGTTGACACGAGAAAAGCAAGTCGCAACCGAGACAGGAGCGCAACCTGCCAGCGCGGAGCTCGATGGACGGAACGATTTTGACTTCAACCTCGGCACTTGGAAAGAACACACATCGCGGCTCCAGCATCCCTTAACTGGCTCCACAACCTGGATCGAAATGGACGGCACCTCGGTTTTCCGCAAGATATGGAACGGCCGCGCCCAGTTGGTGGAGCTCGAGTCTGATGGCCCCAACGGCCACCTTGAGCTTCTGTCCCTGCGTCTCTACAATCCCCGAGCCCACCAGTGGAGCCTCACTTTTGCCACCAGCAATGTCGGTGTTCTGGGCACCCCGCCAACGATCGGTGAATTCAAAAATGGGCGCGGCCAGTTTTACGATCAGGAGCTATTCAATGGCAGAGCCATCTGGGTCCGTTTCACGATCTTCGAGATCACTCCTGATTCGGCCCAATCCGAGCAGGCATTTTCAAATGATGGAGGCAAGACCTGGGAAACAAACTGGATCAACAAATACAGAAGGGTGAAAGATGAATCTCACAGAGCACACTGAATTCCGCTTATCGGGAAAAGGATTGCGCGACTATATTCGCACTCACCTTCTGGTGTGCAGCTTAGCTGTCATCTTGCAGCCCCACCAGGGACTAGCGCAACAAAATTCAGACACAGCAAAAACGAGCGTTCAACACACTCCCATCCCACGGGATGGGCAACACGATTTTGACTTCGAGATTGGTACTTGGAGAACTCACCTAAAGCGCCTTCTGCACCCGCTAACTGGCTCGACTACCTGGGTCGAATATGACGGTGCGACCGTCGTCCGCGCGGTTTGGAATGGCCGGGCCAATTTGTTGGAGCTTGAGGCCGATAGCCCCGGAGGTCATTTCGAAGGTTTGAGCCTGCGTCTATACAATCCGCAATCCCATCAGTGGAGTCTCAATTTTTCAAACAGCAACGACGGTACTCTGAGCCAACCCACGATTGGCGACTTCAAAGATGGCCGCGGCGAGTTTTTCGACCAGGAAACATTTAATGGCCGAGCCATCTATGTTCGGTTTGTCATCTCGGACATCACTCCGGATTCGTGCCGTTTCGAACAGGCCTTCTCTGAAGACGGCGGCAAGACTTGGGAAGTGAACTGGATTGCGATAGACATACGGGTGAAAGCTGAGTCTGGCCAAACTCACTGAACTCCGCCTCCCACCGTGTGGGGAGCATCTGACGAGAAAAGTCCAGAAGTAAGCAGAGAACAACGCGCCGCTCTTCGGCGCTATCCAGCAGTCCCTTGTGCCGCAGGAAATTCATGCATCGGTGTGGGCGATGCGAAAAAAACCATGGCGACACCGGGCGGGTATCGTCGAATTGGTCGATCTTCCGATAAGCCTCGAATAACGCGTCTTAAACAAGGTCCTCGCCGTCAAAAACCGAACCGGTCATACGCTCACGGCAATGGTGCAGCTTCAGGCGAGTGTTCGCCACGGTTTCGAGAAAAACCAGGCACCGTCAAAATGCCCTTTGTATATGCCATTCTCATCTTTAGTACGGCTCCGACACGAGACGAGATACGCGTACCCACAGAAGCTCTCAGGAAGGATTAGCCACAACAACGGATGTCGCTATCGGAATCATCCATGGGCAATGCGCGTAATCCACGATCCGGTCAATCTGTTGGGCTGTCACGTTTAGGCGTACGGCGGCGCAAGGAGTCCATGTGTCTACGTCACGTCGCAGAACGATCACGAGGGTTTCACCATCCACCTCACCCAAAGCTAGCTTCCACGGCATCGACCATCGCTCGTAATTGCTAAAGTATGGCGAGTCTGCCAGCCGCCCCGCGAATGCGTCAGCTACCCTGAGCTGGGCGTCGGCACTTATCAATTCGCGGAGGCTGTCCCAATCTCGGCGATTGAAGCGCTCGACATAGAGTTGCAATACCCGGATCTCCTCTGGATTTCTGGTTCGAGAAATCCTGGGTGGATCTGGGGCTGTGGCCAGTTTTGTGCGACCGCGGTTGAGGGCTGCCTTCACTCCTCCTACGCTTGATCCGACGAGTTCCGCGATTTCCTCCAGAGAGTAGTCGAACACTTCCTTGAGGAGCACGGATGCGCGCTCTTTTGGAGGCAGGATGAGGACAAGCCGCTCAATCGCCGACCGGATTCCAAGGGAAACAGGGACAGCGGCAGGGACCGAGTCGGGCACGGCAGCATTTTCCTCAGCCACGTCGCGCGCTCCCCGGCGTCGTAAGAAATCAATGCACCGGTTATGTGCGATACGGAAAAGCCAAGGCGCGAGAGGTCGACTGTCGTCAAATTGGTCGAGCTTTCGATAAGCCTCAAACATCGCATCTTGAACCAGGTCCTCTCCGTCCAACACCGAACCCGTCATTCGGGAACAATAGCGATGCAGGCGTGGACGAAGTTGAGCGATGGTTTCGAGAAATGCGAGGTACCGCGCCTCAAACGGACCGGTTGAATTGAGGTTTCGCTCCATACTGAAATTACGCAAACCGTGGCTTCCGGGATTCGCGCCTCCGAGGCCCTTCCTTTCGGGGTTCTACTTGCCGCTCCACGGGGCGGTTGTTCTACAGTCGTTTGCCCCTCTGGTGCGTCAAGCGTAAGGAGATATCGGAAATCCAATATCTCCCCAACAAGTACCTACCGGGGCCGCTAGTCGCCGTGACTTTGTAGCTTTATCGCCTGCGACTCAGCGTATTCTTTGACTCGATTCAATTGATCGCGCCAGAATTCTACAAGCGTCAGATTTACCCCGTGACTGGCAGGCCCCGTTTTGGTCTCTCGATCGCACTGGTCTCTGTCCTCGCAAAGTCGCATTTGTGGTTTCTCCTATACGCCGAGCGCCGGATTGGAGTCCTTCTTGCCGGAAGGAACAGGCCAGAAGCCCAATCCGGCGAACGTCGGGGAGGGCCGTTGCATGCCCGCATTCGTATTACGGTTCGCGCCGGCGAAAAGATACGTCGACTCGTCGTAATAAACTGCGGCGCTTTTCATTCGCGTTTCCTTGTCATTAGAACAGCCTTCCACTCGCGTCTCGGGCGCCGCCGCAGGGGGAGGAGCCAGCGATCAATCAGCGGCTAAACACCGGGCGGTTATCTGAGATGAAGGTCTCGAGCGATTTCGGGGGCGCTCCCCCGATTTTCTGAACGACGTCGGTCTCCGCGTCGAACTCGCCGCATTGGTGAGCTTCCGCCACGCGGGAGAGATGTTCGATCAAGTACGGCGGCAGCTGAAACTGCGCCAGGATCTGGGCCCAGCGCTCGACCGGCAGATCGACGTACTCCACCCGCTTGTCGAGTACCCGGCCGAAGATCGCCGTCATCTCGTTCATCGAGAGCGATCGTGGACCTGTGGGAATGTACGTCTTGCCCCGGTGCGGTTTGGGAGCAACGAGCACGCCGACGATGACACGCGCTAGATCTTCGCCACACACTGGCGCATGCTTGCCCTGACCGTAGGGCAAGAGGATCTTCGATTCGGTGTAGACCGTTTTCGCCGTTAAAGTGAGAAAGTTCTCGAGAAAGAACGGCGGTCGCAGATGGGTGACGCCGATGCCGGACCAATCGAGGACGCGCTCTGCCAGCCAATGCTGGCGCGCGGCGGGGCTTGGATGATCCTCTCGCGCCGTGATCTGCGACATGTTGACGATCGCCTCGACCCCCGCCTCTCTAGCCGCAGCCGCGAAGATGGTGGTGGCTTCGAGCAGCCTTTCCGCGATCGGATACGTGAAGTACGCGCGAGCGACGCCGCGCATGGCACCGCGCACTGCCGTGATATCGTGCAGATCTCCGACGACGATTTCGGCGCCAAGCGCCGCGAGGTACTCGGAGCGCTCATCGGCGTGGAAGACGAAGGCCCGCACCGGCAGCTTTCTAGCGAGCAGTTGTCGGACGGCGAGGTTGCCGGTCGCTCCATGTCTCCCGCCCGCGCCCGCGATTAGAAATTTTGCAATGGCGTCTGCCATGAGTGCCTCCGTAAAGTGGTTGTGGAATGCAAGTTGCTCAGGAGCCCAGGGTGAAGTGGCGCTGGATGTGTCGGCGCCACTCGATCTCGTCGACGATCGCAGCGCACAGCGTCTTCGGCGACCGCTGCGAGGGGCATGGTGACGGCGGTGCGCCTAAATAGCACCACCGTTCCATAGATCACTGCATTCTTGTTCTTGAGCATCATGTTCGTTTCCTATCTATTGTTGGCTGTTGTGTTGGCTGTTGACCAAGTGCTACCTCCCTGCTGTAACCCACGCCATGAAAGTTAAGTCTGGCCAGTCCAAAATTTCGGCCTGAGCATGCGTTCTTAGCGTGGTTATGGCCTTGCCTTTATGGCGAGTTTGTCGTCCACAGGGATGGTCCCGACGGCAAACGGTGTTCCCTCATCGTCTCCGATGGCGGGAAGAGGGTTTTGGGGGTGGTTGGTGCCCAGCAGGGTCGCGTAGTAGGGAAGGTAAACCATTATGTGTGGATGCCAATGGCCCACCGGTCCAAGCACTTGGTCTGCCGACCACATGTAGGCAAAACACACTTCAGGGCGCTTTGGGATCTGGCCTTTGGCGTAAGCGGCTTGTACGCCCTCGGCAATTTGCTCGGCTGTCTTGCCTTCCAATCCCAGTTTTGTCCGAAGCTCGTAATAAGGGAGTAAGGTTCGCGCGGCTAGTGGGTCCAGACAAATGGGAGCCCGGGTTTTTGCGTCGTAGTTGATATAGGCCCGGACTTGGACCGGAGTGAACGTCGGAGCTCCCGTGAACCCGCGCATGACCATGCACACGAAACCGTTGTCCCCCTCGAGCGCGGTTTGAAATCCGGACGACGTGAAGACCTTTATCGTCGCGTGGTCGGAAACGTAGTCCGGAGCTGCGCTCTTCGCCAACGCAATTTCAGCATCTCGAGCCATCATGTACTCACTGAGCGGAGGGTACTTGACCTCTTGAGACTTCGCACTTATCGCAGCCAAGCCAATCAGCATGAACAATAGATACTGATATCTTTTCAATTCCACGAGATTCCCTTTCTGGAGGCACTAAATTTGAACGAACACTCTGTATTACGATCCAACGGCCGCCCAGGATACGTGGTGATAATCCATCCTGCGGCCGTCACGTGTTCTGGTCCTTCCGATCAAATTCGCGAGGTGGCCTCCTGAGCGACCGTAGAAGCCACGCGAGCCAGTCGGGTCACGTCGGGTCCGATGGAGCACTGTTCTTTTAAATACCCGGTGAAGCGCAGAAAGAATGGTTTCTTCTGGAGATCCGGAAGAACCTCCTCCACGACCTCACCAATGTGAATAAACCGCAAAGGATCGGACGGATGTTGAAACGAGGTGTAGCGGTGTTCTGGGTGATGGGCGCGGATCCCGGCCACGAAGTCAGCAATGGCCCCCTTCAGTTCGTCGAGGTCAACATCTGGCTTCACGACGTAATCGATGCGGATGTATTTAGTCATCGGCAACCTCCATTCATCCCTATTACGGATTTCGCTGCGACTAGGATACGTTTGCCGAGACGTCAGGACGTTGATCTGAATGCGCAGATGCAGGCGATGCAACTGTCTAAAGGACGACACCGAGACCGTTCTGGCTCTTTCCGTTTTTCATTAGCAATCATCGACCCAACAATCAACAATTCCACGCGTCATTTCGCAGTGATGTCCACCGAGGCGCGGGTAGTTTCCCAGTCCATTCCCAGATTGCAGCCGCTTCCGGACTTGTCATAGCCGATGGTGAAGTTCTCCACCAGAGCGGGCAGCTTCGACACCTTCATGTCCACGCGTGCCAGTTCGTCGGTCTCATACTTGTAAGGGATACCCCATTCCCCAATCTTCTTGTTGATGATAAGAGTCCACTTGTCGGCTGCGGGTATGGTGAAGATTGTGTAGCTTCCGGCTGGCACCGTCTTGCCGCCAACTACCACATCCCTACTGGGAACAAACGTGGTTGCTTCGTTCGCACCGGCCCGCCAGACTTGGCCAAACGGTACGAGGTCTCCATAGATATTGCGACCCTTCATGCGCGGGCTGGAATACTTCGTTTTGATGGTCGTGCCCCCGCCGAGATCACATGTTGCGGAAGCGGCTGGACTCGGCCTTTTCTGACAGGCAGTTGAAAGGCTGACGGTAAAAATCATGCCAATGACAAAGGCAATTCGTTTCTGCATGGTCTCTCCTTAAAGTAGCTGGTCATCCTAAAAGGATGCTCGCCGCTCGCCAACATCACCGAATCATCCAGTTCGCTCGCACTCACAAACACCTCCGAGCGCCGTGCCCAGTGTCAACTGTAGATGACGGGCATCTGCCCGTCGTAATCGTCCTTGACCACTTGTTCGACCAGAAACGCCGCGACGTCTGCGCGCGCGATCCTTAAGCGCAGCCGGACTGTGAGGCTCATGTCGGTGACGACCGAGACATTGCCTGTCTTCGCGCGGTTGGTGAACGACATCGGACGCACGATCACCCAGTCGCAGCCGCTCTTCTCGATGAGAGCGTCAGCCACTGCGGCATCTTCGTACATGTTGTCGAGAAAGAGAGGGATGATGATCCTCCCGAAAAAGAACGACGAGCGCTGCACGAATTCCTTGCTGGAACCGACGCCTGCGGCGTCGAGCCAGACCAGTTTGCGAACGCCGTGCCTCTTCATGCCGGCGGCTAGGTTCCTGGCGACATCGGCGCGGAGGGTGGTCTTCTTATTCGTGCGAGCGCCGAGAGTGCTAACCACCAGCTCTTGTCCTCCGAGGACATCCTCTAGGTCGGCCACATTCGTCGGATTGCCCTGCACGACGGTGAGCCGCCGATGCTTCCTCTGCATCGCGGAGCCGTTGCGCACCAGAGCCTTGACATCGTGATTCGCCTGCAATAGCTCATCGAGTACGAGTTTCCCAACGGCACCATTGGCTCCCAGGATCAATATCTTCATACGTGGGCCTCAGTTGCCAAGAGCCTGGCTCTGATCGCAGGTACGAGCATGGTTCGGGAGAATTCAGCGAGCGTAGTAGGGGTGGTTGTGTCGGGCGTGCGCGGCTCGGCCGGATCCATGCGGCCGTCGCGGTATGCTCCGTACATTTCGAGAATGATCTGGACGAGGAAGTCAGGCATGCCCATGCCCGTCATAGCGCCGCGGGCCTGTTCGGGCGTGGCCTCGACCAACTTCACCGGCTTGCCCAGTTCCGAAGAGATGATCGCGACTGCCTCTTCGGCCGAGAGGTCTTTAGGGCCGTGGACACCGACCCGGTGATGTCCGCTCCAGCCGCGATCGAGCAGCCATCCGGCAGCTTTGTCGGCGATATCGGCGGTTGCCACCACAGGCCACCTCTTGCCCCCAGGGATAGGCAAGAACACCTGGCCGGCCTTCGCGATCATGTCCGCGGACTGGAGGAAGTTCTCCATGAAGATGCCGGGGCGCAGTGAGACGACCGCGGGAAGGGCAGCCTCGAATTCGTTCTCCATCTCACGGGCGGGACCTACCGGCCCGGTGCCGGGGCCGCTGTGAGCGCCCGCGCTCGAGAGGACAACTGCCCGGCGCACACCAGCCTTCTTCGCCGCCCCGGCGGCCTGCTTCGCGCACTTGACTGCCCAAACGTAGTAGTCCGGCTGTGCGGGCGGCGGGGTCAGCCAGAAGAGCGACTCGGCGCCCTCGATCGCCTCTGCGAGGAGGGCTGGGTCTTCGAAAGAGCCCTCGATGACGCGCGCACCGCGACGGCGTAGCTCCTCGACCTTCTTCTTGTCGCGGCTCAGGACAGTGATGTGCTCGCCGGCATCGACGAGCCGGATCGCGAGCGCGCGACCGATGTTGGAAGTGGGCGTGTTGATGAAGATAGACATGAATCACTCTCCTTTTCGGTTGGTATGTTGTTCGAGGGGGTGGGACTCGTTACACCTGCAGTTTCGCAGGTTGAGGCACGACCCTTCAGCGACGGTTGCTTCGGCTCTGGTCCTCGGCGACAACGCGGATTTTTGATCTAGGGTTCATTACGAGTGAATAATATCGTTACTAATAACTTTGTGTCAAGCAGAATCGTAAGTTATTATTGTTTCGTTCGTATGGAACAGGAAATCACAATCGATGCGGGTGGGGTTTCTGGCCAACGGGGACCGGCGGACCACAAGCGCCGTCAACAGATATTACAGGCCGCCGATGAGCACTTTCGGCTCTACGGCTATAGGAAGACGACGCTCGCGGATATCGCAAAATCCATTCACCTTTCGACGCCCTACATTTACAAGTTTTTCGATTCCAAGCAGGCGATCGGAGAGGCAATGTGCTGGCACTGTCTCAGCGCCGTTCTTTCTCAGATCGAGGAATCTATCGCGAAAACAAATTCTCCGGTCGAGAGACTACGCCGCATTTTCATTGGGTTACACCGTATCGCCTGGCAACTATTGTGCCAACAGCCAAAGATTCACGAATTGGTGTCAGCATCCTTTGAGGAGAACTGGGAGTCAGTCGGTCGCTTCAGAGAAGGCCTCGTCCAAATGATTCGCAACGTCGTAATTCAGGGACGCAAATCCGGCGAGTTCGAGCGCAAAACGCCATTAGAGGAAACCTCCAGAGCGATCGCTCGAATGACGGAGTTGTTCTACCATCCTAGTTTCCTGAAGCTGGCCGGCAAAAGCCAGGACGAAGAAGCTCTCGCCGTAGCAAACGTTGCCATTCGCTCTCTGACCGCTTAAACCAAGCAATAAAAATCCATCGTGATTACGAGTTGACATATTCGTCACTCGTAAGTTAGAGTCGATTCCTGTCACTTCCCGGGAGTCGAATCAATGTACGCGTCGAATTCTCTCAGCCCAATCCTGATTGCTAGGCTGCGCGCACCAAGGCAATCAAACGCGCCGCTTAACCTAAACAGAATTAACCCTTGCATGGCGGCTATCAGTGACGCCAGTCAGGTCGGCCCGGGCTGCGAGCCCGCGGCAGCGTCATTTCCATTAAGAAGCGCCTATCTAACGAGTACCGCAAGACAGTTCACAAAAAAAAGGTCATTTGGATTATGAGAAATCGCATCGCTTGCTCGATCGCACTTGCCATCACACTCTTCGCCGGCCCTTGGGCTGTGGCCCAGCTGCCAGGGATGCCGCAGCCGAAACATTATCCGTGGTCCGACACAAGCCTCTCGCCAGACCAACGCGCCGATCTTGTGATCAGCGAGATGACTCTGGATGAAAAAATATCGCTGCTCCATGGCCAAGGCTGGCACATGTTCGGTCCGCCCGAGTCGTGTTGTGGCACAGATGGCACGAACTCCCTTCCCCGATTAGGCATTCCCGCAATCCAGATGGTGGACTCATCTTACGGGGTGACGCGCAGCGCCGCCACAGGACGCTATTCCACGGCACTGCCCAACAATCTGGCGGCGGCATCCTCATGGGATCCTGATACGGCATTCGAATACGGTGCGCTCATTGGCCGCGAGTTGCGCAACCAGGGGTCCAACATGTCGCAGGGCGGCGGCGTGAATTTAACCCGCGAGCCGCGCGGCGGCCGTACATTCGAATACCAGGGTGAAGATCCGCTGCTCGCGGGAACGTTGGCGGGCAACCTCGTCCGCGGGCTCCAGTCAGAACACGTCGTCGGCGACCTGAAGCATTACGCGGTCAACGACCAGGAGAGTGGTCGAAATTCTTTCGACGCAAACATCAGCAAGCGGGCCATGCGCGAAACCGACCTTCGCGCCTTCGAAATTGCACTCGACATCTCCAACGCCGGCGGTGTCATGTGCTCCTACAATCGCGTGAACGGAGATTTCGCGTGCGAGAACAGTTACCTGCTCAACGACATACTTAAGAAGGAGTTCCGATTCAAAGGATTCGTCCTCTCCGACTGGGCAGGTGCACATTCGACTGTGAAAGCTTCACACGCCGGACTGGATATGGAGCAGCCGTACAACATCTTCTTCGGCGACGCACTCAAGAAAGCGGTTGAAAGCGGCGAAGTATCAGAGGCCGAGGTCGATGAGCACGTGCACCGCATTCTGCGCACTATCTTTGCGGCAGGCCTATTCGATCACCCGGTGGTCAGACAAGTTCCCGATGTGGAACGCGGGTATCAGGTGGCCCAGCAGATCGCCGAGAAAAGCATTGTCCTGCTAAAAAATCAAAACGACATTCTGCCGCTCTCTCGGAAAGTGCGCTCGGTCGTGCTAATTGGGGGACACGCTGACGTCGGCGTGCTCTCTGGAGGCGGGTCCGGCCAAGTCGATCCTCCAGGAGGCTCTCCGGTACCACCTCCACCGCCCAAGGACATTCTCACCGCTGTCTTCCGCCCCGCCTGGATGCCCAGCTCACCCCTGCGTGCACTTGAAGCGCAGATGCCAGCAGCGAAGGTTTCCTACGTCTCTGGCGATGATCTGGGTGAGGCTACTACTGCCGCGAAATCTGCCGAGGTGGCAATCGTATTCGCATATCAATGGGAGTCGGAGGCCATTGATCTACAAAGTCTTGATCTGTCTCCGGATCAAAATAAGCTCATCGAGGCCGTTGCCGCCGCGAATTCGAGGACCATCGTCGCGCTTGAGACCGGCAGCCCGGCGACGATGCCCTGGGTCGACAAGGTGGCCGGCGTGGTCGAAGCTTGGTATCCGGGAATTCGGGGTGCTGAAGCTCTGGCAAGTATCCTTACCGGGTCAGTGAACCCAAGCGGGAAATTGGCCGTCACTTTTCCCAAAAGCGATGCCGACCTCCCGCATCCGAAGCTGGTGCTTCCGCCACCCGGGTCTCTGCCGAACTTCAACAATGTTCATCCCGGCGATCCGAACATGCTGAGCGTGTTGTTCCAGGCCCTCCCCGCGTTTCAGATCAACTACGACGAGGGATTAAAGGTTGGCTACAAGTGGTACGATGCTGAGCACAAACCTGTGCTCTTCCCATTCGGCTTTGGCCTCTCGTACACCACCTATGCGTACTCAGGACTGTCAGTGATACCGGGCGAAACCACGACAGTTTCTTTCACCGTAAAGAACACGGGCAAGCGTGCTGGAAGGGAGATCGCACAAGTCTATGTTTGGTTCCCCGATGCGGCTGGGGAACCACCCAAGCGCTTGATCGGCTGGACGAGGGTTCAACTACGACCAGGTGAATCGAAGCAGGTTTCTGTTCCGGTGGATCGCGATCGCTTGATGGTGTACGACGAAGCATCAGATTCCTGGAGGCTCGTTCCCGGCAAGTACGTCGTCCGAGTTGGCGGTTCGTCGCAGGATTTGCCGTTGGAAGAGAGAGTCTCGTTTTAAAAACCGATACGTGCACGCAGGTTGAAACAGTTGCTCAACAGGAAACACGATCATGCCCAAAGACGTGAACTCATCATTCGACAAAGCCGCTGGGCTCATTGGCGACCGCTGGATGTTGTCAATCTTGCGGCAATTTTCGTTACGCAGTTCGCTTTCTTTTACCGAATTGCTGGCGGCCATTCGCGGAATCGCGACGAATATATTGGCCGACCGGCTGCGAACATTGAGATCGGAGGGAATCCTTTCCGCAACTGCTGGAAGGTCTGATGCACGCCGGCTTCTCTATTCATTTACGCCAAAAGGCTCAAACCTCGAACCGGTTCTCGAAGCAATCGGCCAGTGGGGCAAGAAGTATCATCGCCATGACCCTCAGAAGAAGAAATGAAGGTGTGACGTATCCAGGAGCGACTGGAATACGTATTAGCAGCATGAAGAAAACGTGGCCGTCAAAGTTGTCGATGACTATCATCCACAGCTAGGACTGAGGAGACCATTCTGTACAAAGCGTTGGGCGGAGGTTGGCAATCATCTTCCAGGCGTGAATGAATGTCTGAAACAAAGGCTTTTCAATAGGAGGAAATGTGAATCTGTACGGACCCAAACAACTGGCCGAAAGCATGCGCACAGTACGCAAGAACACCATCCAGATCGCACAAGATATCCCAGAACGCGAATACGGCTATCGCCCCACATCGGACAGCCGTTCTGTGTCGGAAATGCTCATGCATATCGTGTTGTTATCGAAGTTCGACTACGTCGTCCACGAGGAAAGCCATCTGTCCTTGCTTGAGGGAATTGACTTTGGAACATTTATCAACAAGTCGGAAATCGAGGAAAAGCGCCAGCGTTCAAAGAATGAAATCGTGGATCTGTTGAGCAGCGAGGGCGAACGTTGGGCGCAATGGGTAGAGAAGTTGCCCGAGGCGCTTCTGTCTGAACAGGTGCGAATGCCTGGCGGCGGCACCAAAAACCGTCTTGAAATGCTGCTTGGCACCAAGGAACATGAGATGCATCACCGGGCGCAGCTCACGGTGATCGAACGGTTGTTGGGCGTCGTGCCTCATCTGACGCGAAGGCGGCAGGTGGCTCGCGAAGAGGCCGCGTCCTGACCTCTGCCTTCGCCTGAAGCATGGGCGTAGGCTTGCCGGGCTCTCCGGATTTAGCCTCTAAGGACACTTGGGAACGGCTGACCGTCTTTGCTGGTTCCGGTCGCCAAATGGCCGGAGGGTACGGCTGCCGCGTGGATGAGCACGACGTATGATGTCGGCAGGTGAAGACTATCAACTGATTAAAACCGAAGCGAAAAAGTGATGGCGACGCCGCGCTTCGCGTCACACACGAGTGCATAGAAATGGATCGTCGACGTTTCATCCAAAGGTCGCTTGTAGCTGGCAGCGCTTTGCTCGCGAACCGCGGGTTCACCGCTCGAATCCCGTCTTCTCAAGACACGGTCGCAGGTACTGTGGCACCTTCCGAGATCGAGAGTGCCCGCTTTCCAAGCGGCTTCCTCTGGGGGATGGCCTCCGCCGCATACCAAGTTGAAGGCGCCTGGAATGTGGATGGAAAGGGCGAATCGAATTGGGATCGGTTCTCGCACACCGTAGGTAAGATCAAAGGTGGCGCTACGGGAGACGTCTCTTGCGATCAGTACCACCGCTACAAGGACGACATCGCTGTTCTCAAGCGCTTGAATCAGAAGAGCTACCGTTTTTCGACCTCGTGGGCGCGAGTTCAACCTGCAGGCACTGGGCCGGTGAATCAGAAGGGCGTCGATTATTACAGTCGCCTCGCCGATGCTTTGCTCGAAGCAGGCATCCGTCCGTTCTGCACGCTTTATCATTGGGACCTCCCTCAGGCGCTTGAAGACCGGGGCGGATGGCCGAATCGCGATCTCGCCGGATACTATGCCGATTATGCCGGACTCCTTGCAAAGAACCTCGGCGACCGAATCACAACCTGGGCTCCCTTCAACATGCCGTGGACCTTTACTTATTACGGCTACGGCGTCGGTGTTTTTCCTCCGGGAAAGGCCGATTTCGACTTGTTTCTAAAAGCAGCACACACTGTAAACCTCGCACAGGGCGAGGCTTTCCGGGCGATCAAGGCAGCATCGTCGAAAGCCACGGTCGGGAGTGCATATGGAATGGCTCCGGCCTACCCGAAGACGGAGAGCGACGCCGATCGCGCGGCCACGGCGCGTTACCACGCAATGAACAATCTCTACTTCCTCAACACAGCGATCCGTGGCGAGTATCCAAAGGCTTTCGTCGGCGCAACGCCCTATGAGGCCATGGGTTTCAAAACCGGTGACGAGAAGATCATGAAGGTTCCACTAGATTGGCTCGGATTTCACTATTACACCCGCCGCGTCGTCTCCCATGCGACTGCTAGCTCGCAGCCTGGCGGTGGGGGGCGCTTCGGCACGGAAACCGAGGGAGAAGGAGGTTTATCAGGACGGGATCCGTTGACGCAAATCCATGTTGAGATGCCGACGGAAGGTTCGCTGACCGAAGCGGGACTGGAGATATGGCCGCGAGGAATCTATGACCTTGTGATGCAGATCTCGCGCGAGTATAACCACCCCATTATTGAGATCAGTGAGAACGGGTGTTGCTACCTTGACAGTCCCGACGAAACTGGCCGTGTTCCCGACACGCGCCGTATCGCGTTTCATCGCCAAATTCTGGCGGAGTTAGCGCGCGCCATCGCTGACGGTGCCAAGGTGCGCGCATATCATGCGTGGAGCCTGGTGGATAACTTCGAGTGGGCGGATGGCTATACGCAGCGCTACGGGCTTACTTATGTAGATTTCCGCAACCAGAAGCGCACAGTGAAGGATTCGGGGCTCTGGTATGGGCGTGTCGCTGCCTCGAACCGCCTGGACGTGTAATCAACAGATTTGCTCGCGAATCTTGTGCTGGGTAGCCCTCGGTACAATTTATCGGCCGCACTCTCCAACCATGCAACGCTCCATGTTAGATTCGGCTCTTCAAAGCGGCTGCGGTCATCTTGCCGCTCTCAGATCAATATCTTCTCCATGTGCGTTTTGCGCCACTCTGCCGAGATGCTCCGCCGAGGTACACCAGTAAAGGTCCGCAGTTCTAATTGATTCTGTGCTGGGAGTCGGTGACAGGGCAGCGTTCTAACCGGAGGGAGCGGCAGTCGGCTACCAGAGTCATTGGTGGCCGTTCCCGTGATCTTGAGAAGACACGTCACAACCCCTTTGCGAGAGGCTCTGCAGATAAATTCCGGTGTTGCCGAGCGGCCAAAACCCGAGGCGTGACCAGTACGATCTCAGCTTCCGAATGGCCTCGCCTTTGCATACGTTCGGTAACGCAAGTCTTTTCAACGCTTTTTGATCGTCTGCAATGGACGGGGTGAACTGTAGCGGCCAAGGCTTGCACGCTACCAGCCCGCACCCTGCACCGAAAATGTCGATCGTACGGTGAATGGCGGACTCGGCGATCCCTAACCCCCGAAATTCCGGATATATCTCAACGTAGTCGATGATCAGTAGATCTAGATCTACCACTGCGAACTCATCCTGTATTTCTTCTTTCGGATAACCAGTTTCCACGTCGAAAAGATGTTCCCAATATTCAGAGATGTCGCCGGAAATGCCATCTCCGAGTCTTTCCGCACTGATGCCGTGGTCCAGTGCCTCGCCGAACTGAACCAGCGAAGCTGCAATGCGCCCGACGTCCTCTCTTCCACGGCTTTCCGGTTCGGCAACAATCCTTCCAGCAATGGAATGAATAAAATCCGTCTCAACGGATTCGTGCAGCTCAGCACGGAGGACGAACTCAACACTCGCGACGACATTCTCATCGGAATCGGTTCCCTTACTCTTCTCAGTCAATGATTTGGTCGGTTTCATTTTCCGTTACCCCGCTTTTCTGAGCTTCCGATGCACCCATTGCACGACACTCTCCGGGACTCGGAGTGTGGTATAGCCTCGTTTGAACCGTGTGTCACCGTTCTCCCACTTGATGACCCCAGGCTCGTCGGTGAAAATGCGACGAATTGTTCGTTCGCTTAATCCCCACAATTCAGCGACTTCACTCACGCAATAGTGTTTTTCAAATGCCGCACTGGCCGGCATCGCTGGTTTGCTTGGAGGAGCGTAGCTGGGCTGGAGAGATGGTTCTGTTGCCATAGCACACCGTGTCTGAGTATGTAGTACGGGATTGAAATCTCGTCAAACGGACGATTTACCAGACGCCAGAGACTTCTGCGCTGGACATGCGAAGGGGAATGGGGCAAATTCTTGCGTTTTTCGCTAATTAGCCTGTGGCTGGTGTCAGTAGGTGCGATGAGGCGGTGACCACGAAATGGGTGGTGACGGGTACGCCGCACATGAATAGCGAAAGTGGCATTCAGGAGACGGCTTTTTACTAAGAACTTACGGCGCGTCTCACGACTCTGCCCGAGCGCCCATCCGCAATATTGACCACCGGGGCGGCATTGTTCAGACCCATTGTGGACCATGCCGTGCGCACGCTCGTTGCCAGCCTCTGCTGCCGCTCAAGAACCCAAGGAGCGTAGTGCTTCTGTGTAATCAGCACACTGGAGTGACCAAGCAAACGAGAAACCTCTTCCAAAGGCATGCCCGCAAGGAGGTATTCGACTGCAAACGTGTCTCTCAGCATGTGAAGGTGGGCTGGCCTTGAGGCGCCGTCAGCCTCCGAGAAGAGTTTGGGATGGGTCTCGGTAGCCTTAGCCAGAATCTTCCCAAAGATCTTGATCCAATTCGAAACTTCGCTCTTGCGTTTACTGCGACCACTCCAAAAGAAATGGCCCGGATGGGTGTAGGCGTTGGACGGCACGTTGCGTAGTTCCTCGGCCACGTCGTGCGGCAATAAGCCATAGACGGCGGAACTTGTTTTGCCCTTGACCTTCTTCTGGTACAGGAAAAGAGAATCATCGTCCCGTAGTTTGTCTCTAGACAGACACGCAGCGTCGCCAGCTCGTAGGCCGCTCCAACGCAGAAGTTTCAAATAGGTGCGTGCACGGCGAGCGTTCACTGTGTCGCCACTCTTCTTGCCGTCGCGACTGTCATAGATCCACGTTGCCTTAATCAATGCATCATATTGTTCGCGGGTGAAAGGCTGCGTCTCATCCTGCTCCGGAGCAACTTTCTTGATTTTCCTGCCCGGATTTTCTTTCATCCATCCTTGTTCCATGCAAAAGAAAAAGAACGTGATAACCCGCTGGTGCTGGTTGTGCCGGCTGGTGGGTGCACCGGGCCACGAGTGGATCCACCGGCGCATCGTTTCAACGTCCAACTCGGAAAGGCGGGCAACCGCGGGCTTTTGCTGGGCACACCAGTTCAAGAGTCGATCTTCCAGGGTAAGGCGGTATTTCGCTTGGGTCGCCTCTTCGCGGTTCAGACGTTCCACTTCTTTCAAAAACAGCGCAACAGCATCCGTGATCAGTACCTCGCGTGCCTCGCTTCTTCGGACTTTTGCTTCCAGTTCACGCTGAAGCGCCCTCACGGGACTCCAGGATTCGCGGATTTCCTGTGCCCGCTCTTCCGCCCTTTCCCAACTGCGTGTCTTTGCGCTGACCTGCCGCGAAGTATTCTCCCTGTAAACGTAGAGGTACTTCATGCAGTGGCATCGTTTCCAATACGGCTCGCCGTTCTTGGAGCAGGATTCGTTGTGGCGGGTGTAGACGGTAACGGTTTGGGTGGAAAGCGAGGCTGCCGGATTGATGTCCGCCGCTGCTTCTAGACCGATCGGATGGGACCCCATCGATTCAACTCCACAGACTGAGTTTGGAGAGCAGCTTTTTGTAACGCGAAGAGCCGAAACTGACAAACGGCCATGCGCTCAGGCGAACTCTCTGTTTCGGAGAGTCTAGCAGATCGTTCATTCAGTTTTCATTCAGTCTCAGGAGAGGATCTGTGGAATTACTGAATATGTGGAGGTTTAGGTTGGTTGCGGGGGGTGGATTTGAACCACCGACCTTTGGGTTATGAGTTGCTTTACGCGTAGTGATTCAAACACTTAGCGCGGCACGGATGGTCGCGTAGAATCACGAGAACGAACGCTACGTTCGTCCAAACGGGAGCGTAACGGGCGCAAGAACTCCCGCTGTGCTTCCGGGACTCGCGCCTATTACCTCCCACCCCTGGTCCGAACCAGATTCCAAGGCGTATTGAAATCTGTGGAATTTGCCTGTTTCCAAGTGATTGCTGTTGAATGAGTTGCAGTCTCGCCGCTTGAAACTCAGTGAATTCTATTAGAAGACTGGTGGTCTGACAGACACAATCTTGCCACAATCAGAACACTGCCGGTGCGAGCTTTCGTTCCAACCTTGCCGCAAAGCTCGCTCCACCCAACCCTGAGGTCTTTTCGGGTTTCTGATTGCTCGCAATAGCGTAGTCCGTCATATCAGACTATAGGCATCTCATGAATGGAAATGATTTGCAGAGTGGGGCGGGCGGCGGGATTTTGCGACAGCGCGGCCTGAAGCGTCGCCTTCGCGTCACTGTAGGTCGTGCCCTGCGCCGCGCCAATGCCCGCCAGCGCCAGCGTCGTCCGGGCCGCGATCACGAAACTTTGCGCTGATCGATGTAAAACGTCTCATACGAAATGTCCTTTGAAATCGGCGCTCCGCATTTCACCAGGCCCGTGCCCTTCAATCGCACTCCCGCATCATGGGTTTCAAACGACGGCCGCGCCAGCTTCTCCTCCTCGCTCAACTCAAAAAACTGCGCCGGCGCAAAGTCATCTTCCACCACTTCCTTATCAACCGTCGTTCCGTTCACCGCATAGTCCCCCAGCGTGAAGCTGGTCGCTCCCGTCACCCCCGCCGCCCCGTAGCGCGTGATCGTCAACCCCAACGGCACCACGCTCTCATGCACCTCCAGCCGCGCCAGCGGATGCACCACCGACGTCGCCGCCGCCAGCGATACCAGCGCCGGCGTCCCTGCCGGCAACGCCGCTCCCCAGTTCCTCGCATCCGCCAACGCCGCCGTCAGCAGCGGCAGCACCTCCACCGGCACAATCTGTGGCGCCCCAGCATCATCGCCCCAACTCTCCGAAAAATGTTTCTGCACATCGAAGAAAACTATGTGTACCTTGAAATCCCCCGCAATGTGCCACGGCGCCGGCCCCGACAGCGTCGCCTCCAGCCCCACCGACATCAGATCGTCCCCGCCCGCCGTCAGCGCCATCTGCCCCGAGATATCCGCGTCGAAGTGCAGCGGCTCGAGCTGCAACAGCGCATCGAATCCCAAATGCCCCGTCAGCCCAAATCCCGATACCCCAATGAACGCATCCAGCGTCGCCCCAAACTGCACCGTATTCGCCGACACCGCCAGATACGTCGCCAGCCGCAGCTTGGCCACCGACCCCGACGTCATATTGATCGTCATCCGTTGCAACGTGGGGAAACCAGCCGGCGGCGTGAACTGGGGATGGTAGCCGCCTACCGCCAGCAGAAACTCGCGCTGCGACGATGCCCAGTTCGCCCGCAGCGCCATGTCCCCGCTCAACGTAAAGTCCAGCAGCTTCGAATCGAACAGCGTGGCATCGAGCGACAGCGAATCCTGGCCCAGATCCAGAACACCCAGCGCATCCATGTTGATGCGGATCAGCTTGTTGTCTTCCGATGGCAGATTGGCCGAAAGCCGGGCGATCAGAATGATGCGAATCGGCTCCGGCAACTCGATCACGATCGCGATCGCTGCCGTCAGCAAGGTCGGCGAGCCCAAGCCGATCAGCGCCATCGGCCCGAACAGAAACCGTCCCGCCGCCGTGGGAAACAGCGCATCCAACTCCGCCAGGATCTGCGGCGCATTCGTGAGCGCATTCTTGGGAAACAGTATCGAAGACAGCGTGTTCGCCTTCAACGCCGCGTGCAGAGCGTCGGTCGATGCGCTGCGATTCACCGCCAGCAACCCGCCCACCCCGTTGAGCGTGAATCCCCAGCCCAGTTGTATCGGCGGAAACTCCGCGTCGATCAGTGCCAGCAGCGAGTAGCCCTGTCCGCCCGCCACCTCGGTTGTGATCAGTCCGAAGGCCTGTAAGGCCAGCTCGGTGAACTCCAACTGCAGCATCCCGCTGTACTCATGCTTGGCATCGTCATGCTTCAGAAACCCGCCGCCACCCACACCCGCCGCGTCGATCGACAGACCCACACCCGACGGCGGCTTGAAGGCAAAGTCAAGATCCATGGGCCCGAAATTGCCGCCGTTGGCTGGAAATGTGACAGGCACGATTACTCCCAGCCGGTCTACCACAGCCTGCACAGGACCAATGGAAAACGTAAGGCTGGCAGATACCTCCGCCTGCAGCCCAGTATCTTGAGCTTGCAGTCCGAGGTGGATCGAAGGGATGGTTACTACACCGCCGATGGAGACTCCGATGGGCAGGGTTGCGTCCAATCCAGCCGCGCCTTGAACCGACAGCCCGCCATCGCTGGAAAAGGTCAAGCCCAGATCAAAATCAGCTTTCAGCCCGTCTGCCGGTAAAACGCTGCTAAGGAAACCGTCTCCGTCACTCGCCTTGATGACGAAAGAACACTTGGCAGCCTTGGCCGAGATTGCGGCGGCGATGTGCGCCGGATCGTAGGAGAAATCTGCCTCCACAATCGTGGACCCGACCTCGAGATGGGTTCCTCCCGCGCTGCCAAACAGAAACGCAGGGCCTCCACCATCCGCCGCAAGACGCTCCAGCAATATTTTGGCGGACCCACCGGTCAGCGGAACGGCGCTTGATACCAGGTCAAATCCGCTGGGTTTGAGCACGAACGCAGGAATCTGACCGTTTGCCGTGAGCGTCAGTCGCCAGGAGTCGAATGTGGTGACCGAATTGAAAGTGCCGACCAGGCTGACGATATAGCCGGGAGTTGCGCCGGGATGGCTCGATGAAGAGCACTGCACCTCAATAGCAACCTCGCTTCCAGGCTCCGAAGTGGGCGCCAGGAGAACAAAACGAAAACCAGGAAAGCACGAGGCGAAGTAGCTCTCGGTAAGGGGAACTGGAACGAACGGATCTTCATCATCGCCCGAGTCCTGGCCAGAATCATCCTGAGGATCGGTTCCGTCACCGCTTCCGTCAACAGTCCCATTGCCGCTCCCATCTACGGTTCCATCATCGGCGTTGTCATCCGCCTCGCCATCGGGTCCGCCGTCAGTGACCTCGTCGTCGCCGGGAGGGGTGGCAGGGGGAGGAACAGAAGGTTGGTACTGGGTGCGCCAGGCAACACCGATAGCATTGGTGAGATAGCCGAGATTGCCAAACAGACGCGTTGCAGCCAGCCACGCATCGGCGCCGTTAGCCAGGTCATTCGGAAAATAGAATTCGTGGAGGGTTTCACCTGGCTTTGAAATCAGCGCGCTCACCGCGGCGAACTTGAATTGGTCACGAAACGACGGATAGCGAAGGGTATCTCCATCTTGAACAACCGCCGGTTGGGCGGGCGAGGTTTCGGAAGGCTCGATCAAAGTAAGGATGGAAGCGACCCTGAACAGGGTCATGTGGTTCCGGCGAAGGTAACTGGCGAGCAGAAGCGCCATCACGTCTTCGCCCAGCGTACCGGCAATCTGCGCTCGAGCTGGATCGTTCGCGAACTCACGCAGATCCTGCAGGAATCCTGAAACCTCTCTGCCGCTCTGCAAGAGGCTGCGGAGGCCGCTCAGACTTTCCAGTGTATCTGGATTGATGGCGGCGAGTTGCGCTCGTAAATCTCCAGCGTGCGCGAAGACTCCGCTCACTTCGGGAGCGCCGGAGATCGCTGCCGTGTGGCCGAGTTGAGCGAGCCAGGCTTCCAACGCGACCGGATCCTGGGCTGCTTCGTCCAGGGGCGCCAGAAAGTCAAGTAAGGCATCCCGAAACGCCGAGGTGAGATCCGTCGCCACTTCGGCCACATGCTAACATGCTCTGCACTGACTTGATAAGTGCGTGTGCAGAATGCCCAGTCAACTTCTTGATCGTCTTAGAAGGTTTCTCGACCAGGACACCGCCCGACCTCAAGTCATGCTGCACGCGCCGCCAGATCCAACGGCGGATCAGTTGGGGCCTGCGCCTACCTCGAATCCAGCGAAGCCCAACGAGCCAGGGAAGAACATCCTGCCACACTGGCGAGGCGTTCCCTGGGGCAACCTCATGGCGAGTGTCCAGACGATTGTGTTTCATGAGACCACGGGCTGGCCTTCGTACCAGTCGACAGACAACTTTGTAAAAAAGTATCTCTGCCTTACCGACGAGAATAAATGGATTCCACCGAAGCTAGGACCGCCTCCCGTGCCGGGACACTGGATTACGAATAAAGGCGGCCGCGGAATTGGACCACATTATTACATCGATGGATGCGGTACAGTGTTCGCGCTCATTGGCGACCACGATCTAGCAACCCAGCCGCGCATCACCTATCACACCGAGACGATAAACTTCACCGCGATCGGAATCGAAAATGGCGATCTTGGTGACCGGGACCCCACGGAAGCCGACCTTAGGCCCGCCGACAACGCAAATGGTCCTTATTGGTTCCGCCTTAACAACGGCCCTGACGATATGCTGGGCTTCAAGGTTTTCGCACTACTACACCCACACAACGCACCGGATCTGGTACTTATCTGGTTCGCGACGCAAGCAACCGGTGTGGCTATCCCGAATTACGCCGGAAGCGGGGACACCGACAACATAAGCACCCGCTATCCTCGGTGGTACAACATGCTGTTCACCGAGAGAAACTACCGGTCGTTGGCCCTCCTATCTCGTCTCCTCGCTGAGCAATATGGGCTTCCGAGAAACTTCCTGGTGTTGCCATATTCGAAAGTGGATAGTGATGGCGCGAACGCGAGCATTTTGCGCAAACTGATTCTGGCCGACGAGCGCCGCGACATGCTCTGCCGCAAACTCGGTTTGACGACCGCCGATGTACAGAACAATACAGCCAGATTCACAGGGGCGTCCATAAGGACGTTGTGGCTGCGATACTTCGGCGTAATGCCTGCCCATACCGTCCCTGGCTCCCAACCGCCGGTTAACGTAGGTCCTGCTCCAGAGCTTCCGTGCTATCGAGGCTTCCATTCCCACAACCTGGTCGGTGATCATGCGTGCCCGGGACCACTATTTGACTGGCATCGCCTGGCTCGCGAGGTGTGGGATTGGTGGTGGTATCCCTTCGATGTGGCGCAGGGTCCGGCGCTATTCCCTCCGCGGCGAGCCTATATGCGGGCCAGAGGCGACACGCAGTTAAGGGAGTACTTCTATGACTCGGAGGGCTCGGACACCGAGCATGCAGCTCTAGTCGTGGCGGCCCTGGATCAGAATCGAGGGGTGAACCACTTCGCCCTTCCCGCTTCCACTCCAGTCTATGCCATGGCGAACGGCGTCCTCGTCGCGGCAAGGCTCACTCATCCCGCAGACGCGGCCCGACCGGCTTTCACGCTGGTGAGGCATGAAGTCTTTCATCAAGCCAATGCAGGGAACATCGACTATGACACTCCGCCATCTGTCGTATGGACCCTGACCACGTATCTTAACTGCGACAGCATTAACTACGCTCAATTCTCCACCGATAACCCCGACTGGCTCAACCGCCTTCTCATGCGTCTCAAGGAGTGCGAGTTAGCGGTCGCATACCGGGGTAACCATCCGGGCACGAGTCCGACTGCGCCCGCGAACGACAAGCTTTACCAGCGTGCGTGGGACCATCAGCCTACGGGGGAGGGCCAGCGGCTTACCACGGGGCAGGAGATCCAGAACGATGCGACGGAATACCGGCGCATTGTTACCCAACTCCAGGCGAACAACTACGTGTTGTTTCCACTTGAGGCCACTATCGACACGACTCCTGTGCGAGTCATCCTGGGCGACTTTCTGGGAACCTGCGGCACGCTGCCGAACACGAGTGCCGGAATCCAGGTTCAGATTTTCTCGAAGGACGCTCTGCCGACTGTGGACACAAACCAGGACACCCTTGTCTGGGCGACTGAACCTTGGTGGACAGCTGCATCTGCGGCCGTCCGGCTCGACGGTTCGCCCACGGCAAGCTTGCCTGCCGACGGCAAAGTATGGCAATACAAGATAGTGTCGGCGGATTCGTCCATACAGGAGTTTTTGGAGTGGATCAACGACGTCACCTGGACCTCTGAATGGCCTAAATTCGGGGTGCTCGAAGCGAATGGGGCGGCTACGCCAAGACCTGTGCGCCCGCTCACTCGCCTGGTGACGTAAAGTTCATCGTCCCTCTGTAGAGATCGCAGCTCACTAGGGTGGATGTTTGATAGGTCCAGGAGGATCTCGGATTGACGGCCCCGAAATATCTGGCCTTCATCTCGTACAATCACGATAGCGATGAGCGTCTGGCCACGGCGCTTCAGTCATCGCTCAGCCGGTTCGCCAAACCGTGGTACCGGCTCCGCACCATGCGGGTCTTTCGAGACAAGACCAGTCTCTCGGCAAATCCGGCACTTTGGTATTCCATCGAGCAGGCTCTTGGCGAGTCTGAGTTCTTCTTGCTTCTCGCCTGCTCCGCGTCCGCAAAGTCGCCTTGGGTGCAGAAAGAAGTCCAATGGTGGTTGCAGAACCGGTCGGCGGAGAAGCTAGTGATTAGCCTGACCGACGGAATGATTTTGGAGGCCGTACTTACCAGAAGACGTGTCCGGAACTTTGATCTATTCGAGATAATCGAAGCGCAGCCCGCTACGCCCTTCTCCCCGCCCCGTTGTCCGCTGACGACCGATCCACAAATATCCCGAGCCGTCAGCGCCTCGCGCCCAGCGAAAGCGTCGCACCAGATGAACGCCCTCGCGAGGGATTTCTTCGAGGAACATAGTCGTCACCTCGCCGAGCATACGTCCCTGAGGACCAGTCGCCGGTCCAGGCAAACGCCCACGGCGGAGCTGAAGATGACCTGCCGGATCGATTTTCACCGGCATAAACGGAAGCCAGTAATCCGGGACGGTTGAGCCCAACCGGTAGTGAAGCATGGGATCGCCGCTTGGAGGAGGCGTCACAGGAGCAGTGATTCGCCATTCCAGTGTGCGGTCCAATGGCAGGCCTGAAGCCCCGACAACAGTCTGTTCGATTCCCCACGACAGGTTCGCGAGTTCATCGCGAAGCAGCAGGACGTCTTCGATGGCGGAGCTGCTCACCGGCGCTACCGCCCCCGGCGTCAATAAAATTGGCTGCGGTGGAATCGCCGCGGTCGTGAGCACAGGCGGAGCCAGCGGGTCAACGGAGAGTGAGAACATGTGCCAGCCGCCGAATCGGCCGTCGACCGCCGAGTAGTGGGGAATCGCGGTTGTGATGCCGAAGGTATCCGACACAGAGAGTGCCGTCACCAGAGACTGCGAACCCACGGGCGCAACCAGCGGAAATTGAAACCAATCGTTTCCGTAAATCAGCGCAAATTCGCGCAGCAGGAGCCGTCCCAGATCCTCTGCGGCCGCAGAGAGGAGGCCGATGTTCGTGCCTCCGTCTTCCATCTCCCAGAATCTGCGTGCGGGCATGCCGCGAAATGTGACGGGCGTCGCCATCACGGTCTGCTGCGCGACCGTTGGCTGCGCGGTACCGGGCGCGAGTTTGACCGTTGTTCGGTCGAAGGTGTGCCAGTCGATGGAGCCTCCGTCGTATTCCTGCGCCACGTATGAGCCAGCATCTCCCGCGGTGGCCATCGAGAAGCGATACTCCATCCGGTCGGCGGACCAGGCCGCTTGTGCGGCAGGGTCAGTAAACGCGGGTTCGGTAAACAACGACCCGTACCATCGAAGCCATTCGCGCGTGACTTTGAGGACGGCGTCTTGCTGAGGAGCTGGAATCGCCGGAGCCGACGGCAGGCTGGTGCCCGCGGCGATCAAATCGGCGTGCAGTTTCACTCCGTCGATGACCCGTCCCGCGATCACGGGAGCGACTGCCGCGACGTCGCTCGCGGACGAAGCGGGAACCGACAAAGAATACCGCGCAAGATACGCATTCGCGATCGTGGATGGCAGCTGCGCTGCGCCGAGAAGACGAAGCAAATACAGTCCCGCTTCCGCCGCCTGCCGAAGATCGCTGGCGCCGTTTGATGGCCGGGCCGGCTCTCGCTCCACCAAGGTTTCAATCGGCTGGACGCCGTCGTATGTTTGCGCCGTCTGCCCGGCGACGGAAAAACGATCGAGCGGAGCGACGGAGGACTGGACGTTCGCCACCACAGGCGACCCCGCATCGCGTCCTTCGAACTCACCTACCTGCCACTGGCGCGCAAGCAGCCACAAAGGATCGTGCACGCGCGCTTCGAGGCCAGGCGTCGGGTCGTCAGCACGGCAGCGAGGCTCAATACGATCCCAAATCGTTATAGACGGCATCAGGTGTTACTCCCAAGGGTCTTGAGCGCTTTGTTGAAGTCGGTGGAAACGGTTTCCACCAGCGGTCCGCCCGTATTGTAGGCAAAGTAAAGCGCCGGAAGATAATGTCCCAAGGCGCCCAGCGAATCCGGGTCGACGGCGCGAATCTTTGCCAGATCCAGGGCTTCGAGCACAGAACCTTCCACCGCTTCCATCGTCCACTCTGGGAAATCGTCGGGCTTCACCGCAAGCAGGATCGAGTGCGGCGGCCGCGCTACCGGATCCGTGTATTGAAACGACACACCCGTGATCTGCTGCGTTGATGGCACCACCTCGGTCCATTCATCGATCATCAGTCCCGCGAGGGGCGCTCCCGGAAGGAGAGAGGCGGGCGAAAAAGCTATCAAAGACAAGCGGCTGGAAGAAGCCGACCCTGGGATCGCCACCCACTTATCGCTGGTGACCGGAGGAAGCTGCGCAACTTTGAACTGGAGGAGCAATTGTCCCGAGAGCGCTTCCGCCAGCATCACTCCACGATCCAAGCGAGCTGCTCCGGGCCTGACGCGGGTCACCCGCTGAAACCATCGAACCGATTCGAGAGGATCGTTCGCCTGCAGGCTCAGACTATTTGCCCACAGATCGCCGCCGCTGGGCGTTAGCACCGGGAGAGCGGAGAACGAAGCACCGAAAACTAGCCGGAGGCGAGATGAATCGTAATTGCTCGACTGCTCCGGCGTCGCGGAGGCACGCGTAAATCCCGCCGCGAGTTTATCCAGCTGAGCCACCTTTGCCGTTAAGTCGCCGGTCGCGGCCTTGATCTGAGCTGGCCATGTTGTTGAATCCGTACTCGGAATTGCGCCGGCCACGCCGAACGCCGCTGCCGCAAGAAGCGCCGCATCGTTGGCGGAAGCATTTTGCAGTGAGACAAACGCCGTGCGCATCTGCGCCTCCGCGGCATCGGCGCGGGATTGCAGTTCACCGACATTGATGGCGCCGGGAGGATCGCCCTGCACCACAAGATCTTTCGGCTCGAGAGGCCGCGCGCCGTTGATCAGGCGCGCCACCGCCTGCGCCAGAGTGAGCCACTCGGTGAGCGCGATTATCTGGGGATTCCAGTTGGGATCGCGATCGGTCAGAATCACGACTTGCGCCGTGCCCGCCGGGGAAGTCTGCGAAACAACGCGCCGGATGCGGTCGGCGAGGTCTCGTGGAATGCCTTGAGCTTCGGGCAGACTCAGCAGATCCAGCGGCGCCATTCCCAACTGGTCGAGCCCGATCTCTACCAAAGAAAGACTCACGCCCTGCGCATCGAGGCGTTGCGCGCGGATCCGTACCAAGGCGGGATTGCCGAGCAGGGTGCCAGCCCAGGCGTTCAGGCGAGGTTCCGCCTGGGCGCGCGGAGTCGCGCTCCACCCAGGTGCGGTTGTGCCTGGGGCGATTGCCAGCAGGCGATATCCGAGCGCGTTTCCGCTTCGAGGCGTGTCAATCACCTCAATTTCCGCGGGTGGTGTGTCTCCGCGAGCGATGCTGTCGAGCGTCGCGCCGGCGCGCACCAGATTTCCGCGCGTCAGTTGATGAACGCTTTCTGCCAGAGCGAGATCGGCAACAGAATCAAGCGCATCGTCAAGCCGGGTGATCGCGGCGGTGAGCGATCTCCGTTCCGCCGTGCCGTCCGAGGGCAAACCGGGCGCGCTCCAGAAGTTCGGATCGCTGAATTTTTGCAGCAACACGAGGCCGTCCACAACGTCGAGATCATTGCTGGCAGAACCCATCGGGGCGATCGTGCGGAGATTGTCAATGAATTGGTCAATCCCCAAGTCGTGCAGCGTCCGTTCGAGACGATATCCGAGCAACGCTCCCAGCGGCTGGCCTTCGCGAATGCCATCCAGCAGATGCAGCGCAAGCCGGACTTTGCCGGACGACATGTCGATTTCAAACGGCCGGGGCGCGGCGTCACTGTGGGCAAGATAGCCGGCACGCAAGACCGCGGCGGTGGTTGCCTGGTTGAGCGAGGGAGCATGGACGAAACCGGTCGAAGCGGCCTGCTGTGGCTGAGGACGGACATTTTCGAGCCATCCATATGCGCCCAGCACGATTCCTCCAGCCGAATTGCGCGAAGGCAGCCCAGAACGCAGCGAATGCGGGGACTGCATCGCCTGTCTTCGCGCCATCCAGAAAGGTGCCGACCGCAACCCCGTCTGTAGGCGTCGCGAGCAAATCCCACGCCGTCGGCCGAATGACGGTGGAGAAGCCGAGCAGCTCGGCTTCGAGGCGTTCGGCCGGCTGCGCCACACCGACCGCAGTGAGCAGGTCGAGCGCCGAATCCATATACTGCCGTAGAGCCGTGTGGCGCAGCAGCAGGAACAAGAGGGGGACCGGGGATTGGGAGGATGTCGCATTCCGTAAGTCCTGCCATCCGAGCGCCGCGAGCTGCGCAATATAAGAAGGAGCCGGCAGGCCATCAAGGGGCAGGGGCGCCACGAGCACGTTTGTGAGAAGACGCTGTTGTTTCACATAGGTCACGTTCGCGATGCGCGTGTTCGCCATCACCCCGGATAGATCACCCGTGTCGACGAGAACTTTCCGCGACATCGCCGTCCACCACGTGGCCGCAAGATCCTTCTGAATGAAGCTCCAATAGGAAAAGTTGTACTCCGGCCCCACCACATTGCGTGCGACAAAGGTGTTCGACGATGCCGTCATCCCCAGCATGCTGACCAGAGACGCTTCGGGATCGGCCGACCCTGGAATTCGCGGGACGTTCGGAAGCGAATTCTCCCAAGTCGTTCGAAGTCGCGCAAGCAGTCCCGCAAGTGGAGCATCAAGCGGGCGGTTCTCTAGCGATTTCCAACTTGCGCTCCAGCATACCGGAAGCACTCCATACGGTTGCCGCCCGATCCGCATAATAGGAAAGTGCCCGCGAGCGCGCACGGCCGCCGCGAAATGGTCGCGAGCTGCGGGAAGAATCACATCAGGATTCGGGACTGATCCGTTGACGATCTGGCTCAGATAGTAGCCCCATGTTGCCGGCCACATTACGGTGTTCATCGCGCGAGCAATCTCATCCTGGCCGCCGTTCGCGCCATGCACATGGGAGAAAACCGTGGGAGCTATATTCAAAGCGCCGGCCAGGCGATCTCCATCCGCGGTGGGACGCGAGGGACAGAGGGAGGGTCCCTGTTCGAGCGCAAAGACGGCATCGTAGTTAGTTTGCTTCGACGAAAAACCCGCGTTCACGTTTTCCGTATTGTTGGTCGGGGTGTTCAAATCGAGCAGTTCCAAGCCGTCGGTGTAGTGATGAGCCTGCAGCAAATCGCCCAGCCGGGCCGCCGAATCTTTCGGGCCCAGATCTGTTTTCAATCCCAGCACCACAACGCGGTTAAAGCCTCTCTGCTGCTCCGGGGTCAAAGGGATGCGAAACGCCATCCCCACCTGGATCGCGGCGTTGAAATCGCTGATCCACTTCATTCCTGGGTCGGACAAGGGACCTGAACTCGTGGGCGCCGGGCCTACTTGCAAGTTCTCTTGAATCGCCGGGCCTATTGCCAACACCTCCCCGGC
>WNFC01001178.1_pt1 | contig 36345 bp, 31 predicted proteins | sample 5400541 | NCBI WGS metagenome assembly WNFC01 (sample SAMN13153342, study PRJNA577476) | soil metagenome | isolation source: 120 cm saprolite under Douglas fir tree site 2 hole 2 replicate 1 | place: USA:California | collected 2015-04-18
TACTACATTGACTGCCGCATCACCACCCTTCACGCCAAAGGCGCTGAACTTACAGGACACGTGTTCTATGACCTGATCCGCAGCCAGGCTTGGAAAGCAGACGCCGTGGGCGGATTGACCATGGGAGCCGATCCCATCGTAGTCGCTGTCTCCGTGATCAGCTCACAGGCAGAATCGCCAATTCACGGATTTCTGGTCCGCAAGTCAGAAAAAGCGCACGGCATGGGCCGCAAGGTGGAAGGCTTCCAGCAAAAGGGCGCGAAGGTTGTCATCGTGGACGACGTGTGCACCACCGGCAGCTCAACCATACAGGCAATTGAATCGGCGCGCGAGTTCGGCTTCAACATCGTGGGTGTGGCCTGTCTCGTGGAACGCGAAGAAGCCAAGGGGCGTCCAGCGGTTGAGCAGGCTGCAACGCCGGTTCCCTTCATCTCAGTGTTCAAGTCAAGTGAGGTCAAAGCGGCGCACCTAAAGTGGAAACAGTCACCACAAACATTTGCTTACTCAGGCGTATGTGAAATATGCGGACGGCCTGCAGTGACAAATTCGCCCGGACTACGATGCGAAGCGCATAAGCCCTGACGCCGACATACAGTCAACTTCATATAAAATCTAAGTAATGATCAAAACAGTTGAATGGACCAATCAGGGTGTCCGTTTCATCGACCAGAGACGCCTTCCTACCGAAGAAGTCTACGTGGTATGCCAAAGCTATGAGGAAGTAGCCGCGGCCATTCGCGATATGACCGTCCGCGGCGCGCCTGCCATTGGCGTGGCTGCTGCCATGGGCATTGCGGTGGGAATGCAGCAATCCCAGGCGACCGATCTCGCGGGCCTTCGCCAACACTTTGATCGTGTAGCGGCGGCGATTGGTGAGACCCGTCCTACGGCGGTGAATCTGTTCTGGGCGATCCGCCGCATGAAGTCGAAGTTCGATTCGCTGGTTAACCTGCCGATACCAGATATAAAGAACGCACTGGCCGCCGAAGCGCAATTGATGCTGGTGGAAGACATTGCCTCCAATGAAGCCATGGGGAAACACGGCGCCGTGCTGATGCCGAGTTCCGGCGGCGTGCTCACGCACTGCAACGCCGGCGCGCTGGCAACATGCGGTTATGGAACTGCGCTGGGAGTGATTCGCGCGGCGGTAACCGCAGGCAAACAGATTCACGTCTTTGCCGATGAAACCCGGCCCTTTCTCCAGGGATCGCGACTCACCGCGTGGGAGCTGATGCAGGATGGAATCCCCACAACCGTCATCGCCGACAATATGGCTGGCGCGATGATGCGTCAGGGAAAAATTCAGGCCGTGATCGTGGGCGCAGATCGCATCGCCGCCAACGGAGACGTAGCCAACAAAATCGGTACATACTCGGTTGCCGTTTTGGCAAAAGAACATGGCATTCCCTTTTATGTGGCTGCGCCGTGGTCAACGGTGGATTTAAACACTCCAGACGGCGACCAGATTCCCATTGAGCAAAGATCAGCACTTGAAGTCACGCACCACGCGGGCAAGCAAGTGGCGCCAACCGGAGTGATGGTTGAGAATCCTGCATTTGATGTAACGCCCAACAAGTACGTTGCGGCCATCATCACTGAGCGCGGAATCGCTCGCGCGCCGCTGGCGGAATCATTGAAGGAACTGGCCGAGGCCGCCACAACATCTGCGTGATTCCAGATAGTTCGCAGCTTATGACGCCCTGCGTTGGACGGTAATGCCCGTTCCGTCAGCTTCGTATCCTTCGTCTACAAGAGTTTTCAAGGCTGACTGCCGCAAAGCAGTGTCATCCGCGTTCTTCGGCAGATCACAGTAACGCCGGATTACTTCTTCACCGGCCTGTATGCGGACCAGCCATTTGGATTTCGTAGTATCCCAGGAAATTTCCACCCGATCAGCTTGCATGGTTCCCTCCTTGCCTTGCCACAACTTTTCTAGCACTCCATGATTTTTAAATTCGGACTCACGATCAGCCTGGCCTCGGTTGCCTTTTGTACATCTTCCGCCGTGAGCCCCTTGGCGAGCTCTTCTAAAACCAGTCCTTCGGGAGTCACGCTGATGTATGCCATCTCCGTGACGATTGTGTTCACCACTTTCAGCCCCGTAAGCGGCAGCGTGCATTTCTTCAGGATCTTGGGCTCGCCCTCTCTGGTTGTGTGTTCCATCGCGATCACGGTCCTGCGCGCTCCAGCCACCAGGTCCATGGCTCCGCCCATGCCTTTGACCATCTTTCCCGGGATCATCCAGTTGGCCAGATTGCCTTCTTCATCCACTTCCATGGCGCCCAGCACGCTGAAGTCGATATGGCCGCCGCGGATCATGGCAAAAGATTCCGCGCTGGAAAAATACGACGTTCCCGGAATTTCCGTTACGGTTTCCTTGCCGGCATTGATCAGGTCAGCGTCCTCTTCGCCTTCAAAGGGAAACGGCCCAACGCCGAGCATTCCGTTTTCACTTTGCAGCACCACTTCCACGCCATCAGGAACGTAGTTGGCCACCAGCGTGGGCATACCGATCCCCAGGTTCACATAGAAGCCATCTCTTAGATCGCGGGCAATGCGCTTTACGATCCGTTCACGCTTCTCCACGTCTTTTTGTTTTTCCTGCTTGTTCACTGGTGTTGTGGCCATAAGTTAGTTCTCTTTGACTTCCAGAATTGGTCGTAAACATCCGATCAAAACAACTGCGAAACAGAGTCAATCCCTCTACCAGCTCTTCGCACGGGATTTACTCAATCACATCGCCCACTCGGATTTGGCCGCCTTCAAGAATCTCAGCCCTTAAACCGCCGCGATGCTTCAATGCTCGAATCACTTCTTTGTTCGTCAACTTCTTCAGATGGCTGCATGGCTCGCAAAGTTTAAGTCCGCGCAAGCGAGCTTCGCCAACGCGGAACTCTCTCCCCACCAGATGATTCAGCGCTATGCCGATGGTGAGAATATTTCGCCGCGACTCCGCCGGGCTCAACTCCAGTTTGTAGTCGCGGTCCGCGGCTTCCAGAGCCTCTTGTTCGATCAACGTGACCTGGTTATTCGGTAGCTTTTTGGAAAACGTACCTTTTTCGCGCGCATAACGATCGCCTTCCAACCCCGATCCGGCCACGGCATTCACTTCCGCGACTGAAACCATCGCCTCCAGACGTTTCGGCCCGATATGAATGGCAGCCACCACGCCGCTGTTCACGCCCCGCCTTGCGGCCCGCGCCTGCGGGTGTTCCCGAACTTCAGTTTCACTGCAATTCGCCATACGACTGACTCGTCACTCGCGTTACGCCCTCTTGCGCAACGTGCGCTTCTCAATCCGTTTCAGCCCCTGCGTCCCAAGAACTACCCGCTTCACATAAACGCTAGGGACATGGATGCCATCGGGATTCAGCGCTCCAGTTTCTACGATCTCTTCAACTTCAGCGATGGTGATTGTCGCCGCCGTCGCCATCACGGGATTAAAGTTACGGGCTGTCTTGCGGAACATCAGATTTCCCCAGCGATCGGCTTTCCATGCCTTCACCAGAGCAAAGTCCGCCTTGAGCGCCTTCTCCATCACATACTGGCGGCCATCAAACTCGCGCACCTCTTTGCCTTGCGCCACAATGGTGCCCGCTCCTGTTGGAGTGAAGAATGCCGGAATGCCCGCGCCGCCGGCTCGTATCCGCTCTGCCAGTGTTCCCTGCGGATTCAGTTCCAGCTCGACCTTGCCGGTCAGCACCATCTGCTCGAAAACCTTATTTTCGCCCACGTAAGAGCCAATGTGTTTCCTGATCTGCCCTGCTTGAAGCAGCTTGCCCAGACCAAATGTGTCTACGCCGGCATTGTTGGAAATGGTGATTAGGTCGCGGACGCCTTTGCGGACCAGAGCTTCAATCAGCTCTTCAGGAATTCCGCACAGGCCAAATCCCCCGACCATAATGGTGGCGCCGTCCTGCACATCGCGGACCGCCTCGTCTGCACTGGCAACGACTTTATTCATAAACACACGATTCTATAGAGCGCGGGCGGAGGGCTGCAAATGGCGGTTCTCCGTACCTGGCTGAGTGCTATCTGCTGATTTGCCTTTTGTTGCGCATTATTGTGATGGACAGAAGAAGCGAGAAGGTTAGGGGCGCCCGGCTTTCATTTAGTTCCTGATTTGCTCAGCGCTTTCTATCGATCGAGCACTATCCACGCTGGAGCGTGGTCGCTGGCGTTTGCCTCACCACGCACCCATCGGTCGACACCACCGTCCACGAGTCGGTCCGCCATCTCCGGCGAGAGCAGGAGGTGATCGAGCCGCATGCCTTTGTCATTCGACCATCGCTCACGTTTGTAATCCCAGAATGTCCAGAGTGGCCCGTCCGGTTGCAGCTTACGCATCGCGTCGGTCCAGCCTTGCGCCAGCAAGCGCGCAAACAGTTTCCGGCTTTCAGGTTGGATCAACGCGTTGTTATCCAACGATCGAGTCGGATATATATCCTGTACTGTCGGGACAACGTTGTAGTCACCGGCCAGTACCACAGGTACACCAGTCAACACGAGTTCGGCGGCATGGGTAAGCAGCCGCTCAAACCAGGCCAGCTTGTAGTTGAATTTCGGACCGGGCTGCGGGTTCCCATTTGGCAGATAGAGCGAGGTGATCAGGACTCCATTCACGGCCGCTTCAATGTAGCGGGCCTGGCGATCGTCAGGATTGCCCGGTAAGGTTGCGCGGGTCAGCACAGGAGTTTGGTGGCGTGCCAGAATCGCCACTCCGTTCCATGAACGCTCCCCTTGCCAAACTGCTTCATAGCCGAGGGCTCGAAGGGCCGCCATGGGAAATGCCCCCTGCTCCGCCTTGAGTTCTTGCAGGCTGACAACGTCCGGTTCAGCTTTGGCGAGCCAACCCAAAAGGTTGTCAAGCCGCTTGTTGATATTGTTGATGTTGAACGTTGCGACTTTCACCAAACCTCTTCCCACCGGCCATGACGGTCACTCAGTCCTGAGAACGAAGTATCGAGATCAATTTCTGATGTTCTTACCGCGCGGGCGTTGGGTTCTGCCTTTAGATCACCTGATCACCAGATCTTCCGATCACCCGATCGTGACTCCTCATTCCCCCTCGGCCAGCAACCTCAGCAACCGCTTCCCTTCCGGCCAGTCGCCCAGACCGGAATCGCCATTGATGTGTCCGGCCATGCCGATGTCCACAAAGCGGCTGCCCCACATACGCGCGATTTCCTTCGCCCGCTCCGTCGATAGATACGGATCATTCCTGCTGGCCACCACGGTGGACGGAAATGGCAAAATCTTTTTGGGTACCGGACCAAAGTTCTTCAGCGGCTGCGGAGTGTCTTTACGATCCACGTCCGCCGGCGCCACCAGCAGCGCACCCTTGACCTTCTGCGCCAGCTCGGGATGCGCTTCAACCCAATCGGCAATCGCGATGCAGCCCAGGCTATGGGCCGCAAACACAATCGGCCCCGGCGCCTGCCTCACTTCTTCAGATATTCTTTCCAGCCACCATTCCCGGCGCGGTGCGTCCCAGTCCTTTTGTTGTACGCGTAGAAAGATCGGGTTCTGCTGTTCCCACAATGTCTGCCAGTGCCGTGGCCCTGAGTTCTGCCAGCCCGGCACCACCAGCACGGTGGACGCCACCTCTTTATTCCCGAGTTCGAACTTATTCGCCCTTTCAAACTCGTCGCGCAACTCCGGCGTCTTCAGATTTTCCCGAATATGCGCAATCCGCTGCTCTAACTGGTGCAACGCCTTCCCGATGTTCTTGTCATTGGTATAAGCAATATCGCGCCACATGGAATAAGGGCTGGAAGCAATGCGCGTCATCTCACGCAGGGCTCTTCCACCAATCGCGTGCAGGTCAGGGCTGTCAGCAAATTCTTCCACCAGTGTCGCGGCCAGGGCGGTTGAGATCATCTGGGGAACGTGGCTTACCCACGCACACAGATGATCATGCTTCTCCGCTTCCAGGCTGATCTGCCGGGCCCCAATCTTCTCCAGCAATTCACGAAAGAATTTGATCCTGCCATGTTCCGTGTCCTGTCCTGGCTGTTTCACCAGAAGCCATGCAGCATTAAGAAACAGTTTGGAATCCGCGTGCTCAATGCCGCCATGTTCTTTTCCCGCCATGGGATGGCCGCCGAGAAAACGCACAATCGACTCAACGCCAAACACAGAGCGTGCGCGATCAAGGATTTCTTTCTTGGTGCTTCCGACGTCAGTGATGAGGGCATTCGGGGATGACAATGGACCAATGCGCTCGATAAGGTCAATGATCGCGCCCACCGGCGTGGCCAGCACAATCAGGTCACTACCTTGAATGGCCTCAATCGGATCTTCCGTGCCGATATCGATGGCCCGCATGGCGCGAGCGCGGTCCAGGACAGCTTGACGGTCACAGCCGATGATCTTGCTGCCAACGCCGGCCGCTTTCAGCGCCAGGGCGAGTGAACCGCCGATGAGGCCCGTTCCGATAATCGTGATCTGCTTGAAAGACATTTTGAGAGACATCCTCTCCCAGGCTCATGGGTCAGGATTTTTGAGATAGTCTTCTTCTTGCGGGGCTGAAAATGTTCAAGTCCCTGCTGGGCGGTGCAGCTATTTTACACATGAGAACAAACACGAGTGAGGCTCCAGACAACCGGCATCAGGCATCAGGCAGCACAGCATGCATTGAGATTTTCAGGGTAAGGCCCGCTTCAGACGGATTTTTTCTGGCTCTGTTCCTGGCCGGCCACGATTTCATCTTTTTGAATGTTGCGCATTACTTCGATCACGCGTTCATAGACATGGCGGATGTCGGCGTCGGGTAGCGGCCCGTTATTGGCCTTGCGTACATTTTCGAAAATCATCTTCTCGCGATGCGGCTCATAGATAGGCATGCTCGTGTTGCGCTTGAGCTTCCCGATTTCGCGCGCGGCGTGGGCTCTCTCATTGAGTAGCTCGACCATGCGGCGGTCCAATTCATCGATCTTATGGCGCCAGTCAACAATGTCCATGGAGCAAGGCTCTTTCAAAATGGTAAGTTTTTACGAGGCAAACCTTACCTTATTAATATACACGATGATTGGCTTAACTATGTTAGCTGCTTGCGGCTCGGCGAGGCCGCCACAACCCTGGTGCGAAGCGCGGCGATTAGTTCCGCCACGGCATCAGCTTCCCTTCCCGGGTTCTGCTCCACCGCCTGCACAATCGCGCTGCCCACCACAGCCGCGTCCGCAACTCTGCCTACTTGCTGAAAGTGTTCGACATTGGCAATCCCAAAGCCCACGGCTATCGGTAGTTTTGAGTACTTGCGGATCCGCTTCACCAGACCGCCGGCATCACCGGCCAGCTGCTTCTGCTGTCCGGTAACACCTGTGCGCGAAACCGCATACACGAATCCGCGACAAGCCTGGGCAATCTTCTTCAATCGCCGGTCCGGGCTGGTGGGCGCGGCAAGAAAGATTGTGTCCAGGTTGTGCTCAAGCATCACACGCCGGTATTCATCCGCCTCTTCGATGGTCAGGTCAGTGATGAGCGCGCCGTCCACTCCTGCGCGGGCGCATTCTTCCGCAAAACGTCTGATGCCCAGGCGAAGCACCGGGTTTAGATAAGAAAAGATGATCATCCCAGCCTGGCTTTGCTTACGAACTTCGGCGGCCATTTGCAGTACGTCCATGAGCGATGTCCCGTGCCGCAACGCCCGCTCGCTTGCCCGTTGTATCACCGGCCCGTCAGCGACGGGATCACTGAACGGAACGCCCAGCTCAATTACGTCCGCGCCCGCGCGGATCGCTGCCAGCACAATCGCCTTGGTCGTTGCCAGGTCCGGATCACCGCACGTGACATAAACAACCAGTCCAGGTTTTTTGTCGAAATGAATACGGCTTTTGGATTTGTCGTTTTTAAGCGTCATTACTTTCTCCGTCTTCATTTCTCTATCGGCCAAGTTCTGATTCAGCCAATCTGAAGATTCTCGCGAAGAATCCCTATGTCTTTATCACCACGGCCTGAGACGTTCACAATCAGCACATCTGATTTCTTCATCTTCGGCGCGCGCTTAATGCATTCCGCCACGGCGTGAGAAGATTCCAGCGCCGGAATAATGCCTTCCGTTCTCGCCAGCCTGACGCAAGCTTCCAGGGCTTCCGCATCAGAAGCTGCCACATATTCAGCGCGCCCTGAATCGGCCAGTGCGGCGTGCTCCGGACCAATCGATGGATAATCCAGACCCGCCGACACCGAGTGTGTAGCCGCAATCTGCCCGGCCGCATCTTGGAGCACGTAGGAAAACGTTCCTTGCAACACGCCCGCAGCACCGCCGCGGAATCGCGCAGCGTGATCACCAAGCTTTTCGCCGCGTCCGCCCGCTTCTACACCCACCAGCTTTACCTTTTTGTCTTTGATGAATTCATGGAAAATCCCAATGGCATTCGAGCCACCACCGACGCACGCAATAATCTGCGTGGGTAGTTTGCCTTCCAACTTAAGGATCTGCGCGCGCGCTTCGCGACCGATGACGGAATGGAAGTCACGCACCATGGTCGGATAAGGATGCGCACCCAGCACGCTGCCGAGCATGTAATGCGTGGTGCGGACATTGGTAACCCAGTCGCGCATGGCTTCGTTGATGGCATCTTTCAATGTCTTTGAGCCCGATTCCACGCCTCGTACTTCCGCGCCCAGCAGCCGCATGCGGAAGACATTGGGTTCCTGCCGGCGCATGTCTTCCACGCCCATATACACAACACACTCAAAGCCGAACAAGGCGCAGACGGTGGCTGTAGCCACACCGTGCTGACCTGCGCCTGTCTCGGCGATAATCCGGTGCTTGCGCATACGCTGCGCCAGCAATGCCTGGCCAATACAGTTATTGATCTTGTGCGCGCCGGTATGCAGCAGGTCTTCGCGCTTGAGATAAACCTTGGCGCCGCCCAGTTCTTTCGTGAGCCTCTGGGCAAAGAATAACGGCGTTGGCCGTCCCGCATACTCTTTCAGGAGCCGCGCGAACTCCGCCTGGAATTTTTTGTCCGTACGCGCTTTGGCATACTGCGCTTCCAACTCCTCCAGCGCGGCCATCAGCGTTTCCGGAACGTATCTGCCACCATACACGCCGAAGCGTCCAGCCTGTGGCTTGGTCTTCAATGCCGCGCTACCCATTTTTGTTCTCCGCTTTTCGTACTGATTCCACAAAGGCCTTCAGCTTTTGCGGATCTTTTTGGCCTGCCTGAGTTTCAACTCCGGAAACTACATCTACGCCCCATGGCGACAGAATTTTAATTGCCTCGCCAACATTCTCCGGGGTCAGTCCACCTGCCACAATCACCTTGGCCGCGTTGCTGTGGACAAACTCTATCGCGGCATCTTTTGCAGCATCCCAGGCAAACGTCCTGCCGCTTCCAGTTCCGGCATCAAGCAATACGCAATCCGGCGGCCGCTCTGTGTGCAGAACACTTTTTAGTTCATGGCGAAAGTTTTCGTTTACCAGCACAGTCTTGATCACACGGAGCCGTTCATCGTTACGCCGCTTTTCCGCGAGCCTGGCCACGTCATCGGCCGGCTCTTTTCCGTGTAGTTGTACGCCGGTCAGCCCTGCCGCATCAACCACCGCCAATATGTTTTCTACCGTCTCATCCATGAAGACGCCAATCTTCTCGATTTCCACCGGCAACCGTTGCGTGATCGTCTTCACTTGACTCGCACTCACCTGGCGCTTGCTGGGCGCAAAGACAAACCCAACAGCATCCGCTCCCGCCGCCACAGATGCCATGGCATCAGCGAGAGACGTGGTACCGCAAAATTTAATCCAGGTGGGCATAGGTTGATTTCGTCAGAAAGATAAACGATAAAAGATAAAAGACAAAAAAGACGTTCGCGGCTTACTGGACTGTGCCACGCCAATTCGGGGAAGAAGAGGCTGAAGGTGAATACCATCCGGCATCATGGAGTAGCTGCTGCAGCCGCTGTCCTGGATCTTCAGCGCGCATGAGCGCTTCACCAATGAGAAAAGCCTGGTAACCGGCCGTGTGCAGTTCGCGAATATCAGAACCCTTCTCAATGCCGCTTTCAGCAATGCGCAAAACGTGATTGGGAATGCTTTCAGCCATCTCGATCAGGGTGTCCAGACTAACATGGAAGGTCCTAAGGTCGCGACTATTCACGCCGATCACGTCCGCGCCTCCTTCCAGTGCCCGCTTCAACTCTTCCATATTGTGGACTTCACACAACACGTCCAGGTCCATGGCTTCGGCGCGGTCCAGCAGGTTGCGAAATGTGGCATCATCCAACGCCGCCAGGATCAGCAGGATGGCATCGGCATGGTGGGCCCTGGCTTCCAGTATCTGAAATTCATCCACGATGAAATCTTTGCGCAAACATGGAAGCTCAGTTGCCGCGGAAGCTTCCAGCAAATTCGTCAGCGATCCCTGAAAGAATTGTTCGTCGGTCAAAACGGAAAGCGCAGATGCGCCATTCCGGGCCAACTGGTTGGCCAGCACCCCTACAGGAAAAGTCCCGCGTATCACGCCCTTCGAAGGAGACGCCTTTTTCAATTCCGCAATCACAGCCGGCCCAAGCTGGGCCATGGCCTGCAAGCGTTTGCGAAAGCCGCGCGGTTCGTGCGACGCAGCGAGTTGCTCCAGCAGGCGGAAATCGGCCCCTTTGCGGGAGCGTTCCACACGCTCGTGGGTCGCGGCAAGTATTTCGTCTAATTTACTCATCAGGCTGGAGTGCTTAGACTTTTAAGTATATGTGATTCGGCAGGAAAATCGAAACCTGAATCCGTTCTGAAGGTCAGACCGCCAGATGAACATAACGAGCCGGCCGCGATAGCAATGGAGGCGTGATTAAGGTTGCTGTCCCCAATCGAAGGAAAGATGTGGAGCGCAACCTTTGCTGGTGGCGCTGACCTCGATCTTTCCTGATGTGCGCCCATTCACGAATGGTGTGAGTTGCGCGTGGAACTGTCCATTCTTGTCCGGATGCACGTCAGCGGTGTGCACGTCCTGAAACGAATGCGTACGAAAGATTACATTGTCACCGGGTTCAAAGCCCTTGCCGCGGATCGCCACCAGCTCAAAGTTAGGACTCAACCGGATTGCTTCCAGGCTGCACGCCTTGTCAGTCTGGATCAGCGGATCAGGCAGGATGGAAAAGAACGCTCTGGCTTTTTTGCTTTGCGAAATCAATGCATGCCGGTAAATTTCTCCCTTAGCGGCAGCATAGGTAAGCTTTAGCTCCGCGCCTTTGAAACGCTGAGCACATGTGTTGGTGGAATTTGCCGGACATCCGACCGTGCCATCCTGCGCGATCGCCAGGCCATCCATCATGACAACGGGTGCTGCCATGGTCACAGGCCAGACCATCAATTTGTAGATCTGATTATGCGGAGCGCCGCTCACTTTCAATCGATATTCGAAAACCTGATGGCCTTTGACGTCTGCTTTCTTAATCAGCTCTGTTGACGCTTTCACCCCGGCCGACGATGACTTTTCCCAGTTCATCGTGGCTTCCACGGTCCGGGCTGCGCGTTGCTCGTCCGTCAACGTCTGCTTAGGCGCAGTACCCTTTTTCCTGGTGTTTGTCTGGGTGCCAGCTTTGGTGGCCGGCTTTGCCGGTTCCTGAGCTGCTGCAGCGGTCGCGAGCGAAGCAAGAGATAAAGCAAGAGGTAAAGTTAAAAAAGATGAGATCAGGAATTTTGTACGCATGAAGCCGAGAGAATATCACAAGAAGCCGCCGTTGGTTGCTCACGCGCCATGCCGCTCTGTATAGTGGCCTTTCAGATGCTCGACCCACGAGGATACTCATGTTTAGAAGTTTCTCCGGACGTATGAAGTTCATTTCAGCCGTCCTTCTGCTTGTTCTGACAGCGGGTTTCGGTGTCGCGCAACCCAGTGTTGCGCAACCCAGTTCCACCGCGCCCTCCGCCGGTGCATCTTCCAGCAAGCCATCTTCCAACAAGCCCTCGCATGATGCCCTGATGCATACGCTTTTTTCAGGGCGGAATTTCAGCCAGGTTGTGATTTCCCCCGATGGTAAGCGCGTGGCGTGGGTGGAGACCACATCGTCGAGAAGGCCGGCATTGTTCGTTTCATCCACCACTCCTGGCGACAAACCTCGTCGCATCTCTGCCGGCAACGCGGCCGGACAACATTCAGCCGAAGTTCATTCAGAAGACTCGCCGAGCTGGTCACCTGACGGACAGCGTCTCGCCTTCCTCTCAGACGCGGCGAAAGCCGGACAATCGCAGCTTTATATCACCAGCCTGGGTGCAAGTCCCGCCCGCAAGCTGACGAGTGTGAAAGGATTGCTCGCCGCGCCAGCATGGTCGCCCGATGGAAAGCGCCTGGCCATTCTCTTCACGGAAAATGCAAACCGTGCTGCCGGACCGCTAGTGGCTGAAGCGGCGCAGACCGGTGTGATCAAAGATGCGGTGACGGAGCAGCGGCTCGCCGTCATTGATGCCACCGGGGGAAAACTGAACCAGATATCGCCGCCAGACATGTACGTGTATGAATTTGACTGGTCTCCTGACAGCACTCGCTTTGTCACCACGGCCGCGCACGGCAATGGTGACAACAATTGGTACATCGCGCAGATATACACCGTCAATGCAAGCGGAGGGGCCATGAAGTCGATCTATAAACCCACGCTTCAGGTTGCCAACCCTGCCTGGTCGCCGGACGGCAAGTCCGTGGCCTTCATCTCAGGCCTGATGAGTGATGAGCCCTCCGTTGGCGGAGACGTTTACGTGGTGCCGGCCGAAGGCGGCGAAGCACGCAACGTTACGCCGGAGATGAAAGCCTCAGCCAGTTGGCTCACATGGACCGCTCCGCAGACAATTCTTTTCGGTGAGGCCGTCGACGGAGAAAGCGGTCTGGCCACCGTTGATGTTGGCGGCGGGAAAATCGAAACGCTATGGCATGGCCCGGAACAGATCGCGGCCAATGGTTGGGGCCCTGCTGCTTCCATCGCGAAAGATGGCAGAACATCGGCTTTGGTGCGCCAGTCACTCAGTCAGCCACCGGAAGTTTGGGCCGGCACAGTCGGCCAATGGAAACAAATTACTTCAGCCAACCATGAGCTCAAGCCTCTGTGGGGAGAAGCGAAAAGTGTCCACTGGTCCAATGATGGCTTCACCCTTCAGGGATGGCTGCTCTATCCCAACAACTTTGATCCTGCCAAGCAGTATCCGATGGTCGTCTCCGTGCACGGCGGACCAGGCGCCATGCTTCATTCTTCATGGCCAGGCCCACACAGCTTTGCGGTAGCTCTCTCTGCTGCTGGGTACTTCGTTTTCTTTCCCAACCCTCGCGGAAGTTTCGGCCAGGGGGAAGCCTTCACCCGCGCCAACGTAAAAGACTTTGGCTACGGCGATTTCCGCGACATTATGACGGGCGTGGACCAGGTGCTCAAGCAAGCACCCGTCGATGAACATCGCTTGGGCATCACCGGCTGGAGCTATGGCGGTTACATGACCATGTGGGCCGTCACGCAGACGGATCGCTTTGCTGCGGCCGTCGCCGGCGCCGGTCTGGCCAACTTCCAAAGTTACTATGGCGAGAATCAAATTGATCAGTGGATGATCCCGTTTTTCGGGGCATCGGTTTATGACGATCCCCAGGTTTACGCGCGCAGCTCACCCATCACGTTCATCAAAAAGGCAAAGACGCCGACTCTGGTAGTTGTTGGCGATAGTGACGGTGAATGTCCAACGCCGCAATCCTACGAGTTCTGGCATGCACTGAAGACACTCAACGTTCCTACCGAACTTGTGGTGTATGAGCATGAGGGACACAGTTTCGCGGATCCAAAGCATCAGCGTGACGTCATCGAACGAGTGATGGACTGGTTTGACGGTCGACTTAAATAGACGATCCATGTGGCGCGGTCGCAAAGCTTTTTCGCTGTTTATCGGCACGCTGTGCGCATCCATCGCGAACAAGAACATCTTCGTTGGTTTTTAAATTCGCGTAAATTCGCGCCTAAGTTGGCGGTCAGAAGCGCAGGCTGAGTTACATGGCCCTAAGATCTTTTTGGCTTCCATTGATTCAGGAATTCGATCACGTCCTCTTCGGTCAGTAAATGCGCTTTCTCAAATTCACTACTGGATGTCAGCAGGCTGTTTTTCCCATCAATCACTGCTACTGAAGGCACACCCTTGCCCAGGTCAACGTGGTATTGCCTGGCCAGCGACAGATTCTTGTCATATTGCCCCACATCCACGTGCACAACAACAAAGTTTGCCTCCAGCAACGGAGCCACCCGGGGCTGGTGAAAAGCGCGGTCTAGTATGTGGCAGTCAATGCACCAGTTTGCGCCAAACACCAGAAGGACGCGTTTATTCTGCTTCTGGGCTGACACCCTGGCTTCCTGAATTTCCCTGGTCGCGTTGGCGCCGGCACGATAAAGATTGGGATTGATGTTGGAAGGGCGCTCCAGCGGCGCGCGCTTCCATTGCGCTACCGCCAACCCGCACAACATCAACGCGAGCACTACCTGAAACGTTTTTCCACGAAACATGATTATGATTTTAAATGCAGTCGCCTACTTCGGCGAAACTACGCGTCCATACTCTGACGCGCGGGCGACCCGGCCAAAGTAGCTGTACGTCAGCTCGGCAATCCTGCGTATGGCAGCCGATCCGTCTTTCTCGTCTTTCAGGTAAGTCGTCATCACGCAAAGAATGTACGGCCGGCCTTTGACAAATATGATCCCTGAATCGTTGCGCACGGCTTCCAGTTCACCGGGCTTGTTCGCCGCGATCGCGTCATCGGGCAGCCCCTGCAGCATGGCACTCTCTTTGTGAGTACTCAGTATCTTGATGAAATCGGCGGTCATCTCCTTGTTCAGCAGCTTGCCGCTGTAGATAGCATCCAGCAGCGTCATCATTTCGCGAGTGGTGGAGACGTTTTCACGTCCTTCAGCCGCGGCATTCAGGTCCATCATCTTGCGCCGCAAACGAGTGCTCTTCAGACCCAGGTTGGCGAGCATGGCATTGACATCATCCATGCCCAGCCGCCCGATCAGTATGTTGGTGGCGCTGTTATCACTCACGGCAACCATGATGGTCGCCAGCTCGCGCAAGCTGAGCCGCGTGACTCCGGGCGTAAGTCCCAGCAGAATGTCACTGCCTGACACCAGATCTTCCTTACGCAATAGATACTCTTCCGTCAGCTTCAGTTTGCCACGCTGCGCCTGGAGAAAAAGATCAGCCAAGACGGCGATCTTGATAGAGCTGGCCTGGGGCATGATCTCGTCGCCGTGCAGTAGAAATTCTTTGCCGGAAGTCAGGTCTTTAATTGCGACTGCCAGCACCCCGTCCAGGTTGGCGTCCACTTGTCCAATGCGGTCCTGCAGTTTCTGCCAGAGAATTTCCTTCTTCTCTGCTCTGGGTTGTTCGGGACAGCACTGCGCGCTTCCCCGCTGCATAGCGCAAATGGACAAAAACAAAATCAATACAGCTCTGGCTTTGATCATGGCGATGTGCAGTGTACATCAGGGAACGGAAATGGCGGCGTATACTCGGGGGGATGGTGCATGTTGAAGGCGACTCCCCGATTGGTGAAGTCTGAAGTGGAAAGGGTTTTTCACTATCGAGAGATGAAAATCCGGAAATTATTCGGCTAAGACAGAGTTCCGCAATAGCGCCTTAGTACCTCTTGCTTTACAATCCCTTGGCAACTGCATCTTAACCTTTTTCGATGTCACTTCGATGAGCTCTCATCCTAAAGGCTTTTTCGTCCGCAATTTCGGACTGCGCGGTATCGCGATCTTTGAGGCTCTCAAAGGCGTGGCGGCGCTCGCCATCGCTATCTGGGTGCTTACGTTGCTGCACAAAGACATGGTCCATGTGGCGGAGCGCATACTGGAAGTTCTTCATATCGGGCCCGATCGCCATTTCGCGCAGCGCATTCTGCGTGCGGCCGGCCGCATCACAGACAAAAATTTGTGGATGTTCATCAGCGTGATCGTGGTTTATACGGCGGTTCGATTCACTGAGGCTGCGGGGCTTTGGCTGGAAAAGGAATGGGCTGAGTGGTTCGCACTTCTTTCCGGCGCACTGTACATGCCCTACGAGATCTTTGAGCTTCTCAGGCACGCCACTGTCCTGAAGTGGTGTATCTTCGGAACAAATCTAATCATCGTGCTTTATATGGCCTGGATCTTGAACGACTCCCACAAACGGAAGAAAATGGCAGAAGAAAGGACCGAAATGGTGGATTAGCTATTCGTGATCACCTTCGGTGATCACGTTTGGTGATCACGTTTTATCGTCCGCTACTTGGTTTGATAGACGGTTTTGCCGCCAACCACTGTCCGCAACACTTTGGTCTTGAGAATCTCTTCCGGCGCGATCTTGGTTATGTCCCGGTCCAGAACCACTATGTCAGCCACCATTCCGGGATACAGCAGGCCCTTGGTATTTTCCGCAAATTCAGCGTAGGCAGCGCCGGTGGTGTAGGCGGCAATCGCCTGATGGATATTGATTTTCTGTTCAGGAAAATACTCGTTCGTTCCGGCTTCATTCTTGCGCGTTACGGCGCAGTAGATGCCGCGAAATGGCGTGATCGGCTCAACCGGGTAATCGGTGCCGAAAGCCAGCACAACGCCATCGTCCAGAAATTCCTTCCATGCATAGGAGTGCAGCGCCCGTTCCTTGCCAATGTGTGACACGGCCCAATTCATGTCCGTCAGCAGATGGTTCGGCTGCATGGATGCGATTACGGCCAGGTCTTTGAACTTCTTGTAGTCTTCCGGAGCGACGACCTGCGCGTGCTCAATACGAAAACGAAAATCGCGCTTGCCATTTTGCTGCTCAGCTAGCGCAAAGGCGTCCAGCGCCATGCGTGCGCCGCGGTCGCCAATGGCATGAAAGCCGATCTGAAAACCTGCTTTCGCCCGCTCAACCGCCAGTTGATCGAGCTTGTCCTGTTCATAGCGAGGAATGCCGGCATTCCTGGCATCATCATCGTACGGCGCGAGCATTGCCGCCGTGCGCGAGCCCAGGGAGCCATCCATGAAGCCCTTCAGCATGGTGGTGTGCAGCATGGGATCGCCCACAGGATGATGATCGCGTGCAGCCATGAGCTTCTCGACCGGTGCGTCAAAAGGCAGCCACTCTGAGATTCGCAGCGTCAGCTTGCCTTCTTTTTCCATCTGTTCATAGGTAAGGAAATCCTCCCAGTCGGAATTGTCCTGGGCAGAGGTGATGCCGTGCTGCGCAGCATCTTGCAGAGCCAGTTCAGCGGCCTTTCTGCGTAATGCAGCCGTTGGCGTGGGAATCTTGTCACCAACGGCGCTCATGGCGGTTTCGCGCAAAATACCCGTGGGCTCGCCTTTTGCATCGCGATCGATCTTTCCGCCGTGCGGATCAGCGGTGTTGGCGGTAATGCCAGCCGCTTTCAGCGCCGCACTGTTGGCGATGGCAATGTGCCCGTCAACGCGATTGAAGATTGCCGGATGATCGCCCGTAACAGCGTCAATATCTGCGCGTGTAGGCGTCTGCTGGACCAGCCACAAGGTATGGTCCCAGCCGCGGCCTGTGATCCACTCGCCTGGCGCGGCGGTCTTCACACGCGCGGCAATACGCTCTTTCATCTCCGCCAGAGATTTCGCGCCCACCAGATCAACGTTCAGCTTTTCAAAGCCTCCCGATCCCAGATGCACATGGGCGTCATTGAAACCGGGCATGGCGAAGTGGCCGCCAAGGTCGATGACTTCAGTTTTCGGGCCTTTAAGTTTCTGTATGTCCGCGTCGGAGCCGACTGCAATGATCTTGCCGCCAGCAACGGCGACCGCCTTGACTCGCGGGTTCTCGACGGCTCCGGCATGGGCGGGGCCGCCTTTGATAGCAAAAGATATCCAGGAGCTACCAGTGTAGATATCGCCATTCGTAAAAATTACATCAGCTGTGGTTTGGTTTTGTGCTTCTGCAACGCTTGTCATTGTTATTCCCAGTAACGCCAGTAACAGCACAAAGATCAATCTCATTCATCCACTCCGGTCAGAGCCAGCACGGCAAGAAGAATACGTTTCAGTCCCAGATCGCGATTCGCACAGTCAAACCATTCCCGCAGCGTGTGCGCGCCTCCGCCATCACCGCCGGACCCGATAGTTGTAGCTTCCCGTCCCAGCGCAAGCGGCACGTTGGCGTCTGTAGATGCAAGCCGCGGAATCGACTTGATGCGAAGATGAGCATCCACCGCGCGAATCACTTTCAACATGCGCGAGTCCTCTGCCAATTCAGCCGCCGGTCGGTCACCGATAGTCTCAATGGCAAAGCGGACCTTCGCTTCGCCAGCCCGATAAGCCAGCGCGACTTCGCTCCATGCCTCATTGATGCACTCGCGCAGCCTTTTCTCCAGACGCTGCAACTCATCGCGTGAAGCTGACCGCAGATCCACACGGGCCGTGGCGGATTCGGGAATTGAGTTGACCGATGTGCCGCCCTGAATTACGCCCACGTTGAAGGTCGTGCGCGGGCTTTGTGGAACTTCGCCTTCACTGAATCGCGCCAATGCGCGCGCCAGCAGCAGAATCGGGTTGGGAACGCCAAAGTCACTCCAGGAATGTCCGCCCGGGCCGCGAAAGGTAATTTCAAACCGCCGGCTGCCTAGAGCCTGGGTGACGTAGGTATCCGTACCCGCTCCATCAATCACCAGCAGCGATTGCAGAGTTTCTTTCCATGGCGGCGAAGCAAAAAGATGGCGCATACCGCGAAGGTCGCCTTCCCCTTCTTCGCCTACGTTGCCAATGAACACAACGTTCGACGATAAGCGCAGATCAGAGCGTTTAAGCGCCGAAGCCGATGCCAACAGCGCCACCACGCCCGCGGCATTGTCACTGATTCCCGGACCGTACAGCCGGTTACCTTCTTCACGCGTTTCCAATCGCGTTCCCATGGGAAAAACAGTGTCCAGGTGGGCGCTCATTCCCAGCACCGGGCCAGCGGACGGAGGCATTAGGTATCCAGACACGTTGCCCAACTCGTCCACCTGTACCTGCTCCAGTCCCAGTGCGTTAAATCTTTCCGCCAGCCACTTGCTGCGCGCGGCTTCACCAAATGGAGGCGCAGGAATCTCCGTGAGTTCCCGCTGCCAGCGGCGGAACTCCATCTCCTGGTTGTGAAGGTATAGAAACGCCGAATGGACAGCGCGCATTTCCGCAAGACGGGCAATCTCTCTTTGCGGCAGGGTTGCGGATGTTTCGGCTGAGGAGCGGATGGGCATGTCTGGAGTCATTACTATAACCTGCCCACTCGCCCCAACGTCGAAAATGAAGACGCTAAAAAGACGTCGGCAAAAATGAAGGTGCCCAAAAGAAGCTGGATAAAGAAAGCGGCCGATAAATCGGCCGCTCTATCTGAGTTGTAATCTGCCTTACTTGCTCGGCGAAGGTGAAGGAGCCGGCGAAGGTGCAGAGGAGGGAGACGACATGTCACCGCCCTTGGATTTCTTGCCCTTCTTGTGCTTCTTGTGCTTCTTGGTGGTGGTGGTCTGGCTCTGGGTAGTGCTCTGAGTGGTGCTCTGATCGGGTGTACCGGCCTGTGGGGTTGGGCTGCTCTGTCCCGCTGCGCCGCCAGCCTGTGCCACTGCCAAAGCGCCGCCAAGAGTCAGCGCGCAAATTGTCATGAGGATCTTCTTCATTGCATTCTCCTTCAATAATGGGTGTGTACCCTCTACGTTTAACAATGGATTGATGCAAGAGTTGCGCGGAAAGCAGAGCAGCACAAAAAAAGAAAGCGGCCAACTTAGGCCGCTTCCGGAAAACTGTGTACAGGGAATTTATTTGGGTGCCGGGGTCGTGGTTCCACCGCTGCTCTTCTTACCCTTTTTCCCGCCCTTATGATGGGCATGGGCCTTGGTGGTCTTCTTCTTGGTTGTGGTGGTTGTTGTGGTCTTTGCCGTATCTCCACCCTGGGCTGCGCCCTGAGCGAAGGAAAGGCTGGCGCCGAGCACCAGTGTGCAGGCGATTATGAACAGCTTCTTCATGCAGTCTCCTCATGAGGGATATCGTACTTAGCAGATTCCCCGTTCAGTAAATGAAACCCACACAAACAATGATAGTTGCAAGTTGCAAGTTGCAGCCCGCAAGGGGGCCTTAGTCCTACCTAAACCCTGGCCGAAGTATTGGGACAGAAAGCTAGAATCTCGTTTTCCGTCAGGCATCGATCAGACGCTTTGGCGCTTTGGAAAATGCGCTCTACTAGCTCGTCACTCGCAGTGATTCCTTTGCGCTCCAGCCAGAAGATCACATTCGATTTACCGCTCATCGGACCAATTTCAATGACCTGTTCCAGCCCGAAGTAATGAGAGGGTACACCGGAATAAACGGAGTTGGCTAGTTCCCGATCTCCTTTTTTAAACGCCTTTATAACTGCGGCGGCATGTACTCCCGTCGCTGTACGAAAGGCATCTTCACCCAGCACTGGATAGTTCCGTGGAATGGGAACGCCCGTAGCTTCTGAGATGGCGGAGCAATAATCTTTCAAACGGGTCAGGTCCTGCTGGTCCCATGGCGGCACGCCCATTAATTTGAGGTTAACCAGCATCTGGTCCATCTGCGTATTGCCAACGCGTTCACCAATGCCGAGCCCGGTGGCATGAACGCAATCAGCGCCCGCCGCAAGGGCAGCCAGGGAATTAGCTACACCCAGTCCACGGTCTGAGTGTCCATGCCAATCCACGCGCACCTTCGCGCCTGATGGCTTGACCACCTCGTCAATCACAAACCGGATCAACGCCTGGACTCCTGCCGGAGTGGAATGACCAACCGTGTCACAGACCACGATTGCCGCGGCTCCGCAATTGATGGCCGTTGCGTACAGGCGCTTCACCGTTTCAGGGTCACACCGCGATGTGTCCTCGGTGACGTACATTACTTCCAGCCCCAGCGAGCGCGCATATTTCACGGCTTTCTCGGTTGTGGTGAGCAGAAAATCGTCAGTCCAATTCTCGGTGTAGCGACGAATGGGGCTCGATCCCAGAAAGCATGCGCATTCAATGCCGATGCCGGCGCGTTGCGAAATTTCTGCTATGGGACGAATGTCATTCTCGTGCGTGCGCGCGGCACAGTTGGGCTTAATTTTCATTCGGCTGTTGGCGATCTCCCGCGCCAACCGCTCCACGTCGGCCACAGCACGTGGCCCAGCGCCGGGCAGGCCGATGTCGAGCATATTGATGCCCAGTTGTTCCATCAGATGAAGGATTCGAATCTTGTCTTCGATGGCCGGATCTTTCACCGACGGCGACTGAAGGCCATCGCGCAGGGATTCGTCATTGAGCAGTACAGCGTGATTCGCTGGAAACTGTCCGCCTGAAACGGAATTCCAGTCGTAGATAAGGTGAGAATGTTTCAGCGCCACTTTTTAAACTCCAAAGCGTCTTTCCATACATTTTACTTTAGAGCGGCTTGCGCTTCAGGAATGATTGCGTGCTTTTCAGGGCCCCAGACACCTTTTTCGTTAAGTTCCCTGCAAAAAGCAGATTAATAAATCCACTCATCTGCTGGCGAAAGGCTGGGCCGTATCCATACCACCAGAGCTTTTTCATTCCGGGAAGACGATCAGAATCCACATACTTCGGCCAAACCATCTCTTCCAGACCAAAGCGCCCGTGTGTGCGACCGATGCCACTGGCTTTCACGCCGCCATGCGGCGCCTCACTGATGCCGAAGCAGGCAACCACGTCATTCACCATCACCGTGCCGGCATGGATGCGGCGGGCCAGCATTTCGCCACGGCTCCGGTTCCGCGTCCAGACGCTGGCTGCCAGCCCAAACTCTGAATCGTTCGCCATGGCAACGGCTTCATCTTCATCGCGGAAACTGCATACCGGCAGCACAGGGCCGAAGGTCTCCTCCCGCATCACGTTCATCGCATGGGTCACATCAGCCAGGATGGTGGGCGCGAAGAAACACGGACCGAGTTGCGAGGCAGCTTTGCCGCCGGCCAGCAAGCGCGCACCCTGCGCGATTGCATCGTCCACGTGGTTCTGCACGGTGCGCAGTTGGCGCTCATGAATCATGGGACCAACGTCAGTGGCGGGATCGCCGCCATTCCCCTGCTTCAATCTGGCTGTCTTGGCCACGCAAGCCTGCAGAAACTGTTCGTAAATTGAATGATGCACGTAGCAGCGTTCAACTGACAGGCAGGTTTGTCCGGAGTTCATGAACGCGCCCCACACTGCCGCACTGGAGGCAACGTCCACGTCAGCATCTTCCAGCACGATCATCGGATCCTTGCCGCCTAGTTCAAGCACCACAGGAAGCAGCTTTGCCGCTGCCGCCACGGCCACTTTCTTGCCTGTGGCAACGCTTCCGGTAAAAATGAGCTTGTCGATATTTGCATCCAGCAGCGCGCCGCCGGCTGCACCTTCTCCTGTAATAACCTGGAACAGATCAGGGGCCAGTCCCGCGTCGCGAAGAAGATGTTGCAGTTCCAGCGACGAAAACGGAGTAAATTCTGAAGGCTTCAACACCACCGCATTTCCAGTAATCAAAGCAGTCAGCGTCTGCACCGACGGCAGACTGAAAGGATAGTTCCACGGGCTGATGATGCCGATCACGCCATAAGGCTCACGCAGCAGCGCTCCCTGCTTCAACTTCATGATGGGATTAGCATGCGGCACGCGCTCAGGCAGCAGAAATTCCGGAGCATTGTCAATCAGGAATTTGATTCCATCCAGGACTACCAGCACCTCGGTGGAAAGGGCTTCCGCCGCCGGTTTTCCGGCCTCGCGCGTGATGATGTCCGCGACTGACTCCTTTTGTTCGCACAGCAGCTTCTGAAAGCGTCGTAAGACCTTCAGCCGGTCCGAAACCGGTGTTGCAGCCCAGCGAACCTGTGCGGCATGTGCGCGCGCCACGGCCTCGGTAATCTGCTCTGCGCTGGCGACCGGCACCGCATCAATCACCTGTTGCGTGGCCGGATTGGTGACGGCGATTTCATTCGTGGAACGTGGCACGCTTGCGGTGGAGACCGGATTCATAGTCGCTCAATATTCTACGCTTACCAGAAACAATCCATGGGCCGGGGCAGTTGCCCAAGCCGCGGAGCGGTCACGTGCCGCCAGGATTTTCTGGATGTCCACTGTGGCTGGGCCACGCTTGCCGACCATGAGAAATGTCCCCACCAGGTTTCGGACCATGTGATGGAGAAATCCGCTGCCCCTGACTTCATACACCAGTTCCGGTCCCTGGCGGCTCCATTGCGAAGAAAAAATCGTGCGTTTATTCGTCGGTTCCGCATTTTCAAGCTGCGATTGCGAATCGTTTGTCATTGCAGGAGCATCTTTACGCTCGGGATCAACTGCGGCAAACGAAGTGAAATCATGCGTGCCAATCACCAGCGCCGCCGCCTGGACCATGTGATCTTCGTTCAGCGGGTAGGGATGGTGATACACGTATCGGGCAAGAAAAGGTGGGCAGATTTCGTCACGATAAATGCGGTAACGATAAGTTTTCGCACGGGCTGCTTTACGGGCATGAAAATCGTGCGGTACATCTTCGATAGAAAGGATCCGAATAGTTTTCGGCAAAACATCATTCAAGGCTCTGCGCAGATTGTCCGATGGAATCGGCGATTCAATGGTGACTGTGGCCACCTGCGCCAGCGCGTGCACTCCGGCGTCGGTGCGACCTGAGCCTTGTGGCAGCGTCTTTTCGCCCGTCAAGTGTTCGATTGCGGACAGTAGAGTCCCTTGAATGGTTGCGAGGCCCGGCTGGACCTGCCATCCCGCGAAATCCTGGCCGTCATAAGCCAAAATGATTTTCAAATTGCGTGCCATGCGTTTGCCACACACTTTTTAACGCTGTTGCTGTTACTTTTTAACGCCCGTTGCTGTTGCTGAGCCGATATACTAACGGGTTTCCGCCAGTTAAGAACTGTTTGAACACCTGGAACTTCAGGTGAGGCCTGTGCGTAATTCAGGGTGACGGAAAACAGGATTTCCAGTCTCTATACATTACTCGAACCACAATTGCATCCGTTGGGAGAATAAGAATGTCCGTGGCTTTTATCCGTAATAGCTTCACGCAGAAGCTGGTAGCACTGGTCTGCCTTTTTACATTTACCGCGGCAGCGCAGCAGACAAACACGTCATTATCGATCCAACCGGCCGCGGAGCAGGGCGGTGGCTCAACACCGAACACGCAGAAGGCTCAGGGCGAGCCAACAGGCGCCAATGCCCAGGTACGCAGGCTGCCAACGCCTACTGGTACTGATTACTCCCGCCCGGCGTCACTGTTGCCCAATCCGTTCGCACGTTATGTTCCGCGCAAAGTGCCGGCGCCGGCGTTCACCAATGCGCCCAAGATCGAACAGCTCATACAAAATGGCAAGCTGATGCTCTCCATGAATGACGCCATCGCCATCGCCCTGGCGGATAATCTTGATATTGCGATTGCACGTTACAACCTGCCGATTGCGGATACTGACATTCTCCGCACGAAGGCAGGCGGCAGTCCCCTGGGCGTCAATTCGGGCGTGGTTTCCAATACGCCTGGCGGAGGGGTGGGCGGCATTGGCTCAGGCGTGACTGGAGCGGGAGCTGGTGGCACTACTGCCGGAGCAGGCGGCGCGGGTACAGGCTTCGGAGGTATCGTCGGGTCCACAAGCGGCGCCGGCCCGCTGCCCGATAGTTTTGATCCGGTCTTGAGCGGAACTTTACAAATTGAGCATGCAGTCTCTCCATCCGCCAACCCACTGTTTACTGGCGGCTTAAACACGACAAATGCGAATACCACTACCGGCAACTTCACTTTTTTTCAGGGTTTTTCGCCCGGTACCTTACTGACGGTGACGTATGACAATTCCCGCCAAGCCACCAACAGCCGGTCGGCCGCATTCACTCCTACTCTGACGTCATCTTTCCGGGCCCAAGTCCGCCAGCATCTTCTCCAGGGATTTGGCCCAACGCTCAATACTCGCCTAATTCGCCAGGCGAAAAACAACAAGAAGATCACGGAAGAGGGCTTTCGCCAGCAGGTGATCTCAACCGTTAGCCAGATTGAAGGAATTTACTGGGACCTGGTCAATGCGTATGAAGACATGAAGGTCAAGGAGAGATCGCTTGCTCTGGCACAGAAAACACTGTCAGACAACCAGAAGCAGGTGCAGATCGGCACATTGGCGCCGTTAGACGTGGTACGCGCCCAGAGCACGGTCGCCAGCGCCCAGCAGGACCTGATCATCTCCAAGACTAACCTTCAACTGCAGCAGCTGACCATGAAGAACGCCCTTACGCGCAGCCTTCCCAATGGCTCTCCGCTGCTGACCGCCGAGGTGATTCCCACAGACACAGTGCAACTTCCCGCCCAAGAAAACCTCCCATCAGCGGAAGAGCTAATTCAGGTGGCCATGGCTAACCGGCCGGATTATCGGCAGCTGAAAATCAACCTGCAAAACAGCCAGATCAACATACAGGGCGCAAGTAACGGCTTGATGCCCACCGTTGATCTGATCGGGTTTTACGGCGCGTCGAGTCTGGCTGGAGTTCCCAATCCCAACGTAATTACCCTCTCTCCAGGTACACCGTCACCGGTGCTCCCAACTACGGGGTTTGGTGACGCTTTCAGCAATCTCTTTAATTCAAATGCGCCGGACAAGGGGGTTGCCATCAACATTCAGATTCCGCTCGGCAACCGCACTGCACAAGCGATCCAGATTCGGTCGCAGCTTGAGTACCGGCAATCCCAGCTCAACCTGAAGCAGCAGGAAAATCTCATCGCCATCAACGTGCGCAACGATGCGTTCACGGTGGAGCAAAACCGTGCCCGCGTAGCGGCCGCACAACAGGCACGCGAACTATCGGCACAGACCCTGGACGCTGAGCAGAAAAAATACAACCTGGGCGCTTCAACCTATCTTGCCGTCCTGCAGGACGAACGAGACCTGGCCCAGGCTGAATCCAATCTGGTCTCAGCCATGACCAACTATGCCAAATCGCGTGTTCAGCTCGATAAGGACACGGCGCAAACCCTGGACCGCAACAACATCAAAATCGATGAGGCGGTCACAGGGAGCGTAAAGACGTTGCCGACCATCCCGGGTACAGTACAGAACAAGACTGCCATCCAGGAGCTGACAACGCCGCCGCAGACGCCGCCTGTTCAGCCACCACCGAAATAGTCAATCTTACTTTTCGCGTCATAGACCCGACTGGAGAATCAGCCGGGTCTTTTTATTGACTTCCTCCATGCCGGTGACAAGCATTCAGGCACTAAGTAACAACCGGTAGTCTTGACAGGCCACCCACCAATGTTCATTCAAAAGTCTCCCAAACTGACGTATCTTGATATATATTCTTCCGGCTACTCCCCTTGAAACAATCTGCTTCAGCTCTCTGAGGTGAATCCATGCGCCCGGCACGTTTAACTGCATTGGCCTTTTTTCTCTTGCTATCAACTCTTGGTTTTGCCCAGAACGAAGATTGGCTGCCGATTACTCCCCAGGATCAACAAATCAAGGAAGTTCCCGGGAACCCGGGGGCGCCGGCGATTCAACTGTATTACGCCAACCAGGTGAATGATAACTACGGCTACGAATTCTATTACTTCAGAATCAAGATTCTGAACGAAAACGGAAAGTCGTACGGCGATGTGGAGATCACCGGGAGGGTCGGCACCAAGGTCGCCAACCTGAAAGCACGGACGATTCATCCCGATGGCTCCATTGTGGACTTCACCGGGAAGCCATTCGATAAGACGGTCTTTAAGGGCCGCGGCTTCAAGCTATCGGCCAAAACCTTTACTTTGCCGGAGGTGACGGTCGGCAGCATTGTTGAATACAAATACAGGCTGGAGAACTATTGGTCGGAAACCTGGGTACTGCAGCACGATCTGTACACGGTAAGAGAGTTTGTCAGCTTTGAACCAAGCCGCTGGGGACACGCACTCTCCTGGGTGGGACGAAATATCAAAGACCACGAGCCGATCAAAAAGAGCGGGCGTTGGGAACTACTGTGGGACAACGTTCCGGCCTTTGAGGTCGAAGCCAACATGCCACCGGAGCGTAACTACAAGCCAACTATTCAGTTCTACTATGTCGGTTATCAGATCACTAGCTCTGATAAATTCTGGGTGGAAGTCGGCAAGTACCGAGACAGATCCGGAAAAAAAGCTGCGCAAGCTCTATGAGCGGGCCCAGGAGGTCAAAAACCTGAGTTATGAACGGCGGTTGTCCGAGCAGGAGAGAAAGAAAGAAAAGATCAAGACCAACGAAAACCTGGGCGACATTGTGAAGCGCGGTTACGGCGACAGTGACGATATCACGGCGTTTTTTGTGGGCATGGCGCGCGCATCCGGGTTTGAGGCTTCCCTGCTACTGGCATCAAACCGCCGCGAAGATTTTTTCTCGGACAAGTTATTGAGCCTGGACAACCTCACCGGCCGGGTGGCGATGGTGAAATTAAACGGCAAAATGATTTATCTGCAGCCGGGAGTTCGTTACTGTCCTTACGGCCTGATCCGTTGGGCCAATACCTCAACCGAAGCTCTGAAATTCGACAAAAAGGGGGGCGCCTTCGTGCTGGTGCCGGGCTTTAACAACGACCGGTCGCTCACCCGCCGGACCGCCACCATGGAACTATCGGACGACGGATCTCTGCATGGTGACGTTCTTGTTGAGTTCCAGGGACAGGAAGCCTTGGAACACCGCCTGGAAGCGAATGGTGATGATGAAGCCCAAAGAAAAAAGGACCTGGAAGATGAATTAAAACACTGGCTTCCTCAGGGCGCGGTTGTAAACCTGACTAAAGCTGAAGGCTGGGACACTCCGGCGCAGTCTCTTCTGGCTCACTTCACCCTTGAACTGCCTGATTACGCCACCGTGGCCGGGAAAAGAGTTCTCATGCCTTCGCTTCTATTCTTGTCGCCGCAGAGGCATGCCTTCGCTCATGCGGAACGCAAATATCCCGTTTACTTTCCTTACGCGTTCAGTGAACGCGACCGCATCTCCATCAAACTTCCCTCCGGCTATTCTCTGGAAAATCTTCCTCCCAGACAGGACTTGAGTCTGGATTTTGCGCGCTACCAGACCGCGGCGGCGTATGACGGTAAACAGTTAATCGCTGAGCGGGCCTTTGGATTCAATGCCGTCTTGGTGCAACTGGCACGATACCCCGAACTGAAGGAATTCATGTCAAAAGTGCAGGCAGGTGACGAGCAACAGGCAGTTCTAAAGATGGAGGCCAAGACCAATGCTGAAAAAACTAATTAGTCCGGCGCTGTTACTCATGGCGGGGCTGGCGCCAGTTCGCGGCGCAGCCGAAACACCTGATTGGTTGAGGGCCGCCTCTCGTCAAACAGCTAAGAGCTATGCAGACGATGTGAATGCCGTCGTCCTGCTCAGGGAAGATGAAACCAGGGTGAATGACAAGGGAGAGATTGTTGAGCACGGCCGGGTGGTTTATCGCATCCTTCGCCCTGAAGGCAGAGGTTTGGGAACATACGAAATCTCTTACAGCAACGAAACCAAAGTGACCTCCCTGCACGGCTGGAGCATTACGGCGAAGGGCCAGGAATATGAAGCCAAAGACAAAGACGCCATCGAACACAATTTGAGCACCTTTGAGGTGTACTCAGATGATAAGGAGAAGATCCTTCATGTTTCGGGTGCGGACGTCGGGAGTGTTGTCGGCTTTGAGTTTGAGCGCAAACATCGCCCCTTTATTCTTGATGACGGTTGGTATTTTCAATCGCAAATTCCGGTCGAGCGGGCAAGATACACGTTACGGGTTCCATCCGGCTGGGAGATTGACCCGCACTGGGTGAACTTTCCGGAACACCCACCCACCACTCAGGGAGGCGCCTATACGTGGGAGTTAACGGACATTCCCGCTATCCAACGCGAATACAATCGCCCCCCCTATCAGGCGCTGGCCGGACGCATGACTGTTTCCTTCATCTCTGAGAAATTCAAAGGACAAACTTATCGAAACTGGTCAGAACTGGGGGCATGGCATGCGCAGTTGACAGCAGGTGTGTTTGACAGTAGCGCGCCACTGCAACAGAAAGTGCAGGAGATTGCGCCACCCACCATGCCGTTGCTGGACCGCATAAAGGCCCTCGCACGTTTTGCCCAGAAGGACATACGCTATGCGGCGATTGAGATCGGCATCGGCGGGGTCAAACCACACCAGGCCTCAGACGTGTTTGCCCATCGCTATGGCGATTGCAAAGATAAGGCAGGATTACTGAAAACAATGCTGGGGCAAATCGGCGTCAAGTCCTATCTCATGCCGATCAGCACGGAGCGTGGTGTCTTTACTGACAAGTCACCGGCCAGCATGGGCTTTGACCATGTCATCATCGCGATCCAACTACCGGACAGCGTGAGCAAGAAAGACCTTGCCGCCATCTATGTTCATCCCAGGCTTGGAACGCTGTTAATTTTTGACCCTACCAGTGAGCACGTTCCCTTCGGATATTTACCATACTTCGAACAGGACAACTACGCTTTGTTGGTAACCGATATTGGCGGCGAGCTGATACATCTTCCCGTGAGCGCTCCCGAACTCAACCAGATCACGCGGAGCGCAAAACTCAATCTCCTGCCCGATGGAACGTTGCAAGGCGAGGTAGAGGAATCCTGGTCTGGCTACTTTGCGTCCAACGGTCGAAGTTTCGAAGAAGCCTCGTTGACAAACCGCAAAAAAGCAATCGAACATTTCCTGGGCCGCACGGTGGCCAACATGCAAGTGGACAGCTTTGATCTTGTGAATACAGAGGACATTGATAAAACCCTGGTGCTGCGCTACAAGTTCACCGCTGGACATTATGCAAAGAATGCCGGTCCACTCTTGCTGGTTCGTCCAAGGGTCATTGGCGAGATGGCAGGAGCCTATGATTCCAGCAAGCCCAGGCACTACGCTTATGAAATGGAGGCCCCCTTCATCCTGAGCGATGAGATTCAAATCACGCTGCCGGAAGGCTTCCAGGTAGATGAGCTCCCTGAGCCGGCGAAAGCATCTTTCGCTTTTGGCGATTATGTGAGCAAAACGGAAAAAATCGGCAACATCCTGAAATATACCCGGCAATACAGGATGCAGACGACTCTGGTGCCACTCGAAAAAATGGGCGACCTGAAAAAGATGTTCTCGCAAATCAACCTGGACGAAAAAAGCATGGCGGTGCTGAAAAAGGCGAACTAGGCTGAGCAGCCAGGATGCCCGGGAACATGAAACTTCATCGCCATTTGCTGTTGCTGTTGCTCGCGGTTGTAGCGCCGCTCTGCACCGGACAAAGTTACGATTGGGTTCCACTGACGCAGCAGGATTTTGAATTTAAGGAAGTGCCTGGGAACCCAGGCGCCGCTGCGGTGTTGCTCTATCACGCTGACTACATCACCTACGTCAGCGACTATGATCAAAGCGAGTTTCTATACAACCGCATCAAAGTCCTGACCGATGTCGGCAAATCGCAGGGAGACGTGGAGATTCCGCTTACCCCGTGGACCAAGGTCCAGGATCTGCAAGCCAGAACCATTCAGCCGGATGGAAGCATTTCCAACCTCACCTCGGCGCCTTTTGAGAAGGTGGTCGCCAAAGGGCGAAATTTCAAAATGCTGGCGCTTACCTTTGATCTTCCCAACGTGAGTGTGGGCAGCATCATTGAATACAAATACCGGCTGCAAAGTTCCTGGATCCAAAGCGACCGCTGGGAACTGGAACACGATCTTTTTACCGTGAAAGAGCATTTTCTTTTCAAACATACGGGACCTTTTCGCATGTCATTCGTGGTCAGCGGAAGCCAGGCAAAACCGCTGACAAACAATGACACCTATGAGCTTGAGCTGAATAACGTTCCGCCATTTCAACCCGAAGAACAGATGCCGCCTGCCGAAAACTACAAGGCCGCGGTACGCTTTTTCTGGAATACAAAGGGCGGTTGGCGGAGCTTCTGGTATGACGAGGCGCGCCATTGGTCCCTTGAAGTTAACAACTTCATAGGCGATTACCGTGAAGTTCACGCGGCGGCAGCAGAGGCGATTGGCACTGCGACCGACGCAGACGAGAAGATACGCAGGTTATATGCGCGAGCCCAGGAAATACGCAACCTTCAATGGGAACGCGACCGCACGAAGCAAGAAGTGAAGAAAGAGCATTTGAAAGAAAATAACTCCGTGGTTGACGTGTTAAAGCACGGGCGCGGGGGAGACTGGGACATCACCGCTCTGTTTGTAGCACTGGCTCGATCGGCCGGGTTTGATGCATCCATGATCATTGTGGCCGGACGGGAGCACCGGTTTTTTGTGACCGAGTACCTGAAGTCGCAGCAATACAACTCCCCCCTCGCCGGGGTGACTGTGAATGGAAAAAACCTGCTGCTGGAACCGGCTACCCGGTTTTGTCCGTTCGGCTCCATTCGGTGGATCAACACTGGCACTTCTGCGTTGAAGGTAGGCAAAAATGACTGGAACTTCATCAGCATGCCCACCACAGGACCGGACAGAGCGGTGACTCTACGATCGACCCGCGCCACCCTGGATAGCGAAGGCTCACTGCACGGGCACATCACGATAACTTACCAGGGCTCCGATGCGCTGGAGAAACAGCTTCTGGCTCTTGGCACAGACGAGGCGGGACGGAAACAGATTGTGGAGTATGACGTAAAAAGCTGGTTGCCGCAGCAAAGTTCCGCCACGCTGAAAAGCTCACAAGGATGGCAGCAGACTGGCGGCCCGGTGATCGCGGATTTTGAAGTTGACATCCCCGGCTACGCCACGCGTGCCGGTGATCGGCTCTTGCTGCCCTCCACTTTATTTCCCGTCAAAAACAAAGAGACATTCGAAGGCCAGTCACGCAAATACCCAGTCTATTTTCGATACGCTTATTCCGAAGTGGACCTGACTGTAATCAGCGTTCCAGATGGATATACGGTTGAGAGCCTGCCCGGGCTGGAAGAGGCAAACACGCTCTTTGGGACGTACAAGAAGAGCAGCAAAACAGTTGATCAGCAAATCATCACAAGCCGATCATTGACCGTTAAAACGCCGCTGGTTGAGCCGGAGGGATATGCCGCGTTGAAGGCTTATTTCACTCAGGTACAGACCGGTGATGAAAACGTGCTGGTTCTATCCTCGTCGTCCAGAAAAGCCGCCCAGTAGGCTACCCTCCGAGATTGCTCGATCATTTATCATAGTAAGCGGGAAAAACACATCTTTATGGCAGACCAGAGAAAAGCCAATATCCAGAGTGACATTGCGGACACGCCTATTTCAGAAGTCTTTGAAGGCCGGCACCCCTCGCCAAGCGAGAAGCAGTGGGCAGAGGCCACACTCGGCCCGGCACTGGAAAAGGGGCCGGAAAAGCCCATTGGCGCAGCTTCCGGCGTGAACCTGGATGAGAATGGCCACGCGCGCTTTACCACTATCAGTGGCGTGCCCATCCGCAGGCTTTACACCCAGGCCGATCTGCCGGAAGACTGGAATTACGAAAAATATCTGAACTATCCGGGCCAGGCGCCGTTCACACGCGGCATACATGCCAGTGGCTATCGCGGCAGGCTCTGGACCATGCGGCAGTTCTCCGGCTTTGCTTCGCCGGAAGAAACGAATGAACGCTACAAGTACCTGCTGGCGCAAGGCGGTGGCGGGCTCTCCGTGGCCTTCGATCTCCCAACCCTGATGGGCTACGATTCTGATCACGCGGCCAGCGAAGGTGAAGTGGGCAAGTGCGGTGTGGCCATCGATTCGCTCGAGGACATGGAAATTCTTTTCAACGGGATTGACCTGGAGAAGACCACGGTTTCCATGACCATCAACTCTCCGGCGTCCGTGCTGTGGGCCATGTATCTGGTGGTGGCGGAGAAACAAGGCGCGGACTGGAAGAAAGTTTCCGGAACGCTTCAGAATGACATTCTGAAAGAGTACATCGCACAGAAGGAATACATTTATCCGCCGGCGCCGTCCATGCGGCTGGTCATTGACACCTTCGAGTTCGGCTCCAAGTTCACTCCCAAGTTCAACACCATCTCGATCAGCGGATACCACATCCGTGAGGCCGGCTCCACAGCGCTCCAGGAACTGGCCTTCACCATTTATGACGGCGTAGAGTACGTGGAATGGGCGCGCCGCAGAGGCCTTGATGTGGATGACTTCGGCCCGCGGCTTAGCTTCTTCTTCAACTCTCATAACGACTTCTTTGAAGAGATCGCCAAGTTCAGGGCTTCGCGCAAAATCTGGTATCGCCTGATGACGGAGCGTTTTGGCGCCAAGCAAAAACGGTCATCACTGATGCGTTTCCACACGCAGACAGCCGGCGTTTCCCTCACGGCCCAGCAGCCCATGAACAACATTGCGCGCGTCGCCATACAGGCGCTGGCGGCCGTGATGGGCGGGACGCAATCACTGCACACCGATTCTTTCGACGAGGCGCTGGCCCTTCCTACGGAGCAAGCTGCGCGAATCGCACTGCGCACGCAACAGATCATCGCTTACGAATCGGGCATCAGCCAGACCGTGGATCCGCTGGGCGGGTCGTTTTTCGTCGAAAGGTTGACCCTGGACATGGAAAAGGGCGCTTTCGATTACTTCGACAAGCTGGACGCCATGGGTGGCATGGTCAAGGCCATTGAGATCGGCTTCCCGCAAAAAGAAATTGCTGAAGCCTCATATCAATATCAGCGTGCCGTGGAAGCGCGGGAGAAAGTGATTGTCGGGTCCAATGAGTTCACCATTGAAGAAAAACAGATGGAGACTCTGTACATTGACGAAACCGTGGGCGAGCATCAGACGGCCAAGCTGAAAGCTTTGCGCGCGCGTCGCGACAATGCCGAAGTTACGCGACGTCTCGACGCTTTGAAACGCGCTGCGGCCCAGGAACCCGTGGTGACGAATGACGGCAACATAAGCCAGGCAAATACCATGCCCTACATCATCGATTGCGTGCGGGCGTACGCCACCGTGGGTGAAATCTGCCAGGCGTTGCGGGAAGTATATGGCACGTACGAAGAGGTGAGCATCACCTAGGGCTTCTGTCGCTTCGCTCCAAACCGCTCGGTAGCTTTTTCATGGCTACTGCTGATCGGCTCCTGTTGCAGCGGGCTCGGCGCGTGTTCGGCCTCGCCCTTGCGTTTTTCAAAGCCTTCTGTCGCTTCGCTCCAAACCGCTTTTGGACCTTGATCCGTGGCTGCACTATCGTGCCTTGAATCATCGGGCTCGGCGCGTGGTCGGCCTCGCCCTTGCGTCTTTCAAAGCCATCTGTCGCTTCGCTCCAAACCGCTTTTGGACCTTGGTCCGTGGCTGCACTATCGTGCCTTGAATCATCGGGCTCGGCGCGTGGTCGGCCTCGCCCTTGCGTCTTTCAAAGCCATCTGTCGCTTCGCTCCAAACCGCTTTTGGACCTTGATCCGTGGCTGCACTATCGTGCCTTGAATCATCGGGCTCGGCGCGTGGTCGGCCTCGCCCTTGATTTTGTTTTCTATTCAGAAGCCGCGACTAAAGAGCGACCGAGCAATCTTGTCACTTTTGTGCACCCCGAATCATGCACCGCTCACCATATTTCCATAGATGGCCCACTGTTCCGTTCCGGCGATTTTCGTCAACCACCTGGCTTCCATGAGAAAGCGTTCCAACTCCAGATATCGATAAGCGACGAAGATTGGCCGTGAATTCTCCGCCGACGACTTACGCAAATTTTCCAGCACTGCCGCGAAGACCGGCTCGGGAAACGGATTGAACAGGTAGACCACCAGCGGTTCGAGCGGGAACTGGAAATCGCGGGCGTCTATGTTGAGATCCTCCAGCCTGCCAGCTTCGCCAAGGGATTGATTGAACACATGGATATTTTCGAGACAAGCCTGATGCAGTTCCGGCATCAACTCCACACCGACGATGCGGCGAAAGGGATACTCTGCCGCCATCAGCAAGGCTCTTCCCTTGCCTGATCCCAGATCAATGAATGTAAATTCCTCAAATCGCGTACTTAACGGAGGGGAGCCGAGCGCCTGCATAATCTCGGTGAACAGCCACGGATCACTGGCATAGTATGGGCTGCCGGCCAAAGTGGCCATCCACTGTGTCTTGAATGGAACGTTGGCGCGCGTGGTGTTTACCGATTGCTCCAGATCGAAGTCAAGGTCGCCGTAACGCGCCTGGCGGTGAGAAGGCGTGAGCTCAATCATGGCCCGCCAGAAGCTGGATACCAATTGGCGCAGCGTCCGCCACGTGCCGTAGTGTCGCCGGCCTTCTCGCCAGAAGCGGGCAAGCGAGCGACTGAAGTTGAAGTCGCCGCGATCGCGTGCGCCGGTACTTGCCGCTAATTTAGAATCAGCGTCGCTGCAATCAACATCTTTATAATCAGCTTCGTTAGAATTAACTTCGTTAAAATTCGCGTCGTCAGAATTGGCAAACATGAAAAAAGCTCTCGACCATCTTAAAAGCGCGGACGTTCTGCTGGCATCCATCATCGAGCGTGTTGGGCCATGCAACATGACTTATCGTGAGCCAACGTTTGAGGCGCTGGCTCGCGCCATTGTCTATCAGCAGTTGAGCACCAAAGCTGCCTCCACCATCTTAGGACGTTTTCAAGCGGCGGCGGGCGGCGCCCTAAGCCCGGAGAGCATACAGCAACTGACGGTACCGGAGATGCGGCAGGCGGGGCTCTCCAAGCAGAAGATCGGTTACATACGCGATTTGGCCGAACACGCCATCAGCGGCAAGGTGAATTTTGCCCGGCTGCCGGACATGAGCGACGAAGAAGTGATCGTTGCGCTGACGGACATCAAAGGCATTGGCGTTTGGACCGCGCACATGTTCCTGATATTTGCGCTGCGGCGTCCCAATGTTTTGCCCGTGGGCGATCTGGGCATCCGCATGGCCATCAAGCAGCTCTACAAGAAACGCAAACTGCCACTGGCCAAAGACATTGAAAAGCTGGCGAAGGGCTGGCATCCATATTGCAGCGTGGCTTCCTGGTACTTATGGCGCAGTCTGGAGCTAAAAGACGTGGTGGCTGCAAAGAAAGCACTGAAGAAAAAGCGGCCAGCGCTAGAAGCGACCAAAGCAAAAAAATTGCTGACAACAAAAGTGGTGAAAATAAGCAGATCGCGGGCGGCAAAGGCATAAAACACTATTGAAAGCTGGTATCACGCTTGAAACGTGATGTGAATCACGCCCAGCGCCGCGATTTCCACAGAAAATGGTAGAATCTCAGGTTGCCCAATGACTAACGACCGCAAAATCCGTGTTCTCGTCGCCAAGCCTGGCTTGGACGGCCATGACCGTGGCGCCAAGGTGATTGCCCGCGCGCTGCGAGACGCCGGCATGGAAGTCATTTACACAGGGCTGCGCCAGACGCCGGAAATGATCGTTAATTCCGCTTTGCAGGAAGACGTGGACGTGATCGGGCTTTCCATCCTGTCAGGGGCACATAACGCGATTGTTCCCCGCGTGAATGAACT
>WNFC01000727.1_pt1 | contig 36314 bp, 29 predicted proteins | sample 5400541 | NCBI WGS metagenome assembly WNFC01 (sample SAMN13153342, study PRJNA577476) | soil metagenome | isolation source: 120 cm saprolite under Douglas fir tree site 2 hole 2 replicate 1 | place: USA:California | collected 2015-04-18
AGCCCGCCGCGCGCCCCGCTGCCGAGGCTGGCGCCGAGCACGAACATCGTGTCGGGCCCGGGCGCGAGTGTCAGCAGCAGCGCCGCCGTCAGGAACAGCGCGTACAGCTGAGGATCGAGGATCACGCGCCGGCCCTATCCGGATTCGGGGCGCCGCCGGCTCAGGAGGGCAGGCTTTGCTTCGCCCGCGCGCGGTAGTGCTCCGGGACCGCGTCCAGCCGATCCGTCCAGTGCACCACGCCTAGAGTGTCGGTCCAGCGATAGAGCTGGCCCTGGCGCGCCGGCGGCGGGGCACCCGACGAGGGCGCTCCTTCCGGTGGTGCGGCCGGCGGCTCGGCTGGCGGCGGTGGTGTGGCCGGCGGAGGCGGCGGGGGATTCGGGATCCACACCCACCGGTAGGGTACGGTCACCCCGTCGCCGCGAAGCTCGTACCGCCCATGCGGATACTGGACGACGTTCTGCGTGGGCGCGGGCGCAATCGAGACCGTCCCGCTCGGCGGCGGGCTGTAATAGGTCGTCGGCGGATCGTAGTAGGCCGGCGGGGCGTAGTACGGCGCGGCGTAATACGCGGGCGGCGACGCGTAGACGACGGCGGGAGCGGCGGCGACCACGGCGAAGGGGAAAAACGGCCGAACGAAAGGGCGGACGAATGAGCGCGCCACAAAAGGATGATGATGTGCGAACGACTGCTGCGACCCGGCCGGGCGTCCGCTGCCCGGGGCGCGGACGGAGGCCGCGCCCTCGTTCCGCCGCTGGGCGAGGGCGGCGGCCGGCGCGAACACGCCGCCCACCGTGAGGGCCAAAGCGGCGGTGACGATCAGCGGGCCCTTCGTCATCGAATTCCCTCTTCGCCTGTGAGCGCAGTGTGCGCCCGCGAGCCGGCGCCGTCAAGCCGCGATCGTCGCACGATGACCGTGCCAACCCCTGACGGCGTGTGCGTCCCTCACCGCCACAGCTGCCGCGTCGCCAACGCCGCCCCGTGCGCGAGCGATTCCAGCTTCGCCCAGGCGATCTGGGGGTGCACGCGGCCGCCGAGACCGCAGTCGGTGGAGGCGATGACGCGCTCCTTCCCCACGAGGTCGGCGAAGCGCGTGATGCGTTCGGCCACGAGCTCGGGATGCTCGACCACGTTGGTGGCGTGGCTCACGACGCCCGGCAGGATCAGCTTGCCGTCGGGCAGCTTCACGTCCTGCCACACCTTCCACTCGTGCTCGTGGCGGACGTTGCCGGCCTCGAACGAGTAGGCACGGCACTTGACGGCCAGCATGACGTCGACGATGTCGCGCATGGCAATGTCGGTGGTGTGGGGGCCGTGCCAGCTGCCCCAGCAGAGATGCAACCGGATCCGGTCCTCCGGCAGGCCTCGGATCGCGTGGTTGAGCGCCTCCACGCGGACCATCGAGAACTTCTTGTAGTCGGCCACCGCGGGCTCGGGGTTGACCATGTCCCAGTTCTCAGCGATCGCCGGATCATCGAGCTGCAGGACGAGCCCGGCGTCGACGATGGCCCTGTACTCCTCGCGCATGGCGTCGGCGCAGGCGAACAGAAACTCTTCCTCGGTCTTGTAGTACCGATTGGCGATCCGCGAGGCGCTGCCGGGGGCGATCGAGGTCATGAAGCCCTCCTCGAGGCCGGCAGCCTGCAGCGCCGCCTTGAAGTTGGCGATGTCGGACTTGATCGCCGCGTGGCCCGTATAGATCAGCTTGTCGACGCACACCGGCCAGAGGGTGGCGCGGGGCCCGGTCGTGATGCCCGAGTCGGGGTCGCCGTAGGCGGCCGCGAACTTCACCCGGTCGCGCCGATGGGCGACGCTCGTGAGCACGATCTCACCGGGCCGCGACCGCTGTGGTGGCAGATCGTAGAGCCCGGTGGTGCCAAGCTCGAGCCCGCCCAGACGCTGGAACGAGTAGCTCCACCACGCCCGATAGTTCACGCGGTGCCCCATCGACTTGCCGAATTCGCCGTCCCCGGGAATGGCGATGCCCAGGTCCTTCCGGCGGCGCACGACGTCCGCGACGCTCGAGTGGAGCTGCGCCTGGAATCGACGCTCGTCGCTCGCCTGGCCTGATTCGCGCGCGCGGTTCGCCTCGATCACGTCGTCGGGGCGGGGCAAGCTTCCGGCGTGACTGGTGAGGATGTGGTCGCGGTTCTGCTTCATGACCCTGCCTCCCGGCGCGAGGAAGGATGGCCCGCGCCGGCGAAAGCGTCAAGGGGTCGGAATTGGGCTTGCGTTCGTCTCGGAGCAGGGCCAGAGTAGCGCCCTGTGACCACAGGGTCGGCAGAATCGTAACGGACCCAGCCGCAACGAGGGCGCGCAGCGTTTCCTATGCTCGCCGATCGCAAATATCCGCTCACGCTGGCCGCGCTCTTCGGCCTCTATGTCGTCGCCGGCAAGCTCGGCCTCTCTCTCGCGTTCGTCCACGCTAGCGCCTCGCCCGTCTGGCCCCCGACGGGGATCGCGCTCGCGGCGCTTCTGACGCTCGGGTACCGCGTCTGGCCCGCGATCTTTGCGGGCGCATTCGTCGTGAACATCAGCACGGCCGGCTCGGTGGCGACCTCGCTCGGGATCGCCGCGGGCAACACGCTGGAAGGGCTGCTCGCCGCGTTTTTCGTCGATCGCTACGCCAACGGGACGCGGGCGTTCGACCGCAGCCAGGACGTCTTCAAGTTTGCCGGGTTCGCCGCCCTGCTGAGCAGCACCGTCAGCGCGACCATCGGCGTCGCCAGCCTTGCGCTCGGAGGTTACGCGGCGTGGGGCGACTTCGACCAGATCTGGCTCACCTGGTGGCTCGGTGACGCGAGCGGCGCTTTGATCTTTGCCCCCCTCCTGGTCCTCTGGGTCCGCGACTGGCGGTCTCCCCTGTCTCGGGGACGTCTGCTCGAGGTCACCGCCCTGTGGTGCACCACGACGCTCATCGGGCTGGCAGTGTTCGGTGAAGGCCTCTCGCACTTCGGGCTCATGACACTTCCACTCACATTCCTGTGCACACCACCCCTCGTCTGGGCCGCGGTCCGCTTCCGGCAGCGCGAGGCGGCGATGCTCGTCGCTATCCTGTCGGGCATCGCGATCTGGGAGACGCTGCGTGGCTTCGGGCCCTTCGCCGCTTCTGCTGTTGCAGATCTTCATGGGCACGGTGTCCGTCATGGTCATCTCGGCTGGCGCGCTCGTGGAGGAGCGCCGGCGCGCCGAGCAGGAGCACGAGGAGCTTCTCGTGCGCGCGCAGGCCGCGCGGGCCGAAGCGGAAGCCGCCAACCGGGCCAAGGACGAGTTCGTGGCGATGCTGGGCCACGAGCTTCGCAACCCGCTCGCGGCCATCATCAGCGCGGTCAGTGTCCTCGATCGTATCGGGCAACAGGACGACGTGACCGTGCGGGCGCGAGGAGCGATTCGTCACCAGATCACCCATCTTGGCCGGCTGGTCGACGATCTCCTCGACATCGCCCACGTCACCAGCGGAGACATCGTCCTGACCTGCGAGCCGCTGAACCTCGCGACCAGCGTCCAGCGGTCGGTGAGCAACCTGGCGAGCACGGGACGGTTCGAACGTCACGTCATCGACGTTCGCGCCGAGCCGGTCTGGGCGAATGCCGACCTGTCGCGACTGAACCAGGTCGTCGCAAATCTCCTCACGAACGCGATCAAGTACACCTCGCCCGGTGGCATGATCCGCGTTCGCGTCGGCGGCGAGCAGGATCAGGCAGTGATCGGCGTCGCTGACACCGGGATCGGCATCCCGCCCAACTTGCTCCCGCACATGTTCGACCTGCCCGTTCAGGGTGAGCGCCGGCTCAACCGCGCGCAGGGTGGGCTCGGTGTGGGACTCACGCTGGTGCGCCGGCTGGTGGAGCTGCACGGTGGCCGGGTCGAAGCATTCAGTGAAGGGCCCGGGCGCGGGAGCGAGTTCGTCGTTCGGCTCCCCCGTATCCCGCCCGCCAAGGCTATCGACTCGCAGTCGGTGCTCCGAGTGGTCGGTAACGTCTCATCCGCCCGGTGAGCTGCCAGGGATAGCGGTACCCAGGCCATCTATCCCCAGTCGTCCAGTTATGCACAGCTGTGGATAACCCTGTTGGTAAGATCGGAGATCATGGCGGCAAAGTACTGAAAATACTTGTTTTATAGACATGACAAGGATGCCTATGATCGCGGTCGTCGGAGTCACTCTGATCGATGGGACCGGGCATCCTCCGGGCGAGGCAGCCACCGTTATCGTCGATGGGAACCAGGTTACCAGCGTCGGTCTCGCGAGGACCACGACGGTCCCGCCCGGCGCGACGGTCATCGACGCTCGGGACAAGTTCCTCACACCGGGGCTCGTGGACATGCACGTGCACGTGCACACCCCGGACAAGTGGCACCCGGAGCTCTTCCTCGCCGCCGGCGTCACCACCGTGCTCGACCTCGGCGGTCAGCTCCGCGACGTTGCGGGGTATCGCGCGGTCGTCGAATCTGGAGCCAGGCCCGGCCCGCGAATCCTTTTTACCGGGCCGATGCTGGAGGAAGGCGAGATGTACCCGGGATTCGCTGGCCTCTGCCGTCGGTTCGATGCGACGCGCACCGAAGCCGAGGTCGACGCGCTCGCGGACGCGGGCGTGGACGGGATCAAGCTCTACGTCACCGTGCGGCCCGACACGGCCCGCCGCGCCTGCACGCGCGCGCACGAGCGCGGCCTGCCCGTCTTCATGCACCAGCACGCCACCTGCGGCGCCGAGGCCGCGCTCGCCGGTGTCGACTCGGTCGAGCACGTCAACGTCTTCGGGCAACTCGCGCCTGAAGGCTTCTGGCTCGCGGAGCCCGCGACGCTCAATCCGTTCGAGTACGGCGGCTGGCTCTGGCGCTGGCTCGGCGATCTCGATCCGCGCTCCGACGCGGTCCGCCGTCTCTACGACGGCTTGATCGCCGCCGGCACCGCTCTCGATCCGACGCTGGTCCTGTACGCCGCACGCCCAGGCGCGATCGGTGACGACGTCGGCGACACGTCGATGGACGATCCCGAGCGCACGCGACTTCTGCCGCTCCTGCCCACGCCGGTGGCGACGGAGCTCGTCACCCGGTGGGCCGAACGCCGCGGCGCCGCCCTAGGCGCATCCGAGCCCGCGAAGTATCGGATGCGGCGGGCGTGGGACAACATCCTCGCGCTCGTCGGCGGCTTTCAACGGGCGGGCGGAATGGTTCTGGCGGGAACCGATTGTCCGAACGTCGCCATCGTCTCCGGCTTCTCGCTGCACCGCGAGCTCGAGCTGCTGGTGCGGGCGGGGCTCTCACCCATGGAGGCGATCGTGGCGGCGACGCGGCGTCCGGCCGAACGGCTGGGCAAGCGCGACGTCTTCGGCACTATCGCGCCCGGGCGCGCCGCCGATCTGCTCCTGCTGGCCGCCGACCCGCTCGTAGACATCCGGAACATCCGGCGGATCCAGCGCGTGATCGTGGGCGGAATCGTCTATGAGCCCGGCAAGCTCCTCGAAGGACTCCGGCCGCGCTGAGGGGGAACGCCTCGGCGCGCTATCCCGTCGCCGCCTGGGCTGGCGGCTCGTGGCCGCCGACTCGGGTCAGGGGCCTCTTCGCCCCGGTTCCGCGATTGACCCAGTAAAAACAGGTCTGCGCGTGGGCGACGACGACCGGTGTCAGGTCGCTACCGCACAGGGGGCAGGCGAACACGGCGGGGTCCGATCGAGAGATCCAGCCGAGCCGGTAGGTGTTCTGACATCGCTGACAGGGAACGGCGTGCTGGCTGCAGCAGAGGAACAGGATTGCCTTCGCATCGGGGTCGCGAAAGTCGATCTGCCCCGAGGCGCGGGGAACCGCAATCCATCGGTCGCCTCGAAGCTCCGCATCCGCGTCGGTCCGGATCCTCCGATCGCCCTGGCGCCGCTCCGGTCGATGTCCGCCGGTTTGCACTCGCCGGTCGGTGAACCGGCGGTCGACGACCACCTGCACCGTGTGATCTTCCCCAAACGTTTGGCTCAGCGACCGGCCCGCGTCCTGTCCGGATCTCGGGACCACGATGAGCAGGGAGCGCTCGCCGTCTTGCATACCGGATCTCCTTTGGTGAGGGTAAAGCTTACTCCCAGGGTCCGGGGAAACCAGCAAGAAGTATCAGGGGTCGATCAGCCGGCCCACGCCCGATGGACGGTACCCACCGCCGCCCGCAGAGCACTGCGGATTGTGTCCCAATCCGCGCTCGCGTCACCGAGCAGGACGATGTAGCCGACTGGCGTACTGCCTAGAAAGGCGGTCCCGGTGCCGCTGGCGAACCGCGCAATCGAGAAGGTTCCCCGCCGGAGCCGGGGGTCACGCAGCTCGAGCTCGCGCCCGAGTATGGCCGCCAGCGCCGAGAGTGGCTCGGGGGCAATTTCTCCGGGCAGCCGGGCGGCGATCAGGAGCCCGTCGGGGGCGACGATGAGCCCGCCGGTGATGTGGTTGAGGGTCACCAGCTCGCCGAGCAGGCTGCGGAAATCTCGACCGAGGGCCGGCTGTGCGTCGATGGTAGAGCTCACGGTGTTGCCCGTCTGGGCCATCACGCCACCCGATTCGGGGCCGCCTGGCGCGCCAGCTCGGAGTGGCAATTGACCCACACCCGTTCCAGATGGGCGAGCGCGGTCGCCCCCTTTGCGTCACCGCTGAACGAGAGCGTGAGGACCGTTTCGCCGTCGGCACGAAGGTACGTCGTTTCGGCGGCGCCCTCGATCACGGCGTGATGCAGCGAATCGCCGAGCCCCGCTCGCGCGAGCATCGCGGACGCCATTCGCGCGAGCTTCGTGGCGCGGGCCGCGACCTCCTCCGTCCGCAATCCCCGAGGTTGCGCGAAGATCAGCGTCGCGTCGGCCCGCGCCAGCAGCGTTTCGCGGCTCTCGGCGGGCAGGCGCAACCGGTCCGCGCGAATCGGGTTTTGCTCGAGAGAGCGGGGGCGCTTCGCGGCCGCGCTCGCCGGAAGACTCAGGGCGACGTCGAGCACCGCCTTGGCCTCGGGGAAGTCCGGATAGCGCGCCAGCGCCCGCGTCACGAGATCGGTGCAGGCTCCCGTGTCGCCTTCCTCGAGCGCTATCCTCGCGAGGCCCAACAGTGCGCGCGGGTGGGTCGGCTCGATCGCGAGCACCCGCTCGAACGAGGTCCGGGCCTTACCCATCTCGCGGAGCATCGCGTGGAGCGAGCCAGCCAAGAGGTGGCCTACAACGTTGTCCGGATCGAGGAGCAGTCCACTGGCGACCAACGCCGCGGCCTCCTCGAATCGTCCCTCGTCCCGAAAGCGTTTGGCTCGCCGGAAGACCTGCACGGTCGTCCGGAACCGCCGTTTGCCTCGGACCATGTGCCAAATGCGCGCCAGAATCATGCTCGCCTTTCGAAGACTTTCAAGTTCTTCGCCACGTTCAGCGACCTCCAAGGACGTCTGAGCCGTCGCGCCCTTGACCATCGTGCGCCAGGCTGGCACGGCACAGTTATGACAGAACTTGTCAAATGGTCGGACCAGTTGTCACGAAGAAGAGTCCGGACGACGAGCCAAGTCGCGTTACCGCCGCGTTTGTTCGAGTCTAAAGCCGCGCCCCACCGACCCTCGCCCTGGCAGATGTGTTGCACTGAGGCACATATGGCGGACACGAAGGCAGGAGGCCTGCGCCCGATGGGCAAAGTGATGGTTGTGGACGACGCGTACTCGGAGCTCCAGGTCATGGAGACGATCCTCCGATCGGTGGGTCACGACGTGCTGACGTACCTCGACGGCGAGCAACTGGAGGAGAAGATCGTCAAAGAGCGGCCAGACGTCGTGCTGCTGGACATCGTGATGCCGAAGCGGAACGGCTTCGAGGTGCTCCGCAGTCTGCGCAAGGACGAGCGCACCAAGCAGACGCGCGTGGTCGTGGTCAGCTCGAAGAACCAGGAGAGCGATCGCGTCTGGGGCATGCGCCAGGGTGCGGACGAATACCTGCCGAAGCCGTTCACGTCCGAGCAACTCCTCACGATCGTCCGTCGGTTTCTCAAATGACGACGAGTTTGCTCGACAGCTCCGCGGCGGTTCGGGCGTGCGTGTTCGCGCTCGCCGGCGAGCCGTTCGCGATCGACGTCACCCAGGTGCGGGAGGTGGCGATCTTCGAGGACTGGACGACGGTGCCGCTGGCCCCGGCGCATCTCGTGGGCGTGGCGAACCTGCGCGGCGATGTCCTGCCCATCGCCGACCCGCGCGGGGTGCTGGGGCTCGCGGCGCGCCGCGGTGGGCGCAAACTCTCGACCCTGATCGTCGAGGCCGAGGGATTCGAGGTGGCACTGGTCATCGACGGGGACGTCAGCCTCGAAGCCTTCGGCGGGATCACGACGCTCGACGAGTCGAGCCCGCAGCCCCACGCCCAGTGGGCGCTCGGGTTCCTGCCCGACGGCGAGCGGCTCGTGCCGCTGCTCGATCCAGCCCGGCTCCTGCGCGCGCTCCGGGAAGAGTGCAGAGAGGAGAGATGACGATGAAACGGCGGACGGTGCTCCAGATTCTTTCCGGGGTGGTGGCCAGTGGCGTGGGCCGGGACTGCCTGACCGCGTGGGCGCAGGCGCCCGCCCGAAGCAGTCTCGAGCCGCGCCTCATCGGTTCTCTCGGCGTAAACGCGAAGGATATCAAGATCGGCATGAGCGCCGCCTTCCGGGGGCCCTCCGCGGGGCTCGGCATCGAGCTCTACCGCGGGGCGCAAGCCTGCTACACCGACGTCAACCAGCGTGGCGGCGTGCACGGGCGCACGATCTCGGTGGTCGCGCTCGACGACGGCTACGATCCGACGCCGTGCATCAAGAACACGATCGAGCTCGTCGAGAAGGAGCAGGTCTTTTTCCTCTCGAACTACGTCGGCACGCCGACGCTCACGCGCGCGCTACCGGTGATCAAGCGCTACGCCGACCGCCAGGTGATCCTGGTCGGCAACTTCACCGGCGCCCAGCCGCAGCGCGAGGAACCCTACAGCGAGCAGGTCTTCAACATTCGGGCCTCCTACCGCCAGGAGATGATGGCGCTGGTCGACCGCTTCTGGCAGGCCGGCGCCCGCAAGTTCGGCGTCTACTACCAGATCGACGCCTACGGCCGCAGCGGAACCGACGGCGTGGCCCGCGGCCTCGCGCAGCGCGGGACCAAGATCGTCGCCGAGGCGACCTACCGCCGCCACGACAAGTTCGAGGACGACATGAGTCCGGCCGTGCAGGCGCTCCGCCGGGCCGGCGTGGACGTAGTGTTGTGCACCGGCTCCTACCAGGGCTGCGGCGCGTTCGTCCGGACCGCGCGTGACCTCGGCTGGACCGTGCCCATCTCCAACGTCTCGTTCGTCGGCTCCGAGGCGATGCTGAACCTGCTCCTCAAGCACGGCCAGGTCACCGCGCGCGACTACACCCAGGCGCTCGTCAACTCGCAGGTGGTGCCGAGCTACGACGACGTGAGCCTGCCCGGTGTCGCCGAATACCGCGCGCTGATGGAGAGGCACAACCCACAAGTGCCGGAGGCGCTGCGCGACGCCAAGCACGCGCCCGAGGGCCTCAGCTTCCGCAGCCTGGAAGGCTTCGTCAACGCCAGGGTGATCGTCGAGGCGCTGCGCCGCGCCGGACCGAGTCCGACGCGCGTGGGCTTCCGCCAGGCGCTGGAGTCGCTCAAGAGCTTCGACCTCGGGATCGGCGCGCCGCTCACCTTCGGGCCGGAGCGGCACCAGGGGCTGGACAACGTGTACTTCACTAGTGTCGTGAACGGACGATGGGCCCCCATCACTGACTGGGCGGCCGCGGTGAGAGTATGAACAAGCCACGCAAGCTGCGATTCGGGCTGCTTCCGAAGATCATCCTGTTCCTGGCGGCGACGCTCGTCCCGCTGGCGGCGATCACCTGGTGGATCTCCGTGCAGGCGCTGACCACGAACCTGACGGAGGAGTTCACCTCCAAGGGCTCCGCCATCGCGAAGAGCCTGGCCAGCTCCGGCGTCGACCTCTTGCTCACGCGTGACGCCTCGACAGTGCAGGGGATCGTCGACCAGTTCGGCGCCATCAACGGCGTGAAGTACGTCATGGTGTACGATCCGCAGAGGACGCTGGTCGCCCACACCTTCTCGCCGCTGGTGCCCGCCGGCATCGTCGAAAAGAACCTGGTACCCGGGGAGGCGGCACAGCAGATCAGAGCCATTGCGTATCCCGATCCGGTCACGGGCGCGATCCAGCAGATCGTCGACATCGGCGTGCCGGTGCTCGCGGGCCAGCTGGGGACGGTCCGGGTGGGGATGGACCGATCGATCATCACCGCCGTCGCGGCCCGGTCCGGCCAGTACCTGCTGCTCGTCTTCATCGGCGTCGCGGTGCTCGCGGTCCTCGCCGGCGTGGTCTTCGCCCACCACATCACCAAGCCGGTGACGCAGGTCGTCCGGGTGGCCGAGCGGGTGGGTCAAGGCGACCTCTCCAGGCTGGCGATCGTGACCTCCCGCGACGAGATCGGGCAGCTCGCGACGACGTTCAACGACACCGTTGTGCGCCTGCGCTCGCTGGTGCAGACCGAAGCGGAGCGTGACGAGGAGCGGCGCAAGCGCGAGGAGCTCCAGCGCAACATCACCCGCTTCCTCGACATCGCCACCGAGATCGCCCGGGGCGACCTCACCCGGCGCGGCCAGGTGACCTCGGACGTCCTCGGCAGCGTCGTCGACGCCATCAACGTGATGGTCGAGGAGCTGGCGACCCTCATCGACGACGTGCGCGAGGCTGCGCATCAAGTGTTGACGAGCGCCACCGAGATGATCGGCGCCATGGAGACGACGGCCGGCGGTGCCCAGACGCAGTCGCGAGAGGCGGTGGGCGTGAGCGACGCGATGGAGGCGCTCACCCGCTCGATGCGCCGGGTCGCCGAGGACGCCGAGGCGTCGGCCGCGGCGGCCAACCTCACGCTCGAGTCGGCGACCAAGGGCGAGGGCGCGGTGCGGGCGAGTCTCTCCGGCATGCAGCGGATCCGCGGTGAGGTGCAGGGTATCTCGAAGAAGGTCAAGAGCCTCGCCGACCGCTCGCTCGAGATCTCCGAGATCGTCAACACGATCGAGGACATCTCGTCGCAGACGAATCTCCTGGCGCTCAACGCGGCCATCGAGGCCGCCGGCGCCGGCGAGTTCGGCCTGCGTTTCGCCGTCGTCGCCGAAGAAGTCCGGAAGCTTGCCGAGCGTTCCGGCAAGGCGGCCAAGGACATCGTCGTGCTCATCAAGGCGGTGCAGGCCGAGACGCAGCAGGCGGTGGTGGCGATGGAGGGAGGCACGCGGGAAGTGGAAGCGGGCTTCAAAGTCACCGTCGAGGCCGGCGAGCGCCTGCACCAGATCGGCGAGATCTCCCAGAAGTCGGCGGCGCTTGCCCGTGACATCTCGCAGACGACCCAGGAGCAAGTACGCGACGTCGAGAGCGGCGCGGTCGCTGTCCAGTCCATCGCAGGGGTGGCGGTCGAGACCGAGAAGGCCGTCCTCGAGACCCGCAAAACGATGGACCAGGTGGTTCGCGTGGCTCAGGCCCTCACGTCGAGCCTGTCGCGCTTCAAGCTGGCCACCTGAGGCGTCGATCCACTGGAGACACAGCGTGGCTGACGGCGACCGGCAGTTCCTGCTGAGCGTCTTCCTGATGGAGGCGTGGGACACCCTCGCCGCCGTCGAGGACGGTCTCGCCGCGCTGGGGCGCTCGTCGGGCATGCCGGCGGCGATCGAGCACCTGGTCGTGGTGACGCATCGGCTGCGCGGCTCGGCGGCGCTCAGCGGCTTCCCTCAGGTGGCGGCGCTCGCCGCGGCGATGGAGGAGACGGTCGAGCGGACGGCGGCCTCGCCGGCCCAGGATCAGCGCGCCCTCGCGGCGTTGTCCGACATGGTGCTCTCGCTCAAGACGGCGCTCGACGTGATCGGCGTGACCGGTGTCGAGGATGGGGAGGCGATCGCCGAGGCGCTCGATCGTATCGTGCCGGCGGCGCCGCCCGAGCCGGACACGGAGACGACGCGGCGGCTCACCGAGCTGGACCGCTTCTTCATCGATCAGCCGGATGTACTCGAGTACTTCGTCCCGGAGGCGGTCGAGCATCTCGAGTCGATGGCCCAGTCGCTCGTCGCGCTGGAGGACGATGGCTCGACCGACGCCGAGGTCGCGACGCTGTTCCGGGCGGTCCACACGCTCAAGGGCGCCGCCTACACCGTCGGGTGTGGAATGATCGGTGACCTCGCGCATCGCATCGAGGACATGCTCGGCGAGATCCGCGAGCACCGGCGGCCCCTCGGCCGGGGGGCGATCGAGACGGTCTTCGTCGGGCTCGACGCCCTCAGGCTTCTCGTGCGGAGCGGCGAGGACCCGGCGGACGGGCGGGCCGCCGCCTACGAGAGGGCGATGGCGGTGCTCGCGGCGTTGCCGGCGATTGAGGCGCCCCCGACCGACGCGCCCGCGATGGCGGAGACCGTGCCCGATCTCGCGCCGGCGAGCGCCAGCATGCCGCGCGAGTCGGTTGTCGCCGAGGCGGTGCCCCAGCTCGAGTCCGTGGTCGTGTCGCGCGCTTCCGCGCCCGCGCGGTCGCCGCGCGAGGCGGGCGCGCGGAGGTTTCGTCCGAGCATCCGCGTCAGCCTCGACCGCCTCGACGCGCTCATGAATCTCGTCGGCGAGCTTGTGATCACGCGGAGCCGGCTGGAACGCCACTTGATTCAGCTCGAGGAGGCCGGCGAGCTCCTGTCGTTCACCCAGTCACGCATGACACAGGCCGTCGCCGAGTTCGAATCCAAGTACGCGAACCGCCCCCTGCCGTCGGCCGAGGCGACGGGGTACGGAGGTCCGTCCGACCGGAGCGCAGCGTCGGCGGCGCCGCTGAGAGACGTGTTCGCCGAGCTCGAGTTCGACCGCTACGACGACTTCAACTTGCTGGCGCGCCGGGTGGGCGAGATCTCGAGCGACCTCACGGAGATCCAGCTCCAGCTGGGCGGGCTCGTGCGCGTCGTGCGCGAGGACGCGGGCGGCGTCCAGCGACTCAGCGGCGAGCTGCGCGGCCAGATCACCCGCGCGCGCATGGTGCCCGTCGGCCGCCTCTTCGGGCCGTTCGACCGCGTGGTCCGGGAGGCGGCGCGGGCGGCCGGCAAGAGCGTCGAGCTCGAGGTCAGGGGCGAGACGGTCGAGATGGACACCACGATCGTGGAGCTGATGGCCGACCCGCTGATCCACCTCGTGCGGAACGCCGTCGCCCACGGCATCGAGACGGAAGAGGTCCGGCGCCAGCAGGGTAAGCCGCCCCAGGGCACGCTGCACCTCGGCGCCGCGCACAAAGGCGGGTCGATCTACATCGAGGTGGCGGACGACGGCCGCGGCATCGACCTCGAAGCCGTCAGCGAGGCCGCGCGCCGGGGCGGTTTTGTGACGGCGGAGACGCTCGCGCGACTCGGCGAGCGCGACATCCTGGATCTGATCTTCCTCCCGGGCCTCACCACCGCGGCCTCGGTAACCACCGCCGCCGGCCGCGGCGTCGGCATGGACGTCGTGCGCACGAACGTCGGCCGCCTCGGCGGCGAGATCGAAGTCCAGACCGAGGCCGGCCGCGGCACCCGCTTCAGGATCCGGCTGCCGCTGACCGTCGCCATCTCCGACGCGCTCATGGTGCAGGTGGGGCCGGAGACGCTGGCGATCCCGGTGCCGGCGGTGAAGGGCGTCGTCCACGTTCAGCCGGAGGAGATCCGCGCCACGGACGGCGCCGAGTCGGTCGAGATCGACGGCGGGTCGGTGGATCTCGTGCGTCTCGATCGCCTGCTCCGGATCCGGGGCCGCGGCGCCGACGGACCCCTGTCGGTCGTCACGCTCCGCACCGGACGGAAGACCCTGGCCGCGGTGGTGGACGAGTTCCTGCGCAAGGAAGAGATCGTCATCAAGAACCTCGGCACCTTCTTGCAGGGCGTCGGCCCGTTCTCCGGAGCCACGGTGACCGGCGAGGGGCATGTCATCCTGCTGCTCGACTCCCTGAAGCTCCTCGAGATGAGCGTGACCGCGCCGGCGACCCGGGCCGGCGACGTGGGCGGCGAGCGCGGCGTGTTCGGCGCCCCCGCTCCCGACGGCAGGCGCTGCGTCCTGCTCGTGGACGACTCGGTCAGCGTGAGGAAGTTCGTGGGCGGCATGCTCGAGCGGGCAGGCTTTCGCGTCGTCGTCGCGAGGGACGGCGCCGAGGCGCTGCAGCAGCTCGGCGAGCACACCGTCGACGTCGTTGTCACGGATCTGGAGATGCCGCGCCTCAACGGCTACGAGCTGATCCGCGACCTGAACCGGGAGCCGACGACGAGGGACCTGCCGGTCGTGGTGTTGACCACCCGCGCGGGCGCCAAGCATGTGGATCTCGCGCGCGAGCTCGGCGTGGAGCACTACGTCGCCAAGCCGGTCGACGAGGCCAGCTTCGTCCAGCTCGTCGAATCCCTGGCGGCCCCGATCCGGGCGGGGGTCTGAGGCGATGCCACGCGTGCTGCTGATCGATCCCGACCGCAACGCCCTCGGCGTCCTGCAGGCGGCGCTGGGCCAGGCCGGCTTCAAGGAGATCGCGGCTGTGACCAGCGGGTCGTTCGCGCTGACGATGCTCGAGCGCAATCGCCCCGACCTCATCGTGAGCCGCGTCGGCGTCCCCGACATCGACGGCTACGAGCTGTGCTCGATCGTCCGCAAGGACCCGTCGATGAAAGGCGTGCTGTTCCTCCTGCTGGCGAGCCCGGGCGACGACGCGCCCCCGGCCACGCTCGAGGAGAAGCCCGATCAGATGCTCGCGGGAGACCTGCCGATCGCCGCGATCGTCTCCGAGACGGCCAGGCTCTTGCAGGGCACGCCCGAGCCTGTCACGCGGCCCCAGCCGGCTCCCCCCGCTCGACCCCAGCCGGCTTCGCCCGCCGCGGGGCTCGAGGGGAGCAACGGCCTGCGGGGGTCGCTCGGCGTTATGGATCTGCCGGACATCACCCAGGCGATCGCGCTCGGCCACAAGACCGGTCAGCTGCTGGTCACGCTGCCGTCGGGTCGGGGCGTCATCGTCTTCGACCGGGGGCGGGTCGTGCACGCGGAGTTCTTCGGCCTCATCGGTGAGACGGCGTTCGCCGCCCTCGTCGTCGCCGCCGACGGCGACGCGCACGGGAGCTTCGTCTTCAATCCGCTCGAGACCGGGCCGGACAAGGCCGGACGAACCATCAACCGGGATCTCAGGCAGCTGCTCCTCAGCGCCGAGTCCGGTTTCGACGACGGCCGCGCGGACGCGGCCGTGGCGCCACGCTCCTAGGAGAAGGTGTGATGCAGAAGGTCCTCGTGGTGGACGACAGCCTCAGCGTGAGGAAGGTGGTGGAGAAGGCGCTCGAGGGGCGTGGCCTGCACGTGCTCTCCGCCGCGTCCGGCGCCGAGGCGATCGAGACGATCGAGCGCGACCGACCCGACGTGGTGATCTGCGACGTGATCCTCCCGGACAAGGACGGGTATCAGATCTGCCAGTACGTGCGGACGCACCCTGCGATCAGCTCGACGCCCGTGCTACTCATCTCCGGAATCGACAACGGCTCCGTGCAGGCACGGGCCGCCGAGGTGCGGTCCAACGGGGTGATGTTCAAGCCGTTCGGCATCGACGATCTCGTCCGGAAGATCGATGGCCTCCTCGGGCGGGCCAACGGCTCGAGGCTTCCCGCGAGCGCCATCCTGCCAGGGGCATCGGCTTCGGCGCCTGCCGCGGCGCCGAAGGCGCCGAGCCCGACCGCCGCCGCGCCCGGGTCGCGCGACGACGCGCGAGATGGCGGAGCCCTCAAGCAGCGCCTGGCGTCCCTGGCCGGCACGCCCGGCGTTCGCTTCGCGGTGCTCACCGATCGCGAGGGCTTTCTCATCGAGACGGCGGGCGATCTCACCCCCGACACCGACGAGGTGGCCGGCGCGCTCGCGTCGTGTCTCGCCGAGGCCTCCGACGGCATCGGCCGCGAGCTGGGGCAGGGCCAGCTGGTGGGGACGATGCTCGAATATGAGTCCGGCACGCTTTTGCTGTACGCCGTCGGACCTTCGGCTTTGCTGGCCGTCCTGGTCGGCGATCTGGGCGCGGTCGGCAAGGTCCGCTACTACGTGAGGAAAGCCATGCCGGAGCTCGTGCGGGCCCTCTGATGGCCATCCCGCGCGCCTCGAGGGTTCGGCTGATCTGGTGGCTCGAGCTCGGGCTCGGTCTCGAGCTCTACGCCTGCGCGGTGCTGGCCGTCCACGCGCGTGGTCTCAGGGCGACTCCGCTGCTGGCGGCGCCGGCGCTGGTGATCCCGGCGCTGGTGATCCCGCCGCTGTTCTACCTGCTCGTGGGGCTCGTGAGCCTGCGTCCGTTCTCGCTGCGGCAGGTGCTGGGCGCCGCGGTGGCGATGTGCGGGTTCCATGCTCTGCTCATCGCGGCGACGGGGGCCCTCTACACGATCCCGGACCTCCTGGACTTCGGGTCGGCGGTCGCGTTCGCGCTCTGGGGCTCGCCGGCGGTGACGCTGCTCCAGCTCACCGCCGCGCCCCTGGTGTTCGCGCGCCTGCGTCCGTTGCTGTCATCGCCCCGTCCGGCGCCACGTGCCCAGGCGCGGGCGACACCGCCACGGCGCCGCGCCGAGGTGCCTGGTGGCGCGGCCGCGCGGGCGCGGGATGCGGCGTGGTCTCTGCCGCCACGCGAGCCGGCCGCGATGATGCCGTCCGTACCTCCCTTGCAGCGCGTGCTGGCCGTCTCATCGTCGGCGTCCGCGCTCGGCGTTCAACCCGTCGTGGCGTCACCACTGGTGCCCCAGCCCGTCGTGACGCCGCCGGCGCCGGCCCCGCCCGCGCCTCCGACCAGAGCGCTCGTGCGGTCCGAGACCGGGGAGCCGATGATCCGCATCTCCTTCGGCCGGATCGCGGATCAGCTGCCCGTTGAGATGTTCGCTCGTGGTCGCGAAGGCTTGCACGCCACGCTCCGTCCTGGGGTCTCTCTCCTCGTTCCCAGGCGTCTCCTGCTTCCGTATCTCGGCGAGGCGCTCGCGCCGGTGAAGTGGGAGGTCGTCGCCGATCAGTTCCCGCGCGCCGAGCTCGCGCTGTCGCACGAGGAGATCGCCGGTCGGCTGCCTCACCGCTCGCTGCTGCTCCCGCTCGACGAGGTGGTGCCGCAGATCCCGGCAGAGCTGCTCGCGCTCTCGACGCCGGCCGCCAACGTCTACGGCATCGAGGAGTTCCCGCCGCCGTTCCAGCCGCACGTGCCGCCACCGTCGGAGACTCCCGCAGTCGATACGAGAGCGCCGGCAGAGCCCGTGGCGGTAGCGCTTGCAGAACCCGAGCCTCCCCTGGTATCGGAGCCTCGTGAGGAGCCGGAGCCGCCGGCCGAGCCCGAAGCCTCGGCCGAGCCCGAGGGCCTCGCGGAGCCGGAGCCGCTCGCGGAGCCGGAGCTCTTCGTGGAGCCCCTGGCCCCCGCGGAGCCCAAGTTGCCCGGGGAAGAGGAGCCGTCGCAGCCCGAGCGCGGAGCAGAAGCGCTGGCGGATCGCGGCCGGACGGCCGAGGCGCGACGCATCACCGCGCTGCTCGCGCCGCTGATGAACGGGCTCGAGATCGGCGAGCGCGACGAGGCCGGGACGACGCTCGTCACGGTCGTCGCGCCGACCCTCAGCGAAGATTCCGTCGTGCGGACGGCCGCGCGCGTCGTACCGTTCCTCGCGGACGCGCGGTTGTCCGACCCCGTGGCGCAGGCCACGCTCACGGGGGCCGAGGCGACGATCGTGCTGACCCCCTTCGGATCGCCGGGTGCTGGCGGCGCGCTTCTGGTGACGGCGGTCCGCTCTCGCGCGTCGCTCGCATGGCTGGAGCGGCTCTCGCGTAGCGCCGCCGGTGAAGCTCGAGTGCCCGCCGAAAATGGCGGCCACTCGAGCCCAGTCGGCGATCCCGCGGAAGAGATGGAGCTGCGCGCCACGAGCGTGCCCCAGTCGGTGCGCGAGCTGGCGGGCTCGTTGACGGCGTTCGGTCCGGTGGCGCCGACCGTGCTGCGCGACACGGCCGGCTCGCTCCGCGCCTGTCTCTTCCTTCCTCGCTCCCTCGAGGCCATACCGCTGGCCCAGTTCGCGCGGGACCTCTACGCGGCGCTGGAAGAGGCCGAGATCGGCCAGGTGTCGTCGGTAATTCTGCGAGTGGGAGCGCACCGCCTCGTCGTGCGGGCCATGGATGGCGTGCCCGGGCGGCGGGCGGCGATGCTCGTCGGCGGCGGGCCCATCGACCGGCCGGGCCTGGCGCGGATCGAGCTGGACCGCGCGGCGACGCGCCTGGGCGCGCTCGTGCGGGGCTGAGCCGTGTCGGTCATCAACTACGCGAAGAAGATCATCGACTTCAAGATCGTCTACTACGGGCCGGGTCTCGCGGGGAAGACCGCCAACCTCCAGCACATCCACCGCTGCCTGCCCCACGACAACAAGGGCAACATGATCTCGCTGGCGACCGGCGACGACCGCACGCTCTACTTCGACTTTCTCCCGGTGTCGGCGCTCACGGTTCGCGGGTTCGAGACCCGGTTCCAGCTCTACACCGTGCCGGGGCAGGTGCAGTACAACATGACGCGCCGGCTGGTCCTGCGCGGTGTCGACGGTCTCGTGTTCGTTGCCGACTCGCAGTTCGAGCGTCTCCGCGAAAACGTCGAGAGCCTGCGCAACCTCGAGGCCAACCTCCGCGAGTACGAGTGCACCCTCGACGAGATCCCGTACGTCCTGCAGTACAACAAGCGCGATCTGCCCAACGTCGCGCCGGTGGAGTATCTGGAGTTCGTCCTCAACCACCGGGCCAAGCGAGTCCCGTTCTTCGAGGCGTCGGCCATCGAAGGGAAGGGAGTCTTCGACACGCTCAACACCGTCTCCCGCATGGCTCTCGCCAGCGAATTCGGGGGCGCCCGTGAGGCACGCAATGAAGCCTCGTGACCTGGTCATCCAGGAAGCGGACGCGACGCGCATCACCCAGATCCTCACGCGGTTCCTCGGCGATTCCGGCGCCGGGGAGGCGCTCCTGATCGACCGCGGGGGCCAGCTCCTCGCGATGGACGGCGTCTCGCGGACGCTCGACACGGTGTCCATCTCGGCGCTCGCGGCCGCCGCCTTCAGCTCCACCGCGGCGATGGCCCAGCTGCTCGGCGAGACCGAGTTCACCATGCTGTTCCACGAGGGGGCGAAGTGGTCCATCCACGTCTCGACGGTCGACAAGGAGGCGATCCTGCTCGCCGTCTTCGACGAACGGACCACGGTCGGTATGGTGCGGGTCTTCGCCAAGGAAGCCAGTCGGGCGGTCGGCGCCGTGCTCGGCGAAGCCCGCGCCCGACCGAGACCGGCCGGCGAGTTCGCCGCCCCGCTGAATGCCGCGGAGTCCGGTCCCGCGTGGACGCCTCCATACTGACAATGGCGACACTGACAATGGCGATCAGCGCCCGCCCGCCGATCATCTCGGGCCTGGGCTGAGATGCGTCTGGTGCGGGTCGGCGGACGCTATCTGGGGGGCCGCGAACAGCGGTTGTGGATGGCGCTCGCCTCCCTGCTCGGGCTCGCGACGGCGGGGATCCTCGTTGCCGTCGAGACTCCTGGGGGGCGGCCGCTGTATCTCGGAGCCGGGATGGTCGCCGTGCTGACGGCGCTCCGGCTCGGTGGACCCGTCACGCGTCGCTTGCGGAATGTCCGCAAGGGCCGCCTCGGCGAGCGTCTCGTCGTCGATCTGCTCCGCGGCCTGCCCGACGACTACTGGCTCGTCAATGACGTCACCCTGGGCCTAGCGCGAGGCAACATCGACCACGTGCTGATCGGCCCGTGCGGGGTGGTGGTCATCGAGACGAAGCGGTTCGCGGGGAACATCCGGTGCTGGGGCGACGATTGGTCCATCAACGGCGATCGGCGAAAGAGCGTCAGCCAGCAGGTCAACTCCGGAGCGTGCGCGGTGAGGTACTTCCTGAGCGAGCGGCACCCCGACCTGGCGCCCACGGCCTTGCGGTGGGTGGAGTCCCTCATCGTCTTCACCCACCCACTCTGCCGCCTGGAGGTGAACCACGCGCGGGCGACGATCGTCCGCTACTCGCAGCTGTTCCAGGTGGTGCTCGAGCTCGGCAAGAAGCACCGCATGGCGCCGGCGACCGCGGCGCAGCTCGCCCATACGCTGACCACCTCGCAGACGCGAGGCGCCGCCGAGGCGGGGCAGGGGTCCCTTACAGTCGCGTCTTGATCCGCTCGACGGCCTCTTCGGTCTGCGGGCGTGAACCAAACGCGGTGAGGCGAAAGTAGCCCTCGCCGCTCGGGCCGAACCCGCCGCCCGGCGCCCCGACCACGTGCGCCTCCGCCAGGACCTTGTCGAAGAAGTCCCACGATGAGACGGCGGGCGGCGTGCGGACCCAGAGGTACGGCGCGTTGCGCCCGCCATAGACGGTGAAGCCCGCGGCCGCGAGTCCCCCGCCGATGATCCGCGCGTTTTCCATGTAGAAGTCGATCAGCGCCCGGACCTGCTGCTGGCCCTCGGGCGTGTATACGGCGGCGGCGGCCCTCTGGATGATGTACGGCGGGCCGTTGGACTTGATCGCCGTGCGGCGCGCCCAGAGCGTGTTGAGGCTCATCGGCGTGCCGTCGACTCCGCGTCCGCGCGTCTCCTTCGGCACGACCGTGTAGGCGAGCCGCATGCCCGTGAACCCGGCGTTCTTGGAGAAGCTCCGGCACTCGATCGCCACCTCGCGCGCTCCCTCGATCTCGTAGATCGAGTGGGGGACTTCCGTATCGACGATGTAGGCCTCGTAGGCCGCGTCGTACAGAATGACGGCGTCTTCGGCGCGGGCGTACTCGACCCAGCGCGCGAGCGCCTCGCGCGTGACCACGGCGCCGGTGGGGTTGTTGGGGTAGCAGAGGTAGATCAGATCGACGTGCCGGCGGGGCAGCGCCGGCTGGAAGTGGTTCTCCGCGGTGCAGGGGAGATACACGATGCCCGCGTAGCGTCCACCCGCGTCCGCGCGCCCAGTGCGCCCGGCGACCACGTTGCTGTCGGCGTACACCGGGTAGACCGGATCCATCAGGGCGACCACGCAGTCCGGGGCGAAGATCTCCTGGAGGTTCGCACTGTCGCTCTTGCCGCCGTCGCTCACGAAGACCTCGTCGACACCGAGCGTGACGCCCCGGGAGCCGAAGTCGTGCGTGGCGATCTCGGCGCGCAGGAATTCGTATCCGACGTACGGGCCGTAGCCCTTGAAGGTCTCGCGGCGCGCCATGTCGTCGGTGGCCTCGTGGATGGCGCGGATCACGGCAGGGGGCAGCGGTTGGGTGACGTCGCCGACCCCGAGGTCGATCACCCGGACGTCGGGATGGGCGTCGGTGAACGCTTTCGTCCGGCGCCGGATCTCGGCGAAGAGGTAGCTCTGGTTGAGGTTCAGATAGGACTCGTTGAATCTGGCCACGGCGTTCTCCTCGTCGACGGCTGCGCGAATTCTAGCAGAGCGTGTTACTGTTGGCGGCGTTCGGCCTCGAGGAACTCGAAGGAGCGCTCATGCGGCGACCGCCTCGTCTCGGTCTCGTCCCCGCGGCGTTCTTTCTCGCGGGGTGGCTCGGCGCTGGAGTCGTCATCGCCCGGCCCGCGGCCGCCCAGCCGGTCTCTGCCCAGCCTCTGGGAGAGCTCACCTACGCGATGCACGTGACGGTCGCGTCCGCCTGGTTCGATCCCGCGGACAACACCGGCATCGCCACGCCGTTCATGGTGCAGGAGGCGCTCCACGACGCGCTCGTGAAGCCGATGCCGCAGAACCCCATGGCACCGAGCCTCGCCGAGTCCTGGACGGAAAGCCCCGACGGGCTCAGCTACGAGTTCGTGCTGCGCCGGGGCGCGGTCTTTCACAACGGCGAGCCGCTGACGGCGGACGACGTCAAGTTCAGCTTCGAGCGCTACCGGGGCGCCGGCGCCAAGATTCTCAAGGCGAAGGTGAAGACGATTCAGACGGTCGCGCCGAACCGCATTCGGTTCGTCCTGAACGAGCCCTGGCCGGACTTCCTGACCTTCTACGCGACCCCGGCCACGGGGGCGGCGTGGATCGTGCCGCGGAAGTACGTCGAGAAGGTCGGTGACGACGGGTTCAAGAAGCACCCGGTCGGCGCCGGGCCGTACAGGCTGGTCAGCCACCAGCCGGGCGTCGAGATCGTCCTCGAGGCGCACGAGACGTACTGGCGGAAGACGCCGTCGGTCAAGCGCCTGGTGATGAAGATGGTGCCGGAGGAATCCACCCGCCTGGCGATGCTGGAAAACGGCGAAGTGGACATCGCCTATTTGATCGCGGGACCGCTTGCCGAAGAGGCTCGCCGCACGCCGAACCTGCGTCTGATCGCGTCGGGCGGGCAGTGGGTCACGTCGATCTGCATGATGGACCAGTGGGACGCGAAATCCCCCTGGCACGACGTGCGCGTGCGACTCGCCGCCAGCCACGCCATCGACCGCAAGGCCATCACCGACAGCGAATCGCTCGGCGCCTCGAAACCGATCGGCTCGATCATCCCCGGGGTGCTCGAGTTCGCCCTGCTGACCGAGCCGCACGCCCACAACGCCGCGAAGGCCCGCCAGCTTCTCAAGGAGGCCGGCTACGCGAACGGCTTCGACGCTGGTGAAATGGTCGGCACGGTGCAGTTCGCGACCGCCGCCGAGGCGGTGCTCAACTATCTCGGGCAGGTGGGTATCCGGGCGCGCTTCCGCACCATGGAGCGCGCGGCGTACCTGACGGCGCAGCGGGAGAAGAAGCTGAAGAACCTCGTGTTCTGCGGTGCTGGCGGCTACGGCAACGCCGCGACGCGGGTCGAGAACTACCTGGTGTCGGGCGGGACGTTCGCCGCCGGCGGCTACCCCGACATCGACGATCTCTTCCAGCAGCAGGCGCGCGAGCTGAACCGCGGGAAGCGCCAGGCGCTGCTTCACCGGATCCAGCAGCTCGCCAACGAGCGGGTGGTGTACATCCCGCTCTACGCGCTCAGCTTCCACAACGGCGTGGGGCCGCGCGTCGCCGAGTCGAGTCTCGGCCGCATCCCGCTGCACTACTACACCGCGCCCTTCGAAGACCTGCGACTCAGAACCAACTGAGCCGCGGCGGAGGCGGCGGCGACGGGCGGGTGCGGCAGGGGTCGGCGGGACCCGTTCCAGTCAAGCGGCGCCGGGCGCCACGCGCCCGGATGGAGCCCAGCCGCCGCGGAGCAGCGCTCGCGTGCCGCGTGGTCCGGGCGACCCCTGCCGCACACGCCCGCCGCCTCCGCCACCACGCGCGGCGGACCTTAAGCCTATGAGCGCGTGAGACTAGCGCGCCGCAGCGAGCGGCGGGGAATCGGCTCTGGCGTAGCTGACGGTGAGGATCTCCCAGAGATGGCCGTCGGAGTCCTCCCAGTAGACGTTCTTCCCGCCGAGGCGCCGGTTGATCTGCATGTCGTTCTCGCCGCGAGGTCGGCTCCGGTACGTGAGCCCGGCCCCCTGGAGGCGGGCGAAGATCGCGTCGAAGTCGGCGTCGCTGACGCGGAAGCAGAGGTGATAGCGCTCGAACTGCTCGCGATCGGCGAAGTCCACGGTCAGGGCGTCGTTGACATAGACGGGCGTGAACTCGCCCCGCGACTCCTCCCAGGGGACGCCCAGAAGGTCGGCCAGGAACCTCGCCGACTCGCGCCGATGGCGCGAGGGAATGATGACGTGGTCGAGCATGATGGCCATCGCACACCTCCTACGATGTTGGGCCCTTACTGCTTCTTCAAGCGCATGTCTTCCCAGGGGGCGGTGAAGTAGAGCTGCGCGCTCAAGCCGACCCCGGCCTCCTCGACCCGCGGGCCGATCCCGTGCAGCGTGGCCGGCTCGAAGATCCCCCCGTACATGACGCGCTCGTGCATCAGCCGCTGGATCTGATGCAGCAGTGCCTCGCGCTTCTTGCGGTCGCGCTCCTGCGCCTGCTGCCGGTACAGCTCGTCGATGTCCGGATACCCGCCGGTCGCGTAGGGCGCGGTGCTGATGACGAAGTTCTCGATTCGTGAGGCCGCGTTGCCCGGCGCCGCCGTGACGGTCACGAACACGCCCTGCCGGGTTTTCGTTCGCCACGCCTCCATGAAGGTCGCCCGCTCCATGGCGCGCACGCGACTGCGGATGCCGACCGCGGCCAGGTAGTTCGCCACGCTCTCCCCCATCGTAGTGAACGGAGGCAGCGGCGTGATCTCGCCTGCATCGAAGCCGTTGGGGTATCCGGCGTCGGAAAGGAGGCGCTTGGCGTGCGTGGGGTCGTAAGGATGCGGCTCGACGCGCAGGGCGAACTCCATGACACTCGGTATGATCGATCCGGTCAGGCGCGAGAAGCCCAGGCGCTCGGCCTCGTTGAGGGCCTGCTTGTCGACCGCCATGGTCGCCGCCAGCCGGACCCGGCGGTCGTTCCACGGAGACTTGGGATTCCACTGCTCGGGGAAGTCGAGCCACCAGGCCGCCGGCGGAATCACCTTGGCGAGGCGCAGCTTCGGGTCCGCCTTGACCGTCGCTGCTTCGACCCCAACCATCAGATAGCCGATGTCCGCCTCGCCGGTCTTCAGCATGGCCAGACGCGTCGTGCGGTCGGGCACGCCCTTGAAGACGACCGTCTTGATCGACGGCTTCTTGCGCCAGTACTGCTCGTTGGCCTCGAGCACGAGCTCGACGCCGGGGCTCTGGCGGACGAACCGATAGGGCCCGAGCCCCACGGGCTGCCGCCTGAAGCCCTCCTCGCCGACCTTCTCGATGTACTTCTTCGGCACGATCCAGGCCGCACCGGTGGCCGGGGTGGCGTAGAACAGCAGAAAGTCCGGCCACGGCTTGTCCAGCACGAACCGCACCCGAAGCGGATCGAGGACGTCGACCGACTTCACCCGGTCGTGCAGCAGCTTGGCGGCGGCGCCCTTGTAGCGATGGAAGCTGAACTTCACGTCGTCTGCGGTGAAGGGATCGCCGTTGTGGAACTTGAGGCCCTGGCGCAGCTTGAACTCGTACGCGAGCCCATCCGGGCTCTCCTTCCACGACTCCGCCAGACACGGCGCCATGTCGTTGCCCGGGAGGGGCTTCATCAGCGCGTCGTGCATCGCATAGAGGAACACGAACGGCGTGCCGATCCCCGGCGTCTCGGCCGGATCGAGGAACGTGGGCGCGATGGACGCGTCGAACGCGACCGTGAGCTGTCCGTCGGGCTGAGCCTGCGCACCGACCGCGCCGCACCACGTCGCCACGACGACGATGGAAACGAGGAGGACCCTCCGCGAGAGCCTACCCATGTCGCACCCCCTCATCCCGTCAACTCTTTGCATCAACCGCAAGTCGCCGCTCCCAGCGCACACCGCACTCGGGACATCTCATTCCCGCCACGCCCCACCGCACGCCGTCGACGGTTTCCTCCACGATGTCGCCCGTCAGGCCTCCGCACTCTCGATGCTCCGCGAAGTAAGCCTCCAAGCCCTGAACCAGGTCGGCGATGACCGCGGCGCGATGCCCCGTAGCGTGCGACACATGGAGCCCCTGCCCAGGCGACGGGCGATCCAGCCCGAGGGCTGGCGAACCACAGAGGAGAACCTATCATGGTTCTCCCGCGCCGGCTCTCGTGGTCAGGGCGCCTGCCGTTCCTCGACGGGCGGGCGGGTGCCGGCCGGGAAGTTGATGATGTCGCCCTGCGGGGTTCGGCCGGTGAGCGGCGGCGTGAACACCTCGTGGTCGGAGAGCCGGCGCTCCCAGTGCCCGGGCACCAGCACCGGAGATTCGGCGCCGGGGATTTGAACGTAACGATCGGGCACCCACATCATGTCGGGCGGGCGGACGGTCGGCGGCGGCGTCTGGGGCACTGTTCGTGTCGTCGAGTCCCGCAGATGGTCGAAGATGGCCCCCCCCGGCGTCGTTCCGCCTGGTGGCGATTTCATCTGACCGAGCGCCTGGAGCGCGCTGACGCTCAGGATGAGGACCGCGCCGAGAAACGACGTTCGCCACCGCATGCCGCTATTCTCCCACTCGCGGCGACGGCGTGCATCTCGAGTCAGAGCGCCTTGAGCATCGTGTCGGCGTCGCCGACCTCGAACTTGCCGGGCGCCTCGACGTAGAGGGCCCCTGACCACACCGTTGTCCACCAGCATCGAATAGCGCTGCGAGCGCTGGGGGCGTCGGCGATTCGCGACGGTTCAGCCTCGATCCACGTCTGCGGCGCTAGGCTCCTCGGCGCCAGGTTCGCGCATCGAGCCAGGCCGGTTGCCACCAGTTCCAGCGGCCCATCAACCGCATCGTCGCCGGCACCAGCAGGGTACGGACGATGGTCGCGTCGACCACGACAGCGATGCCGATCCCGACGCCGACGGCCTGGATGATGACCGACCGCGCCAGCCCGAAGCCGAAGAACACGGTCGCCATGATCGCGGCCGCGCCGGTGATCAAGCGCCCGGTGCGCTCCAGACCCACCGCCACCGCCCCGGAGTTGTCGCCGCTCCGCTCGTACTCTTCCCGCACGCGGCTCAGCAGCAGGACCTCGTAGTCCATCGACAGGCCGAAGACGAGACAGAACATGATGAGGGGCGTGGCCGTCTGGATCGGTCCAGGGGTGAAGTCGAGCAGCGTGGCCAGGTGGCCGTCCTGGAAGATCCACACGAGCGCGCCGTAGGAGGCGGTGATCGAGAGCAGGTTCATCACAATGGCCTTCAGCGGGAGCAGGACGGAGTCGAGGAGCACGAACAGCACGATATAGGTGATGACCACGACCAGGCCGATCGCCAGCGGGGCACGGCGGACCACCAGGCCGATGAAGTCCAGATCGAACGCGGTCTGCCCGGTGACCAGCACCTCGCCGTCGAAGGGCGGGTGCGCGCGCCGGATCTCCCGCACGAGCGCGCGCGCCTCGTCGCCGGACGGGCGCAGGCCCGTGCTGACGACCAGTATGGTGACGTGTTCGCCCACCGTGTGCCGAAGCGCGGTCTCGAGCTCGGGCGGTCGTGCCGCGCGCGGGAGCGCGGCGATCTGCTGGTACATCGCGAGGTCGAGCGAGGCGTGCAGGTCGACGAAGCTCTCGACGCGGAGGACGTGCGGGCGCCCGGCCAGCCAGCGACTGAGCCCGTGGGTCTGCGCGACGCGCGCAGGCTCCAGCGGCGATCCGCGGCCGGCGTCGAGCACGACCACGATGCGGTTGACGTCGCTTCCCGGAAACTCCCGGCGGAGAAGCTCGTCGCCGCGGCGCGACTCCACCGCCGGGGGAAGCGAGGTGGCGTCGCCGGAGCCGACGCGCAAGTGGAGGAAGGGCAGCCCGAAGAGGAGCAGAATCCCGACGACCGGCACGAAGACATGCCACGGATGGGCCATCACCGCCGCGGCCAGGCGATTCCAGAAACCGCCCGGGCCGTCGTCGGAGCGCTCGGGGTGCAGGAGCGGCACGCGCAACGCGTTCACGCGCGGGCCCAGGACGGCGAGGAGCGCGGGCAGCGTGGCGAGGCCATGGACGACGGCGAGCGCGACCACGAGCGTTCCCGCCCAACCCATGGAGCCGAGGTTGCCCAGGCCCAGAAAAAGCATGCCGAGCAGGCCGATCGCCACGGTGAGACCGGAGAACAGGATGGCGCGCCCTGCCGTGGCGAGGGTGCGAGCCAGCGCCTCCGGGGTCGAGCCCTCGCGAATCTCCTCGCGGAAGCGGCTCACGACGAAGAGCGAGTAGTCGATCGCCACCCCGAGACCGATCATGCTGACGATGTTCGGCGCGTAGATCGAGACCGAGACGAAGCGGGCGAGCAGGAGCGTGCCCGCCAAGGCGCCCGCCATCGCGAGCCCGCCGACGACCAGCGGCAGCGCCGCGGCGACGAGCGAGCCGAAGACGAGCACGAGCAACAGCGCCACGACCGGCAGGATCAACATCTCCACCCGGCCGAGGTCCTGCCGAGCTAGCTCGGTGAAGTCGTGGTTCAGAGCGACGTTGCCGACGGACACGACCTCGAGGGTCTCGGAGCGCACCAGCGCGCGGAGGGACGGGTAGAGATCGGGTGGGAGTGCGGAGAACTCGAAGGACGCGAAGCCCGCCGCCGTCCCGTGCAGCTCCACCGTCACGAGCGTGCGCCGCCCGTCTCGCGAGACGAGCGGGACCGCCTCGGCGCGCCCGGAGCCGGGGGGCCCGTCGTACGCGGTGTGAACGCGCGCCACCCTCGGATCGCTTCGCAGTGGTGCCAGGGCGCGCTCCACATCGGCCCGGAAAGCCGGGGCGCGCGCGGACAGCGTCGGGCTGCTGAAGATCAGGCTGAACGATGGCGGCTCGCCCGGGAGTTCCATTCCGATCAGTCGCCGTGCGCGCCCCGACTCCGTCTCGGCAGGAATGTCGGGGGGATCGAGCCGGCCTCCCGCGTGAATCATCCACAGAAATGCGCCCAACGAGAGGGCCGAGAGCGTCAGCACGTGCCACCGAGCGCCGTACACGAACCGGCCCCATCGTGCGAGCAAGGCGCCGCTCGTCGCGACTTGCGATCGTCGGGGCGTGCTCACCGCGCGGCCGACGAGTCCCGGATTGCCGGCGCTACCTCTCCGGCCACCCGCTGGAGGTGAGCGATATCCAGCGTCGGCACCCCCAGCATGAGGTGCGTGATGCCCGCGTCCACGTGCTCGGCGAGCCTCGCGGCGACCTCGCGCGGCGGCCCGAAGATCGCGTGCTGATCGACGTCGAAGCGCGGGCCATAGTAACCGTGGAGGAACGCGTGCAGCGTGTCCCGTGCCCCCTCGCGGTCTTCATCGACGGCGACGTAGACGAGACGTCCGGCCACCAGCGCGTCCGGGTCCCGGCCGGCGGCGCGCGCCGCGTCCTTCACGATGCGCCACGCGCGGGGGAAATCCCTCACGGTGCCGAACGGTCCCATGATCCAGCCGTCGGCCAGCTCTCCGGCGCGGCGCAGCGCTCCCTCGGCGTGCCCGCCGACGTAGAGCGGTATCGGAGCGGCCGGGCGGACCATCGCGTTCTCCAGGCGGAAGAACTCGCCCTGCAGATCCACCGGCTGTCCGGCCAGCAATCGGCGCAGCACCGTCACACTCTCCCGGAACAGTGACACGCGACGCTTCATCGGCACGCCGAGGCCCAGATACTCTTCGGGGCGACCCCCGAGGGAGACGCCCAGCGCCAGCCGTCCACCGGAGAGATGGTGGAGCGTCGACACCTGGCGGGCTACGACGGCGGCGTTGCGCAGGGTCAGGACGAGGACCGCGGTGCCGAGCTGGATGCGGCGCGTGCACGCCGCAGCCCACCCGAGGAGCATCAGGGGGTCGAGCATGTTCGCCGCGTGAAAGACACGATCCTCGGTCCAGACCGCGTCGAGACCGAGCGCCTCCACGTGTCGGAAGAACTCCGCGTAGTCCTCGCCCGAGCCCAGCGGGGCGACCGCCGAGCTCGGCACGTGGATGCCGACGGACACGGGCTTCGTCACGATCGATGCGCGAGCTCTCGGGCCCGGATCGGTACCTCGGTGATTTCCGGCTGTCCGGCGCCGAGAGCGTCGGCTACCGCGTTGGCGATCGCGGCCGGGCCCGGCACCGCCGAGCCTTCGCCCGTGCCCTTGAGCCCGAGCGGGTTGAGTGGCGACGGCGAATCGCAACTCGCGACCGCGATCGCGGGGACAGTGTCGGCCCGCGGGAGCGCATAGTCCATCAGGGAGCCGGTGAGGACCTGACCACTCGCATCGTAGACGATCTCCTCCCCGAGCGCCGCGCCGATCCCCTGGACGGCGCCGCCTTGTGTCTGTCCCTCGACGACGAGCGGATTGATCTCGTGCCCGGCGTCGTGAACGGCCTGGTAGGCGAGCACCCTCACGGCGCCCGTCTCGCCATCGACCTCGACGGTCGCGACGTGGACGCCGGAAGCCCACGTCACGCTCTCGGGGCTCACATAGCGCGTGGCAGTGAGGCCGGGCTCGCCGAGTACCTTGACGGCGTCCGGGCGCTGCGCCAGCTTCGCGAGCTCCGCCAGGCCGAGCCCGCGGTCCGTTGCGCCCGCTACGTGAGCCCGCCCGTCGGCGATGACGACATCCTCGGGATCGCACTCGAGGGCACGGGCCGCGACATGACGAGCCTTGTCACGCACCACGTCGGCCGCCTGCGCCACCGCGTTGCCGACGATGACCGCGACACGGCTCGCGTAGGTGCCGGCACTCACCGGGAAGCGCCCGGTGTCGCCCCCGCTGACGGCGACGCACTCGAGGGAAACGCCGAGGCGATCGGCACACACCTGGGCGAGCGTCGTCTCGTGTCCCTGCCCCTGGCAGGGCGCGCCTACCGTCACACGCACACGCCCGTCGCTCTCGACGCCGACGGTCGCGCCCTCGTGCGGGCCGATGCCGGTGGCCTCGTTGTAAGCGGCGATCCCGATGCCGAGCAGCCACCCCTGACGCCGCGCCGCGGCCTGCCGCGCGCGAAACGTCGCATAACCGGCGCCCTCGAGCGCTTTTGCCAGCAGCGCCGGATAGTCGCCCGAGTCGTGCACCATCGGCATCCCATCGCGATAAAGGAGGCCACGATCGTAGGGCATCTCGGCGGCGGCGATGAGATTTCGTCGCCGGAGGTCGGCGGGATCGAGGCCGAGCTCCCGCGCCGCGATGTCCATCAGCCGCTCGGCGACGAAGGTTGCTTGCGGGCGCCCGGCCCCGCGGTAAGGAGCGCTCGGCACCTTGTGGGTGACGACGACGCGGCCCCGGCACCGGAACGCCGGGACGCGATAGAGGCCGACCAGATGCGCCGCGGTGACGCCGGCCACGACGGCCCCGCGCGGGAGGTAGGCGCCGGCGTCGATCAGGAAGTCGTCGGCGAGACCCAGAATGGTGCCGTCGCCGGCGAGGGCGAGCGTCGCGGTGTGAAGCTGATCGCCCGCATGCGTCGTGCTGAGGAAGCTCCCGGACCGCGTGTCGTTCCAGCAGACCGGGCGGCCGAGCCGGCGCGCCAGCGTGGCGACGAGCAGCTCCTCCGGGTACACCGGCCCCTTCGCACCAAAGCCACCGCCGACGTCGGGCGCGGTCACCCGCACGGCGTCGGGCGCGAGCCCCAGGGCTTCCGCGATGCGTTGCCGCACGCCGTAGGGCATCTGGGTGCTCGACCAGACGTGCAGGCTTGCGGTCGTCGCGTCCCAGCGCGCGGCGACGGCCCGGGGCTCGAGCGGCAGCGCTGTGAGGCGGCCGCAGCGCACACGCCGGGTCACGACGAGCGCAGCCTGCCGGAGCGCCGCCTCGAGGTCTCCCATCTCGAGCGTGACGGTTGCGGCCACGTTCGAGCCCCAGTCGGCGTGGACCAGGGGCCCGCCGGGCTCGACGGCTCGCTCGGGATCGACGGCGACCGGAAGCGGCTCGTACGCCACGCCGACCGCCGCCGCGCCGTCGGCCGCCGCGTAAGGATCGGTGGCGACGACGACGGCGATCGGCTCGCCGGCGAACCGGACGACGCCGTCGGCGAGCGCCGATTGTCGATACGGCTTCACGGCGACCCCGGGAACGACGGGCGGCGGCAGCGCGTCGCGCAGCTCCGGAAGATCGTCGAGGGTGAACACGCCGAGCACGCCCGACAGAGCCCGCGCGGCGCTCGCATCGACACGGAGGATGCGCGCGTGAGCGTGAAGGCTCCGCACGACGGCGACGTGCGCCGCGTGATCGAGCGCGAGATCGGCGACGTAGCAGCCGCGGCCGGTGAGGAAGCGGAGGTCCTCGCGGCGTCTAGCCGGCCGGCCGATCATCCCGGAAACGGTTTGGCTCACGCGAGGGCGTCGAGCAGGGCTGGGGCCTCCCGCGCCTTACTCTTCCAGCGACCAGAGCTTCGGGGGCGCGCCCGGGAAGCCCAGCTCCGACCAGCGCGCGGCCACCGACTCGTAGACCGAGCGGCGGAGCTTCGTGCGCCGGGAGAATTGCTTGATGTAACGGTGCTCCATGCACGCGTTGATCAGCGCCTTGGAGCCGTAGGGACGCTCCTCGGGCGGGTTCTGCGTCGGATCGAGCCAGGTCGACCACGTCTGTCGGAGGATGTCGATGTCCTCCACCGGGTTACAACGGGTGGACATCGCCCACAGCACCTGATTGATGTTTGACGGATCGACGTCGTCGTCGACGGCGATGATCCACTTCGCGTAGTAGGCCCCACCGGGAACCTGAGCCGCCAGTGCCAGCGCCTGAGGCGCGTGGCCCGCGTAGCGCTGCTCCAGCGACACGACCGTCATCCCCCAGCCCCCGGCGGCGGCGGGGTGGCTGTACACGCCCTTGATGCCGGGCACGCCGACCCGGTCGAGATCGTTCCAGATCTTCGCCGAGCGCGCGATCGAGTAGAGGAGCGCGTCCTCGTTGGCCGGGTAATCGGCCATCAGCGCATGGGTGAGGATCGGGTCGTCCCGATGGTGGATCGCCTTGACCTCGACGTTGAACGCGTAGTCTTCGGGGCGCCCGTAGTAACCGGTGAACTCGCCGAAGGGCCCTTCGAGCTTGATGGCGCTGGGATGGACGATGCCCTCGATGACGATCTCGGCGCGGGCCGGGTAGGGGATGCTGCCGACGTGGCCCTTGACGAGCTCCACCGGCCGGCCGGTCATCCCGCCGATGAACTCGAGCTCGGAGATCGTCTTCGAGAAGGTCAGCGAGGCCGCGATGAACATGGCGGGGTCGACGCCCCAGACGGCCACGATCTCGCACGGCTCGTTGCGGCTCCAGTAGCGCTCGATGTGCAGCCGCGCGTCCTTGCCCGGCGAGAGGTAGAGCCCGACGTGGTTGCGGTCGTGCACCATCTGCCGGTAGCACCCCACGTTGAGCCAGCCGGCGTCCGGATCGCGCGTGATGATCGCGTCGGCGGTGCCGATGTAGCGCCCGCCGTCGCCGGGCCAGTGGCGCGCCGCCGGGAAGATCGTGATGTCGACGTCGTCCCCGTAGCGGTGGTGGGCGTTGACCGGCGCGGCGTCGGGCTCGACCATCACCGGCGGCAGCGTGCTCGTGAACTTGCTCCGGCAGCGCTGGATCAGGTCCATCGCGCTGAGTCCGGGCGGCTCGCCGATGGCGAGCGCGAAGCGGTCGACGCTCGAGCCGATGATGTTCCACAGCGCCCGGAATCCGCGGGGGCACCCTTTGATGTTCTCGAACAGTGGGGCGGGGGCGCCGATCGCCTGATGCGCCATGTAGGTGATGGCGCCCATTTCTTCGTTCCAGTCGATCGGCTCGCGGATCCGGGTGATCTGGCCGATGGCCTCGGCCCGGGCGAGCCACTCGCGGAGATCGCGCGGCGCCGAGGGCTCGGCCCGACCGGATGACTCAATAGCGTCGTGGACCGCGCTCGTATCCTCCATACCAGCCCTCCTAGCGATTTCGCTCGAAGGCTAACACATCAGGACTTCGGGGCCGACTTGGGTCCGAAGGGCTCCGGACGGAATCCGCCGTCGCGAGCCTCCAGGAACGCCTTCAGGCCGCCCGACTGCATCGCCGCGATCAGCTCGGCGCGCTGGGCGTTGTAGGAGGCGTGCGCCATGCTCGAGAACGGAATGTTCATCAGCATGCCGGCCCCGAGCCCCATCGCGAGCAGGCCGTAGCAGGTGACCGCCTTGTTGAGCCGAACCGAAGGCTCGGGCACGCGGGCGATCCGTTCGGCCAGCGCGCGCGCGCGCGGCAGGAGCTCGGCCTGCGGCACCACTTCGTTGATGATGCCGAGGCGGAGGGCTTCGGCGGCGTCGAAGTGGTCGCCGGTCAACGCGTAGCGGTGGGCGGCTTTCCAGCCAGCCAGCGCGGCGAAAAGAAACGTCGTGTTCGAGACGTGGCGGACCTCGGGCTGCGCGAAGACGCTGTTGTCCGCGGCGATGGTGATGTCCGACGCGAGCGCGTACCAGAATCCGCCGCCCATCACCCAGCCGTGGACGGCGGCGATGACCGGCTTCGTGAGATGCCAGAGGTGCAAGAGCTCGGTGACCGAGTCGCGGTCGCGTGCCCACCACCGCTTGATGTACTCGGCGACCTCGATCCCGGTGGCGTCGAGCGACGATCGGCCGTCCGGGCGGCGCGCGATGTCGAAGCCGGCCGAGAACCCGCGGCCCGCGCCGGTCAGGATGATCGCGCGGACCTCGGCGTCGGCATCGGCCTCGTCCAGAGCCCCGTGGAGCTCGGCCGACATCTGAGGGTTGATGGCGTTGATGGCGTCGGGCCGGTTGAGCGTGAGCGTGACCACCGGTCCCGCTTTCTCATATCGGATCATCTCGTAGGCCATGGCATCCCCTCCAATTCATAGCCGCGCTGGGCTGTCACGCGAACTCGATCAGCCAGTCCACTGCCACCACGCCCCGCCCTTCGTCGAGCACGAGGAGCGGATTGATGTCGAGGGCTCGGAGCGACTCCCGATGGGCCTCGGCGAGCGCCGCCAGCCGGACGATCGCGGCCGCCAGCGCTCCGGTGTCCGCCGGCGCTCGGCCGCGGGCGCCGGACAGAATCGCGGCGCCTCGCAGCTCGGCGATCATCGCCGTCGCGTCGGCCAGGCTGACCGGCGGCACGCGCAGCGAGACGTCGCGAAGCTGCTCGACGAAGATGCCGCCGAACCCGCAGACGACCGCTGGGCCGAAGAGCGGATCGGTCTTGACGCCGAGGATCATCTCCCGGCCCCCGGCGATCATGCGCTGGACGAGCACACCCTCGAGACGGGCCGCGGGCGCCCGCCGGCGGACCTCGTCGAGCATATCCTTGAAGGCCGCGCGCACCGCCGCCGCGTCGCCGCACCCCACGCGAACGCCGCCGACGTCGGTCTTGTGCGCGATTTGAGGCGAGTCGATCTTGAGCACCACGGGATACCCGACCCGTTCCGCGGCTCGCACCGCTTCTTCCACGTCCTTCGCGGCGATCGTCTCGGCCAGCGGCACCCCGAAGTCACGCAGGAGCCGCATCGCCGCCTCGTTGGCGAGTGCTCCGCGCCCGGCCGGCTGTGTGAGCGCGGGCGCCGAGTCGACAGGATGCACGGCCGCGGGCCGGTCCAGGAACCGCCGGTGCTCGCGAGCGTTGCGCAGGGCCAGCATCGCGGTCTCCGTGCTCTCGAGGAACGGGACGCCGACCTCGGCGAGGGCGCGGACGACGTCCTGGTCGAGGTCGCCGCCGGCGAACGAGCTGAACGCGAGCACGAGACGGTCAGTGGAGTTCCGCAGTGACTCGCTCATGGCTCGGCTGAACTGTCGCGAGGGAGCCCCGCCGCCGGGACGAGGCACGTTGGCCCGCAGATTCACGGCCACCACGTCGACGGCCTCGTCCTGGAGCAGGACGTCGAACAGTTGCGGGAAGAGCCGCGCGTCCTCGTACATGACGCCCGTGCCGTCGAGCGGATTTCGTGGATTCGCGAAGTCCGGCATGAAGCTTCGGAGCGTCTCCACCGAGGCGGCCGACAGCGGTGGGAGCTCGACGCCGGCGCGATCCGCGGCGTCCGAAGCGCGCCCGCACTCGCCGCCGAGACCGCTCAGGATCCCGACCCGCCATCCGCGACGGCTGTACCGCCCGGCGGCCGACAGCAGGGCCAGCGTGTCGATCATCTCGTTGATGCTCGAGACCTGGATGACGCCGCTCTGCCGGAGCACCGCGTCGATGATCTCGGACGTGCCGGCCAGGGACCCGGTGTGCGCCAGCATCGCCTGCCGAGCGTTCTCCGACCGGCCGACTTTCAACACCACGAGAGGCTTCCGCTGATCCCGCGCCCGCGCCGCCGCTTGGCGGAACTTCGCCGGCTGCTTGAAGCCCTCGACGAACGCGCCGACCACCGCCGTGTCCTCGTCCTCGACGAGGAACGCGATGTAGTCCTCGACCGTGAGCCCGGCCTGGTTGCCGCACGAGACGATGTAGCTCAGCCCGACACACCGCTGCTGCATCAAGTACTCGCCGATCGCGTGGCTGAAGCCGCCGCTCTGGGACACGAGCCCGACGGCGCCCGGCCGCAGCGGCTCCGCCACGTCAGCGCTGAAGGTCGCCGCGCCCAGGCGGATGTTGAAGACGCCGTAGCAGTTCGGCCCGCAGATGAGGAGCCCGCGGTCGGCGGCGAGGCGCTCGAGCTCGGCCTGGCGCGTCTGGCCGACGGGCCCCGCCTCGGCGAACCCGCTCGACAGCACGACGGCCCCGCGTACGCCGCTCTCGGCGGCGGCCGCGAGCACTGCGGGGACCTGGTCAGCCGGGATCGCCACCACGACGGTGTCCGCGGGCTCCGGCGTCGAGGCGAGGTCGGGATAGCAGGGCAGCCCGAGAATGTCGGTGTATTTCGGATTGATCGGAAAGATGCGGCCCCGGTAACCAAAGCGTTGGAGATTGGCGACGACCCGCGTCGCGCGGGTCATCCGCTGCGAGGCGCCGACGACGGCGATGCTCGTCGGCTTCATCAAGGGCGTCAGATCCATGGAGCGCACGGGTCGGACGA